>Ga0302235_10000265_pt1 | contig 44331 bp, 46 predicted proteins | sample II_Palsa_N3_3_FD_193577 | JGI IMG/M metagenome (GOLD analysis project Ga0302235, IMG submission 193577) | Peat permafrost microbial communities from Stordalen Mire near Abisko, Sweden - II_Palsa_N3_3 | ecosystem: Environmental > Terrestrial > Soil > Palsa > Peat permafrost | place: Sweden...
TGGGTACCCCGACCGCGCGGCCGCGATCTCTCGGGCCCGGAGCTCGAGGCCTTCGTGGGCGAGCTCGCCGACCGGCCCGAGCTATGGATCGACCTGGTCAGGCACGACTCGAGCCAACGGCTCTACGAGGAGCTCCTCAGCGACGAGCATGTGACGGCGTGGCTGATCTGCTGGATGGATGAGCAGGACACGGGCTTTCACGATCACGACGTGTCCTCGGGCGCCGTCGCGGTCGTCAGCGGGGCCGTGAGCGAGCAACGCCTGAGGATCTACGGCGCGCCGCACGATCGCGCGTTCGCGGCCGGGCAGACGTTCCACTTCTCGCCTTCTGACATCCACCGGGTCCTGCACGCGGGCACCGCGCCGGCGGTCACGCTGCACGTCTATTCGCCGCCGCTGGCACGCATGGGCGCATATGTGGTCGACGAGCAGGGCGTGCTCGCACGTCACCCGGTGTCCTCCTCCGAGGAGCTCCGGCCGCTCGAGCGTGTCGGTTAGCGCTACGGCTGGCTCTCCAGCTTGGCGCCCGAGCGCCTTTCCACGCGATCCTCGTGTGCGATCAGGATCACGCTGACCATCTCCGGCGCGAACAGCCCGTGCCCCACAACGCCCGGTGTGTCGCTCATCCGCCGTGAGAGCTCGCGGGGGTCTCCGACCGGGCCGAGGTAATCGGCGATCAGCCCACCATCCGGGCTCTCCTGCCAGGGGCTCGTCCCGTCGTCTGCTGATCCGTCCGCTGGTCGCGGGCGGAGCCGTGCCGGGGCTAGGGCGGCAAGCGTGCTCTGCATGCCAAAACGCATCACCTCCAGCGGGACCGGTGCGGACAGCATGTCCACGGCCTTCTCGGCGGAGGCGATAACCACAAAGCTCCGCGCCGCGGCCGCCACGATCTTCTCGCGCGTGTGCGCCGCACCTCCGCCCTTGACGAGCCAGCCGAGTGGGTCGATCTGGTCAGCGCCGTCGATTGCCACGTCGAGCTCGCCGAGCTCGTCGAGCGTGCGAATGGTCATTCCCAGCGCGCGCGCGGCCCGCTCCGTCGCCGGCGAGGTCGCCACGCAGCTCACTTCCCGTAAGCCCCGCTCAGCCAGTGCCGGGAGCAGGTGGGCGACCGTGGTGCCGGTTCCAAGCCCGACGCGCATGCCGTCGGCGACCATCTCGGCCGCTGCTTGCGCTGCGGCGCGCTTCTGCCGATCGACGACCGGATCCTCGACCGGCTCTAGCGGTTGCTGCCCCGCACTCGCACCTGGGGACGCCATGGCGGGGAAGTTACCTTTCCTGGCGCTTCTCTGAGACGCAGCCGATCCGCCGGCTCCGGCTCGTGCAGCAGAAAGCCCTGCCCCACCGAGCAGTTCAGTTCCCGGGCGACCGCGAGCTGCCGGTTGGTCTCGATGCCCACGGCCACGGCTTTCAGGCCGGCCTCGTGGGCGAGCGTGATCATCCCCGCGACCATTGCCCTGCGGTTGCGATCGTTCTCGAAGCCCTGGATCAGAGCGCGGTCGAGCTTGAGTATGTCCAGTGGAAGGTTCCTTGGCAGGCTGAGCGAGGACTGGCCTGCGCCGAAGTTGTCCAGCGCGATCACGACGCCCAGCTGCTTGACCTCGCTCAAAGCGACTCGCGCGCGCTCGGGGTCGCGCAGGATCGCCTCCTCGCTGACCTCCAGGCAGAGGGCGCGTGCCGGCAGCCGCGAGAATTTAAGCTCCCGCTGCACCCGCTCGGCGAGGTCCAGCTCGGTCAGCTCGCGCGCCGAGACGTTGACGAAGATCGGGATCTGGATGCCTTCGCGATGCCAGATGGCCGCCTGGGCGCAGGCCTCGTGCAGCACCCAGTCGCCGATCTGCACGATCAGCTCGCTCTCCTCGGCCCGCGGGAGGAACGTCCCCGGAAGCATTTGGCCGGCCCTGGCCTGATCGGGGCCCTGAGGGTCCCAGCGCACGAGCGCCTCACAACCCACCGCGTTGCCACCCGCGAGCGGCATTATCGGCTGGTAGGCGAGCTCCAGCTCGTGCCGCGGCAACGCGTGACGTAGCCGGCCCTCAATCTTCAGGTGCGCGCTGACTTCCTGGCGCAGGCTCTCGTCGAACAGTTCCAGGCTGCGACCGCCTGCGCCCTTGGCCCGGTACATCGCGGTGTCGGCCTCGCGCAGCATGCTCTCCGGGTCGCTTTCGGGATCGTGCGAAACGGACACGCCGACGCTCGCGAGCAACGCAACCTCGGCAGAGCCCACGGCGAACGGCTCCTTCATGGAGTGCAGAACGCGCTCAGCCAGGGCGAGCGCTTCGGCGTCTGACTCGATGTCCTCGGCAAGGATCACGAACTCATCGCCGCCGAGCCGCGCAACGGTGTCGCTGTCTCGCATTAGCTCTTCCAGGCGCCCGGACACAGCGATCAGCAGCTTGTCGCCGACGTCGTGCCCGAGGCTGTCGTTGACGGCCTTGAAGCGGTCGAGGTCGATGAACAGGAGCGCCACCACGCCCGGACCGCGGTGCAGGCGCGAGAGCGCCTGGCGGGTGCGGTCCATCAGCAGCATGCGGTTGGGGAGCCGCGTCAGTGGATCATGCAGCGCCTGGCGCTCGAGCCACTTGCGGTCGGTGACGTCCTTGACGGCGACGTACCAGGTCTCGCCGTCGCAGCGCGCGCTCCACAGGAGCCAGCGCCAGGAACCGTCACGGTGGCGGTAGCGATTGGTGAAGTTCTCATCGCGTCCCGGGTGCCCGCTGCCGTCGAGCATCAGCGCCGGTGTCTGCGCAACGTCGTCCGGGTGTACGAACTCCTGCATCGACTGCGCCTGTAATTCCTCGAGCGTCCAGCCCAACAGCTGCTCCCAGGCAGGGTTCAGCAACGTGAAGTGGCCGTCAAGCGAGATCGTCGCCAGCAGGTCGCTCGTCATCTCGAACAGCCGCGCGATGCGCGCCTCGCCCTCGGGCGGTGGGCCCGTGCCCACCTGCTCGCCGATGCTTGCGGCAAGGCCTGTGCCGGCCTTCGGGTCGATGCTGGTCGTGGGGGAGCTCATGTCCTTGTCCACCCCGTCGGCCAAACGGCCACGTTGCTCGGCTCAATGGTCGGTGATTTGGACGGATTGACCAGCGCTCGCGGGGTTTGACCCCGCGTCACCGAAGTGGTGCCCTGATCTCAGGAGTACGGGGAGTCTTCGATCAGGACTGCGCGGCGCCGACCGGCTCGGCCGGCTCCTGGCGGGCGGTCCCCCTGGCTGCTGCGACCGGTCCTGTGTGAGCATCTCCACGCAGGAATCGCCAGATCGCCAGGCACATCAGAACCGTCAGGATCACCGCACTGGAGGCGCACCACTCGCAGATGGCGTGAATCGAGAACAACTCGCGGTAGGTGAGGTAGGCGCTGAAGCCGAAGCCCACGACGGTGAACACGACCGTTGCGAACCTGGTCGTCTCGTTTTCGGGGGCAATCAGCGACGCCGTGATCGCGACGTAGCCGATCAGGCCCATGAGCGCGACGGGCACGCCGAGCAACAGCGAGTAGACCGATGTCTGGACCTTCAGGCAGCTATCGCCGGCGGTGCACACCGGATTGATTCCGGCGTAGTGGATGTAGGTCAGATAGCTGGCCACGCCCAAGCCGATCACCGAGAGGACCAGCATCGTGAGCCTAAGAGCCCGGGCGCTCATCGTTGGCCTAGCTCTTCGCCAGCTTTTCGATGGCTGCTTCGTAGGGCGCAGCTTCGCTGAACGTGCCCGCTTCGAACTTCTCGGGCGTCTGTCCGGACTTGCCGAGCTCGAACGACGGTGTGCCGTTGAAGCCCAAGGCATTGGCCGTCTGTGCATCGGCGGTGATCTGGTTGGACAGCGCCGGTTCGGCGCGGTCGGCCGTCCACGTGGCGAGGTTCAGGCCCGGCACCTGCTGGGCCAGGCCCTGGAGGTAGCTTTCGGTGACGTAGCCGGTGTCCTCTTCTCCCTGCTCGTGGTAGAAGGTCTCAACGAAGTTCCACATCTTGTTCTGCTTGCCGGCCGCGAGCGCTGCGACCTGCTGGGTTTTGAAGACTTCCGGTTCCCGCGTCGCGGTCTCAAGCGAGCGGTATTCGATCTTCAGTTTGCCCGTGCGGACCTGCTTCTGGATGATCGAGGGCAACGCCTCAAGCGTGAACTCCTTGCAGATCGGGCACTCCAGGTCTCCGAAGTACACCAGCGTGACCGGGGCATTGGGATCGCCGAGCACGTTCCCGTTCTGCGGGATGCCACCGACCGTCGAGGTGACCAGGGCAACGCTCTGGTTCTTCGCCGAGGCCGTCGTGGGGATGCTCGATTTTTTGCTGCCGCCCGTGGCGATGAGCACGATGACGATCGCCACGACGACCACGGCCACCACGATTCCAAGCCTCGTCAAGCGGGTGCGCCGAACCGCGCTTGCCGCCTCGGCTTCCTCCAGTTCCTTGCGCTGCGCGCGCGACTGTTCGCGCCGCTGCTTGCGCGTAAGGTCCTCCTCGGCCTCATCTACCACGTCGCTCACAGATCCAACTTTTACAGGTTTCTGTTCAACGTTGCCTAAGTACGTGCCACGATGGAAACGGCCAAGCGGGTCTGCAGAATAGTGCCCGCGCCGGTCAGGGCGTGATCAGGCCCCCGTAGCTCAGCCGGATAGAGCATCGGACTTCTAATCCGAGGGTCGCTGGTTCGAATCCAGCCGGGGGCATCGCAAATGACCTGCATATGGTGCTTTTCGCCGGTACCAACAACACAGAAGTCAACAAAAATCCCAGCCACCAGAACACCAGGACACAGGTCACAGGCGGGGCTCTCACGAACGCCCGAAGCCCGGACCAGGCCGGGCTTCCGTGACGCTCCTCCTCAGTGCGTCCCTGCCCCTCGGGCGGCAGCAGACCGGGGGAATGAATGCTGCAGCGAAAAGGTAGCGCCGCGGCGACCGCCGGGTTGTTACGGCCCTGAGAAGCGCCTGGGCAGCCCCGCGCGCCTGACCTGCGACGGCAAACATGCCGAGCAATGTCTAGGGTGCGCGCAATGAACGTGGTCGATGAGCTCGTCGAGAACAACCGAGCCTTCGCCGCCTCGCGGCCGGACCGCCACCTCGACGTGCGGCCCAGCCGCGCCCTGGCCGTCGTGACGTGCATGGACTCGCGCCTTGACGTCTTTTCCGCGCTGGGCCTGCGCGATGGCGAGGCGCACATCCTTCGCAACGCCGGCGGCGTGATCACCGATGACGTGATTCGCTCGCTGGCCGTATCCCAGCGGCGGCTCGGCACGCGCGAGGTGATGCTCATCCATCACACCGACTGCGGCATGCAGGCGCTCACCGACGACGGCTTTCGCGCCGAGCTGCAGGAGGCGACCGGCGTCTCGCCCGCATTCGCGATCGAGTCGTTCACGGATGTCGACGCCGACGTGCGTCAATCGGTGCTGCGCGTTCGCCGCTCCCCCTTCCTGCCGTACCGCGACCTCGTTCGCGGCTTCGTCTGCGACGTCGATTCCCTGCAGCTGCGCGAGATCGACGTCGATGAGCAACGCTGACGATGGCTCCCGTGCGGCGGCTATCGTATTGTCGGCGGACTGCACCGCGACCAGAGGAGCACCGTGGCCATCATCAGGCTGATCCAACCTCCCGGGATGACACGGGAGGCCTATGAGGCCGTCGACGCGAAGGTGGGCGTCGAGGCCGACCCTCCCGAGGGGCTCGTGATGCACTGCGCCGCCGAGGCCAACGGGACATGGCAGATCGTGGAGGTGTGGGAGTCCGAGCAGGACGCCCTAAGCTTTGACTCAGACCGGCTCGGCCCGGCGATCGCGGAGGTCACAGGCTCGTCGAGCCCGCCCTCCAGCGGCCCAGCCGTCTACGAGATTCAACATCTGGTTCTACTCTGACGAGGTCAACCGGCCGTTCAGTGGCGAGGACCGGGGGATGGGTGGCGACAATTGAGCGCCCTTCGCAGAAAACGAGATCGGAGAGCAAAACGTGTCAGATGATCAGGATTGGCGGCTTGAGGCCCAGCTTGACGTGGGGGACACTCACGGCGGACCAGCCCGCCTGCTCGGACGCCTGCGCGGGCCCGACTTCGTGCATGACGTGGAGGCGGCCGTACCGCACGACGTCGTCATCACCCACGACGGGAATCTGCTGTTCGCCTACGCTTCCGGCGAGGCCACGATCACGTCGGCCCGAGCAGCGATCGAGGATGCGCTCAAAACCGACGGCATCGGCGCGAGCATCCGCGTCAGTCACTGGGATGACGAGCGCGACATCTGGCGCCAGACCGACCCGCCACCGACCGCCGAGGACGAGCGGATCCAGGAGGCCGCCGAACGCGACGACGATGCGATCGAGACACGCACATTGGTGGTGAGCTCAGGCAAGATGATCCGAGCCGAATTCGAGCAGAGCATGCTCGCCTGGGCTGAGCAGCTCGGCCTTCAATGCACGATCATCGAGCACCCCCACCTGCTCACCACACAGGTCGGCTTCACGGTCACCGGTCCCAAGGGCAAGATCGACGAGTTCTCGAGAGGGCTGCAGGCCGAGGATCGGGCCACCATCCGTGCCGAGACCGCCGTCATGCTCAGCCCGCTGTAGGTCAATTGCTGAGCCGGCCGCACCGTCCGAATCCGGTGTGGCCTCAATCCTCCTCGATGCGATCGTTGCTGCGCGCCCTGCGCAGCCACTCGCTGAGCTGCTCGCCGGTGTCCTCGATCGAGGAGCCAAGCTCCCTGAAGCTCTCGCGGAAGCGCTCGACGTAGTGCGCGACGGCGTCGCTCGCCTCGGCGCGCGCGCTCTGCGGCTCGTCGCGCGAGAGGTACTCGCCGCCCACGATGCGGTCGTACTCGCCAGAGCGGACCCACTCCATCAGCTCGTGCACGCGCTGAACCGACATCGGATGCGTGAGGTTCAGGTCAGAGAGCAGTCGCGAGATGCGGTCGAACGGCGAGGCCTGCTCGCGATAGTCGATGCCCTGCTGCATGAACACGTCGAGGTCGAGGTTCGGCGCCTCGGCGCCGGCAGCGGTCACCATCAGCGTTCGACAGACGGCCACAGGGTCGCGGATCACGAGCGCCGCTGCGCGATCGCAGCTCAGCTCGGCGGCGCGCGACCACTCCATCAGCGCCGTGCGCAGCGGAAACAGCGGCACCGGAATGCCCGGCAGCGCGGAGAGGCGAAGCAGGATCACCAGGGCCGTGCTGTAGAGCACGTGGTCTGAGAGCACATGCCCGGCCTCGTGGGCGAACACCCCGCGCAGCTGCTCGGAGTCCAGCAGCTGCACGAGCTCGGAGTTCACGACCACGATCGGCTGTCCCGCGCCCATCGTCAAGGCGTTCGCGATCGGGAACTGCGTGAGATACAGCTCCGGCACCGGCTCGAGATCGAGCGTCGCGTAGGCGCGCGCGTGCGCGCGCCAGACGTGGCTCAGCTGATCCTCACCCAGGCGCACGGCCGAGCCGAGGATGCCCCGGCGCAGGGCCCGCTCGTAGCCGAACTCGATGATTTTGCGGACGACCGAGTCGAGATGCGGGATCGTCTTCAGCGCCGCAGTCGCCGCGCGATCGGCCGGATGCTCGTAAGCCCTCGACGAGATTCCCTTGAGCTGATACCCCTCGACCGGAAGCACCACGGTCGGGCGCACGCTATAGCTATCCGGCCATGTTCGCCCTCGCCACGCTGCTCTACCCGGTCGTGCTCGCCGCGCTGTGCGTGGGCGCCGGGCTGCTCGTGGACCGCTGCAGCGGCGGCTTTCTTCCGGCCCTTCTGCTCCCCACCGTAGGCGCGGCGGCGCTGATCGCGGTCTCGCAGCTGTCCACCTACTTCGCCGCGCTCGCGCCGACCACTCCCTACCTGATGGCCGCGGTCGCGGTGGCCGGCTTCGCGCTGGGGTCCTCGCGGGTGCGGACCTCCGCGCTGCGCTGGCGGACGTGGCGGTGGCAGCCGCTCGCGCCCGTGGTCGCCTACGTTCTCGCGCTTGCGCCGGTTCTGCTGGCGGGCCGGCCCAGCTTCTCCTCCTACCTCACCCTGTCGGACTCCGCCTTCCACATGATGGGCGCGAGCTTTCTCCTGAGCCACGGTCAGGACTACGCGCACGTCGATCTGCGCAACTCCTTCGGCCAGTACCTCAACCACTACTACAACACCGGATATCCCTCCGGAGCGGACACGCTCTTCGGCGGCAGTGCCGTGCTGCTGGACATCCCCCTGATCTGGGCCTTTCAGCCGTTCAACGCGTTCATGCTCGCCACCGCCGCCGGTCCGGCCTGGCTGCTCGCGCAGCGCATGCGCCTGGACGGCGGCTGGGCCGCCCTGGCGGCGCTCACGGCAACCGTCCCGGCGCTCGTCTACGGCTACGAGCTGATCGGCTCGATCAAGGAGATCACCTCGCTGGGGATGATCCTCACGCTCGGTGTGCTCACGCTGCTGTATCCGCACTGGCTGCGCGGGCGTTCCACGGGCGCGTTTCCATTCGCCCTCGTCGCCGCCGCGGGGGTGTCCGCCCTGGGCGTCGGCTTCGGCGTATGGGTGGCGGCAGCGGCCGCGATCCTCGCCGTGGCGGCGCTGCGCGACGTAGCCGCCGATCCCCGAAGCGCGTGGCGGCTGCTTCGCCTGACAGCCGTCGGGGCGATCGTGATGCTGCTCGCCGCCCTGCCCACCTGGGTGGAGGCGTCGAAATCGCTGAACGTCGCCCAGAACATCGCCACCACAGCCAACCCCGGGAACCTGGCCACGCCGCTGCGGGCCGCGCAGGTGTTCGGGATATGGGTGTGGGGGACCTACAAGCACCCGCCCACGGATGGCGACCTCGGGATCACCGCGGGGCTGATAGTCATCGCCGGCGCCGCCGCCCTGCTGGGCGCGGTGAGCGTGATCCGCAGGCGCGACTACACGCTGGCGGGCTGGCTTACGCTGACGCTGCTGGTGTGGTTCGGCGTCAGCCAGTCCAGTACGACCTGGGTGAACGCCAAGACCCTGATGCTCACTAGCCCCCTGGTCGTCCTGCTCGCCTGGGGAGGGGTGGGAGCTCTGCGCACTTCTGCGATTCGCCTAACGGCGCCCCTGCTGGCGCTCGCGCTGTTCGCCGGCGTGATCGCCTCCGACGCGATGCAGTACCACAGCACGAACCTTGCGCCCACCGCGCGCTATCAGGAGCTCGAATCGATCGATCACCGCTTCGCCGGACAGGGCCCGACGCTGTTCACGGACTTCGACGAATACTCGCTCTATGAGCTGCGCGACCTCGACGTGGGCGGGCCGAACTTCATCTACGGACCTCCGGCGCTGCTTGGGCCTGGCGGGGACTACCGCTACCCCGTCGAACTCGATCGCCTGCCACCCGCGAGCCTGCGCGCCTACCCGCTGATCGTCACGCGCCGCGACCCCTCCGCCGCCCGACCGCCGTCGGCCTACGCCCTGCTGTGGCAGGGCACCTACTACGAAGTGTGGGGCCGCAGGCGCGGCGCCCCGGCGGCCATCGCCGCTGTCGGGCTGTCCGCCGGAAGTGCCCAGCAGTGCACCAGCATCGGGCGTCTGGCTGGGCTCGCACACCGCGATCGCGGGAATCTGGTCGTTTCCGGCTCGCCGCAGATTGTCCACATCTCACTGCCCCAATCCTCGCATCCCGTCGCCTGGGGCCGCGTGCGAGAAGGGCTCAACGTGATCACCCCCGGCCGGCTGTCGGCGGTCTTTGAAGTCCCTCGCGCCGGCGTCTGGGACGTGTGGCTGCAGGGCCAGATCATGCCCACGCTCAGCATCAGCATGGACGAACACCCGCTCGCATCGCTCGGTGCCCAGCTCGGCGGCAACTCGGTCGTGCTGAACACCATGACCCCTCTGCCCGTGGCGCTCTCCGCCGGGCGCCATCGCCTGTCGATTGCCCGCAAAGGTTTCACCCTCGCCCCGGGCGAGGGTGGCTCAGCCTATCTCTACGGCCTGTTCCTCACTCCGGCCAGCGCCCCTGCCCAGCAGCCCGTGCGCGTAGTTCCTTCGGCACGTTGGCGCGCGCTCTGCGGTCGCTCCTACCAATGGATCGAAGTGGTGCCCACGTAGGAGCTCACGGCGTTCGCGCGGGCTCGTGCCACGGCCCTCGTAGCCGGCGACATCCACTGCTCTTCGGGGACGAGCTGTAATTGCTTCCCACTCCTCTCCATCGGGACCTCAACATAACCTTCGCCTACGGTGAGCGGCCCACGTGAATCCACTGACGCCGACCGCATTCTGCTCGGCGAGAACCTGAAGCTGCTGCCGCGGTTGCCCACCGAGGGCTTTCAGCTCATCTATATCGACCCGCCCTTCAACACCGGCTCGGCGCAGGCTCGCAAAACCCTGCAGACGGTGGCAGATCGGGACGGCGATCGAAGGGGCTTCCAGGGCCGCCGCTACAGCACGAAGCTCCTCGCCGAGTCCTCCTACCGCGACCGCTTCGATGACTACCTCGCGTTTCTCGCGCCGCGGCTGGTGGAAGCGCGGCGGCTGCTCGCCCGCGAGGGCACTCTGTACTTCCACATCGACTACCGCGAGGCCCACCACTGCAAGCTTCTGCTCGACGAGATCTTCGGCCGCGAGGGCTTTCTCAACGAGATCATCTGGGCCTACGATTACGGCGCCCGCGCCAAGCGCCGCTGGCCCGCCAAGCACGACACCATTTTCGTCTACGTCAAGGACCCCGCGAACTACTACTTCAACTCCGAGCTCGTCGACCGCGAGCCCTATATGGCCCCCGGTCTCGTCACCCCCGAGAAGGCAGCCAGGGGAAAGCTTCCCACGGACGTTTGGTGGCACACCATCGTGCCAACCAACGGTCACGAGAAGACCGGCTATCCCACCCAGAAGCCCGAGGGCATCCTCCGCCGCATCGTCCAGGCCTCCACGCGCCCCGGCGACCGCTGCCTTGACTTCTTCGCCGGCAGCGGCACGCTCGGCGCCGTGGCCGCCCAGCTGGGCCGCCGTTACGTGCTCATCGATTCCAACCCTGAGGCCGTGCGCATCATGCGCGCCCGACTCGGCGACCTGCCTGGCAGCGAAGCGTGCGCTGCTGGCCCAGAGGTCTCGCCGCCCCCGACATCGACGCCGTTGGCGAGGACGTGAGAGCCTGTGACCCGTGTTTCACATCGAGCTCCGCCAGTCTTTCCACAACCTCTGTCACTTCAACCTCGACGACGGGGCGCTCGGCGCGATCGTCCACGCCTGGACGACCGAGCCGCGTGTGGAGCTCGAAGGGCGCCAATGGAATCCCAGCACGGCCAAACTGAGGATCCTCGAAGGTCCCGAGATACCGCTGGATCAGCTAACCATGGGTCGAGGTTGGCGCATCGCCGAACGCGAGGGCAAGGACGTGAGCGAGCGTGTCCTCACGGCTGCCAAGGAGGCGGCGCGTGGCCCCTCCGGCACAGCCGAGCAGCCGGCCCCCTCCGATGCGGCGCTCGAGGCGGACTCGCTCGGCCTCGAGCTGCTGTCCATGCTCGCCGACGGGCCGGCGCCGCTCTACTACGCGTGGCGCCTGGCCGCCAAACGCTTCCCCGACCGCTCTCCCGGCGAGTGCCTCCTGCTTGCTGAAACCGCGGTCGGATCGCTCCTCAAATCACGCTTGATCGTGCTCCTGCACCCCGCTGAGACAGACCAAAGCGGACATCCCGATCCCAACTCCGACGGCGCCCAGGTGGCGGACGCGGAACTCGAGGCCGTACACCGCGCCCATGAGAGCTGGGCCCCGCCCGGCGAGCCCGGCGCCATCCGCATGCGCCGCGCCTGAGCCGGCCCAGCGGAGGCCCAGCGGACGCTAAACTCCGGGCACTTCCCGTGGTGGGCGTAGCTCAGTTGGTAGAGCTCCTGGTTGTGGTCCAGGCGGTCGGGGGTTCGAGTCCCCTCGCTCACCCTTAAGAAGTCTGCTCCGTAGAAAGCCGCCGCCGATGCACTCGAGATCCCCGGCAGCGGGTGTGGCCTACCTCGGGCGCGGGTCGAATATGAGAGAACACTCATCTTTAGAGGTGGCTTAACGAGTTGCCCCTACTCTCCGGCGAGTGAACAGCGAGACCATCTCAGCGCCGCGGCGGCCCGGAGTCGACTGGCGACGCGCGGAGTTCGTCCTGACGCTGCTCGCGTTTCTCGCGTTCATCACCGTGGGGATCCGGATCACCACGATCTACAGTGGCCTGCCCGCGCACCCGCTGTTCGTGCATGTGCCGGTAGTGCTGATTCCCACCACGGTCGTGGCTGCAGTCGTGTTCATGGTCAAGCGGGATTGGTTCGCGCGCTACGGGATCGCCCTGGCAGTGGTGTCGATCATCGCAATGAGCTCGATCTTCCTGACCATGCAGGCCGGCGCCGCGCTGCGCGCCGCGTTGAACCTGCAGGGTCCGGCCGCCCAGCTGATCTCCGAACACTCGCACGCCGCCCACATCCTCGCCTACATCTATGTGCTCTTCACCGCGACGCTGATCGTCACCTTCGCCGCGCAGCGGATCTCCGGCGGCATGCCAACGGGCTTGGGCATCGTCGACCGTCTGCTCTCCCCCAAGCCGGTGTTCACGGCGCTGCGCGTGGTGCTCGTGCTGCTGGCGGTCGGCGCCGGCTACATGTGCTTCAGGACGGGCGATCTCGGCGCGAAGGCGGTGTGGCAGGGACGGCTCCAGGCCGCCCACGGGGGTTTCCCTGGCGGTTCGGGCGCACCAGAACTCTTCTCGCCCTCCGGCACCGGCGCCCGTTAGATAAAGCCCAGCACTCAGTGACAAGTATGTGATGGCTCTCAGATGTGATAGCTCTCACGCGTTGCTCATGTGGCGCTAAGCCTGGCAGGCGAGCATTTCGGGCATGTTCGGCGAAAGGCACGGGCGCGGGTATCGCGGACTCGCGTCGGGACTGCTGAGCGTGGGCGTGATCGTCGCGATTCTCGCCACGACGCTCGACATCGACCTCCCCTCCACTGGCCGCGCCGCGGTGCCGGCCGCGTCCAGCGCTCGCTGCGGCCCCGCGACGGCGGCGACGATCTCAAGCGTCGATGATTCTGTTGCGCAGCGGATCTATGTCGGAGAGCTGAGCGGCGCAGAGCTTGGCGTGGACATCGCTCACGTGACGGGCTCGGCTGAACTGCTCAACGCGCTCGACCACGGGGATCAGCGGGCAGTGTACGCGGCGGTGCACGCGCTCGTCTACACGCCGCGTTGGCACATCGTGCGGCTGCGCGTCATCCAGTACGGGCGCGTCCTGGCGGACGTCGGCGGCCCCGACATCATCGCTCCGATATCGGGCACGCTGCGATTCAAAGGCAGAACCGTGGGCAGCTTTGTCATGTCCGTGCAGGACGATCTCGGCTACGTCAAGCTCGTCAGCCGCTTCATCGGCGTCCCGATCGACCTCTACCGTGCGGGCTCATTCGTGATGGGAACACTGAAGCCGCCGCCGGCCTCGCTCGCTAACAGAGAATCGCTCACCATCGGTCATAGCGAATATCAGACCGCGGTCCTTAACACCACGGCATTCCCAGCGGGCACGCTGAAGGTGGCGCTGTTCGTGCCCACCCCGGCGAGCACACTTCCGCCAAGCAGTTGTGCGTCCGTGCGCCAGGCGGCCTGGAGCAATGTCGCCCACCACATTGCCGCCCGCTTCACGCCGCTCTCGTCACGCTACAACAGCTTCCGTGACCTGCTCCAGTGGATATCCGGCGGCTGGGTGTTCGTGCGATCCGGATCGGCACGTCTGGCGGGTGCCGGGCCGGCGCGCATCCCCCGTCAGGGCACCGTCAAATACCGCGGGCGGACGTGGGCCGTCGTCTCATGGGAAGCGATCCCGCCCGCCCGGATCTTCTTCCTCGCACCCACCGTGCCCGGCTCGTAGCGGGCGATCCTTCCCTGTGCACTAAGCCAGCGCCGGCGAACCTTGCCGCGATCGCGCTCGCAGCAGGCATCGCAGGCGAGACGTGAGCGAATGCCACGCTGAAAATGCTGACGGCCACGGACGGACGTGATCGCAAATTCGGCCTCGCGCATCGAGTCAGCAGCAAGCAGGACCTGCTGCGTGACCGTCTGCGGTACTGGCGCCGTGGGTCTTGACGGAACGGACCGGCGGGCTAGGCTTCAGCGATCATGTCGCTCACCGCCCTGACCTCCGCCGAGATCTCGCTGCCGACCGAGGCCGATGGCGCGCGCGTCAGCAGCAGGATCGCTGTTCTGGCCGACACCGTCGACGTCGTCGGGTTGACCGACAATCACGCCGGTCAGCCGCGGATGTCGCCGCTGGCTGCGGTCGCGCTCGCGCGGGAGCAGGGCGTGGGGACAATCGTCCACGTTTCCTGCCGTGATCGCAACCGGCTTGCCCTGCATTCCCAGGTCGTGGGCGCGGCGGCGCTGGGCGCGGAGGCGGTCCTCTGCATGCAGGGCGATCCGGTTCCTGGCATCGAACATGTGGGCGACATGACCGCCACCCAGCTCATTGCGAGCGCGTCGGGATGGAGCGCCCCGCACCCGCTGGCGATCGGGGCGGTCGTCAATCCCTTCGCCGAGGAGGTCGACCGTGAGCTGCGGCTCCTGCGGCGCAAGATCGCCGCTGGAGCCACCTTCGTGCAGTCGCAGATGGTCTTCGATCTCGCGCGCCTCGAAGCGTTCCTCTCGGCCGCCGAGGACATCCTCGCGGGCGTGCGGTTCTACGCCAGCGTTGCACTGTTGCGCAGCGAGCGCATGGCAGAGCGCGCCCGCGCACTGCCGGGCGTCGCGATTCCGCCGCAGGCCCTGGCACAGATCCGTCGCGGCGGTGGCATCGACCTGGCGGGCGAACTGGCGGCCGGCCTTGCCGGCATCTCGCGCGTGGATGCGCTTCACGTATTTCCGCTCGGCGCAGAGGCGGCTACCCGCGAGGTCGCCGCGGAGTTCCGCGTTGCGAGGGGCGTCAGCGCCCAGCGGCCGGCAGAGACCCCTGCGTAACCGGAACCCCGAGCTCGCAACAGCACGACACGCGAGTGGGGTGCGCTCGTTCACCCTCGACGGGAGCCGGCCATTCGCGCCAGTGCTGGGGACGGCTATCGCAGTGCGCCATGAGGAGCCCGTGTGTCAGCATCCGTGGGTGTCCCGAGCTGTATGGGTTTCCCTGGCGGTGGGAGCTGCTCTGCTGAGCAGTGCCGTAGCTGGATTTGGCAGCGAGCCCGGCCGTCCGGCGCTGGCTGCCTCAGCGATAGATCTCCATAGGGTTGGCTGGGGTAGCGTCACGCTGCCCGGCTCGGTGTGTGGCGCCTCCAAGCCGATTCGCCTTCACCATGGAAGCGCTTTCATTTCCCCGATCCCGGCCCGGTTTGCGGGGGATTCCTTCCCTGGCAGGCGAGGCGTGACGGTGGACAGCTTCCCGGATGAAGTCCTCTTCGGGGATCTCGAAGGCGGCGGGCGCGACTACGCGGGCCTCGCCGTCAACTGCAACAACGGCGGCGGGACAGCCGACGGCGTGCTCCTCTACGGATGGGTCATCTTCAGCGGGCGTGGGGGAAGGCTGTCCGTGGTCGGCACCGTGACACCCCAGGTGCAGCCTTCAAAAGAGCTGCCGACGGAGATCGAGATAGCGATCAAGCCCGGAAAGATCACAGCCAGCGAATTCTTTTACGGCTCAGCCGATGAGACCTGTTGCGCCTCCGGTCGCGCAACCACGATCTGGACCTATTCACACGGGACGTTGCTGCCTGGCATGCCGGCGATCACCAGACATCCCAACACTTAGCCACACGCCGGCAACGCGCCGACAGCCAAACGGCGTGAGCGTTTCTATGGCGTGTGGACGCTGTGAAGCTCGACTGTTTCTTGCGTGATCTCGACCGGAATGTTTGGCTTCACGTTGGCCTCGAACCAGGTGTCGTGCTGCTCCTGCGTCTCCCACACCTCAGCGACAACAAAACCGCCGGCATCCTCATATGCCACGTGCACCACAAAGCCCGGCTGTTGCTTCAGCAGCGCGGTTAGAGCCGGCGCGGACTCGTCGTACTGCGCTTGGGTCATCGGGGCACGGTGTCGAACCAGGACTGGCATGGCGATCCTCCTCCTCGGGTATGTGATCCGCGCCTACACGGGTCGAGCGCACCCAGGTGTTGCCCAAGAGCGGGCAGCCGGCTGCGGATCGTCAGGGCAATAAGCTCTCGGTCCGTGCGATTCGCGATCTCGATTCCGCAGTACGCTCGCGACAGCCGCTTTGACGAGGCGGCCTTCCGCTCCCACCTTCGAAGCGTCGAGGAGCTCGGAGTATTCGAGAGCGGCTGGGTGCAGGAGCAGGTGATCGGCGCAGCCGGCGTCCTGGCGGCGCTCCAGACGCTCACCTATGCCGCGGCTTGTACCGAACAGTTGCGGCTGGGCTGCGCGGTGTTCGTCCTGCCGCTGCACAACCCGCTGCACCTCGCGAAGGCCATCAGCTCGCTGGACTGCCTCAGTCATGGTCGCGTGGAGGTGGGCGTCGCCGCCGGTGGGCGGGAGCGACCGTTCGCGGCCTTCGGCGTCGACCCGGACAAGCCTGTCGCGCGTTTCAACGAGGCATTGGCGTTGATGAAGAGCTGCTGGACCGACGCGCAGATCGACTTCGAGGGGCGCTTCTGGAGGCTCCACGGAGCGGCGATGGAGCCCAAGCCGGTGCAGGAGCCGTACCCGCCGGTGTGGTTCGGCGGTAACGCGCCCGCCGGGATGCGGCGAGCCGCGCGACACGGCGATGGGTTCATGGGCGCGGGATCCCAGACCACCGCTCGGTTCGCCGAGCAGGTCGCGATGGTGAAGGACGAGCTGGCCGTCCAGAACCGCGACCCAGGTGAGTTCCGGTTCGGCAAGCGTGTCTACGTGCACATCGAGGACGATCCCGCCCTCGCGCGAAGGCGGCTCGAGGACGCCCTCAAACATCACTACGGCGGCGGCGCCTGGTCAGAGCACATGCTCGCGGGCACCGCGGAGGAATGCGTAGCAGGGATCCGCGCGGTTGCGGACGCCGGCGCTGAGCTGGTCCTGCTCAATCCGCTCACGGACGATCAGCGGCAGCTGGAGCGGCTCGCGGTTGAAGTCATCCCGGCCCTCGTGTGAGCGCGCAGGAGCGGGGGTAGGGCGTGTCGCGGGAGAACGTGGAGATCGCCAGGCGAAATGTGGAGGCGTTCAACGGGCTCGATGTCGATGGGTTCGTGGAGTGCGCGACACCGGACTTCGAGTGGTACCCCGTCGGGGCCACGGCACTCGAGCGCGCCAGCTTCCTGGGGCGCGAAGGCGTTGAAAGTCACTTCGAGGAGCTGCGGGACGCCTGGGAGGAGATCCGACTGGTCGCGCAGGAGTTTCGTGATCTCGGCGACCGCACCCTGTTTCTTGGGCGGCTTGAGGGCCGCGGACGAGTCAGCGGCGCCCCGGTGGAGGCGCCGTTCGGGGCGGTATTCGACTTTCGCGGCAGCCGGTGCTCGCGCATCCGCGCCTTCCCCGATCACGACGAGGCATTGCAGGCGGCCGGCCTGTAGCGGTCAGGTGCCCGCGTTCCGGCTCCACGACTTCGGCCGGCCGTCGGCAGTAGGCTCATGGGCGAAACCCGACTGACTGGAACGATGCACTCTCGCCACAAACTCGACGTCAGCGTCGTGAGTCCCGAGGAGGCCGAGTTCGGCACCGCCGAGTTCTGGGCGGGTGACAGGCTGTTTGGTTTCACCCGGCTCGAGGACGGCGAGCTGGTCCTCAGGATCGAGCCGGCGAGCGATGGCGGCGCGGTCGTTGTCGGCGCGCATAGCCTGGCCGAGGCGCTGGCGCACGCGAAGCAGCTGCTCGAATCCTCCTGATGGAACTTGTGCTGACCCACTTCATCGTCTCGGACGACGTTGAGCGTTCTCGGCACTTTTACACCGAGGTACTCGGTGGCACTTTGGAACGCTCCGGAGAACCGACCAACGTCGCGCTGGCCAACAGCTGGATCGTCATCAATGGGGGCGGAGGCCCGACCGACGACAAGCCCGCGGTCACTCTGGAGACGCCACCCGACCCCGATCGCGTCAGCAGCTTCCTCAACATCCGGGTCAAGGACATCGAGGCCGTGTACGCCGAGTGGAGCGCCCGTGGTGCTCAATTCCTGACGCCGCCGAAGCAGCACGCGTACGAGATCCGTTGCTACATCCGCGACCCCGACGGTCACCTGATCGAGGTCGGGCAGACCACGGACCCAGAGGGGGACTGGACGCCCCCTCAGTGGCGGTCGAGTGGGGACGGCGGCGAGCGCGAGTGAACGCCGAGTTCAGCAGCAGGATCCGTCCGGTGGATGCTCCTAGGCGGGTTGCTGCCTACCGGTGCGCTCGCGGTGCTTGCACCCGGGCCAGCAGCATGGCCGGCGCTGGCCTTCCTCGAGCTCTTCCTGCGTCCGCCGAATGCGGCGCTCTCGGGTGGGCTCGAGCTTTGCATCCTCGACCCAGCAGATGAACTCGTTGCGGGCCAAGGGCGTGATATCCGCCCAGGCGTCGAGTGCCGTGGCGTTGGCAACCAGCGCCGAACGCAGGTCCGCTGGAAGCTTATGCACGACACCACCGGGCACTCTCTGGCCGCTCACAGCTCGATGGTAGTGACGAGGCTCTAGCCGTGCCCCAACGGGAGATCGACGAGTACCTCAGCACTCTTGATGAGCCCAAGAGAGCAACGCTTACCCACCTGCGTGACACGATCGCTGCGATCGTCCCTGACGCAGAACAGTGCATCTCCTACGGCATGCCCGCATTCAAGCTCAGGGGCGAGACGATTGCCGGTTTCGCGGCTTTCAAGAGCCACCTGAGCTATCTGCCCCACAGCGGCTCGGTGATCCGCCGTCTTGCTACGGAGACCGAGGGATACTCGAGCACAAAGGGCTCACTGCACTTCCCCGTCGATCAACCGCTGCCGAAGGAGCTCGTGAAGAAGCTATTGGACACGCGGATGGCTGAGGCGTTCGGCCCGAAGCGATAGACCCAGCCGCTCAGTTTCCCTCTTCCTCCTGCAGCCGCCGGTCCTCGGTCTCCCGGCGGGCGATGGCCTGTCTGTCCAAGATCTCCAGCCGGCGCGCCCGCTCCTGGAGCGCCCGCTCCAGGCGCTCCACTCGTTCGCTTGCCGCCCGCTCGTTCGTGTTAGCGCTCACGGTTCCCTCCGTTCAGCGGGGCGGCTGCCCCCCACAGTCGCGGTGCTCCGTCACCCCGGTTGCCATCTCGTCGCAGAGATGTTCCTCTTTTCTCGTCCGCTTCGCAAGCCTTGCAATAACGCGTGTCAATAGAGCTGCGTACGGTCCTAAGCCGCCCGGCGACAGAGCGCGCGGTCGAGCCGTCGCTCCGCGCTGCGTCTGCGCCTGCCTTTGAGCTTGCGGATGTGCTTTACCTCGGCGCGTATCGTCGCGTCAGCCGCGCGTCGACAGTTGATGGGCTTCGTCGTAGTCGTCGGCGCCGCTGGCGTCGGCGCTGACGGCGTAGTCGCGCTCGTGGGCGCGGGTTCGCCCGGGATCGAAGACGCACCGAGAAGGGAGCGCACTTCTTCGAATGTCACTTCTTCGTATTCCGCGCCTTCTTCTTCGGTTTCTTCGGCTTCGCCCGGCGCGCACGCGGCTCCAGTGGTATCCGTAGCTTCGACCGTCGGAGCGCATCCGGTTGAGTCAGCGTGGACGACCGGCGTCGCAAACAGGAGCGCGACGGTGGCGATGATCGCGATTGCGAGCGTCCTCACGGCTGTACCTCCACGATCTCCCAAGCTACTCGAAAATCCGCTCGCTAAGGAGCACGCCCAGTCCGTGTCTGCAGACCGGGAGCTCCGCGATGACGTAGTCTGATCCCCGGATGGCCGTGACACCTGAAGGTTCCTCGCTGTCGCTCATCGAGTTTCCGGCGGATGATCCAGAGCGTGCCCGGCGCTTCTGGGCCGGGCTCCTCGAGACCGAGCTCGAGGCTCGCACCGACTCTGAGGGAGAGGGCTGGCAGACTCGCGCAGGGGTCCCGGCGGTCGGTATCCATTCGCGCGGTCGCGGGCCCGGCGACTCCTTCTCACTGCCGTACTTCGCCGTCGGCGATCTGCAAGCCGCGCTCACGAGCGTAGAGGCACTCGGGGGAAGCGTCGTGCACCCGGGGGAGCGATGGGCGATCTGCAAGGACTCGGAGGGGAGCCCGTTCGCGCTGGCCCAGGATCCCGCCTAGGCATGGGATCCGACGTGGGGTCTCAGAGCAGCGGCGATGAGCCCGTGCCCGAGGAGCCGCTGCTGCTGCTCGGCCGCTGGCTGGCAGACGCTCGAGCGGCGGGCGTGCCTGAGCCCGCATCGGTGGCGTTCGTCACGGTGGGAGAGGGCGCAGCGCCCTCCGCCCGGACCGTCTCGCTGAAGCGCCTTGAGGCCGAAGCTCTGATCTTCACCTCGGCACTGTGGACGCGCAAGGCGCGCGAGATCGAGGGCAACCCTCACGTGGCGCTGCTTTTTTACTGGCCGACGGTCGGGCGGCAGGTGCACATCACAGGGCGCGCGACGCTCGCCGAGCGGGAGCTGTCGGTTGAGCTGTTCTCCGAGCGCGAGCTGGGCCATCGAGTACAGACGCTCGTCTCTCGCCAGGGGGAGACGATCGAGGACATCGAGCCGCTGCGCGCTCGCCATGCGCACCTCATGGACGTGCTTGAGGCTCCGCCGGAGTGCCCGTCCGATTGGGGCGCGATCCGCGTGATCCCCGTCACGCTCGAGTTCTTCTCAGAAGCGCCGGATCGTATGCACGACCGGTTGCTCTATGAGCGCGTCGCCGAGCGGTGGCGGAGCTCGCGCCTGTCGCCCTGAGCTCTGCGCCGCGAGGCGGTGAGCGCGGTTCTGAACAAGGCGAGGAAGTCGCTCGCTGCGCTCGCATCGAACAGCCCGTGGCGGTAACGCAGCGTCAGGAACAGGCGATCATCGAGGGTCGCGGCACCGAGCGAGGCGCCGCACGGCATCCGCGCCGGCGGCGAGAACCAGACCGCCTTCACCGCCCCGGCGTCGCCGAAGCCGGGGGCGGGGGGCAGGCGCCCGAGGTTCGAAAGTGCGACCGTGTCGACGATCACGTTGCCGGTGAGCGGGATCAGCCCCTGCATGCGCTGCTTGATCCCCGTGGGCAGCGCTGAGGGCAGCGCGAACAGGTCGACGATCAGTCCCGAGATGCCGTCGTCCTTGATGCGCCGGGTGCTCGCCGCGGCAGCTGTGATCGCGGCCCGAAGCGTCTTCTGCTCATCCGAGCCGATGTGCACGCTCACATAGGAGGCGAAGTTGCCCACGACCTCGAAGCGCCACTCGGCTGGACGGAGGTTGATGGGCATCATCAGATAGACCGAACCGCTGTGCCTCTCGTGCCGCTCGTTCCAGCGGCGCACGGTGATCGCGAGGGCGCCGAGCAGGACGTCGTTGACCGTGGCTCCGCGGCTACGCAGCTTGAGGATGTGCTCCAGTTCATCGGGCTCGAAGCTGAGCAGCTCGAACCCGTATCCGGGCTCGTCGCTCGGCCCCTGCGGCGCGATCCGCGTGGGCGTGCTGACCCCGCGCGTGAGGTACTCGACGGCCGCGCGCCCGCGCGTGATCCGCTGCTTGAGCGAGCCCGAGCCCGCCATCGCGTTGATGTTGCGCACCTCGAGGGCATCGACTGTTGCGGGCGGGTCCTTCTTGCCCGCGTAGGCGCGGGCGATGGAGCCCATCAGCCGCAGCGCCGAGAGCCCGTCGCCGGCCGCGTGATGGAGGTTCATGATCAGCGCGTCTCCCTGCGGGCGGTGAGCCAGCAGCAGCGAAAAGGGGCCCGCAGTGTCCAGATCCGGCGTCCTGCTCAGCAGCTGTTCGCGTCCGCGGGTCAGGTCGCCCTCGCCCGCGCACGCGATCTCCTGCAGGTCGATCGAGCTCAGCGCATCGGCGATCTCCCACCGGTAGCGGACGTCGGTGGCGCGCGCGCTCGCCAGCCTGGCGCGCGCGATCGGATGGGCAAGCACCGCCTTGCAGACCGCGGCGTTCAGCCGCTTGCCGTCGATGTGTCCCTCGACCTCCAGCTCGAGCTGCACGCTCCATGGCTCCTGCTTGCGGTCCAGGTGCAGGTAGAGCTCGTCGAGGACGTTCAGAGGCGCGGTCTGCATCAGGGCTCCTTCGCGCAGCTGCGCGCTATTCGAACTCCGGGGCGAGAAAGCCCGGCATGATCTCCGGGAGCCCGTCGCTGACCCGTTCTGGGAACTCCGCCGCGCGCTTCTCAAGGAACGCGGTGATGCCCTCGCTCGCATCCGCGGACTGCCCGCGGTAGAACATGCCACGGGAGTCGGCACGGTGGGCGAGCATCGGGTGCTCGGCGCCGAGCATCGTCCAGAGCATCCGGCGGGCCAGCGCGACCGAGACGGGGGCGGTGTTCTCGACGATCTCCCGCGCGATGGCGTGCGCGGCATCGAGCAGCTCTCCCGGCGGGTGCAGGCTGCGCAACAGCCCACCTTCGAGCCCCTCCTGGGCGGAGAACACCCGGCCGGTGGCCACCCACTCCATCGCGCGGCTGATGCCGACCACGCGCGGCAGGAACCAGCTCGAGCAGGCCTCGGGGACGATTCCGCGGCGCGCGAACACGAAGCCCATGCGCGCATCGTCCGCCGCGAGGCGGATGTCCATCGGCAGCGTCATCGTCGCCCCGACGCCCACCGCCGGTCCATTGATCGCGGCGATCACCGGCTTGGTGGAGTCGAACACGCGCAGCGTGAACCTGCCGCCGTTGTCACGGGGGATCCCTGCGGCGGCGCTCTCGCGGGCCCGCTGATCGAAGGTCTCACCCCCCGCCGCGAGGTCGGCGCCCGCGCAGTAGCCGCGGCCGGCGCCGGTCATGATGATCACGCGGACCTCGTCGTCGGCGTCGGCTCGGTCGTAGGCCTCGATCAGCTCCTCGGCCATCGTCGGTGTCCATGCGTTGAGCCGCTCCGGGCGGTTGAGCGTGATGGTCAGAACGCGCTCTGTGAGCTCGGTGGTGATCTGCTCGAAGTCCATGGCGGGCGCGTCCTCTCGCGAGTTTTCGATTGTATTTGCGGCGTGCTCGGCCCGACGATAGACGAGCTTGTGCTCGCGGATGAGCCCGATCGCTGGAGCGCGCTCGGCTTCACCGTCTCTGATCGCCACCTGCAGCTCGGCGCCGTACGACTCGAGTTCACTGCCCCGGGCCCCGAGCGCGTGCGAGGAATTGTGAGCTGGTCGCTGCGAGGACTCACGAGCACGGAGCTCGACGGGCTCCCGACGAAGCCGTCTGAGCGGCCGCTCCCGGCGCACGCGCCCGAGCATCCGAACGGAGTGCTCGCGATTGACCACGTGGTGGCGATCACGCCGGCGTTCGATCGCAGTGTCGGCGCGCTCCGGGCGGCCGGCCTCGACCTGCGCCGCGTGCGCGAGGAGCCGACGCCCACGGGCGCTCCCCGCCAGGCGTTCTTCCGGCTGGGCGAGGAGATCCTCGAGCTGGTGGCCGAGCCCGAGGAGGTGATCGCGCGCGCCGGTGGCGCGGACCGTCCAGCGCGCTTCTGGGGGCTCGCGCTGGGAGTGTCGGACCTCGAGCGCACGGTCGAGCTGCTGGGCGAGCATGCCGGTCCGATCCGCGCGGCGGTCCAGCCGGGTCGGATGATCGCGACGGTGCGCCGCTCGGCAGGGGTCGCGATTCCGCTGGCGCTGATGAGCATTCGGGAGCGCCCGGCAGAGTCCTGAGGTGAACGCCAGGGGCGGAGCGGTTGCGTGGCCGCTACCGTCCCTGCATGCCCACGCGCAGCTCCGCCTCGGTGAAGCGCTGGACGCTGGTCGCCTGCATCATGGGGTCGGGGATCGTGCTGCTGGACGGCACGGTGGTGAACGTGGCGCTGCCGAGGATCCAGATCGCGCTGGGCGGCGGCTTGGCGGCGCAGCAGTGGGTGGTGAACGGCTACCTGCTGACGCTGAGCGCGCTGATCCTGATCGGCGGGTCGCTGGGGGACCTGTATGGAGAGCGGCGGGTGTTCGCGATCGGCGTGGGCGGCTTCGGGGTGGCCTCGCTCGGGTGTGCGCTCGCGCCGTCGATCGCGGTGCTGGTGCTCGCCCGCGCCGTGCAGGGGGTAGCGGGCGCGCTGCTCGTGCCGAGCTCGCTGGCGGTGATCATGAACACCTTTTCAGGGTCAGAGCGCGGTGCGGCGATCGGCAGCTGGACGGCGTGGGGTGCGATCGCGGGCGTGCTGGGACCGCTGGTCGCGGGCGAGCTGTTGGCAATCGGTTCTTGGCGCTTGATCTTCCTGATCAACATTCCCCTGGCGGCCGTCTGCTGCGCGCTGATCCTGGTGGTGGTCCCGGGGTCCAAGCCGCGCGGGCGCGGAGCGCGTCACGTGGACCTGCCCGGCGCGCTGTTGTGCGCGGGCGGGCTTGGCGGATTCGTGTTCGCATTGATCGAGCAGCCGCGGCTGGGCTGGGGGAGCCCGGCGGTGTTCGTACCGCTGATCGGTGGGATCGTGCTTCTGGGCAGCTTCCTGGCCTTTGAGGCGCGGGCTCCCGACCCGATGCTGCCGCTGGGGCTGTTCCGCCGACGGAACTTCTCGGCGGGGAACATCGAGACATTCTCGATGTATGCGGGCCTCTCGATCCTGTTCTTCTTCCTCGTGCTGTTCCTGCAGCAGATCGGCGGCTACACGCCGCTGCAGAGTGGCCTGGCCACGCTGCCGGTGACAGTGGTGATGTTCGCGCTGTCGCGCCGCTTCGGGGCGCTGGCCGACCGGATGGGGCCGCGGCTGTTCATGGGCGGCGGGCCGCTGGTGGCGGCCTGCGGGCTGCTGCTCCTCCAGCGGGTGACTGTGAAGGTGGACTACGTCTCCGAAGTGCTTCCCGCGCTGCTTGTGTTCGCGCTGGGGCTCGCGATGACGGTGGCGCCGCTGACGGCAGCGGTGCTCGCGGGGGCGGGGACGGAGCAGTCGGGCATCGCTTCGGGCGTGAACAACGCGATTGCCCGCGTCGCGGGGCTGCTCGGCACCGCGTCGCTCGGTGCGGTTGTGGCCGCCTCCTTCGCCTCGACGTTCGAGAGCCGCCTCAATGGCACGGCGCTGGGCGCCTCGGCGCGGGCAGCCGTGCGCCAGGCCAAGCGGCTGCCGCTGGGGCGCCCCGATATCCATGGCCTACCGCCCCTACAGGGACGAGCAGTTGCAAGTGCCGCCGAACAGGCCTCGCTGCACAGCTTCCATCTGGGGATGGCGATCGCCGCAGCGCTGGTGGCGGGCGGCGGGGTAGTGGGGGCGCTGGGAATCCGCAACCCCGGACACGAGCCGCACGCCGCGTCCTGTCCGGCCGGCCAGCTGGTTGGAGCGAGCTCCGAGCTGGCGCCGGCGCCGAACGGCGCCGACCAACTCGAGGCTCAGCCCACCGGCTCGCGCGCGTAGGCGCGCATCGCGTCGATGATCGGGCCGAGGCGGCGACCCCTGGGAGTCAGCCGATACTCGACGGTCGGTGGGCTCGAAGGGATCACTTTGCGCTCGATCAGGCCCGCCGCCTCGAGATCGCGCAAACGCTCGGAGAGCATTCGTGGAGAGATGCCTGCGACCGCGGCGGCGAACTCGTTGAAGCGCAGCGCACCACTGAGGGCGGCGTAGAGGATTGAGAGTTGCCAGCGCCGCTCCAGGAGGTCCGCCGTCTGGCGGACCTCCTGGGGGACGGGCTGGCACCTAGGAGATATGCGCGACATCGCGAGCGGGCTCCAGAGCGCGGTCGAGAACCTCCTGGACTGTCATCACCGGGTGGAAGGTCATCTGCTTTCTGACCTCCTCCGGGATCTCGTCCAGATCTCCGCGGTTGCGCTCGGGCAGGATCACGTCGGTCAGGCCGGCTGCATGGGCGGCGAGGGCCTTCTGCTTCAGCCCGCCGATTGGCAGCACGCGTCCCTGCAGCGTCACCTCACCGGTCATCCCGACCGTATGCTTGACCGGGCGTCCGGTCAGGAGCGACGCGAGCGCCGTGACCATCGTCACGCCTGCGCTCGGGCCATCCTTGGGGATCGCCCCGGCGGGAACGTGCACGTGGAACTCGCGGCCCTCGAACGCGCTCTCGTCGATGCCGAGCTCCTCGGCATGTCCGCGCACGTAGGAGAGCGCGATCCGCGCCGACTCCTTCATGACGTCACCCAGCTGGCCGGTGAGCACGAGTCCGTTGCCATTGCCACCGGTTTTCATGCTGGTGGCCTCGACGAACAGCACATCGCCGCCCGCGCCGGTCACCGCCAGGCCGGTCGCGACCCCCGGGATCGCCGTCCGTGCCGCGGACTCCTGGAAGAACCTCTGGCGTCCGAGCGCGTCGCGCACGGCCTCCAGGTCGATCTTCACAGCAGCCGGGGTGGTGTCGGCGGCCTTCGCCTCGGCAGCCTTGGCCTCACTGGCCTTGGTCTTCGTTCCGTTGGCCCCTGCCTCGACAGCCTTCGCCTCCGCGGCCTTGGACGCCTTGGCCTTCTTCGGCTTCTTCGTCTGTGCAGAGGCGATCTTGGTGGCGGTCTTTCTCAGCACTGTGCCGAGCTCGCGCTCCAGGTTTCGTACGCCCGCCTCGCGGGTGTACTCGCTGATGATCGTGCGCAGCACGTCGTCTGAGATCTCGACCTCGTCCTCGCGCAGGCCGTTGCGGTCGCGCTGGCGCGGCCACAGGTAGCCCTTGGCGATGGCGAGCTTCTCCTCGGAGGTGTAGCCGTCGAAACGGATCACCTCCATGCGGTCAAGAAGCGGGCCGGGGATCGTGTCGGCGACGTTGGCCGTGGCCAGGAACATCACCTGGCTCAGGTCCAGCTCGACGTCGAGGTAGTGGTCGCGGAAGGAGTGGTTCTGCGCAGGGTCGAGCACCTCGAGCAGGGCCGAGGAGGGGTCTCCACGCCAGTCCGCGCCGACCTTGTCGACCTCGTCCAGCAGGATCACCGGGTTCATCGTGCCGGCGTCGCGGAGCGCCCTCACCAGTCGTCCTGGCAGTGCGCCTATGTATGTGCGGCGGTGCCCGCGGATCTCGGCCTCGTCGCGCACGCCGCCCAGCGACATGCGTACGAACTCGCGGCCGGTTGCCCGGGCGATCGACTCTCCGATTGAGGTCTTGCCGGTGCCCGGGGGCCCGATCAGCGTGAGGATCGCGCCCGACTTGGGGTCGGCCTCGATGCCGCGGTCCTGGCGCAGCTTGCGCACGGCCAGGTACTCGGTGATGCGGTCCTTGACATCTTCAAGGCCCTCGTGGTCTGAGTCGAGCACCGCGCGTGCGGCGACCGGGTCGAGGTGCTCCTCAGAGCGCTTGCTCCAGGGCACCGCGATCAGCCAGTCGAGGTACGTGCGGATCATGCTCGACTCGCCCGACTGCTCACCCATGCGCTCCAGGCGGCCGAGCTCCTTCAGAGCCTGCTCGTTGACGGGCTCGGGCATCTCGGCCTGCTCGATCTTGGCGCGGTACTCCTCCACGACCGAGGCGTCGTCGTCGCCCAGCTCCTTGCGGATGGAGTCCATCTGCTTGCGCAGGAAGTACTCGCGCTGCTGCTGCTCGGCGCCCTCCTGGACGTCCTCGCGGATGCGCTTGCGCACCTGCAGCTCGGCCAGGCTCTCGCGCTGCAGGCGGACGGCCAGCTCGAGACGCTCGGTCACGTTGAGCGTGCGCAGCAGCTCGACCTTCTGCTCGTAGGAGAGGTTGGGTGAGTAGCCGGCCGAGTCGGCGAGAGCGCCGGGCTCGGCGATTGCGCGCAGGAACGCGGAGATGCGTCCGTCGTCGCCGCGCAGCTCGAGGATCTCCTCGACCGTCGCGCGGTACTCGCGCTCGAGCTCGCGTGTGCGTCCATCGACCGGCACGTCGTCGGGACGCTCGTCCACCTCGACGCGCAGCTCGCCGCTGGGACCGGTCTGGGCGGCACCGATCAGGGCACGGTGCTCGCCGGAGATGGCGACAGCACGGCCGCCGCCGGGCAGACGGATCTGCTCTGAGACATCGGCGATCGTGCCGACCTCGAGAAACTCGTTCTCGTGGCGTGGAACCAGGACGACGCGCTCGTCATCGCCCACGTCGATCGTGAGCGTGATTCCCATGTTCGGGAACACGACGGTGTCGTCCAGAGGGATGAGCCGCAGCAAAGGCTTGGGCTCGGAAGGCTGAATTTTTGGCTGGTCTGCAGGTGATGGCATTGTTATCGCTCCATATGAGCTTACGAAAGTTTAGTTAGTATAGCGCGCGTTGGTTGTGTGCGCAAGTACTTTGGGAGTCATCCCGGAAATGGCTTTCCAGAGCCAAAATATTGGGAGACAACTGGACTTCAGCCACCGCATGAGGGTGGATGGCGCCGGCCGAGGGTTTGGCGAAACTCAGGAGGCCAGTAGGGGCCGGGGTCTGTCGCGTGCCCAGATCGGCGGTACCCCGTTTCTGGGGGCGGCTACCCCAGAGTGTCAGGCGAGACGCAGTTGCTTGGTCTTGGGCTTCTTGGACGCGCTCTCGACCAAGTCCGTCAGGGACGTGCGAGGACGCGAGTACACCTGGCGATCCTCAAGCGCCCCGGCAAAGAGTCCCATCAGGTCGGGCGTGATGTGAGACGTCGGGCTCCTTCCGCGCCGCCCTCGCGGCCGATACGAGGTCTTTGAACTCGATGAGATCGGCGGCCGTGACCAGATGCACAGCCGCTTTGCCGATCTCACGGGACCGTGCGGCCTCGCCAAAGGCGTCTTTCGTGAAGCTGAATGCGACGATGTAGCCGACGTCCTTGCTGTCCCGCTTGATGGCCGTCTCGAAGTTGTCTACGACGTTGCGTCCGACCTTCTCGGACTGCTTGACCTGGATTGGGTAGCGCTCGAAGTAGGAGTAACCGTCGATGCCGAGATCGCCCGACTTGCGGAGGCGGGGAACGCCGTTGACGGCTTCGACCACCCAGTTCTGAAACTCGAAGTGGCCGAGCTGTTTGAGATCCTCGACCGTCGCCGGTAGTCCGACCATTGTTGCATTGGCTCCGAATCCGTCGACGCGGCGCTTCATGATCGCGGCAGCTTGCGGGCTCATGTCGATCCCGATCCATCGACGCTGCATCTGCTGAGCCACTGCGATCGTGGTGCCGCAACCGCAGAATGGGTCGAGGACGACCTGGCCTCGCTTGCTACTGCACGTCGATCTGACGATCCTCGCCAAGCTCTCGCGCGCGCTCGCAAGGGCGCGAGCTGTGCCGCTCGCGGCATAACTGCCCTCCCATCCAAGGTAAGGCATCTCCACCCCTAGGGTGTCTTTCAGGTTGCTCGATGGCGGGCGAGGATGGTCGCATCACACCAAGCCCTGCCCAAGGAGGCACCAGCAATGTTCAACAGCAAGATCCGCACCAGCATCATCACCGCAGTCGCCGCGCTAGGCGTCCTATCGGTCGGAACGTTCACATCCGTCGCCAGTGCACGGAAGCCAGTCAAAGTCGGACACATAGAAATCCTCTGCGTGCTTACCACGTCCAGCGGTGCCGTGTCTGAATTCCCCGAAGGGACCACGGCCACGGTCACCAACCCGAACACAGGCCACACAAGGACATACAAGTGCATGAGTGGGAAATGGGTCCAGATCGCCGAGGAAGCCCTGCCGACGCCCCCCACCACCCAGGAACACGTCACCACGCCGCCCCCGATCAAGGAAGAACCGGCGCCCTCAAAACCGACAGGCGTCATTCCCCCGCCTCCGCTCGCGGGAGGAGCCGCTGGCTGAGCGGTCCCCTCACCTCCGAGGGCAGCACCGAGAGCCCCCGCCAACGCGGGGGCTCTTTCGCGGGCGTGGCGAGTTTCGCCAATCGTTTCGCCAACCCCTCGGCCGCCGAGCGAGCTGTGACGAGTCTTCGCGCCGGCTCAGGTGGGCTCGTCGAAGCTGACCTCGACGTTCTGCTCGTCGATCCGCTCCTGGACCTCGGCGGCGGAGGTGAGGGCGCGCCGGTCGGCCTCGAGCAGTGGGTCTGAGAGGAAGCTTCGCGGCCACAGCTTCTTGGCTTTCACGACGTTGATCTCGGCCGCCACGAGCGTGACCTGGGCGCCGAGGTAGAGCCAGGCGAGCAGGCCGAGCACGAAGGCGAACAGGCCGGAGGTCTCTTTGGCGTGGCGGATCACGTGTTCGACGTAGATGCCCCCGACGTATTGGAGGATCTGCCAGAGAACGGCCGCGACGAGCACGCCGGGAATCAGATCGGCGGTGTGGATCTCCTGGCTGGTGAGCAGCCGGAAGGCGGCGAAGAACAGCAGCAGGTTGAAGATCAACGCCACCAGCACACCGCCGAGCACCCCGACCGCGCCGCCGGTCTCCGAAGACGCAAAGCCGGTGACGACGGTGGAGAGGATGCTGAGCAGGCCGAGCACGGTCAGCAGCCCGAGCCCGCGCAGACGCCAGGTGAGGAAGTTGGGGCGGCGCTTGTGGGGGATGTACCAGACCTGGTTGAAGGCGCTCTGCGTGGCGCCGGTGATTCCCAGGCCGGCGAGCAGCGAGCCGATGATGCCGATCGCCAGCGCGAGCCCGCTGCCTTTGAGCGAGTGGACGTTGTTCTGCAGCTGGGTGCCAATCACAGGGAACTCGCTGAGAGTGGAGTGGAGCACGCTTTCCTGCGCGCTGGGGTTGCCCTGGAGCACGAACCCGAGCACGGTGACGAACACGAGCAGCAGCGGGAACAGCGCGAAGAAGCCGTAGTAGGCGATCAGCGCGGCCAGCTGGCTGGCTCCGTCGTCTGAGAACTTCTTGAAGACCGCTGCGAGAAAGCGCAGCCCGGGCGTCCGCTGCTGGCGGCGGTCGAGGGTCTGCAGGCGGTCGGTGAGGCTCATGCGTCGTTCCGCCGATGGTCCGCGGGGAGCCCGCGGCGGGGAGCGGCCGGAAATTGGCGGGGGGGTCGGCGGGCAGCGGGAATCGACATGGCTATGTGTCTACCCGATCTGAGGAGCAAACACGAGGCCCGGGTGGAGTCTGTCCTGGAAGCGCTCGGGGGAGAGGGTGCTCTGATCCGGTGCAGGAGGTCGCGCTCGTTTCAAGGGCTCGGCGGGATCTGCTGTTGCGAGCCTACCGTTACCAATTGCGCTGGGAGGACCTGGAGGACTGTTACAGCCAGGCGACGCTCGAGCTCGTGGCGCAGGTCCAGAAGGGGCGTGCATTCGCCGACCGGGCGCACCTGGCGAACCTGCTCGAGCAGCGCTTCCTCTCGCGGATCCGCGATCGCCGCCGTGCGGTGTCAGGGCGCAGCCCGATGCAGGCGGCAATCGAGGCGTCGGTCTCCCTCAGCGAGACGGGCGAGGCTGGCGGCGGGATCGTGGACGTGCGTGCGGATCTCGAGAAGCTCGTGATGCTCCGCCACGATCTGCGTTGCATCGCACGCATCGCCGATGAGCTGAGCTCCGACCAACGGCTGATCCTGGCCTGCCAGCTGCTCCCGCTCGGCCCCGCGGAGACGTGCGTGCGGCTCGGCTGGTCCTCCGAGAAGTACCGAAAGGTCGCGCAACGCGCACGGGCGCGTCTGAGGGACCTGATCGCCCGCGAGGAAGGCGAACGCTAATTGCAGCCGGTGATGCCGCCGTCCAGCGGGATCACGGTGCCGGTGAGATAGGCGCCCGCGCGGGAGGCGAGAAAGAGCGTCAGACCGGCGACATCATCTGGGCGGCCGATGCGCCCGAGCGGCACCGATTGCTCGATGCCGGCGCGGCTCTCCGGGTCGTCGAGAGCCCAGGCCATCATCCTGCTCTCAAATGGGCCGGGCGCGATCGCGTTGACGGTGATGTGCTCCGGCGCAAGGCGCTTGGCGAGGTGACGGGTGAGCATGTGCACCGCCGCCTTGCTGGCGCTGTAGCTGTAGTTCTCAACGGACGGCGTGCGCAGCCCATCGATCGAGCCGATGTTGATCACGCGCGCGGGATCGGCGGCGTCGGCAGTGGCACGCAGCGCTCCGAGCAGCGAGACGGTGAGGTGGAAGATGCCCTCGACGTTCGTGTGCAGGACCTTCTCCCAGCCCGCCGCCGGGAACTCCTCGAGCGAGGCTCCCCACACGGCGCCGGCGTTGTTCACGAGGATGTTCAGCTCCGGGAAGTGAGCCTTTGTCGCACGCGCCAGCTCGCGGGCTCCCTCCTGAGTGGAGATGTCGCCGGGGATTGCAATGCAGTCACCGAGCCCCGCCAGCTCTTGTGCTGCCGCCTGCACGTCGTCGGTCTTGCGAGAGGAGACGATCACCTGCGCACCCGCCTGCACAAGCCCGCGGGCGATCATCAGGCCGATGCCGCGCGAGCCGCCCGTCACGAGGGCCGTCTTGCCGGAGACGTCGAACAGGTCGCTCATCGCAGCGAGAGGCTATCGATCGGCGAGCCGCTCGGATCGAGAGCGGTCGACGACCACCCTGGGCGTCCCGCTTTGGAGCGTTGGTCGGAAAGGGAAACAGGGCACGCCCATGGACCACTCTCCCCCAATTCATAGGCGCGTCCACTGGGACGCCGGCAGTCGGTTGAACGGACGACGGCTCGGCTCCCATTCGCACGCATGCGGCCGGAAGCCGGGCGCTTCCGGCGGTCGGCTCCCGGCCGCTCGCGTGCAGGATCGCTCGCTCGATCCGGCGATGGAGCGGTGATGGGCACCTTGCGAAGGGCCAAGAGTGAGGTCTACAGGGTCTACAGCGAAGAGGAGTTTCTTTCGGACCCGACCGCACTGACTGACTGGACTGCCTCGCCGGTCCAAGGCATCTCGCGCGAGCGCCTGCTGCGGCGGCTGGCAGGAATTGCGGCCCTCACCGGCGTGGTGGGAACCGCCGTCGGAACCATCGCGCTCGCGAGCGTCGGCTCCCGGCCCGCCGGTTTGCGCGCTACGGCGAGCGCGACGCCGCGACCGGCGGCGACGCGACCCACCTCTGCGCCGATGGGCCAGCCTCACCGCCGCCGGCAGCCACGTGCCAGCCGTTGGCGCCACCCCCGCAGCGTTGGTGCCCGCGCAGCGCGATCCGTCAGCAACAGTCGACCGGCGGGGCACCGGCAACGGATCCATTCACTCGCGAGGCGCTCGGAGTTCCCGAGCAGCACCGCCGGCACCGGACGGCCCGAGACCATCGCCTCCGCCCAGGCCACGGTGCCGGCCCCAATGCGCAGCGAGTTCGGGTTCGAGCGCTGAGATGGATGGGCGCGCGGCGACGCGGATGCGATCGAGCGTGACCGTCAGCGCGAGGCCGCTGTGGCGGATGAGACTCGGACGCGAACTGCCCAGGTATCTGCTGTGCGCGCTGTCGGTCACGGGCCTCGCGGCGAGCGCCCGCTTCGCGATAGCCCCACCTCAAGCCACGACGGCCACGGCGCGGGTGCGATCACCGCCGCCGCCGGACCGCGCGGCCGAAGGCTACGCGTCGCTGTTCGCTCGCCGCTACCTCACCTGGAACGCTGGCGAACCGCAGGCCAATCAGCAGGCGCTCGCCGCGTTCGCCGGACCAGGGATGGAAGCGAACGCCGGACTGCAGCTTCCGCGGAGCGGGGAGCAGCGAGTCGAATGGGTCGAAGTGGTTCAGCAGCGCGAGCCCGAGCCGGGCGATCACGTGTACACGCTGGCTGCCCAAACGGATACCGCGGGCCTGCTGTACCTCACCGTGAGTGTGGTTCGTCGAAGCGATGGAAGTCTTGCTCTCGGCGGTTATCCCGCCTTCGTCGGAGCGCCGGCCTCTGGTCCGGCGCTGGCCCCCGCGGACCTGCGCGAAGTCGGAGAAAGTGCGCTGGCCATCGTCGTGGAAAGGGCTCTGCGCAACTACCTCAGCGCCTCCTCGGGCGAGTTGGCTGCAGACCTGACAGGCGGCGCGCGCGTTTCGCTGCCTGCGATGGCGCTGAGCCTTCAGTCGCTGCAGCGTCTGGATTGGTCACCCGGTGGGGGATCGGTTATCGCGGTCGTACAGGCCCAGGACCGGCGCGGCACCCAATACACGCTCGGTTACGAACTCGACGTGGTCCGAGCGCAGGGCAGGTGGGAGATATCCGCCGTGCAGGTGGATCCCGACGCGTGAATTCGACGCGCAGATGGATGTCGGCGAGCAGCAGAAGACCTGAAGACAAACAACCCAATCCAAGGAGCCTCTAATGAATCGACATTACGGTCCTCGAGCGGTCCGGCCGATTGCAGACCGCCTCTCGCGAAATGTCGCCGGCGGTCGCGCTGGCCTTGGCGCTCTGCTCGCTTGCGCATGTCTTCTCCTCGCGCCGACCGCCGCGACCGCGGCAGTCGAAAGCTCGCCCACAGCCAACACGCCGCAGGCGGCAGCGACCGAACCGAAGGGGAGCTCGCTGGAATCGGCTGCGGCCAAGGCCGGTCAGACCGGACGGGCGGTCGCGATGAGCCTGATCGGGCTCGCGTTCGCGGTTGCGGCGACGGTGCTGGCCTTTCGCCGCGACTTCAAGGAGGCAGCGGGGGTATTTGCGGTGGGCATCGTCTCTGTGTTGCTCGCTACTCCCGCAGGCGTGAACCTGTTGCGCGATACGGTCACCTCGCTGTTCGGGCCCACCTGATGGAGATCCGCTCCTACCGGCGGGTGTTCGACCTTGAGCGGCGCATTTACCGAGTCGATCGGCTGCGGTTGAATCCCGGCGGGGTACCCGTGCGGGGCGTCATTTATTTCCTCGCGATTCTGGCCGCCGCCCTGATCGCCGCGCGAATGCCGCTGCTGGGGAGCGGAGCGAGGCTGCTGCCCTGGTACCTGGGCGATCTCGCGGTCCCGGCGGCAAGCGCGGCAGTTCTCACGATGATCCGTGTGGAGGGCCGTCCCTTCCATGTGGCCGCGCGTGCACTGGTGCGCTATCGGACGGGCCCCCGTCGGGTCGCAGGCGCTCGTCGCTGCGCCCGGCCCGGGGAGCGCTGGCGCCCTGAGGAGATCGTGCTTCTGCCGGACGGCTCGGACAGCCGCATGCGCCGCATGCGCTACACCGGGCCGGGCGCCGTCCTCGTCTCGGTCGAGCACGAGCCTCTTCCGATCGGCCGACGCCGTCTGGCGCTCACCTTGCGAGAACCACCTACCCGAGAAGTGCTGGACCGGGCACAGGTGATCGCGCTCGCCCGGGGTGCTCGGCTGGTGATCCGCTCGTCCGGCGACTCGAGCGGGTGAGCGGGTGAGGGCGCCGATCGCGTTCGTGTATGGCAACTGTGTTTTTGCGGACGGCCTCGATGACGGCTGGGCGGCGTTCCAGGTTGACGTTTCGTCCTACGCGTGGCTCAGTGACGACGGCAAGCGCGCTCGGTTTCTCGCGCTGCTCGGAGCTCTCGAGGCGATCGAAGCGGACACTCAGATCCTGCGGGTGGGAAGACGCTGGGAGCTCGAGCGATACGCCCGCGAGGTGGGCGCGGAAGGCGATGTGCCGCAGGGCCCGGCGGTTGGCGCAACGCGCGCGCGGGCACGGGCACGCTACGTGGCGGAACACGGACGCCGCCTGAAGCACATCGGCACGGCGCGACCCGCGCTCTTTCTCATGGTGAGCCTGCGCGATCCCGAGCGCGACGTCGCTTCCTACGTCTCGCGCGCCGCCGAGCAGCACCCGAGGGAGTGGTGGGAAGGTCTAAAGCGCGCATTTTCCACGCGCGACAGACGCCTGTTGAGCGTTTCGGAATTGGAGCGGGCACGTGTGCGCGCCGATCAGGCGCACGCCCGGCTGGCCGACTTTCTGCCGGTACGCCAGGCGCGCGGGGTGGAGCTTCAGTGGCTGATCCGGAGGGCGTTCTGCCGGGGCCTGGGAGAGCCGATCGTCGACGGCCTGCACGAGCCGCGTGCCCTCGTCTTCGAGCGCAACGGGGAGGCGATGCTGGCCCCGCTCGAGGGGGACGTGATGCGCTGGATGGACGGCTACGTCGAGCACCAAGGCAGGGCTCTGCGAATCGAGTCCGAGCTCGGGACAAGCTGGCAGGCGCAGCTTGTCATGGGAGCTATGCCTGAGCAGACCGAGTTTCCCGGTGCTCGAGCCGAGTTGATGTTCGCTGCTCCGGAGAGCCTGCCCTTTGGGATCGATCTCTCGCTGAACGCACGGTTTCTGCCGAACGAGCTGGCGCTGCGAATCGCGCGCAGACGGATCCAGGACGCAGACCAGATCATGCGGGCGGAGTCCGATGGGGAGCAGGGTGTCTCGGATCTCGCCTACGAGCGCACACAGGAGGCTCGCGACCTGCTCGGCCATCTACAGGCCTCGAGCCGTCCGCCTCTTCTGCGCGCAACGCTCGCGATTGCGGTGGGCGCCCAGGGCGAGGAGGAGCTAGAGGAGCGCGTGGAGCTGTGCCGTAGGGCATATGGCGACATCCGCCTGCATCGCCCGCTCGGCGATCAGCTGAGGCTGTTCCTTCAGCACCTGCCGGCCCAGCGCACTCGCGTTGAGGGTTACGACGACACCCTCACGACCGAACAGGTGGCGGCGATGATGCCGGACGCCACGCATGCGGCCGGCTCACGCAGCGGCTTCTACCTCGGCTACACGCTCTCAGGCTCCAGGCAGCCCGTCAGGTTCAACCTGAGGGAGGGCTCCGACGGCGATGGCAACACGACGATCCTGAGCGTGGGGGCGCTGGGCTCGGGCAAGACGACGCTGGATCAGAAGCTCAAGTACGAGGGCTTTCTCTTGGGGGCGCGGGTGATTGACTGCGACCCGAAGGGCGACCATCGCTTTCATCTGCTCGATGAGGTGGCGCCTCACACGGAGTGCGTGACGCTGCGGCCCGACCCGGCCCTGCGGGGCGTACTGGATCCGTTGCGGGTCGCGCCTGAGCATCTGCGCCAGGACATCGCCGTCTCGTTCCTGCGCGACCTCCTGCCGGGAAGGGCTGAGCCGGCCTGGGAGACCGTGGTGGTCGCCGCGGTCGACCGTGTGGTGAGCCGGGCCCGCGAGCCAACGTGCCTGGAGGTGGTGCGAGCGCTCTGTGACGGGGATGAGACCGAATCGCAGGTCGGCCGGACTCTCGAGGTGTATGCCCGCTCCGGGCTCACGCAGCTCGGCTTTGCGGACCCCGAGGTGAGGCTGCCGCCCGTGGGGCAGAGCCAGGTCACCTACCTGCCGATTCGCGATCTGCCCGGGCCCGAGCCGGGGATGCAGCGCTCCGAATACTCCCAGGCCGAGCGCGTCGGAGAGCAGATCGTGCGGTTGATCGCGATGTTCGCGATGCACCTCATGAACGCCGAGCGCGAGCGGCTGAAGCTCTTCTCCTTCGATGAGGGCTGGCGCCTTCTGGGAGACCCGGCAGGCCGGGCGCTGCTGGCCTCGCTGCAGCGCATGGGACGCTCGGAGCTCGCCGTGCCGATCATCAGCACGCAGCTCGTCACCGACACTCTGATCGGCGAGCGCGAGTCGCTTGAGAACCTGCTCGGTGCGACGTTCGTGTTCGGAATGCGTTCAGAGACGGAGGCGGCTCGGGCGCTGACCCTGCTCGGGCTCGACCCCGAGAACCGCAGGATGCGCCAGGCTCTTTTGGAGTTCGACTCCGGACGCTGCCTGTTCCGCGACCACCGCGGCCGGGTGGAGGCGATCCAGGTGGATCTCGTGGTGCCGTCGTTGCTGAAGGCGCTCTCGACGACTCCCGCCCCGGCGTGAGCGCGAGGGCGCCCTTGGCGCTCGTCGTGATCGCGTGCGCCGTTTGCGGGGGTCCGGGCCTGCCGATCGGAGATCCGCCGGCGGTCGCCTATGCGGATGCGCCCAGGAATCCAACTGCAGCCGACTCGCCCGCGGCGAGGCCCCGGGCCGGCGATATCGGCACGAGGGCGCCGAGCAATCCGCCACTCACCGCGGGCACAGAAGCGAACGCCGGGGCCGAAGAAGGCGCCTCGGCCTCGGACCTGTCGAGCGCAGGGGATCCGTTGGTCAGCAACGGACTGGGAAGCCCCATGTGCCGCGCCGGTGCGGGCGAAGACGACCTGTCGCAGGCGAGCGAGACGAACTGCCGAGCGTCTGGCTTTGAGGCGGCCCCGGAGCCCACCGGCAACTACGCGTTCGACGTGCACATCAACACCGGCCCCACCAAGGTAAGCAACGATCTCTCCGCGGCGTTCCAGGACGTGCTCGGGCTGGGATGGACGGCGCTGGTCGTCGCGGTGCATGGAGTGATCGTGATGTTGGAGTGGTGCTACACAATCGATCTGCTCGACAGCTCCGCAATGAGTGGCGTTGCGCGGGGTTTGCGCGAGAGCCAGGCGACGTTCACCCAGCCATGGCTGGTCCTGGTGCTGTCGGTGGCATCGGTGCTCGCGCTCTACCACGGCATCGTCCAGCGCCGCGTCGCGGAGACGGTCGGGCACGCGCTGCTGATGCTGGCGATGATGGTGGGAGGGCTGTGGGTGATCATCAACCCCACCGGCACCGTCGGGTCGTTGGATCAATGGGCCAACCAGGCCGGACTCGGGACCCTTGGCTCGGTGGCGGGCGGGACCCCCGATCACCCGGACCGAACGCTAGCCGACAGCATGAGCGCGGTGTTCAGCGGCGCGGTGGTCGGGCCCTGGTGCTACATGGAGTTCGGCAACGTCCGATGGTGCAGCGATCCGGCACGGCTGGACCCTCGGTTGCGGGCTTCCGGCTTGGCCGACGCGGCAATCGAGCGCGCTCAGATCGGCTGCCGGGAGGACGCTGGATCGCTCACGGCCTGCGCCCAGCCGGGTAGCGAACAGGCGCGGGGGCTGGCCGAGAGCGCCGAGCAGTTGGCCGGCGCGCGAACCAACGGAGACCTGTTCCTCGCGTTGCCCGCCAATCAGGCGATGCGCAACTCGATCAACGACCACGGCTCGCTGTTCAACGTGCTCTGCGGGGGCAGCGAAATGCCCTGCAGGGGACCGACGGCGGCACAGGCCGAATTTCGCACCGAGCACGGAACGGGCTGGCGCGTCGTCGGACTCCTGTTCATCTGGATCGGTGTGCTGGGGATGCTGCTGTTGCTCGGCTTCATCGCGATGCACCTGCTTGGAGCGGCCATCGCGAGCCTGCTGTACCTGCTGCTGGCGCCGGCGGCGGTGCTGGCGCCAGCGCTGGGCGACGGCGGGCGGACGGCGTTTCGCCGATGGGCCACCGGCCTGCTGGGAGCCGTGATGTCGAAGCTCATCTTCTCGTTTGCGCTGGGCGTGGCGCTCTTGATGAACCACATCTTCACGGTCGATCTGACGGGGCTCGGCTGGTTCACCCAGTGGTTGCTCACGTCGGCGATGTGGTGGGGCACGTTCCAGCGGCGCCATCAGCTGCTCGGCTTCGCCCTCGCGGGGCAAGCCCGGACGCACGAGCCCCGGTCACTCGCGCGGCGGGTCGGCGGCGCGCTTGAGACGCCCGTGGCGGCGCGGAGCACGGCTGACTGGGTCAAAGGCAGGTTTTCAAAACCGGGCCAGGACGTGAAGGCCGCCCGAAAGCGGGCCCAGGCCGCACTCGAACGCGCCAAGGCGAATTCCAAGGAGCAGGTGGGCCGGACGCTCGAGCGCGAGCACCGTGACGCCGGCGCGCGGCTGGCGGCTGCGCCCGGGATCCAGCAGCAGCTCTCTCTCCGGCGCGCCCAGCTACAGCGCGTCCGAAGCGCGCGCGTCAAGGCCTCGGAGTCCGGTGACCGGCGCAGAGCGGCCGAACTAAGGCATCGCGAGCAGCGAATCGAAGGGGACATAGGGGAGACGCAGGAGGGACTGAACGCGGCGCGCCGGCTGGCCGGCGGCGAGCAGCTCCGGAGGCTTGGCGGAAACCGGTACTCGCAGGAGCAGGCGGAAGCGAGGGACGACTTCCTGAATGCCCAAGCGGCGTTACCTTCGAGCGCTCGCGCTCGCGGCTCAGACCTCGGCGGGCGGCGCGACTATGCGGCACTCGCGGGCCTCGCCGGGTTCGGACGCGAGGAGTACGAGCGGCTCGATTCTCGCGGTCAGCGACTCGCGCGGTTGCAGGTGGACCGTGAGCTTGCTGTACGCAACGAGGGAAGTCGTGCGGCTGAAGACCTGGCGGCAGCCGAGGGCCCCTCGCCGCTCGGCCGGCGTGAGCGACACAAGCTGGACAGGGAATTCGACAGCACTCTCAAGCAGCGAATGCGCGATGGCGGCCACAGCATGCCCTCGTCACTCGCGAAGCACTCGAGCATCGATCTCTGGCGAAAAGATGGACGGGTCGGCGGGGGATCGGGCCGGAGCAGGGAGTCCAGCGTGATGCGCGATGCGCACGAGGTCGCGGCGCGTCGCAAGCGACAACTGGGCCGGGATTTCCGCTGACGGGCCTGTCCAGCGCAGCGGGGGCGTCGGCCGGTGGGATATCGAGACCGGTACGGCTGGCGTTCGCGGGTGCGGTCGTTGCGGCTGCGGGCGCGCTGGCGATCACGCTGTTGATGGTCTTCTCGACGCTTCAGGCCTCGATCGGCCTTGGGGGCGAAACAGAGTCACGTTTCTCGGGCGACGGCGTCTCGACCCTCGCGCAGCGGGAAATCCCCGCGCGGTACCTGCGGCTGTATCAGGAATCGGCGCAGCGGTACGGATTGGACTGGGCGATCCTCGCGGGCATCGGCAGGGTCGAGTGTGACCACGGGCGTGACCCCGATCCATCGTGCACCAGGGAAGGAGCCGTCAACTCCGCCGGAGCGGGGGGCCCGATGCAATTCATCGCATCGACGTGGGCGCGTTACGGTGTGGATGGTGACGGAGACGGCCGGATCGATCGCTGGGACCCCGCGGACGCCATAGCATCTGCCGCCAATTATCTTCGTGCCTCAGGTGCTCCGAGCGATTATCCGCACGCGATTCTCGCCTACAACCATTCCGCCACATACGTTGCGGCGGTGCTGCATTGGGCGGCGCTGTACCGGGCGCCCGCAGCGTCGCCCGCGCCGCTGGCCGGCGGCGAATCCGCTGAAGTCGAAGGCGCCGACAGGGCTCTGGAAGGCGAGAGCCCGACGCCCGTGCGGTTCGTTGCCGGAGAACACGCAGAGCTCGCACCTGGGGACGGTCACCTCGCGCTCATCCCTGCGGGCGTTCCGGCGACGGTGCAGGCGATGATCGTCGCCGGCAACGAGCTGCAGGAACTTCCGTACGGCCCCGGCGGTCATCCGGACCCGCGGGGGGCGCTCGAAGAGGACTGCTCTAGCACCGTCAACTACGTTCTCTACCGCTCCGGCGTTCGCCCGATCTCGGAAATCGTGAGCGACAACCCGCTGGCACAGGACTACGTCGACTGGGGGGCGCCCGGACCGGGCAGGTGGGTGACGATCTACGCCACCACCGAGCCAACTCCGCACGTCTTCATGACGATCGCCGGAATTCGTCTGGATACGTCGCACAACGGAACCGACGTCGGCCCCAACCGCGACCAGGACGGCCCGCGCTGGCGGATCCTCGACCACATTCCGACCTGGGCGCACTGGTCCGTCCGTCATCCACCGGGGCTGTAAGGTGCCGGTCAATGGCGGCGCGCAAGGTCGACTACCTGCTGATCGGCGGAGGCCTGGCGTGCGGCAACTGCGCCCGCTGGCTGCGCGAGGAAGGCGCCGACGGCGACGTCCTGCTGGTCGGCCGCGAGTCCGACCCGCCATACAACCGGCCCGAGTGCTCCAAGGGCTATCTGCGCGGCAGCGAGAGCCGCGAGGACACGTTCTTCCGCCCGAACGAGTGGTGGGACGAGCAGAACATCGAGTTGCTCACCCGCACCAGCGTGACCGGCCTTGACCTCGAGTCGCGAATCGCCAAGCTCTCGAACAAGGAGGAGATCGAGTTCGGCAAGGCGCTGATCGCCACGGGCGCGAACGTGCGCAGGCTCAACGTCGATGGGTGCGAGCTCGAGCAGATCCACTATCTCCGAACGCTCGGCAACTCAGACGCGATCGGCGAGGCTGTGGAGACGGCCGATGAGGTGGTGCTGATCGGCGGGTCGTTCATCGCCTGTGAGGTCGCCGCGTCGCTGACGCTGCTCGGAAAACACTGCACGATGGTGATGCAGGAGCAGGTGGCGCTCGAACATACCTTCGGTGCAAAGAGCGGGCGCTTCTTCCAGGATCTGCTCGAATCGCACGGCGTGACCGTGTACCAGGGCGACGAGCTGGAGCGCTTCCACGGCGAGGGCAGCGTCGCCAAGGTGATCACAAGAGGTGGCCTCGAGCTGACGGCCGACGCGGTCGTGATCGGAGCGGGCGTGACCCCCGATGTGCAGCTGGCGCAGAAAGCAGGCCTCCAGATCGGCGAGCGCGGGGGAGTGCACTGCTCCTCGCGCCTTGAGAGCTCGGCTCCCGATGTGTTTGCGGCGGGCGATATCTGCGAATACGAGTCCGTGGTGCACGGCGGCGCCTTCCTGCGGCTCGAGCACTGGGACGTCGCCTTCAACCACGGCAAGACCGCCGCGCTGAACATGCTCGGCCGCGACATTCCCCACGAGGTCGTGCCTTACTTCTATTCGGTGTTCGCCGACTGGGGCGAACTCGAGTACGTCGGCCCGGCGTACGAGTGGGATGAGGAGATACTGCGCGGATCCTTTGAGGACGGGGCCTTCACGGACTGGTATCTGAAGGACGGTGTTGTGAAGGCAGCGCTCACCTTCGGGCGCTCCGATGATCTCGACACCGCGCGACGGTTACTGGTGGGCGGGCTCGTGCTGGACAAGGCCCAGCGCGCGGCACTTGGCGATCTCGACGCCGATCTGGAGAGCATCGGACGCTGAGCGCATCGAAGGTGAGCGGCTCCGGCAACCCGCGGTCCGGCGCACAGTCCCGCGGTCGAGCGTCGAGTAGGATTGGCCCGTTCAACGGTCGGTGGTAAAGGGAAGCCGGTGAGAATCCGGCGCGGACCCGCCACTGTGACCGGGGATGCCCACCGCGGCGCGCCCATAAGGCGCGCAGCCACCGGCCCGCCTTCGGCGGTACGGGAAGGCGCGGAGGGGTAGGCCCGGCAGCCAGGAGACCTGCCTCCGACCGCAAGCCCACAAGCCCTCGTGGAAAGGGGTTGGCTCAATGCTCAATTCTCGTCGTTTATCTGTTGTGCTCGGCGCTGTCTGTCTCTCGCTCGCGATGTTTACGTCGGCCGCGCTGGCGGCCGGACCGGCGACCGTCACCGTCCGCGTGGAGGGTCAGAGCGCGACATTGCTTCCGCCCACTCAGGTGACCACCACCACCGAACCGGTCGTCAAGGACGGCATATCAACGGATTCCTGCCCTGGGACAAGCGCTCTCGGTGCGCTGCAGCAAGCGACCGGCGGAAACTGGAGCGGTCCGTGGGAAGCCTCGTTCAAACAGTACGAGATCTTTTCGATCGAGGGCGAGAACCACGCCTTCGGTGGAGGCTCCTTCTGGGAGCTCTGGGTCAACCACGTGGCATCGGAAGTCGGTGCGTGCGAAGCAATGCCGGAAACGGGCCAGGAAGTGCTGTTGTTCCCCTGTTCGGAAACTGCGACCGAATGTCCAGGCCCGCTCGGGATAGAAGCATCCGCGACCGCCGATGTCGGCGCCGTGGCGGTGACAGTGAAGAAGTACAGCGCGAAGGGAGAAGCGTCACCCGTTTCGGGCGCGACCGTCACGGCCGGAGCCGCATCCGCTGTTACCGATTCAGGCGGCCATGCAACGCTGACCATCGTCAGTCCCGGGGAGTACACGTTGCAGGCGACAGCACCCGAATCGATCCGTGACGAGACCACGATCTGCGTCCATGCCGGCAACGACGGCACCTGCGGGACATCGGGTCCGTCCGCTTCAACAGCTCCGGGCGTGACGCCCCCCACTCCCTACAACGGCCCGTACGCGGTCGTGGCGAAGGCGGCGGGTGTCGTGGAAGACCATGTCTACACGCGTGCAGACGCTCCCAAGGTGCTCTCCGGGACCGTGCTCGCACACACCACCGTCGCCTCGGTCAGCCTCGAGCTGCGGCGCTCATATCGGGGCCGCTGCTACGACTATGACGGGGTCTCCACTCGCTTCATCAGAGCCCGCTGCGGCCAGGGCAGCTTCTTCAAGGTCTCGAGCAACGCGGCCTTCTCCTACCTGCTTCCCGCGGCGCTTGCACCTGGTCGCTACGTGCTCGATATCGAGGCGACCGACGCGGCCGGCAACCACACGACGCTGGCCCGCGGCTCATCGAGGGTCGTGTTCTATGTCAGCTAGCGCTCGGAGCGCGCGCGCCCGCGGCTGATGTTGCCCAGCGCCCGCCCGGGCAATCGCTCGTCACGCTCGCGCCGGGGCCCATTGCCCCGGCGCGCCGTCACGCGCGCGGCGATCGCTCTCGCCGCGCTGCTCACCGCGCTGGTCGCCGCCGGCTGCGGTCTCGGCGCGGGGCCCGCGCCCACCGCCGTCAATCTGACCGTCACGCGTAACTTCGGCGCGACGGTCGTGCGCTCGTTCAGCGCCCCTCAGGTGATGGGGCAGGAGACCGTCATGAGCCTATTGATGCGCAACGCCTCCGTCAGCACCCACTATGGCGGAGGATTCGTGCAGAGCATCAACGGGCTCTCCGGCGGGCAGGAAGGCGGAGAGCCGGTCGACTGGTTCTACTACGTCAACGGCGTCGAAGCCTCCAAGGGCGCGGCCGATACGAATGTGAATCCGGGCGAT
>Ga0302235_10000268_pt1 | contig 43857 bp, 32 predicted proteins | sample II_Palsa_N3_3_FD_193577 | JGI IMG/M metagenome (GOLD analysis project Ga0302235, IMG submission 193577) | Peat permafrost microbial communities from Stordalen Mire near Abisko, Sweden - II_Palsa_N3_3 | ecosystem: Environmental > Terrestrial > Soil > Palsa > Peat permafrost | place: Sweden...
ACTAGCCGGTCCAGCGCGGCCAGCCGATCCGAGAGGCCGGATTCCAGTGGTACCGCAGGCACCCCGGCCGCGGCCGGCACGACTGCGGCCGCCCCCGCCGCTTCCGCAGTCCCGGCCGCTGCAGCCCCGGCCGCCGTCGGCGCAGTCCCGGCCGGCGCGGCCCCGGCCGCCGGCCCGACTCCGGCCGCCGCCGCAGCCCCGGCCTCCCCAGCCCCGGCAGCCGCAGCCCCGGCCGCTGCCGGCCCGACTCCGGCCGCCGCGGCAGTCCCGGCCTCCCCAGTCCCGGCCGCCGCCGGCGCGACTCCGGGCTGGCCCGTCATCGCGCTTTCTCCAGCGTGAGAGCGACCTGACGGAGTTGCGCGGCAGAGGCGTCGTCGGGGACGCCGGCCGAGTCCACGGTCTGAGTGAAGCGGAGCATCTCCTCATCGAACAGGAGCCCGATTTTGTCGTGCAGGTCGGCCCGGGCTTTAGCAGCTATCTCGCGCAGCGGTCCGGCCCCGAATAGGGAGGTGAGCAAGTGCTGCGGGACCACGCTGGTGCCCTCGTTGACCACGTCGCCGCCGGCGCCGTAGCCCAGCAGCCCGATGGTCAGCACCAGCGCAAGCGACTCCTCATCAAACGAGACGACCCGCGCGATCGAGCGCTTAGTCACGTTCTCCGCCTGGACTAGGTGCATCACGTGATCTTGCCATGCGCTGATGGCCTGGGCTGTCCTCATGGCCAGGTCCGGTGCTGACCGGCCGAGGGCCGCTGCGCCCTGCAGCCTGATCGCGTCCATGCCCGTACGCTCCGACCCGGACTTACCGCCATGCCCCTCGTCCAGCGCGGCAGCCTCACCGAAGGTAAGCCCGGCTGCCGCAGCGAAGTCCGAGTCATAGTGATGATCCTCGGTCTTGTCCGAGAGCCCGGTGACCAGCGGGCCGCCTGCCGGGTGCTGCCGCCAGCGGGTCACCGTATCCTCAGCTGCCCGGTTGGCAACCGAGGCGACTAGCGACTCAAGGCCCGTTCTCAATGCGGTCTTGAGCGCGCTGGCCCGGGCAGGGATGCGCTGCTTGCGAGGACGGCCGGCCGTCGCGCCGCCGCGCCGCACCTGCAGCATGCGCAGCATGTCACCGGTGCCGGTGAAGTCCTGCCAGCGGGCGAGTATCTCGCCGCGGAGCAGCGCGCCGTTCCTGGTGGCCTCGTCGATCTCGGAAAGGCCCGCCGCGTAGGCCTCGTCAGCCGCGGCCAGCAGTTCCGCGCGGAGGGCCAGCTGCGCCTCAACCTGGGCGGCTAGGGCGGGAATCCTGGTGCGGAAGGTATCGAGCACTCCGGACATCGTCCGGGTGAGGACCGCGACCCGCCGGTCCTCACGGGCGGCCGTGTCTTCCAGCCATTCCCTGATCGGGCCATAGGCCTCGGCCGGGAGCCTGCCCTCGGTCAGCACGGTCTCCGCGATGATGAAGCGCCGGGCATCGCCAAGCCCGTTGGCCGCAAGCATCGCGTCGAAATGAGCGGTGAGCGGGGCGGCGGAGCGGGGCGGCACCCGTGAGAGCACGATTCCCAGTGATGCTCCCCGGTCCCTCGCATACTGCAGCAGCTCCCAGACGGCGGCGTCGGCGTAACGCGTCGCCGTGGTCATGAACAGCCAGAGATCAGACGCGTCAAGGAACTGATGCGCGAACTCGCGGTGCGCCTGCACCACCGAGTCGATGTCGGGCGTGTCGAGCAGCGCAACTCCCTTGGGCATGCCCTCGCTGGACGCCAGCACGAGCAGCCCGTCACGGCCGGGCATGGCCAGCCCTTGCTGGCGGACCCGGGGCATGGTCGGCAGGAAGACGTTCTCCGCGAACCAGTCAGTCTCACTCGGATGGCTGGCGAGCACCGGGCTGTTCGTCGTCGGACGGCGGACTCCGGTATTACTCACCTGCTTTCCGACGAGGCTGTTCACCAGGGTCGACTTGCCAGCACCGGTTGATCCGACCAGTGCCACGAGTACCGGCGACCCGGACTCGCGCAACCGCGGCAGCAGGTAATCGTCGATCTGGCTCAGCAGCTTCCGCCGCTCGGCACGGGACTCCTCCACTCCTGGCGCCTCAAGAAATATCGGGGCATCCAGGATTTGGTGCCGCACTTCGAGCAGCACGGACTCCAGCCGGCGTGCGTCGACGCGCCGGTGCGCGCCGCCCTGCCGGGTGGCGGCCTTTCCTCGCGGGCCGCCGGACTCGCGCGCGGCGGGCTTACCGGAGTCGCGCGCGGCGGGCTTCCCGGAGTCGCGCGCGGCGGGCTTCCCGGAGTCGCGCGCGGCGGGCTTCCCGGGTTTCACCGCGGCACCGGAAGCAACGGGCTTTCCGGACTGCGTACCGTCACCGGCAGGGGCGGCTTCCGCTGCGGGCGCCTCGTCGGTGCCGGGCGCACCAGTCACTCCAGGCGTCGCGCCGTGAGCTGGCGCCGCCGGGGTCGCAGCCGTCGCATCGGGGGTGGCGCCAGGCTCAGCGGGGGGAGCGGAATCCGTAAGATCCCCGTCCCTGGCCGCAGGCGCGCCATCAGGCACCGCAGCGTCGCGCGCGGCGGCGCCACGGGGCACCGGTGCGGCCGTCAGGCCCGGTCCTTCCGTCATGCTGCCCGGCCTCCACACACCGGCGAGCTGCCGATCACTGTGCCGGCCTCCATACCAGATCATTACCCTGCGCAGTGTCCTCAACCTGCGCATGGCTCACTCGGGGCAAGAACGTACCGCCCGGCACACCATCCGCCGGGCTATTACAGAGTTCGGCAATCTGCGCCGCGATTTTCACGACCTCACCCACTACCACGACCGCCGGGGGCCGGATGCCCGCCTCGGCAGCGTCGTGGGCGACAGTATCCAGTGTTGCGGTAATTTTGCGCTGCGTGGGCAGGGTACCGTCGGCGACAACCGATACGGGACTCTTCGGGTCACGACCGTGAAGCATTAGTGCATCAGTGATGACCTTCAGGTGCTCAGTCGCCATGAGCAGCACCAGGGTAGCCGGAGACGAGCCGAGCGCCGCCCAGTCTACCGTGGACCGCTCGTCACCCGGCGGGACGTGCGCCGAGATGACATGGAACTCCTGGACGACTCCCCGGTGGGTGAGCGGCACCCCGGCGACGGCGGGCACGGCGATCGCGCTGGACACGCCAGGGACCACGGTGACTGGTATGCCCGCGCGCAGGCAGGCCAGTACTTCCTCGGCGCCGCGGCCGAACACGAACGGGTCGCCGCCCTTCAGCCGGACGACGAAGCGGCCTGCGCTTGCGTTCGAGACCAGTACGGAGTTGATGTACTCCTGGGCCATCGCCCGGCCGCGGGGAATCTTCGCGGCATCGACGATCTCGACGTCGGCAGGGAGTTCCGCCAGCAGCGATCGAGGCGCCAGCCGGTCGGCCACCACCACGTCCGCCTCGGCGAGCAGCTCGCGGCCGCGCACGGTGATCAGCCCCGGATCCCCCGGGCCACCGCCGACCAGCGCTACCCCGCCGCCACGGCGACGCCCCCTGCGTGCCCCGATGGCACCGGAACTCAGCCCGCTGACCAGCGCGTCCCTGATCCCGGCGCTACGGCGGGGATCACCGCTCAGCACGCCGACCCGGACATCACCGGCCTGCCCCGAGGCGGGAGTCCAGGCCCGGGATGCGGCGGCGTCATCAGCCCGGACGCACCAGATGCCCGCCGCGTCCGCCTCGGCGGCCACCTGGGCGTTCACCGCAGGGTCGCCGGTGCAGGCGCAGACCAGCCAGGCTCCGGCGCAGTCGCCAGCGTGGTACCCGCGGGCAGCCCATTCGATCCGGCCCGCACTAGCCAGATCATGCAGCGAGAGGCTGAGCTCAGGGGATATAACGAGCACGTCGGCGCCAGCGTCCAGCAGCGCCGGAACCCGCCTAGCCGCGACTGAGCCACCGCCCGCGATGACAACGCGGCGGTCCGCCAGGCGCAGCGCCAGCAAGTAGGGCGCCCGATCGGTGGCGGCCATTGAGAGTCCGCGCTCCTTCACGTCATACCAGCCGTTCCGCTGATCCCATACTGCACGCCGGCGACCTGATGCCCTCCCCGGCCCGGCCCTACCCGGCCCTACCCGAGGGTGGTCGATCCCGGGATCGACCACCATCTAAGGTGGTCGATCCCGGGATTCATCCCGGTCCGACCACTGCGGGGACCAAGCTCGGCCGGGCCAGCCCGCTGCCGGACCCGCCGGTTGCCCGGCCGGGCGGCAGCCCGGCTGTCAGCTTTTGTCCGTCACTCCGGCCGAATCGAACGTCGCGACGTCCCGCAGTGCGCGGACCGCGCTCTGCACGATCGGCAGAGCAAGTAGTGCCCCCGTTCCCTCGCCAAGCCTCAATTCGAGATCGACAAGCGGTCGCAGGCCCAGGTGATCGAGCGTAGCGGCATGCCCGGGCTCGACCGAACGGTGCCCGGCGACGCAGCATTCCACCGAATCGGGCGCTATGGCCACGGCTGCCAGGGCACTCGCGCCGGCGATGACGCCGTCCAGGATCACCGGAACCCGCAGCGCTGCCGCGCCCAGGATGAAGCCGGCCAGTGCGGCATGCTCCAGGCCGCCGAACGCGGCAAGAACGCCGACCGGATCGGCCGGGTCGGGCCGGTGCCTGGCCAGCCCCCGGCGCACCACGTCCACCTTCCTCGCGTGCGTAACCGAATCGATGCCGGTGCCGCGGCCGGTCACCTCAGCTGGTTCCCGCCCGGTGAACGCGCAGATCAGCGCCGCTGACGCGGTGGTGTTGGCGATGCCCATGTCACCAGTGAGCAGGCACCGGTTGCCGGCCGCGACCAGATCGCGCGCAATCTCCACGCCGACCATGATCGCTGCCCGGGCCTGCACGCGGGTAAGCGCCGGCCCGGCGGTGAAGTCAGCGGTGCCGTGCGCGACCTTGCGCGGGAGCAATCCGGGCACCGGGCCAAGATCGGCGCAGACGCCCACGTCGACCACCACTACCTCGGCGCCTGCCTGGGCAGCGAACGCGTTGACCACCGCGCCGCCGGCCAGGAAGTTGGCCACCATCTGCGCGGTCACCTCCTGCGGCCACGGGGTGACCCGCTGGGCGTGCACGCCATGGTCGGCGGCGAAGACGGCGACCGCGGCGGGCTCGGGCATCGGCGGCGGGCAGGCCCCGGCCAGCCCAGCCAGCCGGACCGAGACCTCCTCGAGCACGCCGAGTGAGCCGCGCGGCTTGGTCATCAGGTCCTGGCGCGCGCGGGCCGCGCTCATCGCGGCCTGGTCCAGCGGGCGGATCGCGGCGCGCACCTCGTCGAGCAGATCCACGGCGTCCTCTCCTGGCAGCCCGCGCAGGCCGTACTCTTCCGCGTGCACGGCCCAGGCCAGCGGCCGCCTGCGCGCCCAGCCCGTCATCGCAAGCTCAGGCTCCGGGGCGAAGCCCGTCACGTATCCGACGCACAGGTAGGCAACGACCTCCAGGTGCGCGGGGAGGCCGAGCTCGGCGGCGAGGTCCCGTTCCCTGAAGAAGCTGACCCAGCCGACTCCGAGTCCCTCGGCCCGTGCCGCGAGCCACAGGTTCGCCACCGCGAGGACGCTCGAGTAGGCGGCGGTCTGCGGCTGGGACTGGCGTCCGAGCGTGTGCCGGCCACCGCGGGTCGGGTCGCAGGTCACCACGATGCTGACGGGGGCTTCCAGGATCGCCTCGATTTTCAGCCGGTCGAATGCGGCGCCGCGGGCAGCCGGCAGACTGGCTGCGTAATCGCTGGCTGCCTGCTGCGCCAGTGCCTTGATCCGCTCCCGCCTGGCCCGATCACTGATCACGATGAAATCCCAGGGCTGGGAGAGGCCAACCGACGGCGAGCGGTGCGCCGCCGCCAGGACGCGGCGCAGTACCTCCGGCGGGACCGGGCCGGGGAGGAACCCCTGCCGGACGTCCCTGCGTTCCTCGATGACCCGGTAAACCGCGGCGCGCTCGGCCGCCGGATAGGCGTTCTCGTCCGCGGCCGGCCCGCCGGCCGCCGCGAGGCCGTTGCCGTCCGCCGCGAGGCCGATGCCGTCCGCCGCGGGGCCGTTGCCGTCTGCCGCGCCGTTGCCGTCCGCCGCCGCCGTGGGGCCGATGCCGTCGGCCGGGCGGCCGGGCTCAGTGGACATGGACGTGCCCGTCGTCGTGCGGATGCGCGTGCGGCCGCTGCGCCGCGCCGACCCGGTGCTCGAAGCCGGGCAGCGCCGTGCGGTACGCGCAGACGTCGCAGTTCATCCTGATGTCACCGGCCAGTGCCTCGTGGTAGCGCTCGGCGACTAGCGCGGCTAGCTCGTTCGAATCTCCGAGGATCTGCGTGCAGCGCACGTCAACGTCCGGATGGGCCTCGCCGTAGCTGCGGGCTTGCGCCGCTATCCGGTCCGGCAGGATGCCGGGGAACAGGAAGTAGCTGGCCACGATGACCCGGCTGGCCCCCAGCAGCCGGCAGCGCTCCAGCCCGGCGGGCACGTCCGGGCTGGCCAGCGAAACGAAGGCAGTCTCGGCGAACGCGTAGCCCCTGCCCTCCCAGAGCAGCCGCGCTGTCTTGCACACCTCGGCGTTGGCGTCGGGATCGGTGGACCCGCGCGCGACCAGCAGCACAGCCGGCGGCGGACCGCCCGCGGCAGCCTCAGCCTGCTCGGCTATCCGCGCGGCCAGCAGGTCGAGCAGCACCGGGTGCGGGCCAAGCGGGCGCCCGTAGCTCCATTCCAGGCCGGGATGGCGGGCACGTTCCCTGGCCAGGGCGGCTGGGATGTCGCTCTTGGCGTGGCTGGCAGCGGACAGCACGAGCGGCACGGCTACCACCCGCCGGTGGCCCTGCCCGGTGAGCTCGGTGACCGCGTCCCGCAGCGGCGGGGCCGACAGCTCGATGAACCCGCCTGCCACGGCTATCCCCTGCGGCGCGAAACTCGCCTGCAGCCGCGCGGTGAACGCGGAGAACGCGGCCACCCCGGCCGGATCACGGGTCCCGTGGCCGGCCAGCAGCAGCGGGGGTCGGTTCATGGCATTACCTCGTCATCATTGGCTGGCGCTGGCACGCCCCGGTCCGTTGCCGCCCTGAGCAGCGCATTGAGGGCCGCCGCTGCCACGGCCGAGCCGCCCTTCTCCGAGACGTTGGTCAGCGCCCGCAGCCCGCTGGCCCGCAGCGCGTCCTTCGCCTCGGCCGCGCCGACGAACCCGACCGGCAGGCCGATGACAAAGGCTGGCTCGACCCCCCTGGCCAGGATCTCCTGCAGCGCCGTCGGCGCGCAGCCCACTACCCAGACGGCGCCAGCGCCCACCTCACCGAACGCCAGCCGCACTGCGGCGGCCGATCTGGTGATGTTCGCCGTGCGGGCAAGCCGCTGGGTCAGCGACTCGCGGATCTTGCAGACGACCGGGCAGCCGGTGATCCCGGCCGCGACCATCTCCACATCGGCGACCACGGGGGCGCCGCCGGCCAGCGCGTCCACGGCGGCGGCCAGCGCTTCCTCATCGCAGACCAGGTCCGTGGCGTAGTCGAAGTCCGCGCTGGCATGGATGATCCGCTCGGTCACGTCACGACTGAACCGCGGCAGCCGGGAAAGATCAATACGAGAACGCAGGATCCGGTACGACTCTGCCTCGATGGGATGCACGCCATCCGGCGTTGCCGCGGGCCACGTCACCACGTCAGCACCTCCTCGGCAAGCAGGATCGCGTCGGCCGGGCAGATCTCCACGCATTCGCCGCAGCCGGTGCAGCGGCCGGCCAGGACTGTCAGCGGGGCCATCGTGCCGCGGTTACCGGCGGGCCTTATCGCGTGCTCGGGGCACGTTAGCAGGCACGCACCGCAGCCCTGGCAGGCTCCGGTGACGACAGCGGCAGCCAGGCTGGTCACGGGCTCGTGTCCGGTCAGGGCCGCCAGCCCGGTCAGGGCCGCCAGCCCGGTCACGCTCACGGCGGCCGGCCCACTCACGGCGCCGCCCACCGGTACTCCCGCGGCGTGACCATCCGCCCGGCCACGACCGTGGTCCTTGAAGAGCCGACCACGACCAGCGTGTGCATGTCTGCCTCCGCCGGATCGAACCGGGCCAGGGTGGCAATCCCGGAGCTCTGGCCGGGTCGCGAGGCGTCCCGCACCCAGCCGACCGGCGTTCCCGGCGGCCGGTGCTCGGCGAGGATGGCAAGCGCCCGGCCGAGCTGCCAGCTCCGCGCCCGGCTCGCCGGGTTGTAGAAGCACGTAACGAGGTCAGCTTCGGCAACGGCGCGCACCCGGCGCTCGATCACTTCCCACTGCGTATGCAGGTCCGACAGGGAGATGAATGCGTGGTCGTGCCCGAGCGGCGCGCCGAGCACCGAGCTGGCGGCGAGCGCCGCCGTCACGCCGGGAACGCCGATCACATCGATCCGCTCGTCGGCGAGCTCAAGCGCCGGGCTGGCCATCGCGTAGATCCCTACGTCACCGGAACCGATCAGCGCGACCGCCCGGCCTGCCAGTGCCTCGCTGATGGCGGTGGCGGCCCGCTGCTCCTCCTGGCCCAGGCCGCTGGCCATGACTCGCGCGCCCGGCGGGATCAGGTCGGCGATCTGGCCGACGTACTGGTCCATCCCGACGACGACGCTGGCCCGGCGCAGCTCGGCAATGGCGCGGGGGGCCATCAGGTCGCGTGCGCCGGGGCCGATGCCGATGAGCGCGAGCCTGCCGCGCGGCCGGCGGCGGGCGACTGCCACGGTGGCATGGGCGCTGGCCCGCTTGGTGACGATCAGCCGCGCGCCGCCCGCGCCCCCTGGCTGCGGGCGGCTCAGCTGCTGGCCGCCTTCCGCGACGACCAGCGCGGCGGCCTCGGCGACACTGGGCGTGCCTACCGCGGCGCGCACGATCTCGCTGGGCGTCGGCACCGGCACGCTGGCCAGTTCCGCGGCGGATACCGTGACGACCCGCCAGCCGCGCTTGCTGGCGGCATCGAGCAGCCCGGGCTCGTTGGCCTTGATGTCCGCGGTGGCGAGCCATCGGACTGACTTCGGCGACAGGCCCGCGGCCGCCAGCGCCTCGTCGATCAGCAGACCTGCCTCGCCGGCGGTCACGCCGGTGCTCCCGCCGGCGCCGACGACCAGGGAAGGCGGCCGGTAGGTGACGCGCGGGCCTGGCGGCTCCGCGGCGCCTGCTGCCTCCAGCGGCCCCGCAGCCTCCAGCGGCCCCGCAGCCACCGGCGGCCCCGCAGCCACCGGCGGCCCCGCAGCCACCGGCCGTACTTCGTCACTGACCACGATGGCCGGGACGCCTGGCTCTGGCTGTGCCGTCCGCACCACATTCGGTGGCAGCGGCGGGACGGGCCACTGGTGTTCCATCGTCAGCGTGACCCGCTCGCCGGAGAGGATCGCGGCGCCGACCGGGGCCATATCGCTGCCCGGCTCCAGCACGAATCCGAGGTCTGCCCCGAACTCATCGAGTCCCACCGAGCCCGCTGCCTCCGCGGCCGTGGTGATCACGGCGGTCGCCCCGAGGATGCCCGCGACGCGCCGGGCCAGGACATTTGCGCCGCCGGCGTGGCCGCCGAGGACCGGGATCGCGTAAGACAGCGCCTCGTCCACGCAGACGATGCCAGGGTCCTCGTATTTCCCGGTGATCAGCGGCGCGGCGATCCGGACGGTCGCGCCCACCGCGAGAAAGGAGATGATCGCGTCGCACTCGGTAAATGCCAGCGGGATGGCGCTAGCGGCGGGTCCGTCGTAAAGATGCGCGTAGGGCAGCACGGCTGCCAGCCGCTCAGCTGCCAGGCGCCCTCCTGCGGTGACCGTGATCAGTCCGATCATCAGGCTCCCCGCTCCCCGGAGAGGACGAACACGGGATTTTCCGCAGCCAGCCGCACCGACCCGCCGGGCAGGCTCGTCAGCCGCGATGCCTGCAGCTGCAGGCCGCCGACCCGGTAACCGCGCTCAGCGAGCAGCTCGCTGACGGTCCGCACGCGGTCGACGGAGGCGAGAGTGACCACGGCCCTGGCCGGCCGGCCGAGCCGCAGCGCCGCGGCGAGCACCGCGTCGCCGCCGCCACCTGCGAAGAGCGCATCCGGCCCGGGCAGGCCGGCCAGGATCCCGGGCGCACGGCCCCTGGCAAGGCGGACAGCGACGCCGTGCGCGGCGGCGTTCCGCTCGATCCTGGCGCACTGCCGCGGATCGGACTCGATCGCGATCACGCTGGCGCCGAACCTGGCGCATTCGACCGCTACTGACCCGGAGCCCGAGCCCAGATCCCACACCGTCCGCCCGAGCCCGGGGCCGAGTCTGGCCAGCACGACGGCGCGCACCTCTGCCTTGGTGATCATCGAGTCCCGGTGCGCGAACGTCTCATCCGGCAGCGCCCAGCCGGCCGGGGCACCGTGGTGACCGGCGACCCAGCCAGGCCCGGCCGCCGGGTCTGCCGCCGGATCCACTGCCACCAGCACATTCGGGTCGGCAAGTCCGCCCACCGTGTCCGCGGTCAGTTCGGCTACCCGCTCGTCCGGGCCGCCGAGTCGCTCGGCAGCGTAGACTCGCCGGCCGGCCTCGAGCAGCACGCGGGCTAGCTGCCTGCCGCACTCCCCCGGTGCCGTGAGGATCGCGACCTTGGGATGAGTCAGCGCCGCCGCGCTCACCGGCAGCGGATCACGGCCGTGCGCCGACAGCACGAGGGCATCGTCCCAGTCCAGCCCGAGCCGGGCAAAGGCGATCGCCACCGAGGAGACGGCCGGGATCACCCGTGGCACGATGCCGCGCGCTCGCAGCGACCGGACGATCCCGAAGAAGCCGGGATCGCCGGACGCCAGCACCGCCACCTGACCCGTCGCCTGGCAGATCTCCGCCAGCGCGTCGTCCAGCCGGGTGATCTCCGTCTGCTGAGCGCCGACGGGAATCGTGACCGCGGCCAGCAGCCGCCGGGCGCCAGCCACCAGCGACGCCGCGGCAATAACGGCACTGGCCTCGGCCGGCAGCGGACTGCCGTCGCAGCCGATCACCGTGACGGGCGGCGTCATGCCACCCGCTCGGGGAACGCGGCGATGATGTCCCGGCCGCTGAAGCCGACCATGACGACCTCGATGACTGGGGGCGTCCGGGCCGGCGGCGCTGGCGGGACTGCTGGCGGGACTGCTGGCGGTACTGAGGGAGTTCCGGCAGGCTGGACCGCTGGCGGGTTTACCCCAGCCGAGGTGCCGGCCGCGGCGGTCAGTTCCGCGCAGAACCTGGCCAGCACGTCGCCGACCCGGCGGCACAACTCGGTGCCAGCCGGACCGAGCAGCCCGGCCTCAGTCCACAGCTCGACCGCATGCCTGGCCGTGTTCGCCTCCGTTACCCTGGCCGCCAGCTCATCGTCGCCGCCGGCCGCGCGGGTGATCTGGCCGAGCAGGCCGGTGGAGACCTTGGAGCGCGTGTAGTGCGTCATCAGCACGCCGGCCGCCAGCTTGGTCAGCTTTCCCGCCATGCCGACGAAAACTACCCGCGGAACCCCGTATTCCATGGCCCTGCGCAGGGCGGCGCCGGTGAAATCGCCCACCTCCACGAAGCACACCTGGGGCAGCCCCGGCAGCAGCGCCATCGCGCCCTTCTCGGTCCGGCCGCCGGTGCAGAGCACGAGTGGCTGCTCGCCCTGCGCGGCGAGGACCGCGACGGCCTGCTCGACGCTCGCTCGCCAGGACGCGGTCGAGAACGGCCGCACGATGCCGGTCGTCCCCAGGATCGAGATGCCGCCGATGATGCCGAGTCTCCCGTTGGTGGTCTTACGCGCCATCCGCTCGCCGTCCGGTACCGAGATGATCACTCGCAGGCCGCGTTCGGCAAGATCGACAGCCTCGCCGACAGCCTCGGTGATCATCTTCCTGGGTACCGGGTTGATCGCCGGGCCGCCAAGCTCAAGCCCAAGACCAGGCTTGGTAACGACGCCCACGCCCACGCCGCCGTCCAGCTCCAGGCCCGCCTCGCCGCGCCAGCTCACCGACGCCGTGAGGCGAGCGCCGTGGGTGACGTCCGGGTCGTCTCCGGCGTCCTTGACGACCACTGCCTCGGCGCGCATGGCACCGGCGCGCACGCCGCCGGCCCCGTCTCCGCCGGCACTGTCTCCGCCGGCACTGTCTCCGCCGGCACTGTCTCCGCCGGCACTGTCTCCGCCGGCACTGTCTCCGCCGGCACTGTCTCCGCCGGCACTGTCTCCGCCGGCTCGCACGGCACCGGCCACCGCAGCAGCGCCCGGCGAGAGGCGGCACGACGCCACCGGGAACGTCACCCGGCGGCCGGACGGCAGCCCGATCTCGACGGCATCCTGCACCTCCAGGGTCACCAGCGCGGTCGCCGCCGCCTTGGCGGCAGCTGCCGCGCAGGTCCCGGTTGTCCAGCCGGTCCGCAGCCCGCTCCGGCGCACCTTCGCCGTCCGGGGCAGGTCGGGCTCGCGCAGCTGAGCCGGGTCGGTCATGGTCCCTGCCCGCCGCGTAGCACTTGGCGGGCCGCGTGGTCGGCCTTGCGGTACTCGTGAAAGTGACCAGGGTGATACAGGTGCGACCGGGTGCCGCCGGCCGAGAGCGCGGGCCCGGCCAGCACCAGCGTGTGCTTCCAGAGCCGGTGCGCCTTTACCGTGGCCGCCAGGTCGGCGAGCTCGCAGCGCAGGACCAGCTCGTCCGGCCAGGTGACCCGGTAAGCGATCACGCACGGCGTGCCGGGCGGATAGCCGCCCGCCAGCAGTTCCTGCTGCAGCTGGCCAGACCTAGCCGCGGACAGGAAAACCGCCATCGTGGTGCCATGCCGGGCCAGCCCGGCGAGCTCCTCACCGGGCGGCATCGGCGTCTTGCCGCCGCCCAGCCTGGTGAGGATGACCGACTGCGCGACCTCGGGGATGGTCAGCTCCCGCCCGATGCTTGCCGCCACGGCCGTGAAGCTGGACACGCCGGGCACGATCTCCGTCGCCAGGCCAAGCTCAAGGCACCGGTCCAGCTGCTCCTGCACCGCCCCCCACAGGGCAGGGTCACCGGAGTGCACCCGGGCGATCCGCAGGCCCGCCGCGCTGGCCCGCTGGTAATACGCCAGCACCCCCTCCAGCGGCAGCAACGCGGAATCAACGATCTCGGCGCCGGCCCGAGCGTGCATGAGGACCCCGGGATCGACCAGGCTGGACGCCCAGATCACCACGTCCGCGGCGCTGATCGCGGCCACCGCGCGCAGCGTGAGCAGGTCGGGCGCGCCGGGGCCGGCGCCGACGAACGTCACCTTGCCGACCGTCATCGCGAGCCGTCACCTCCCCCGCTAGCGCCGCGGTCAGCACGGCTGCCGCTAGCGCCCCGCCCAGCACGGCTCTCGCCCGCACCACCGTCGCCCGCATCACCCTCGCCCGCACCGCGCAGCCTGCTGCCGCCAGCACCGCGCAGCCTGCTGCCGCGACCGGCGCGGGCACCAACCGTGATCAGCGTGGACAAGTAGGGTACCGGCGCGCCGCCGGCCAGTTCCTTGGCGGGCCGGATGTCCTCGCCCGGCAGCCCCAGCCGCGCGCCGAACACCGCATCGTCCAGCCGTCCCGCCTCGCCGAGCAAGCCGAGCACCGCGTCCACGCCGGGCCCCGCAGTCGATCCCAGTTTGTAACCGACGACAGTGTCGTGCCTGGCCAGCGCCTCGGCCAGCGCGTCAGCGCCCGCAGTAAGCGGCAGCAGCACCAAGGACTCCGTCCCCTCCGTCAGTATGGTTCCGCTCCGGGCGGCCAGGTCTTGCAGGGCCGTGATGCCGGGGACAGTCTCGATCGTGACGTCGCCCGCCAGGGCGGTCACCGTCCGCGCGAGGTAGCTGAAGGTCGAGTAGATCGCGGGATCGCCGATGGTCGCGAAGGCCACGGTCCGCGCGCCGGCCGTGAAGGCGGCGGCCACGGCGGCGGCGGCGGCATCCCAGGCGGCGGCGCGGCCGGGAGTGACGCCACCGGGATCGTTCAGCGCGAAGGCGATGCGGCGGATCCTGGCGGCACCGGCGTGCGCCCGCACGGTGGCCTCCGCGCGGCCTTCCTCAGCGCCGTCCTCCTCGCCAGGCCGGGCAAGCACCGGGACGAATACCTGGTCGGCGCCGCGCAGCACCCGGATCGCCTTGATGGTGATCAGCTCGGGATCGCCCGGCCCGACGCCGACCCCGATCAGCCGCCGCATCGCGCGGCTTCCCCGGCGGCGGCAGCGAACCTGGCCGCGAACGACGGCTGGCCTGCCCAGTGCAGGTGCAGGTAGGACGCCACCATGGCGCCGCGGACGAACCCCTCGCAGGCGCCGGAAGAGAGCTGCCACGCAGGACGGTGCCCGGATTCATTGGTAACGGAGGTCCGGTGGAACTCATGCCCGCTTACCCGGTCGCCAGCGCGGGCAATCACAGAGTCGGCGGCGGCAACCGCGGAGCGGTAGCCGAGCGTGAGCCTGGGCGTCATCGCGGCATCTGCGTCGATCACGCCGCACATCGGCTGACCGTCCAGTGTCCTGGCGAGATAGAGCAGCCCGGCGCATTCGGCGGCGACCGGGGTGCCTGCCGCTGCCAGCGCTGCGACCTCGCGGCGCATCGGCTCGTTGGCGGCCAGTTCACTGGCGTGGACCTGCGGGAACCCGCCGCCGATGAGCAGGCCTGCGGTGCCGTCGGGCAGCGACTCGTCGGTCAGCGGGTCGAAAGGGGCAACCTGGGCACCGGCTGCTGTCAGCAGCTCGGCCTGCTCGGCGTAGCCGAACGTGAATGCCGGGCCCTGGGCCATGGCGACCACCGGGCCGCCGCCGGCGGACCCCCACGTACGAGCAGCGTCCGCGGCTGCTGGCCCGGGCCAGGTGTCATTCCGTGATCCCGAAGGATTCGCGTCACTCAGCACCCCAAATCCTTCGGGATCACGGAGCAGGGCGCCGCCATCACGGAGCAGGGCGGCGGAATCATCGAACAGCGCGACTGCGGGGTCCCACGGGGCTGCCATCAGGGGTGGTGCGCTGCTCGCGAGCGACATCAGCGCGCCGATGTCGCAGGAGCCGCTGATCAGGCCGCCCAGCTGGGCAACTGAGCGCTCCGCGCTGGCCAGTCGCTCCATGGCCGGGACCAGCCCGAGGTGCCTGGATGGCGTCGCCACGGCCTCGATGCGCCTGATAGCACCGAGCACCGGCATCCCGATACCCTCCAGCGCGTCCCGCAGCAGCCGTTCGTGCCGGTCGGAGCCGACCCGGTTGAGGATGACCCCGGCCAGCGGTGTCCTGGGATCAAAGCCGCGGAAGCCGGCCACCAGCGCGGCCACCGAGCGCCCGGCCGCCGCGGCGTCGACCACCAGCACAACCGGCGCGTCCAGCAGCCCGGCCAGGTGCGCGGAGGAGCCGAAGCCGGGGTCATCGCCCCACGGCCCGTCCGGCGCCACGCCGTCGAACAGCCCCATCACGCCCTCGATGACCGCGACATCGGCGCCGGCCGCGCCGTGCAGGAACAGCGGGGCCATCAGTTCCTCGCCGCAGAGCACGGGATCGAGGTTACGGCCCGGCCTGCCAGTGGCCAGGGCGTGATAGCCAGGATCGATGTAGTCCGGGCCCACCTTGTGCCCGGACACGCGGAGCCCACGGGCGGCCAGCGCCGCCATCAGCCCGGTGGCTACCGTCGTCTTGCCGCTACCGGACGCCGGGGCGGCGATGACGAGCCGCGGCATGGCTACCATTCGATGCCCTTCTGGCCTTTCTGCCCGGTGTCCATCGGGTGCTTGACCTTAGTCATCTCGGTGACCAGGTCGGCGAAGGCGACCAGCTTAGGGTCGGCGTCCCGGCCGGTGATCACCACGTGCTGGTTCCCCTGGCGAGCCGCTAGCACCGAGATGACCTCGTCGACGTCCACCCAGCCCCACTTGATCGGGTAGGTGAACTCGTCAAGGACGTACAGCCGGTAGGCCTGCGCGGCGAGGTCCCTGCTTATCTGGGCCCAGCCCTCGGCGGCGCGCTCGGCGTGGTCGTCGGTGTCCCGCTGGATCCAGGACCACCCCTCGCCCATCTTGTGCCACGCGACGACACCGCCCGCGCCGCTGCCGCCGAGCGTCGTCAGCGCGCGTTCCTCGCCCACTCGCCACTTCGCCGACTTCACGAACTGGAAAACCGCGACTGGCCAGCCCTGGTTCCAGGCCCGCAGGGCCAGGCCGAAGGCCGCGGTCGACTTGCCCTTGCCCGGCCCGGTATGCACGATCACCAGCGGGCGGCCGCGCCGCTGCCGGGTAGTGAGTCCGTCGTCGGGGACGCTGTCCGGCTTACCCTGAGGCATCAGGCGGCCCCCCTGCGGTGCGCCGGCGCCCCCACCGGCCCGCCGGGCGCCAAGCCCGCCGTCCCGCCGGGACGCCCGGCCGTCCCGGTGCCCGCCCGGCGGGCCGGCGCGTGGGCGCGCACCACGCCGGTCAGGGTGCCGGCGGCAAGCTCCTCTAGCCGGATGGCGCTGCCGCCAAGCTGCGCTGCCAGGCTCGCAGCCAGGCCAAGCCGGACGAAGCCGGACTCGCAGTCGATCACGATGGCGGCCACGCCGGCCAGGCCGGCGATGGCGCGGGCGAGATCGGCGCCGGAGCCGCTGGTGGCCCGTCCGTCGGTGACGATCACCAGCAGGGGGCGGCGGTCGGGGTCCCTGAGGCGTTCGGCCCGCAGCACCCTGGCGGACAGCGCGAGGCCAGCGGCCAGCGGGGTCCGGCCCCCGGTCGGCAGCACGGCAAGCCGCCGGGCCCCTGCCTCCACCGAGGACGTCGGGGGCAGCGCAATCTCGGCCGCGGCGCCGCGGAACGTGACCAGGCCGACCTTGTCCCTGCGCTGGTAGGCATCGAGCAGCAGGGAGAGCACCGCGCCCTTGACGGCGCGCATGCGCTGCCCGGCCGCCATCGAGCCGCTGGCGTCGACGGCGAAGAGCACCAGGTTGCCCTCCCGGCCGACCCGCACCGTCTCCCGCAGGTCAGAAGGCCGGATCCGCAGCCGCGGCCGGAGACCGGCCGGGGGCGGCACGGGCCGCCGGGGATCTGCGGACTGCGGCTGCGCCTGTTGCTGCATCGCTTGCTGCATCGCTTGCTGGGCCGCGCGGCCGGCCCGGGGGGCAGCGGCGCGAAGCGTGGCTGGCAGGTGCACTGAGTGCACCCGGCCGGCCGGGAGCCTGGCCCCGGTCACCCGGCCGTAGGGGGTGCGGGCGGCGGAGCGCCTGCCCGGTGCGCCATGCCCGATGCCGGTGACGGTCAGCAGCCTGGGCCGGAACGGCGCCGTGGCGCCCTTCGCGGTGTCGCTGCGAGCGGCCCCCGGCGCACCGGGGGCTGGCGCGGCGGGCTGGCGTTCGGCCGAGTCGGGGGATGCCTCATGCCGGGCACTGCCCCGGTCAGGCGACGGCAGCCGACCGCCTGGCCCTGGCGGCGGGCTGCCTGCGCCGCCCCCGTCCGGGTCGGTGTCGTCCTGGTTGGTGTCGCTGCCGTCCGGGTGACTGCCGTCGGGGTCGCTGCCGTCCGGCGACTCTGGTCCCGCGCCGGATCCGCCGTCTGCCGGGTGCTGGCTGCTGGCCGGCTCGCCGTCGGTTTCCGCTCCCGGCTGGCCCGCCCCCAGCGCATCGGCCAGCGCCTGGTCGAGCGCGCTGTCGTCCAGGCCGGGCACGTCGAAAGGATCCCGGCGGCGGCGGTGCGGCAGCGCAAGCCGCGCGGCCTGGCGGACATCCTCCGCGCCGACCTCATCGCGGTCATGCCAGGCGGCCAGCGCGATCGCCGTCCGAGCCATGACCAGGTCCGCGCGCAGCCCGTCTACCTCGAACGCGCCGCAGACAGCGCAGATCTGCTGCAGGACGGCATCGGGCAGCCGCACCATCGGCAGCCGCTCACGCGCCGCGATTACTCGCCCAGCGATCCGTTCGGAATCAAGGTCCCAGCGGGCGGCGAAGGTGACCGGGTCCGCTTCGTAAGCCAGCCGGCGCCGGACCACCTCGGCGCGCTCCGCCGGATTCCTGGTCGCGGCCACCTCGACGGTCAGCCCGAACCGGTCGAGCAGCTGGGGCCTGAGCTCGCCTTCCTCCGGGTTCATGGTGCCCACCAGCAGGAACCTGGCCGCGTGCCGCACGGACAGCCCTTCCCGCTCGACGTAGTTCACGCCGAGGGCGGCGGCGTCCAGCAGCAGGTCGACAAGATGATCATGAAGGAGGTTCACCTCGTCCACGTAGAGCAGACCGCGGTGCGCCGCGGCGAGCAGGCCCGGCTCGAACGCTGCGACCCCGTCGGTCAGCGCCCGCTCGATGTCCAGCGAGCCGGCCAGCCTGTCCTCGGTGGCGCCGACGGGCAGCTCGGCCAGCCGGGCCGGCCTGGTCAGCGGCGCGGGCTGGCCCGGATGCGGGCCGTCCGGGCAGCCGGGGTCAGGCGCGGCCGGGTCGCAGGCGAACCTGCAGTCCGCGACGACGTCCACGGCCGGCAACAGCGCGGCGATCCCGCGCACCACCGTCGACTTCGCGGTGCCTTTCTCGCCCCGCACGAGCACGCCGCCGATCGCCGGTGACACGGCATTGAGCAGCAGGGCCAGCTTCAGGTCAGCCATGCCGACGATGGCGGTGAAGGGGTAGGCAGGCTGGGCCGCGGGCCGGGAAGCAGCCGGCCCGCGCTCGGCAGAACCATTCAGGTGACCGGCAGGGGCCAGCGTGGCTGTTGGCCGGTGGCCGCTGCCGGAGCGCGCCTGCCCGGCTCCGTCCCCGTCCCCGATACCGCGCCCGGACATCATCCAGCCTCGTCCTTCCCGGGTTTCCGCGCCCGCAGTTGGTTCAGCCGACGGCCGGAGTCTCCTGGCTCCCGGGTCGATGCTCGCCTCGCCGACCGCGATCCGGCCCCGCGCCCGGCGTGGTCGGCTCGGCGGCAGTGGTGGCTGAGAGCAGCTCCCCGGTCACAGTTGCGGGACAGCCCCGGATTCCCACCGGGTTCCTCCGCGATGCCATCGGCCTAACAGCATGGCACAACCGCCGGCTTTCGGGCTGGTGCATGCCGGTCCGCCGATACACTGGCGACGCGCAACCAGAATAGGGACCCCGTCCCCTGCCGGTTGCGCGCGACGCAGCGGAGCCAGGCGCCCGCGCCGCAGGCTCATCTGGCGGTCTCGCCGCCGGCCGGCGGCGGCAGGCAGGGGCGGCAGGCTGGCGCCGCCTCAAAAAAGCTCGGTAACTCCATAACCGTCCTTCGGCGTGACCGGTGGGCGGAATATGGCTAAACAGGTGAGAACCGATCGAGATATGGCCACTGACGTGAATGGAGCATCGATGGGGGATGGCAATCGTTCCCAGGTACTCGTGACCGGCGGATCCGGATTCATCGGGCGGCGGCTTGTCCGCGCTCTGCTCGAGACCGGCGCAGACGTCACGGTGGCGGACTTGCGGGCGTTTCCCGATGATGCCGTGCGGTCAGTCGTGGGCGACCTGTGCGATCCGTCGGTTGTCGCCAGCGCGGTGCGCCCTGGAACGCAGGTCATCATCCACCTGGCGGCGGTGACCCGAGTGCTGCTGTCCATCGAGGATCCGGCCGGCACGCATGCGCTCAACGTGACCGCGACGGCCGGCCTGCTGGAGCAGGCGCGCCTGAAGGAGATCGGCAGCTTCGTGCTCGCCTCGACCAATGCGGTCACCGGCGATGTGGGTAGCGCGACCATCAACGAGCAGATCGCGCTCCGGCCGCTGACCCCGTACGGGGCGACCAAGGCCGCGGGCGAGATGCTGCTCGGCAGCTACGCGGCCTGCTACGGCATGACCGGCTGCGCGCTCCGGTTCTCCAATGTCTACGGCCCGGGGATGGCGGAGAAGGACAGCTTCGTCCCGCGGCTCATGCGGGCCGCCAGGGACGGCAGGGGAGTGCAGGTCTTCGGTGACGGAACCCAGGTCCGCGATCTCGTGCATGTCGACGACATCGTGGCCGGCATCTTCACGGCATTGCGGTCAGGATTCAGCGGGCCGCTCATTCTCGGCGCGGGCGAATCAGTCACGGTGAACGAGATCGTCACTGCCGCCCGCAGCGTGACCGGCGCGGACATACCGGTGGAGAACATCGCGGCCAAGCCCGGTGAGATGCCCGCCGTCATTGTCGACATCTCTGCCGCAAAGGCGCTCGGGTACTCCCCCGCGCACGACCTCAAGTCCGGCATGGCCACGGTCTGGCCGGAATTCTCGGAGGCAGCGAAGTGACGACCATGCACAACAGCGACGCGGTCATTGACAGCGCTGCCATCCGCGCCTTCACGGATCAGTACGGATCCAGGGCGACGCAGCTGCCCCCGGTGGCCGTCGTGATCGCCGCCTACAACGAAGAGGGCGCGATCGGCCCCGTCATCGAGGCGCTGCCCGCGTCCGTGTGCGGGCTGGCGGTCGCGAAGATCGTCGTTTCGGACGGCGCGGTCGACGGCACGGTCAAGGATGCCGAGGCGGCCGGAGCGCTGGTCTGTGACGTGCCGGTGAACCGCGGTCAGGGGGCCGCGCTCCGGCTCGGCTACCGGCTTGCCCGCGAGGGCGGCGCCCAGTACATCGTCACGACCGACGCCGACGGGCAGTACAACCCCGCCGAGATCGAGCGGCTACTCGAGCCGATCCTGGCCGGCGAGGCAGACTTCGTCACCGGGTCGCGCAGGCTTGGCAGCGAGGAGAGCAGGGATCCGGTGCGCCGGCTGGGGGTCCGTGTCTTCGCGGTCACCATCAGCGCGCTGACCGGACAGCGGATTAGTGACACCACCTTCGGGCTCAGGGCGATGCGCGCCGAGGTGACCGGGGCGGTCCTGCTTGAGCAGCCGCAGTACCAGGCCGCAGAGCTGCTGATCGGCGTCATCACGCACGGTTACCGGGTCGTCGAGCGGCCGGCCACGATTCACAAGCGCCAGGTCGGCAAGAGCAAAAAAGGCAACAACATGTTCTACGGCCTGCGTTTCGCCGGCGTGGTCGGCGGAACCTGGATGCGCGAGCGCCAGCGCCGGACGCGGGGATCCGTCGGCCGGCCGGCGGCGAGCCCCAACGAGACTGGCCCGTCCTGATCAGCGCGGGAGCCATCCTGATCAGCGGTTGACTGCTGGATCAGCGGGTGGCGGCGGGCCGGCCAGACCCGACTCCGGCGGTCCCCTGACCGACAGCCGTATCCTGGCCGCCAGCCAGATCATGGGCTCCGGCGAGATCGGGCGCTGCCACGGCCTGCCCCTCCCCGGCGCCCTGCTCCCCGGCGCCCTGCTCCGCGGCGAGATCAGGCGCGGCCGCGAGCCCCGGGCCGCCAGCTAGCCCCGCAGGCGCGCGCTTCGCCCCGCGGTCCGCGAAGAGCACGTAGTGGAAGATCACGAATCTGGTGACGAACGTCACGCAGTTGGCGAGGAAGTACGCCCCGTTCACGATAGCCACCCGCTTCAAGTGGCTGTCGTGCATCGATATCGCCCAGACGCTCGCGTAGTGACTTGCCACGGCCAGGACAATCCACGCGCCGATAGAGACCAGCCAGAACGGCAAGGTCTCCTTGAGCAAGTTCGGCTTGCCCTTGCGCTCCCATGCCCAGCGGCTTAGCACGTAGCTCACGGCCGCGCCGACTATCGACGCGATGATCGCCGATGCCCCCGCACTCAGGTGGGTGACGCCGACCAGGACGCCCAGCGTGATCTGGCTGGCAGCCACGGCAGCCAGCGAAACCGGCACGAAACGCATGAATCGGTTACCGGTATTGCCACGGAGCTTGCGCCGCAGCGGTGCGGGAAGGAGGCGCCACGCGGCTGTCGCGATCTTGGGCCGTACCAGACTCATAGATGTCCTAGGTTGATGCGGGCTGAATAAGCGAGACAGGTATACAGTACGGACTTGCGTCGGCACCGATGACAGAATCTGCCAGGTCGGCACCCCGCCAAGGCGCTGCAATCAGCTGCCAGCACCGTGTCCGGAGGGCCTGCGCCGCCCAGTGGATTGCGCAGGCTCAAGTGTCGCTGCCCCCATTGTAGGTATAAACCACCGAGAGCTTCGCACGAATAGGGCAGGAGCACAGTCATGAGGATCCTGGTTTTGGGCGGGGACGGCTATCTCGGCTGGCCGACGGCGCTGCACCTCTCCGAGGTCGGCCACCAGGTTGCCGTGGCGGATAACTTCGCGCGCCGGGGCTACGACTTCGAGATGGGCGTGGACAGCCTCGTGCCGATCGAGTCGCTGCAAGCCCGCGTGCGCGTCTGGCGTGAGCTAACCGGCCAGGACATCGGCTGCTACGTCGGCGATCTGTGCGACGCGGAGTTCACCTACCACATCGTGCGGGACTTCGCCCCGGACGCCATCGTCCACTTCGCCGAGCAGCGTGCCGCGCCCTACTCGATGGTGGATCGGAAGCACGCCGTCTACACGCAGGTCAACAATGTGGTCGGCAACCTGAACCTGCTGTACGCGATAGCCGAGCTCAATCCGGAGATCCACCTGGTGAAACTCGGCACGATGGGCGAGTACGGCACGCCCAACATCGACATCGAGGAAGGCTGGCTGGAAGTCGAGCACAAGGGCCGCCGGGACAGGGTGCTGTTCCCCAAGCGGCCCGGCTCCTTCTACCACCTGTCCAAGGTGCATGACAGCCACAACATCGAGTTCGCCTGCCGGATCTGGGGACTGCGCGCGACCGACCTCAACCAGGGGGTCGTCTACGGCCAGCAGACTCCGGAGACCGCCAGGGACGACAGGCTGGCGACCAGGTTCGACTACGACGCGGTGTTCGGCACGGTGCTGAACCGGTTCGTCATCCAGTCGGTGCTCGGCAAGCCGCTGACCGTGTACGGCAACGGCACTCAGACCCGCGGCCTGATCGAGCTCAGGGATACGGTCCGCTGCCTCCAGCTCGCCTGCGAGAACCCGGCCGACCGTGGCGAGTTCCGGGTTTTCAACCAGCTGACCGAGTCCATGTCCATCACCCAGATCGCCGAGACGATCGCCAGCGCCAGCCCGGACGCGGTCACCATCGAGCACCTGGAGAACCCGCGCGTCGAGCTGGAGAACCATCACTACAACGTGGTGCACAAGGGCCTGACCGAACTCGGGCTAGAGCCGCACCTGCTGTCGGACACCCTGATCGACTCGCTGTTCGAGATCACCAAGAGGTTCGCCCACCGGGTGCGCCCGGAGGCCATGATGCCCACGATCCAGTGGCGCAAGCCCGCCAGCGTCATCTCCAACTAGCCCAGATCCAGCCAGCCGGATCCTTCAGCTATCCCAGACGCGACAGTCCCGGCTGGCTGCCGGCCGGGAGGTGACTGACAGCCTCGGCGACACGGCGAGCCAATCATTCAGCATCACGATCGACGCGTGAGCACCGCCAGCGATCCCTTGCCTCCGCAGCGGTAACCACCCCACAGCCCCGGCCGTGACCCAGAGAGCGGGTGACGGCCGGGCTTGGCGCTCACCCGGCAGGCGAGTCAGCAGCCCGGGCCGCGAACGTGTGCACCTCGCAGCTGCGGCGCGGAGGTGTCTCCGGCGGAGGCTAGCCGTGGCTCAGCCCACGCGGTCGCCGAGGTCGTGCGGCCCGGTCCAGGTGTGCCCTGCCGCCTGGACGGCGTACCACAGGCGGCCGGCCTTGCCCCGCCAGAACACCACGCTCTTCCCGCCGCGGCCCACGGCGCCGAAAGGCCCGGCGCGAAGCGGCCCCATGCGCAGGCTGTACGGGCGCCCCCAGCCCGTCCTGCGCCCGCGCGAGACCTGCCATAGCTGGTGGTCAGTGCCCTTCCAGAACACGTGCACCCGGCCGCCAGCTGACATGAGCGGGAGCGGAGGCGAGGCGAGATGCCCGCGCAGGTTGCGCGGGCCGGCCCACCGGTGGCCAGGCGCGAATGTGGCTGCCCACAGCCCGTCGTTGCCCAATCCGCGCCAGAAGACATCGATCGCACCGCCGGGAAGCGCACTGGCTTGCGGAGCGCCGCCGAGCGGCCCCATGCCAAGCCAGCGCGGCCTGGTCCAGCTCCGTCCGGGGCGGCGGATCACATGCCAGAGTGCGCCGTCTTTGCCCTTCCAGAACACCTGCACCGTGCCGGGTGACGATTCGGCCGGCGACGGGCCCGACGCGAGGCTGCCGCGCAGATCCTGCGGGCCCTTCCAGCCCTTGCCCGGGCTGAACTGGCCGTGCCAGAGATGGTCGTCATCGGCTCCTTTCCAGAACACGTCGATCACGCCATTGGGCTGCGCGACCGCCACCGGGGGACTGCCGAGCTCGCCCATCCGGCCGATCTTCCTTGGCGCCGACCATCCGCCGCCTGACCTGCGCGATACCTCCCAGAGCAATCGGCCCGGCCCTTTATAGAGGATGTCAAGCGCGCCGGGGACCGTCGAGACCGCGGTCGGCTGCGCGATGACCATGCCGCCCAGGTCCGCCGACGCAATCCCGTCAGCGGTCGCGCCAGCCACCGGGCCAGCGACCGGGCCCACGTGCCACAGCCGGTGATTGGTTCCGCGGTAGAAGACGTCAACCGTCCCGCCCGGCCGGGCTACCGCACGCGACGCCTGGTGCGTGCCGCCGGGTGTGGGCAGCCGCACGTTGAGATAGTCCTTATCGATGTTGATCGTGTCCCCGCCGAATGTCTGCGTGACATTGCCCGCGTACTGGTGCATCCGCCGGTGCCCGCCCCACTCTCCCCTGCGCAGCTCGCGGTCCCTCGTGTTCCTTGATCCGTTCCACAGAGCGTCGTAGATCACGTCCGGCATCTTGTACCGGTGATTCCTGTACACCCGCGCTAGATCCAGGATCCCTGAGTTGGAGCTGCTATATGCGCCCGACTTGTAGCGCAGCCTGTGCAGTCGCCTCGTCCAGGCCGACAAGAAGCGGAGCACTTCTCGGGTCCGGCGCGGCGGGTAGGCCTCCATGTCGTAGTAGATAGGAGTTCGCGGGCCGAAACCAAGCCTCCGGGCCTGGACTACGGCATCATCCGCCGCCCGCCTGGCATCATGTGCCGCCCTGTGCAGCTGATTGAAAATGGCCTGCGGACCGACATAAATGGGAAAGAAATGCCATCCGGCGCGGGCTTCGGTCCTGATCCAGCGGGGGGACAGGTTCCGCTGGCCGCAGGCCCGGTTGGAGCCGCCGATGTAGACGCCGATCGCGCGGTACCTGGAGTGTCTGTGCCACGCGCGCATATACGACCTGCTCGGCGCCGTGCACGCGTCAAAGCCGCGTCCCCTGAAGTTCGCCACGTTGGCTGGCAGTTCGGGCGGGTTCACCCGCGGGAAGCGCGGCCCGTCCGCTGCCTGCAGGAAGTGCGGATTAGCGTCGCGGTCGGGTGACTTCCGGGCCGGATTCGGGAACACGATGATCGGGGCCGGCAGCCCGGCGCTGGCCAGGATCCGGTAAATCAGGGTCGGATCGGTGTCAAACGTCGCGGTTATCCCGATCCGCGCCGCGCTTACGGTGATTTCCTGGGCGACCGGGTCCTCCACGGACGAACGGGCGGTCTTCCGGCCGGCTGGCGCCAGCAGCAGTGCCTCCGTTGTGCCGATCAGCAAGCTCGGGCAATTCTCGTTGGCGCCTGATGAGCCGATGTAGACGACATGCCTATCGAACCGCACACACGTACGCGGCTGACGCGCGAGGTTGATCACCGGCCAGGCGCGCGGAACTTCGAACTTGTATCCCTTGTACGACACCCGCTTAAGCCCTGGCCCGGCACCTGCGCCTGCTCTCGCCGCCGCGCTTGCTCTCACTGCCGCGTGCATGCTTATCGCCGGAATGACGAGTGCCCCGATGGATGCGCCGATGGCGAGCGCGCGCCCATGCCGCCTAACCCACGGCAGCTGATCTGCGTGCATGCTCGAATACCGCCTTCTTGTCTGGCTCGCAAGCGAGGCGCTGCTTCTGCCCGCCGGTGCGGCCGGCCGGTGCGGCCGGTCTATGCGGCCGGGCGCTGTGGCCGGGCGCTGCAACCCCCCGTGCCGCCTGCCTTGCTGCGGCCAGGCCGCCGGGCGTGCCGCCGGCAATGCCGCGTCCGGTGTGAGGCGAACGGCAATGGCAGCCAGGACCACGCTGACGCGGGACTGGTGGCTGCTGTTATGCGGTCGGCTAGCCAGTGATGGCGTCAGATGGCGCGATCGCATATGCGCGGGCGCCATGAGCGCATGATTAATTTCCGGAGTGACATGATGAGCAGTACCCTCCCCCGTTAAAGCGCCTCTCCCCCACCGCCTTCCGGGCTTCTGCCCGGCCAATCGCAGATCTCCCCAGACCTGACGCAAGTGCTAGCGGAAGTGATGCTGCTTTCTTCTTCCCCAACTCTACGCTAGTTATCGCCGATGGGACGCACTGTCACGACTCGCCGAACTGGGCTAATCTTGCTGGCAGGCCGGATAAGAATAGCTATACGCTGTCATAGATTCCTGCAATCAGCTGACATGATATGATCTGCCGAGAGACAATAAATCGCTCCCTTATGGCAATAGAGTTATCCGGTTATGGCACGGTTACCGTCGTGTCACGGCCGGTCTGAGGCAAGCGCGGCGTCGGCGGTGATCCGCTGGTTCATGCGGCCGGCCTGCACGTCGCCCCAGTCGACATAGTCGCCGGACCCAGAACGCGCCGGACCCAGAACGTGCCGGTGCCGGCCGGGCGGCCGGCGCCTTGGCGCGCGACCGGGTCGCCGATGGACCGTGGCTGGCCGCCGGGTTCCTCCAGCGGCCGCGAACCGTCGCGAACCGTCGCGGAATCCAGGTAACCACCCAGGACCTCATGCGGGTTTCCGCCGGATCGACGGCTCGTCACAAGCCAGCAGTGCGGCCACGACCGATTGGGCCGATTGGGCCGTGGCCGCAGCCTGGCGACTGCCATCGAGTTTGGGCACTGCCGGAAGGAATCATGACCGCAGGATTCTCAACCAGCACTGGGGCTGGGCTGTTAGTGGTTACGATTTTGCCGTTCTTTACCGGGCAAATCGTAACCACTAACTATCACGGCATTGAAGGCTACAACAGTACGGCAGGTAACAGGTCCTTCCGGCCATACATTCTTCCGGCCATAATGCGTACCGTCGAGGATCACCTTAGAAACTCGGTCCCGGTGATCGGTCCCGGTGATCGGTCCCGGTGATCGGTAGCCGGTAATCGGTCCCGGTGATCGGTAGCCGGTAATCGGTCCCGGTGATCGGTAGCCGGGGAATAGGCGCGGGCTTTCGGCAGACCGCCGCGGTTGACGGCCGGCGCGTACCGCGAAAGACTGGCCCGGGCCGGGCGTCCGTGCCCGCCGATCTCCCTGAGGTGCGCGACTGCCGTGCATAGCGGCTACCGGCCTCTTGCCAGCGTCCGCCACAAGCAATGGAACTCCCAATTCCGATGACGCTCACCGACAGCCGGTCTCCCTGGCCGGCCTGCCACCGGGGTGCAGCAAGCGTGATGCGCCGGGGTGCAGCCGGCGCGATGTTCTGCGCGCTAGTCCTGGCAACGGGCTGCGCATCGTCATCGCCGGAAACTTCGCCGGTCAGCCAACCTCCGTCGGCCGTCCAGTCGCCGTCGACCAGCGCTACCCCGTCTGCCAGCGCTGCGCCGTCCCCCGGCATCCGGGCGCTGGCGGTCGACTACCTGGCGATAGCGCGGCCCGCCAATCGGCGGCTCGATGTCGAATTCGACGGTTTCGGCGACCATAGCCGCGACGACCTCGCGATTGCAGACGCGGACCTGCGTGCGGAGGCAGCCACCGAGCTGCATTTCGACCGGCAGCTATCCCGGATCCCGTTCCCAGTCGCCATTGCCTTTCTGGCCTGGGAAATCATCCGTGCGAATCAGGGCAGGATCGCCCTCACCCGGCGAGAGGCACGGTCGACATCCATTGCCGAGCTGCGATCATTCGCGAAGCGCCACCAGGCAGCCAATGCGGCTGTCGAGGACAAGGTGCGGGCCATCAGGAAGGCACTGGGCCTGCCCCCGCCCTCGACCAGCTGAGCGGCCGGCTTCAACCAGCCGAGCGGCCGGCGCGTGCCGGCCTGCCCGCGCCGCTACGCCCAGCCAGCCATCCGCTACGCCCAGCCAGCCAGCCATCCATCCGCTACGCCCAGCCAGCCATCGGGAAGCCGGTGAGCAGTTCGCGGATCTCGCCCGCTACCCGGTCGATCGACGGCTCGTCGTCCTTCACCGCCGCGATGATCGCCTCGTCCATCCAGGCGGCGATCCGCGGCATGTGCTCCTGCGTCAGGCCGCGGGTGGTAATCGACGGCGTGCCGATCCGGATGCCGGACGGGTCGAACGGCTTCCGCGGGTCGAACGGCACGGTGTTGTAGTTCACCTCAAGGCCCGCCCGGTCAAGCGCCTTCGCAGCGGGCTTGCCCGCGATGCCCTGCGGGCTGAGGTCTATCAGGATCAGGTGATTGTCTGTCCCGCCGGAGACCAGGCTGTAGCCGCGCTCCAGCAGGGCAGCAGCGAGCGCCTTCGCATTCGCCACCACCTGATGCGCGTAGCTGCGGAACTCAGGCTGCGCGGCCTCGTGCAGCGCGACGGCGATCCCGGCGGTGGTGTGATTGTGCGGGCCGCCCTGCAGGCCGGGGAAGACGGCCTTGTCCACCGCCTTGGCATGCTCGGCGGTTGACATGATCATCGCGCCGCGCGGGCCGCGGAGTGTCTTGTGCGTCGTGGTGGTAATGACCGCCGCGTGCCCGACCGGGCTGGGGTGCGTTCCCCCGGCGATGAGCCCGGCGATGTGCGCGATGTCCGCCACCAGGACAGCGCCGGCCTCGGCCGCGATCTCGGCGAAAGCGGGGAAGTCGATCGTCCGCGGGATCGCCGTCCCGCCGCAGAAGATCACTTTGGGGCGCTCGCGAAGGGCCAGTTCCCGCACCTCGTCCAGGTCGACCCGGCCGGTGTCCGCCCGCACCCCGTACTGAACGGAGCGGAACCACTTGCCGGTGGCCGACACCGGCCAGCCGTGCGTCAGGTGCCCGCCCATCGGCAGGGCCATTCCCATCACGGTCTCACCCGGCTGCAGGAAGGCCAGGTAGACGGCAAGGTTGGCCGGCGAGCCCGAGTACGGCTGGACGTTGGCGTGATCGACGCCGAAAACCGCCTGCGCCCGGGCCACCGCGAGCTTCTCGATCGGGTCGATGAACTGCTGGCCCTCGTAGTACCGCCGGTCCGCGTAGCCCTCGGAGTACTTGTTGGTCAGCACGGTGCCCGCGGCCTCCAGCACCGCGACAGAGACATAGTTCTCCGACGGGATCAGCCGGATCTTCTCGAACTGCCGCCGCGCCTCGCCTTCGATCAGCTCGGCGATCTCCGGGTCTGCGCTGGCGACATGCGGAATGGGCGGCTGGTGCATGGCGGCCTCCTGGGGCACGACGCTTGCTCTGGGCACGGCCGGCGCGCGACGGCAACCTTAGCTCACTCTCGCGCCCGGTTACTGTCTCATCATGCCGAACGGGCCCCGTGGCGTACACCACCCGCGCCGGGCTGCTGCCGCCCGCCGCCGGCCGATACCATGCCACGGGTGCGGATAGGCATCATCATCCTCCCCGACCTGCGATGGCAACACGCCATGCGGCGCTGGCGCCTCGCCGAGGAGTACGGCTTCGCGCACGCGTGGACCTATGACCACCTTGGCTGGCGCGACCTGGTGGACGGCCCGTGGTTCGATGCGGTGCCGACGCTGACCGCCGCGGCGATGGTGACCTCGCGGATCCCGCTGGGAACGATGGTGGCCTCGCCGAACTTCCGGCACCCGGTGAGCTTCGCCCGGCAGCTGACCGCGCTGGATGATGTCAGCAACGGCCGGCTCATGCTCGGCGTCGGCGCCGGAGCGGGCGGCACGAGCTTCGACACCGCCGTGCTCGGCGGGCCGCCGCTGAGCATCCGGGCGCGGACCGACCGGTTCGCCGAGTTCACCGAACTGCTCGACCTGCTTTTGCGCACCGACCGGGTGACCTGGCGCGGCGACTACTACGCGGCGGTGGACGCGCGCAGCGCACCGGGCTGCGTGCAGTTGCCGCGGGTGCCGTTCGTGGTCGCCGCCAACGGCCCGCGGACGAGGAAGATCGCCGCGCGGTTCGGCCAGGGCTGGGTGACGACTGGCACCAAGACCGACGACCTGGAGCAGTGGTGGCGGTCGGTCACCGAGGCCGCGGATCGATTCGCCGAAGCGCTAGACGCGGCCGGCCGCGACCCCGGCTCCGTGCACCGGTACCTGTCGCTGGACGCCGGGCCGGTCTTCTCCCTGTCCAGTGCCGCGTACTTCGCCGACGCCGTCGGCCGGGCGGCCGAGGCCGGGTTCACCGACGTCACCACGCACTGGCCCCGCCCGGCCGGCTCCTACGCCGGTGATGAGTCTGTGCTCGAGGCCGTCGCGGCGGACGTCCTGCCCCGCTGGCACGCCCAGCCATCCGTCGGCTAGCCCAGTCAGGAGCCCGGTCCGGCGCGGTTCACACCGACGCGAGCAGCTCAGCGGCGACATCTGACCACGGCAGGCCCCGTTCTGAAAGATCGAAGATGCGGGCCCGCACCAGCGCCTCGCCTGCTTCGGCGAGGTCGGGCCGCAGGTCGCGATGCACCGACACGACCCGGCTGCCCGGAGCCCGGCGCAGGTAGAACGCCACATGCAGCCCTGCCGCGAGCCGGCCGATCCGGCCCGGGCGCGGGCCGGTGATCGCGACCGGCAGCCGTGCGGTGTACGGCGTCGGGCCGACGACGGTGGTGCCGCCGGCGTAGGGGTCGGCCCCGAGGTACGTCAGCCTGCCGACGGCGGACATGGCCAGCGCGCCCGTGCACAGCGTGCACGGCTCCAGCGTCACCACCAGGTGATGATCCTCGTAGCGCCGCCGCGGGCTGAGTTGCGCCAGCGCGTTCACCTCCGCGTGGGCGAGCCGGCTGCCCGCGATCTGCGGGGCGGGTGCCGCTGACTCAAAGACCCGGTTGCGCCCGGTCGCCACTACCGTCCCTTCGGCATCGGTGACCACGGCGCCGACCGGCAGGCTGCGCCGGCGCAGCGCTTCCCAGGCGAGCTCCAGGCAGGCGTACTCAGGTCCGGAGAGGTCGTCTGAGCCCAATGTCATGCCCGCAGGCTACGCAAGGACGCCGGCCCCGGCCCGGTTCGACTCGGTCAGGCCGGCGGCCTCGAACGTCATGCCCGCAGGCTACGCAAGGGCAGGCCCGGCCGGTCCGGGATCCGGCGCGCCTGACGGCGTGATCCTGCGCCGCAGTAGTGCCCGCTCGGCCGTGGTCCATGCCGTCGTGGTCAGCAGGTAGATGCCCGCGGCGAGCGGCACCACGGCGGCAATAACGATCGTCATGTAGGGCAGCACCCGGGTGAGCCAGCCGACTGCCGCGGCCTGCGCAGCGCCGCCGGGCTGAACGGACCCGCCCGGCCGGCTCGTCTTGCCAGGCTGCGCTGGCTTGCCGGGCTGCATTGCTCCGCCGGGTACTGCCGCCTTCCGCGCTGCCCGGGCCGAGATCCAGGCCACGAGGGCGATCAGGCCGAGCAGCCCGAGGAACACGGCGCCCTGGGCGCTGAACGGGCCAGCGCCGCTGAGCAAATGGCTGCCCAGCGGCACGCCGAGCAGGCTGTGACTGAGCAGGCCGTTCGGCGAGCCGTTCACCGTGTGGTCAAGGAACAGCCGGTACATGACGCTGAAGAACGGCAGCTGCAGCAGGGCCGGCAGGCAGCCTGCCAGCGCGCTGGCGTTCTCCCGCTGGTAGAGCGCAGCGAGCTCGATCCGCAGCCGGTCTGGCTGGCCGGCGTGACGTTTCTGCAGCTCGGCGACCTGGGGCAGCAGCCGGGCCTGGCTGGCCTGGCCGCGGGCCGCCGACAGGCTGAGCGGCAGCAGCAGCAGGCGGACGGTCATCGTGAACGCGACGATCGCCGCCACGGTGGCCAGGCTCCCGGTCAGCGGCGCCAGGACCTGGGCGTATGCGGAGACAATGTGATAAGCGGCGCCGACAGCGACGCCAAGAAGACTGAACATGACGGATACCCCTCCAGCGGGCCGAAGATGGATGACAGCTGGAGGCGGTCGGGAGACATGCCGCGCCAGGTACTAGCGCCGGGTACTGGCAGAGCGCACGGCCATGCGGGCGCGCCCGGCCGGTGCCGGGAGCCGATAGGCGGATTGTCAGGCGGCCGCCGGGGCCGCCGAGGGTGCTCTCGGCCGGGCCCGGCCCGCCGCGTCAGGGTCGAGCTGCCGCTGGAACCGCGCCAGCCAGGCCTTCTCCCGCAGCCCGGTCGCGCGGCTGGTCAGCGGCAGCGTGGTCAGGGCGGCGGTGATGCTGGCATTGCGCGCGATCAGCGCGACCAGCATGCCGGTCAGGGCAATCGCCGCCAGCGCCAGCAGGCCGGAGGGCGTCGTCAGGGTCACGCCTGGCAGATGCCACCAGCCGGCCAGCTGCGTACAAGCGGCCACCAGCGCCGTCAGCACGACGACCTCCATCGAGAGCCTGCGCCGGTCCCGGAAGGGGCCGGATCGCGATCCGAGCCTACGCCGCCCGTCTCGCCGGGTCGAGCACGCATGCAGTGCCCGCCGTCATGCGGCCCGGTTCGCGCTCGAGGAGCTGTACTCCGAAGCGCTCCGGCGGGGCAACCAGCGCCTCATGACGTCCTGGGAGCAGCGCGAGCACGACCGGAGAACTTCTACCTCCGCCTGGGATTCCAGCTGACCGGCGAGAAATTCGACGACGAAGTCATCGGGGTACGCCAGCTCGCCTGAGCAGTACCATTGCGCCATGTCCGGACCAGCCAGTGACGGGGATGGCGCGGCGCCAGGGGCTCCGGTGTACGCGCTGGGGAGCAGCACCGCAGAGCGCGAACGGTTACGGCGGCAGTCCGAAGAACTCCGTGCCCACAGTGCCGCGCTCCTCGACCGGGTTGGCGTCCAGCGGGATGGAGCGCGATCGACCTCGGCTGCGGGCCCAGCGGGGTGCTCGGGCTTCTCGCTGACCGGGTGGGGACAGCCGGCCAGGTCACCGGGCTGGAGCTGAACCCGGCTAACGTCGCCCTCGCCCGCACGTTCGCTGACGAACACGGGCTCGCGAACGTGAACGTCGTTCAGGGAGATGCCCGGCACACTGGCCTGCCGCCATCGGTGTTCGGCCTCGTGCACGCCCGCACCCTGCTGATCAACATTCCTGATCCCGCCGGGGAGGTCGCCGAAATGGTCCGGCTGGTCAGGCCCGGCGGCTGGGTGGCGGCACTGGAGCCCGATGTCGTCCTGACCTTGTGCTACCCGCCGCACCCGGCGTGGGACTGGCTGGTCCAGGCATTCCTGAGGGTGCACGACCAGGACAGCGCGGATCCGTTCATCGGCCGCCGCCTGCCCGAGCTCTTCCGCCAGGCCGGTCTGATTGACATCGGAGTCGAGGCAAAAGCTGACATCTATCCGGCTGGCCACTCTCGCCGCACTCTTCGCATCGACCTCGTCCGCAGCATGCGCCCCAAGATCCTGCAGCGAGGCATAGCCGACGAGCGGGAACTCGACGAGGCGGAGCACGCGGCCCGGGAGCACCTCGATGACCCGCGCACGCTGGTCATGCCGCACCTGCTCTTCCTGGCCTGGGGCCGCAAGCCGACGGCCTGACTCAGCCCGGCGGGCTGAGTGGTCAGCTGCCGGCCTCGATGTCGCCTTCTAGGTCAAGGTAGACCTGCTGCAGCTGGTCGATCGTCTTGGCGTCGGGCTCTGCCCACAGGCCCCGGTCGGCCGCCTCCAGCAGCCGCTCGGCGATCCCGCGCAGTGCCCACGGGTTGGACTTCTGCATGAACGCGCGGTTCTCCGGGTCGAACACGTAGGACGCGGCCAGCTGCTCGTACATCCAGTCGGCGACCACCCCGGCGGTGGCGTCGTAGCCGAATAGGTAGTCCACGGTCGCGGCCAGCTCGAAGGCACCCTTGTAGCCATGGCGGCGCATCGCGGCGATCCAGCGCGGGTTCACTACCCGGGCCCGGAACACCCGGCGGGTCTCCTCGGCCAGCGTCCGGGTTTTGACCGCGTCGGGGACTGCCGAGTCGCCGATGTAGGCCGCGGGATTGCGGCCGGTCAGCGACCGCACCATGGCGACCATGCCGCCGTGGTACTGGAAGTAGTCGTCGGAGTCGGCGATGTCGTGCTCGCGGGTATCGGTGTTCTTGGCGGCGACCGCGATCCGGCGGAACGCGCCTTCCATGTCCGGCCTGGCCTGCCTGCCGTCCAGGCCGGCGCCGTAGGCGTAACCGCCCCAGACCGCGTAGACCTCGGCCAGGTCACCGTCGTCGCGCCAGTTCCGCGCGTCGATCAGCGGCAGCAGCCCGGCGCCGTACGCGCCGGGCTTGGAGCCGAAGATCCGCGTCGTGGCGCGCCGCCAGTCGCCGTGCCCGGCGTGGTCGGCGACCGCGTGCGCCCGCAGGTAGTTGGACTCGGCGGGCTCGTCAAGCCCGGCCACCGCGGCGATCGCGTCGTCGAGCAGTGTGATGACGTGCGGGAACGCGTCGCGGAAGAAGCCGGAGATGCGCAGCGTCACGTCGATCCGCGGCCGGCCAAGCTCGTCCAGCGGCAGTATCTCGAACCCGGTTACCCGGCGGGAAGCGTCATCCCACACCGGGCGGCAGCCGATCAGCGCGAGCACCTCGGCAATGTCGTCGCCCTGCGTCCGCATCGCGGACGTGCCCCACACGGTCAGCCCGACGCAGCGGGGGTACGCGCCCTCGTCGGCCAGGTGCCTGGCCAGCAGCGAGTCGGCCAGCGCGCGGCCGGTGTCCCACGAGTTGCGGGACGGGATCGCCTTCGGGTCGACCGAGTAGAAGTTGCGGCCGGTCGGCAGTACGTTCACCAGGCCGCGAGTCGGGGAGCCGGAAGGGCCGGCCGGCACGTAGCCGCCGGCCAGCGCATGCAGCACCGCGTCGATCTCGCCCGACGTGGCGGCAAGCCGCGGCACGACCTCCTGCGCCGCGAACCTCAGCACGGCGGTCACGTCCCTCATGACGTCTGCATCGCCGGTCCGCACGGCTTTCTCCGTCAAGCCACTGGCTGGTGTTGTTGTTGTTGCTGGTGGTAGTGGTGGTGGTGGTGGTGGTGGAGGAGGAGGAGGAGAGATTGATGGTGCAGAAGGTGGTGATGCAGAATTTGGTGAGGTAGAGGGTGGTGGGGCGCCGGTCGTCACTGAGCCGAGGACGGCGGCGCAGACATCGGCGGCGCTTGCCGGGTCCCAGCCGGCTTCGTCCATCGCCACGACCAGCTCCCGCGCGGTCTCCTCTGACGCGTCGGTGTCGCCGCGGGACGCGCCGGTGCCAGCGAGGCCGAGGGCGGCCCGGAGACCGGGCAGCGCGCCGGACTTGCCGCCCCAGACCTGCGCCGAGCGGAGGATGACGAGCACCAGGTTGATCAGCGCCTCCCCTTCCGGGGCAGCGCCGAGAATATGCAGGCCGTCCCTGATCGCGGCGTCCTTGACCTCGCACAGGTAGCCGTCGATGTGCAGCACGAACTCGTCGAACGCGGCGGCCTCCGGTGCCTGCTCAACGCCGAGGTCATGGTGCAGCTGGGCGGCCCGGACCAGCGACCAGATCTGCGAGCGGACTACGGGCAGCTTGACCGGGTCGAGGGCGGCAACCGTCGCGTACTCGTCCAGCAGCTGCTCCAGCTTCGCCATGTCGCCGTAGGTGTCGGCGCGGGCCATCGGCGGCACCAGGTGGTCCACGATGACGGCGTGACCGCGCCGCTTGGCCTGCGTGCCCTCGCCCGGGTCATTCACGATGAACGGGTAGACCAGCGGGATCTCCCCGGCCACGGCGTCCGGGGCGCACTCAGCGGACAGGCCGAGGCCCTTGCCGGGCAGCCATTCCAGCGTGCCGTGCTTGCCCAGGTGCACGATCGCGTCCGCGCCGAATTCTTCATCCAGCCACCGGTAGGCGGCCAGGTAATGGTGCGAGGGTGGCAGCTCGGGGTCGTGGTAGATGGCGACCGGGTTCTCGCCGAACCCGCGCGGCGGCTGGATCATCATGACCACGTTGCCGAACCGCAGCGCGGCGAGCACGATATGGCCGTCGTCGGTGTAGAGCTCACCGGGCGGCTTTCCCCAGTGCGAGTCGATGCGGCGGGAAAGCTCGTTCGGGATCCGGGTGAGCCAGCGGCGGTAAGTTGCCTCCGGAATCCTGACGTCGGCGGCGCGGAGCTGATCCTCGGTCAGCCATTCCGTGTCGTGGCCGCCGGCCGCGATCAGCGCGTGGATTAGCTCGTCGCCATCCTCAGGGAAGCCGTCGCCGAGGTCGTATCCGGCGTCGCGCATGCTGCGCAGCAGCCGGACCGCGGATGCGGGGGTGTCCAGGCCGACGGCGTTGCCGACCCTCGCGTGCTTGGTCGGGTACGAGGAGAGGGCGAGCACGATGCGCTTGGCGTCGTTCGGGATCCCGCGCAGGCGGGCGTGCCTGACCGCGATCCCGGCCAGGCGGGCGGCCCGCTCCGGGTCGGCCTGGTAGACACCGATGCCGTCGGGGCCTTCCTCCTTGAAGGAGAACGGGACGGCGATCAGCCGGCCGTCGAACTCGGGGATGGCCACCTGCATGGCGGCGTCCATCGGGGTGAGGGCGGCGGTCGACTCCGCCCACTGGGAACGGGAGGAGGTCAGGCAGAGGCCCTGGATGAGCGGCACGTCGAGGGTGGCAAGACCGCCGGCATCCCAGTCGCCGTCCTGGGCGCCTGCCGCGTTGGCGCCGCCAGCCGCCAGCACGGTAGTGATCACCGCGTCGGCCTGGCCGAGGAGATCGATCAGGCCTTGCTCCGGGCTGCGGAGTGAGCCGCAGAAGACCGGCAGCGGAATGGCGCCGCGGTCTTCGATGGCGGCGCACAGGGTGTCCACGAATCCGGTGTTGCCGGACAATTCGTGCGCCCGGTAGAAGATGACGGCCACGGTGGGCGGCGTCCCGCCTTCCAGCTCCATGATCACGGAGGATCCGGCCGGCTGGAGTGAGCCGGATCCTCCGTGATCATGAACGGGCTGGGCTGGCTGGGCGGGGTGGGCTGGCTGGTGATGGGCGGGGGTGGCTGGCCGGTGCAGGCCGTACTGGGGCATCGGGTGGGGCGGGCTGAAGCCCTCGCCGGTGAGCAGGACGGTGTCGGAGAGGAAGGCGGCGAGTTCGCGCAGGTTGCCGGGTCCGCCCTCGCGCAGGTAGCCAAGGGCCTCGGCGACGACGCCGGCCGGCACCGTGGACAGTGCCATCAGCTCGGCGTCGGGCGCGGCCTCGCCGCCGAGCATGACGAGGGGCAGGCCAGTCGCGCGGAGTGCGTCGATGCCGTCCGGCCAGGCCTGGCGCCCGCCGAGCAGCCTCAGCACGGCCAGGTCGGCGCCGCTGGCGAGCCTCGGGACAGCGTCCGGCGCGACCCGGACGGGGTTGGCCACCCGGTAGTCCGCGCCGGAGGAGCGCGCGGCGAGCAGTTCGGTATCGGCGGTGGACAGCAGCAGAATCGTCGGCACCTGCCTGATCCTCGCACGTCCGCCGCGGACTCCAGCGGGGATGCCCCGGACTCCAGCGGGGATGCCCCGGACTCCAGCGGGGATGCCCCGGACTCCAGCGGGATAAGTTGCGGGAGAGTCGCGAGAGACAGGAAGCTGCGGATCGGGTGGGCATGCGCATCGGGCAGATCGTCATCGACGTCACGCCCCTGCGGAAAAGCCGCGACTTTCGCTGGCTGTTCACCGGGCGGCTGGCGTCCATGGTCGGCAACGCGCTGGCTACCGCTGCGGCGAACTGGCAGGTCTACGGGCTGACTCACTCGTCACTGGAGGTCGGCCTGGTCAGCCTGGCGGACAGCGCCGGGATGCTGATCGGCCTGATGGCCGGCGGCGTGCTAGCCGACCGCCATGACCGGCGAAAGCTGCTCACCGTCGTCCGGATCCCGCAGGCGCTGCTTGCCGTGCTGCTGATGGCCAACAGCCTGCTCGCGCACCCGGCACTGTGGCCGATCTACGTACTCACCCTGGCGATCGGCCTGACGGCCGGCCTCAGCTCGCCCGCCTCGACGGCCGCCGTGCCCGCCCTGGTCGGGCCGGGGCGGATGGCGGCGGCCGCGGCATTGACTTCGATGAGCGGCCAGCTGGCGAACCTTGGCGGCCCCGCGCTGGCCGGAGTGCTGATCGCCGGCCCCGGCCTCGCCGTGTGCTATGCCATCGACGCGGCCGGCTTCGCCGTCTTCGGCATCGCCGCGGGATTCGTCCGCCCGCTGCCGCCAGCGCCTGGTGGCCAGCGGCCGGGGCTGCAGGCGCTGGCTGACGGATTCCGGTACGTCCGGCACAACGGCGTCATCGGCGGCATGCTGCTGATCGACACCAGCGCGATGATCTTCGGGATGCCGTCCGGGCTCTTTCCCGCGCTGGCGACCGAGCATTTCCACGGCGGGCCCGCCACCTTCGGGCTGCTGACCGCCGCGCCGGCGGCTGGCGCGATCATCGGCGCGGCCGCCAGCGGCTGGACCAGCCACGTGCGACGGCCCGGAATGGTGGTCATCGGCGCGGGCACGCTGTGGGGCGCCGCCATCGTCGGCTTCGGCCTGTCCAGCAGCCTGCCCATCGGGCTCGCGTTCCTCGCGCTGGCCGGGATGAGCGACCTGATCTCCGAGGTACTGCGCAACGCCCTGCTCCAGTACTACACGCCCGACCAGCTGCGGGGCCGGGTGAGCAGCCTGTACCTGGCACAGGTCAACAGCGCCCCGGCGCTGGGCAACGTCGAGGCTGGCGGGGTCGCCCAGCTGTTCTCGCTGACCACCTCGGTGATCAGCGGCGGCCTCGCCTGCGTCGCCGGCGCGCTGCTGTTGGGCGCGCTGATCCCGGCAGTGCGGCATGCCACGCTGCGTCCGCTCGCCGGGGACCGGCCGTCCGGGACCGGCCCGGCACCCGGGACCGGCCCGGCACCCGGGGCCAGTCCGGCACCCGGGGCCAGTCCGGCTACCCCAGACGGTTCCCCTGCCGCTGACGGCACGGTGCTAGGGGAATAACCCTCTGCTGGTATCCATCGGTAAATGGTTATTTCGGCGGCGGCGGGGACGTGGCGCCGTCGGCGACCGTGAAGCCGTCCTTGGCGGAGTTCAGCGCCGACGGACTGGCGATGATTGCGGTGTCGTTGTTGTTGACCATGAAGATCTGATCGAGGGTCGCATCCGCCACCGTCTTGCCCAGCGCCACCCAGACCGGCGTCTTGCCGACAGCCGCCGTGCTGTAGTAGTCAGGCAGCTGGGTGACGTTCGTGGTCGTGGCCAGGGTCGCCAGGCTCCCGCCAACCTCGGGCCGCTCGTGCACGGCCTCGACGTCCTGCTGCGGCGTGGTGTAGCTGACAGCCTTGGTGTAGCTCTTGCCGGTGGTCAGGTCCATGACCGTCATGGACCACTTGTTGGTAGCGGTCTCCTGGACCAGGCCCTCCATCTTGTTACCCGCCTTGACGACCAGCGGGGTGACGACCTCGCTGGCCGGAATGATCTCGGTCCAGGCGTCGTACTTGACCTTGCCGCCGATGTTGTCGCCCTCGGTGCCGTCCTGGATCAGGGTCGAGTTGTTGAACGCCCCGTCGATGCCGACCCAGTCGGAGGAGTACTGCGTCCCCGACTCGACCTTCACCGTCGGCACGGTCCAGGTGCCCTTGACGGCCGTGAACACCTTCGTCTTCTTGCCGACCTGGGCATAGCCCGACCAGTTGGTGGAGCCGACCTGGGTGGCTCCCTTGACGGCGGCCTGAGCGGCGTGAAAGCCCGGCGGCAGTGCCGCACGTATCCCGATGCCCGCGGCGCCCGGCACGATGCCCGCTGCAGCAGAGCCGCCCGCCAGCGCGAGCGCGGCTGCGCTGCCGACGGTCAGAGCCACAAGCTTCGCTTTCAGGTACATATACCTTTCCCCCTAGCTTGATACGACAAAAGCTCTTTCGCCCTGGCAGGCTACACTCCGGAGGCCAGGGCAGCCAGGGATCCTGTGATGCTTTCCGGAAACGTCGCGCTGGTCACCCACGAGGGTCGCCGCGAGTTAACGCGATCGGCGCGGCCCGGCGTTCCTAGGCCGACAGCCACGGCGGCAGCCCCGGTGGCGGCCACGGCAGCGGAACATCAGCTCAGATCGGCGGCGACACCGTGTACCTCCTGCACAAACAATGACTAGCCGAGGCTCCGGTAGACCCCGTCGATCATGGCCATCTTGCGGGGATCATCGGCCAGGTTCAGGCCCATCGCGTTCATCACGTAGGCGATCGCCACGCCCGCCTCGGGATCGGCGCAGACAGCCGATCCGCCGAAGCCGTCGTGGCCGAACGCGGCCGGGTTCGGGCCGAAGTGGTGCCCGGGACCGGACAGGGCGAAGCCGAGACCGAACTCCACCGGGAAGCCGAGCACCAGGTCGGTGAACATGCCCTGGCCGGTGCAGGCAATCTTCAGCGTTTCGGCGGAAATAAGCCGGCTGGAGCCATCGACCAGAGTGCCGAATACCGTTGCCAGTCCGAGTGCCGTGCCGTGCCCGTTCGCCGCCGGGATCTCGGCCATCCGCCAGTCGTCGGCGTTGGCCTCGTCGCCGGTCAGCGGCGGGTTGGCGAGCGCCGCCATCGCCGCGGGGTGCGCACTGGCGTAGGTCTGGGCCATCGCTGCCTGCTCATCCTGCGTCGGCCGGATACCGCGTAGGTCCGAGCACCGGCTGAGCTGGCTCTCGGGCAGGCCGATGTGGAAGTCCGCCTCCAGCGGGCCGCCGATCTCGGATGCGAAGAACCGTCCCGGGGTCTGCCCGCTGACCCGGCGGATCACCTCGCCGATCAGGTATCCGAAGGTGATCGCGTGATAGCCGGTCGCCGTGCCGGGCTCCCAGAGCGGTTTCTGCGCCGCCAGCAGGCCGGTGATCTTGTCCCAGTCGTAGTAGTCCTCGACGCTGACAGGCACCCTGAGCCCGGCGAGGCCCGACCGGTGGCCCATGATCCAGCGGACCGGGATGTCCGCCTTGCCGCCCACCGCGAACTCCGGCCAGTACCTGGCCACCGGCGCGTCCGGGTCCAGTTCGCCGCGATCGATCAGGATGTGCGCGCACAGCGAGGTCATCGCCTTGGTGGTGGACCAGACGTTGGTGAGCGTGTCCTCCTCCCACGGCCGCGTCCCGGCCGGGTCGGCCCAGCCGGCCCACAGGTTCACCACCGGCTCGCCGCCCGCCACCACGGCGACGCTGGCACCGATCTCGCCGCGCTGCGCGAAGTTCGCCGCGAACGCGTCCCGCACCGGCTCGAACCCGGGTGCGCAGTGGCCGTGAATCTCGGTCTCGGCGTCGCTCATGCGTGCTACCTTTCCCGGTCCGGCGCAGCCCGGCGCAACGCCCGTCTCTCCGGAGTGCTACGCCGCCGTAGGCCTCTTTGTCAACGACTTGGCGCGCGAGACGGCCGCCCTGCGTGGCCTACGAGCTGGGTTTCGTCACCCCGGGATTGCACCCGCTGGTCAGGACGGGGCCACGGTGTGCTGCGTCCAGTTCGAGCCGCCGTAAGGCTGGGTCCAGTCGTCGAGCCCGCTGGTCTCGTAGTTGTTGGTGGTGAACGGGGCCACGATGACGGCCTCCGGCGAGCGGGCGCCGACGGTGTAGACGAGGTCGGGCGGGCCGTAGCCCTGGGGCTCATTGACGGTGCCGAGGTTCTCGGGGTTGAAGTTGGCGTACTCGCCGTCTTCCGCCTGCTGCCACCAGAAGATCAGCCGCTGCTGCGATGAGCTGACCTGCCAGACGGCGGTGATCAGGAGGTTGGAGCCGGTGAACGTGATAGTCATCGGCCCGTAGAGTCCCGGCCCGCCGCCCCAGGCGACCGCATTCCAGTCTGTGCCGCTGTCAGGCTTCCACAGGACAATCATCCCGGACCCGCCATACGTCGCCACGGCATCGACGTTGGTGCCGTCCCAGGTCACCGATATCGCACTGAAGCTCTCCCCGCCCTGTGTCCCGTCGGAACTCCAGGGCGCGGAGCTGCCGTAGGCCTGGTAGAAGGACCCGAAGCCGACGGTGGTCCCGACGGCCGCGATGACGATGCCCTGGTTGGTGGCGGTGAGAGCCGCGCCGTACCACTTGTTCTGCGGCGTGCCGCTGGCCACCGTCTCCCCGGTCCAGCCGCCGCTGGAGTTCTGATACCAGAACTCCAGGTCGCCGGAGCCGTCGGCCACGGTGACGACCGAGTTCGTGCCGGTGTGGCCGGCCACCCCGGTCCAGGCGATCTTCGGGTACTGCGCGCCTTCGGCGTTGCCCTGCGACACGCTGCCGACCAGCTGTGCCGCTGACCAGCCGGACTGGCCGAGGATCTGCTGGTAGAACCAGATGTCGCCAGTTGGGTCCTCGGAGATGACCTGCACCGCGGAACTGGTGACGGTGATCGAGGGCGGGCCCAGCGCGCTCCCGTCCGGTGCCTCGTCCGCCACCTGCTGCTGGGACCAGCTCGAGGCGCCAGGCACCTGCTCGTAGGCATACAGCACGCCGTTCGCGCCGGCCGCGGCGGTGATCAGGTCCGTCCCGTCCCACACCACCGGCGCGGCGGCGGACACCACCCCCGTCGGCGTCGACGCCCCGGCAGGCGCCGCCGCGGCCAGCAGCGAGACGGCCAGCACGGCCGCGGCCACCGCCGCCCCGGCCAGCCGAACCCGGGTGAGCGGAGGGACCAGCCGCCTGGACCGGTGGGACATCGCGGTAGTTTCGGTGGATCTCATGACGTCTTCCTTTGCCGCTCAGCTGGTCCTACTGTCCCTACCGAGCCTGCGCCGGCCCGCAGCGCGAGCCAAGGTGGCCAGCCAGCGGATCGCGCGCGTACTAGCACCACGAATGGCTGGCAGGTGGCTACGTCCGGCGACGGCGTTACCTTGCGCGCGGGCGTTCCATCCAGCGTGTATCCCAGGCTCGGTGGGTTCGGCATGTATTCGGCATGATCAAAGCACGCATTTGGGTGGCGGGCGTGGCGGTGATCACCACCGCACAGGTTTGGTGCTGGCGGCGCAGTATGACAAGCCAGCATGATGCTGCCCGTGCGGGCCCGGAACTGCTGCAGCCGCTGATGGCCTGCCCCCTCATCGGCCGCTCCCCTCGCCAGGCGCGTGTCGCAGTAGCTGCGCGGCGTCGGCGGAGCCGTTGGCAACGTCGCAGGCTAGGTCCGATAGCAGCTGGTTGCGGGAACGGGCGGCTGCGCGGAGCACGCTGAAGGCGTCGTCGGTGCTGATCTTGAGCCGTTCGGCCAGGACGCCCTTGGCCTGCTCGATGACGATCCGGCTGGTGAGCGCTGCCTGCAACTGGCCGGTGGCGACTTCGCCGCGGCGGATGCTGCGCTGCTGCAGGATGCCGATCGTGGCGGCGTCTGCCAGGGCCTGCGCCACCCGGAGCCCGGCAATATCCAGGCTGCCGGGGTCGGCGTGGAACAGGTTCAGCGAGCCGATCACCTGGCTGCGGAGCCGCAGCGGCAGCGCGTTGGCTGCGCGGAATCCAGCGGCGATCGCACTGGGGGTGAACTGCGGCCAGCGTTCCCGGGCGCCGTCCAGGTCCTCGCTGACGGCCGTTCCCAGCCGGTAGCAGTCGCGGCACGGCCCTTCGTCGTTTTGCACCTCGAAAAGCTCCAGCAGCCGCGCCCGCTCATCGGAGGCAGCCACCGGCCGCAGTGAGCCGCCCTGGTCAGCCAGCACAATCCCGGCGGCAGCGACATCGAGCAGCTCGACGCAGCGGCCCGCCAGGACGTCCAGGAAGTCGATGACATCAAAATCGTCCACCAGGGTGTCTGCCAGCTCCACGAACGTTTCCGCCAGACGCTGTTCACGGCTCATGGCTGCCTTTCAGCTATCACCTGCGGGCGGCCTCGCAGCCCGGCACGATAAGGCTTCGCGTGCGCAGGCTGGCAGATTCTCCATCGGGATACTCGTCGAATCTCAGCCGCCGCGCGACGACATCGGCGGCCACCTCTGCCAGCGCCGATGACTGAAAGCATAAGCGCGCATCCGGATCAGCGCCTCCCCCTGCCTCACCGCAAGCTGGGCGCTGATCATCCCGGTGGCCTGGTGGACCTCGGCCCGGTAGCCAGACCGCTGGCCCAATGGCCATGGCGGC
>Ga0302235_10000273_pt1 | contig 43428 bp, 42 predicted proteins | sample II_Palsa_N3_3_FD_193577 | JGI IMG/M metagenome (GOLD analysis project Ga0302235, IMG submission 193577) | Peat permafrost microbial communities from Stordalen Mire near Abisko, Sweden - II_Palsa_N3_3 | ecosystem: Environmental > Terrestrial > Soil > Palsa > Peat permafrost | place: Sweden...
GCCATCAACGACGTGGGCCTGCTGGCCGAGGAGGTCGACCCGGGCAGCGGCGAGATGATCGGCAACTTCCCGCAGGCGTTCAGCCACATCGGCCTGGTCAACGCCGCCTGGGCCATCTCCCAGGCCCGGGAACGCGCCGCCGGCCAGGGCCAGCTGCAGGCACCCCCATCGGTGCTCCAGTGGCGCGGGGACGAGGAAGCTCACCGCTGAGGCTCGGCCCGGTTCGCCGGCCCGAGCCGGGGGGCATAGCTTTATGCCGTGAGCCAGCCCGAGCAGATCCGCGTCGTTGTCGGCGAGGACCAGGCCTTTGTCCGGGAAGGGATCGTGCGCGTCCTGCAGGACGGCGGATTCGAGGTGGTCGGCACCACGGACAACGCGGATGAGCTGGTCCGGATGGCCGACGCTTACGGCCCGGACGTGGTCATCGCCGACATCCAGATGCCGCCCGACCGCAGTGATGACGGGCTCCGGGCCGCGCTGGCCATCCGGGCCGCCCGGCCGGGAACGGGCGTGCTGGTGCTCTCGCAGTTCCTGGAGGACCGGTACGCGTTCGACCTGGTCGCCGGCGGCGCCCAGGGCGTGGGTTACCTGCTGAAGGAGAAGGTCGGCGACATGGGGATGTTCGCCGATGCGGTGCGGCGCATCGCCGACGGCGGGTCGGTGCTCGATCCGGACGTGGTCGCGCGGCTGGTGGGCCGCAAGCGGAAGGCCAGCCCGCTCGACGACCTGACCCCGCGCGAGCGGCAGGTCCTGGCGCTGATCGCCCAGGGCCTCTCCAACGCCGGCATCGCCCGCGAGCTCGTGGTCACCGTGGCCGCCATCGAGCGCCACGTGACCGGCATCTTCGACAAGCTCGGCCTGCATTCCTCGCCCGAGGCGCATCGCCGTGTCCTGGCCGTGCTGACGTACCTGCGGACCTGACCAGCCCCGCGAACTGACCGGCTCAGCCTCCGTCGGCCGGTATCGGCTGGCCGGAGAATAGCGTCGCCAGGTCGGCGGTGGCCAGTTCCTGCTTGGCGACGAACGCGATGGCGGGGCAGGTCTTCATGACCTCGGCCGGAACCTGGCCCAGATCGGCGGACGTCAGCACGATCCGGGTCCCGGCGCAGGCCGCGGCCAGCGACGCCGCCACCGCGAACCCGTCTTGTCCCGGCAGGTTGACGTCCAGGAGGATCCCGTCCGGGCGGCTCCTGGCCACGGCGGCCAGCGCCTGCTCCCCGTCCGCCGCCTCTTCGAGCACCTCGAAGCCGCGCACGGCGAGCAGTTCGGCCGCCAGCGCGCGAAAACCCGGACTGTCGTCGACAATCAGGATTCGGCTCGCCACATAGGAATGATGGCCGCGCACCAGGTCAAACACCATCGGGCTAACCCCACAATCCGCGGGCCGCCGGCCTCGCCGGCTCGGGTTAACCCGAGGGTGTTCGCGGGTCCTCCAGAGGCTGGGAACTGAAGGGCACTCCATTGGCCGGCGAGCGCGTCCCCGGCAGGCTCGTGTTGTAACCCCGCACCAAGCGACCTAGCCACCACGCGTCTGGCCGCTTCGCCAGGATCACGTCGACCGAGGTAGTCCCCATGAGTGATACACCGATAGGCCTTTCTCGACGTCCGGCCCGCCACCCCAGCGCGGGTCGGCCAGCACCGCGCACCCGCGGCCGGCGCCGCGAGTGCGCGGTGCTGGGCGGGCTGCTCGACGGGGTGCGCGGCGGGCGCAGCGCGGTGCTGGTCCTTCGGGGTGAGGCGGGGGTGGGCAAGACCGCGCTGCTTGATGACCTGCTCAGCCGGGCCCAGGGGTTCCGGGTGGCGCGCGCGGTGGGGGTTCAGTCCGAGATGGAGCTGGCCTTCGCCGGGCTGCATCAGCTGTACGCGCCGATGCTGGATCACCTCGAAGCGATCCCGGTGCCGCAGCGCGAGGCGCTGCGGACCGCGTTCGGCATGAACGCCGGCCCGCCGCCGGACCGGTTCCTGGTCGGGCTGGCCGCCTTGAGCCTGCTCTCAGAGGTAGCCGCGGAACAGCCGCTGATCTGCGTCATCGATGACGAGCAGTGGCTCGATCACGCCTCGGCGCAGGCGCTGGGGTTCGTGGCGCGCCGGCTGGCGGCCGACCCGGTGGGCCTGGTGTTCGCGGCCCGGGTTCCCGGTGCGGAGCTGGCCGGGTTGCCTGAGCTCGTGGTGGCAGGGCTCGGCGAGGGTGACGCGCGGGCCCTGCTGGACTCGGCGCTGGCCGGGCCGCTGGATGAGCAGGTCCGCGACCAGCTCGTGGCCGAAACGCGGGGGAATCCGCTGGCGCTGCTCGAGCTGCCGCGCGGGCTGACACCCGCCGAGCTGGCCGGCGGGTTCGGGCTGCCCGGCGCGGCCGCCCTGACCGGCCGGATCGAGGAGAGCTTCCGGCGGCAGCTGGACGCCCTGTCACCCGAGGCCCGGCGGCTGCTGCTGCTCGCGGCGGCCGAGCCGTCCGGCGACCCGATCCTGATGCGGCGCGCGGCCGGGCGGGTGGGGATCCCGCTTCCGGCGGAGGCGGCCGCCGCCGGCGCGGGCCTGGCCGAGTTCGGCATGCGGGTCCGGTTCCGGCATCCGCTGCTGCGCTCCGCGGTCTACCAGTCGGCCTCGGCCGCGGACCGGCGGACCATGCACGGCGCCCTGGCGGAGGTCATCGACCCGATCGCCGATCCGGACCGGCGGGCCTGGCACCGGGCGCAGGCCGCGGCCGGGCCGGACGAGGAGGTCGCGGCGGAGCTCGAGCGCTCGGCCGGCCGGGCGCAGGCCCGCGGCGGGCTGGCCGCGGCCGGAGCGTTTCTGGAGCGCTCGGTCCTGCTGACGGTCGATCCAGCCCGCCGGACCGAACGTACGCTGGCCGCAGCGCAAGCCAACCTGCAGGCCGGCGCGTTCGACCAGGCCCTGAAGCTGCTGGTCACCGCCGAGGCCGGACCACTGGACGAGGTCGCGAGCGCCCGGGTGGACCTGCTCCGCGGACAGGTCGCGTTTGCCTCCGGCCTGGGCAGCGACGCCCCGCCGCTGTTGCTCAAGGCCGCCGGGCAGCTCCAATCGCTCGATGAGGACCTGGCGCGCGAGACCTATCTGAGCGCGTGGATGGCCGCGCTGTTCGCCGGGCGCTTCGCCGGCGCCGGCGATCTGACGGAGGTCTCCGGCGCCGCCCGGGGCCTGTGCACGGTCCGCTCTTCGCGGCCGGCCGCCCTGGTCCTGGACGCCCTGACCCTGCTGGTCACCGACGGGCCCATCGCCGCGGCGCCGGCCCTGCGGCACGCCACCCGCGTCTTTACCAGCGGCACCATCTCCGCCGACGAACAGATCCGGTGGGGCTGGCTGGCGCAAGGGGCCCCCAGCGCCCTGTGGGACGAGGCCGGCTGGCGCGCGATGCTGGAGCGGCAGGTCCAGATCGCCCGGGACGCCGGGGCGCTGGACCAGCTCCCGATCGACCTGGCCGCCCTGGGCACCGACGCCGCGTGGCGCGGCGACTTCGCGCTGGCCGCGGCCCTGATCGCGGAGACCGACGCGGTCTGCGCGGCGACCGGGAGCCGCAGCGCGCCGTTCGCCGCCATGCTGCTCGCTGCCCTCCAGGGCGATCAAGCCGAGGCCGCCCCGCTGATCGAGGCGACCATATCCGAGGCCATCGCCGGCGGCCGGGGAGTCGCGGTGACCTACGCCCACTGGGCCGCCGCGGTCCTCGCCAACGGCCTGGGCCGCTACCCCGACGCACTGGCGGCGGCCCGGCAAGCCAGCCAGGACTCCCCGGCGCTCTACATGGCCATCTGGGCGCTGCCCGAGCTGATCGAGGCCGCCACCCGGACGGGAGATAAGCAGCTCGCCCACGACGCGCTGGCGCGGCTGGCGGAAACGACGCAGGCCGGCCAGACCGACTTCGGGCTGGGGCTGGAGGCGCGGTCGCGGGCGCTGGTGAGCAAGGGCGAGACGGCGCAGGGCTGCTACCGCGAGGCGATCGACCGGCTGGGCCGCACCCAGCTGCGTCCTGAGCTGGCCCGCGCTCACCTGCTGTACGGCGAGTGGCTGCGCCGTGAGGGCCGCCGGGTGGACGCCCGAGGGCAGCTGCGGACCGCGCACGAGATGCTCGAGGCGATCGGCATGGCGGCGTTCGCCGACCGGGCCCGGCGCGAGCTGCTGGCCACCGGTGAGACGGTCCGCAAGCGCACGGTGCCGGTGCCGGACACCCTCACCGCCCAGGAGGCGCACATCGCCCGCCTCGCGCGGGACGGGCGCACCAACCCGGAGATCGCCGCCCAGTTGTTCCTGTCCGCCCGGACGGTGGAATGGCACCTGCGCAAGGTGTTCACCAAGCTCGGCGTCAGCTCGCGCCGGGAGTTGCCCGGCGCGCTGACGAACCGAGCCGGGACCGCGGCCGCCCACCCGGCCAGCCTCGATCCCGGCTAGCCCGAAGTAGCCACCCCACCAGACCAGGGCATCGGCCAGGGTACTCACGGGCGCGACCGGGCGCCGGCGAGCGCGATCGTAAGGTCAGGAGCGAGAATCGTAAAGCCAGGAGCAATACCGGCCGCTGGCATCAACAGGAGAGGAGCCCGCGGTTATGGATATGAAACTCGAGGTTGTGGTCGTGCCGGTCTCTGACGTCGACAAGGCCAGGGCCTTCGACCAGGCTCCCCGGAGGACAAGCGCATGAGCAGCGACTACGACGTCATCGTGGTGGGTGGCGGCTCGCCGGGCGAGCACTGCGCCGGGGCGCTGGCCGACGGCGGCCTGCGGGTCGCGGTGGTCGAACGCGCCCTGGTCGGGGGCGAGTGCTCCTACTACGCGTGCATCCCGTCCAAGACGCTGCTGCGCCCCGGTGAGGCGGTCACCGAAGCGCGCGAGGTGGGGGCCAGCGCCGAGGTAAACGTCGAGGCCGCGCTCGCCTACCGCGACTTCATGGTCTCCAACTACTCCGACGCCGGGCAGGAGACCTGGCTGGCGGGCAACGGCATCGCGCTGCTGCGCGGGACCGGCCGGCTCGCCGGGCCGGGCGTGGTGGAGGTCGGCGGCGTACGGCACACCGCCCGGCACGTCGTCGTGGCGACCGGCTCGGATCCGGTCGTGCCGCCCGTCCCGGGCCTGCGCGAACTCGAAGGCGTCTGGTCCAACCGCGAGGTGACCGGCATGAAGGCGGTCCCGCGGCGCCTGCTGATACTCGGCGGCGGGCCGGTCGGCGCCGAGATGGCCCAGGCCGTGCGCCGTCTCGGCGGCGAGGTAGCCCTGGTCGAGGGCGCCGCGCACGTCCTGGCCCGGGAGCCCGCGCCGCTGGGCGAGGCCCTCGGCGAGGTCCTGCGCCGCGACGGCATCGAGCTCTACCTTGGCATCCAGGCGACCGCCGCGCGGCGCGACGGCGAGGACTACGTGCTGACGCTCGCCGACGGCCGCGAGCTGCGCGGTGACCACCTTCTCGTGGCCACGGGCCGGCGCCCGCGGGTGCCCGACGGCCTGGACACCGTCGGCGCCACGGCCGGCCCGCACGGCATCAGCGTCGACGCGCACCTGCGCGCCGGGGAGCAGCTGTGGGCCGTCGGCGACGTCACCGGCGTGCGGCTGCTGACCCACGTCGGCAAGTACCAGGGCGAGGTCGTCGCCGCGAACATCCTCGGCGAGCCCCGCGAGGCCCACTACGAGGCCATCCCGGACGCCGTCTACACCGACCCGCAAGCCGCCTCGGTCGGCGCCGCGCAGGCCCGGTTCACCGCGACCGCCAAGCTGTCCGAGGTGGCCAAGACGGCCACCTACACCCATGAATACGCCAGCTCCAACGGATTCCTGACCCTGCTGTCCGACGGCCAGTACCTGACCGGCGCCTACGCGCTCGGTCCCGAGGCCGGCGAGTGGCTGCAGCAGGCCACGCTGGCCATCCGCGCCCAGGTGCCGATCGAGGTGCTGCGCGATGTCATCCAGCCCTTCCCCACCTTCTCCGAGATCTACGTCGACGCGCTGAAAGCGCTGCACGGCCAGATCACGGCCGCCCGCCAGCCCGCCGCCGCGGAATCCCCGTGACCCCCGACCGGGACACCGTGCGGTCACGCGGACACCATCCACCGGAGGGATCATGACCACCGCCGTTTCCCCCACTCCTTCTCCCACTCCTCGCGAACCGGAACTGTCCGGGCAGACCGTCGTCGTGATCGGCGGCAGCTCCGGCATCGGACTCGAAACCGCCCGCCGGGCCCGCGCCGAGGGCGCCCAGGTCATCCTGGGCGCCCGCGACCCGGACCGCCTCAAGCGGGCCGCGGCCGAGCTCGACGCGCTGAGCAGCGCCGCCTTCGACGCCACCGACCCGGCCGCCCTCGACCGGTTTTTCGCCGACCTGCCCGAGACGATCGACCACGTGCTGGTCACCGGCCCCGGTCCGTACTACGCGCCGCTGGCCGACCTGGATCGCGACCGGGCGCACCGCGATTTCGACGACCACCAGTGGCTGGCCATCGCCGTCGCGCAGCACGCCGTCGGCCGGGTGCGGCCCGGCGGCACGCTGCTGTTCATGGCCGGCACCGGCGGCCGCACACCGGGACCCGGCCAGTCGCTGATCACGGCGGGCAGCGCCGCGCTGCCCGCCCTGATCGCCAACCTCGCGTTCGAGGTCGCGCCGATCAGGGTCAACCTCATCGCGGCCGGCTTCGTCGACTCGCCGCTGTCCGCGTCGCTGCTCGGCGACGACCTCGACAAGCGCCGCGCCCAGCTCCGCGCGACGCTGCCCATCCGGCGGGTGGTCGAGCCGGCCGACATCGCCTTCCTCGCCGTGCACATCATGGCCAACACGGCGCTGACCGGCGCGACCTACGACATCGACGGCGGCCAGCAACTCGTCTCGGGAGCATGATCGAAATGACCGACCTGCTGAAGCTGGCCATCGAGGGACACGGCGGCCTGCCACGCTGGGAGCAGATCTCCCGGTTCCGGGCGGCCGCCTCGGTTACCGGCGCGATCTGGCCCCTGAAGGGCCACCCAGAAGGCCCGCTGGACCGGGTTGTGCTCGAGGGCGAGACCCGCGACCAGCGGCTAACCATCACCCCGTTCTCCGGGCCGGGGCGGTTCACCACCTGGGAACCGCACCGGCAGACCGTCGAGACGACCGACGGCGAGCTGATCGCCGTCCGCCGTGACCCGGCCGCGTCGTTCGTCGGGACGACCCGCAACTCGCCGTGGGACGAGTTCCAGGTGGCCTACTTCGCCAGCGAGGCCAACTGGAACTACTTCGTGGCGCCGTTCCTGTTCGCCCGTTCGGACTTCGTGACTGAAGAGATCGAGCCGTGGCACGAGGACGGGCAGACCTGGCGCGCCCTGCTGGTCACCTACCCGGACACCATCGTGGCGCACACCCGCCAGCAGACCTACTACTTCGACGACGCCGGGCTGCTGCGGCGGCTGGACTACAGCGTGGACCTTCTGGGCGGGGGCCCCGCGGTGCACTACCCCTCGGAGTACCGCGAGTTCGACGGAATCATGGTCCCCACCCGCCGCCGGGTCTACGTCCGCAACCCGGACGGCTCCCCCATCCGGGATTCGGTCTCGGTCGCCGTCGATGTCGCCGACGTCACCTTCAGCTAGCAGAATACCCAGCCCAGGAGGGGTTTGACCATGGAATACCTCGTCACCATGACCACCCGCGTCCCGGACGGAACACCGGACCAGGCCATCGCCGACATACGCACCCGCGAGGCCGCCCACTCGGGCGAGCTCGCGGCGCAGGGGCACCTGCTCCGGCTGTGGCGTCCGCCGGTGCAGCTGGGCGAGTGGCGCACGCTCGGGCTGTTCGCCGCCGCCAACGACGACCAGCTCACCGAAGTCCTGGCCTCGATGCCGCTGCGGGTGTGGCGCACCGACGAGGTCACCCCGCTCTCGCCGCACCCCAGCGACCCGGGGATCATCCACCCGAAGGTCACCGCGCCGACGGGAACGCCATGAACCAGGCAGGCCAGAAGGTCGCCATCATCACCGGCGGTTCCCAGGGCATCGGCGCGAGCCTGGTCGCGGCCTACCGCCGCCAGGGCTGGAACGTGGTCGCCACCGCCCGCACCATGAAGCCGGCCGAGGACCCGGGCCTGCTCACCGTCGACGGCGACATCACCGATCCCGCGACCGCCGACCGGATCATCAGCGGAGCGCTCGAACGCTTCGGCCGGATCGACACGCTCGTCAACAACGCCGGCGTCTACCTCTCCAAGCCGTTCACCGACTACACCGCCGCGGACTACGCCCTGGTGACCGGCGTCAACCTCGGCGGATTCTTCTGGCTGACCCAGCGGGTCATCGCCGAGATGCTCAAGCGGTACGGCGGCCACGTGGTCAACATCTCGGCCACCCTGGCGGAGGTCGCGAACTCGGCCGTGCCGGAGGTCCTAGCCGCGCTGACCAAGGGCGGCCTGGCCTCGGCCACCCGGTCGCTGGCCGTCGAGTACGCCTCCCGCGGCATCCGGGTCAACGCGGTCTCGCCGGGTATCATCCAGACGCCGATGCACCCGGCGGAGAGCTACGACGGACTCGGTGCCCAGCAGCTTCCTCCGCTCGGCCGCGTCGGCCAGGTCAGCGACGTCGTCGACGGCATCTTGTTCCTGGAGGCATCGCCGTACATCACCGGGGAGATCCTGCACATCGACGGCGGCCAGATCGCCGGGCACTGACTGAGCGTCGCGCCATGGATTCCATCACAGGCCGCTTGCTTTCGGTGAACGTGGGCAAGCCACAGAACCTGACCTGGCACGGCCGCACGGTGTACACCGCGGTCTGGAAGCGGCCCGTTGAAGGTCCGGTCCAGGTGCGGTGGCTGAACATCGACGGTGACGGGCAGGGTGACCTGGCCGGGCACGGCGGCGAGCAGCGCGCGGTGTTCGTGTACCAGATCGAGTCCTACCAGTACTGGCAGGACCAGCTGGACCGCGACGACTTCGAGTACGGGCAGTTCGGGGAGAACTTCACGGTGGCCGGCCTGGGCGATGACCAGGTGTGCATCGGTGACCGCTACCGCATCGGCGAAGCGCTATTCGAGGTGACTCAGCCGCGGGTCACCTGCTACCGGGTCGGCATCCGGATGAATGACCCGCAGATCCCCGCGCTGCTGGTCTCCCGCCACCGGCCCGGGTTCTACCTGCGGGTGCTGCGCGAGGGCGCCGTGCAGGCCGGCGATGACATCGTGCCGGTGGCCTCCGGCCCGCAGGCCATGACCGTGGCCGAGACCGACGCGCTGCTCTACCTGCCCGGTCACCCTCGCAAGCAGCTGCTGCGGGCGCTGGAGATCCCGGCGCTTTCCGAGGGCTGGAAAGCCTCGTTCCGGGCCATGCTCGACCAGCCCGAGGCCGAGGCCAACGCGGGCCTGACCGCGGTGAGCCCGCCGCCGGCCTGGCCGGGGTTCCGCCCGCTGACCGTGACCGCGGTCGAAGCCGAAACCGACTCGATCGTCTCGGTGCAGCTGGCCGACGCCGGCGGCGCGGCCGTACCGGCCGCGCTGCCCGGGCAGTTCCTGGTCCTGCGACTGCCCGTGAGCCCGGGCCAGCCGCCGCTGCTGCGCAGCTACTCGCTGTCCGGGCCGCCAGGCGCCCCTGCCTACCGCGTCAGCGTCAAGCGCGAGCCGCACGGCGCGGGCAGCCAGTTCATTTGCTCCCGGGTGCGGGCCGGGGACGTGCTCGAGGCCGCCGCGCCGCGCGGCACCTTCACGCTGCGCCCCGGCCAGGAACCGGTGTTGCTGATCAGCGCGGGCGTCGGTGCGACCCCGGTGCTGGCCATGCTCGACGCCCTGGCCGCCGCCAAGTCCGGCCGCGACATCTGGTGGCTGCACGGCGCCCGCAACCGGGCCGAAGAGCCGTTCGCCGCGGAGTCACGCTCGCTGCTGACCACGCTGGCCAGCGGGCACCGGCACATCTGCTACAGCCACCCGGGCGCGGACGATGTCCAGGGGCGCGACTATCAGACGACCGGGCGGCTGACGGCGGCCGTGCTGGCCGGTCTGAACCTTCCGCGCAGCGCCGACGCGTATATCTGCGGTCCGGCCGGATTCATGGCCGAGGTATCGGCCGCCCTCGTCGGCCTCGGTGTCGACGGCAGCCGGGTGCACACCGAGATCTTCGGTGCCGCGCCCTCCCAGACGCCGGGCATCGCCGCCGCGGTCACCCGCCCCCCGCACCCTCCCGCGGGTGAACCGGGAACCGGCCCGGCGGTCGCGTTCGCGCGCAGCGGCCTGACGGTGCCCTGGGATCCCGGCTACGCCAGCCTGCTGGAGCTGGCCGAAGCCTGCGACGTCCCGGTGCGCTGGTCGTGCCGCACCGGCGTGTGCCACACCTGCGAGACCGGGCTGCTTTCGGGAAAGGTCAGCTATGCCCCCGACCCGGTCGATGACCCCGCCGACGGCGACATCCTGATCTGCTGCTCCCAGCCATCCGGCGACCTGGCCCTCGACCTGTGACGACCAGGCGAGCTGACGCCGCCCGGCCTTTAGCCTGCGCCCGCCCGGTAGGGGCGGAAGAACGCGCGCAGCTCCTCCGCGTAGAGCTCGGGCTCCTCGAATGGCGCGAAGTGGCCGCCGCGGGCGGGCTCGGTCACGCGGACGACGTTCGCCGTGCGCTCGAGCCAGGCCCGGGGCGGACGGCCGATGTCGGCGGGGAAGAGCGAGAAGCCGGACGGCACCTCGACCCGGCGGGCGAGCTGGGCGGGCGGTATCGCGGAGTTCGCGCGGTACATCCGCATCGACGAGCCGATCGTCCCGGTGAGCCAGTACAGGGTGACGTTCGTGAGGATCTCGTCCTTGGTGAAGCTCCGGTCGACGTCGCCGTCGCAGTCGCTCCAGGCCCGGAGCTTCTCGGTGATCCACGCGGCGAGCCCGGCGGGGGAGTCGGTGAGCCCGAAGGCGGCGGTCTGGGGCTTCGTCCGGTGCATGGCGGCGTACGCGCCCTCGGCCGCGCCCCAGGCCGCGACGCTCTCGATCCAGGCGCGCTCCTCGGGCGCCAGGTCCGCCGGGTCGCCGGTGAAGACGGGCACGCCCGCGTCGGTGCGGTGGACGGCCACGACCCGGCCGGCGTGGTCGAGCGCGAGGTAGCGGCTCACCCCGCTGCCGATGTCCCCGCCCGCCGCTCCGAACCTCGGGTAGCCGAGCACGTCCATCAGCTCGGCCCACAGGCCGGCCACGGCGATGGAGTCCAGCGGCGGGCCGGCCGGACGTTCGGAGTACCCGTAGCCCGGCATATCGGGCACGACCACGTCGAACGCGTCGGCGGGGTCGGCGCCGTGCGCGCCGGGGTCGGTCAGCAGCGGGATGACCTTCGCGTACCGCCAGAACGAGTCCGGCCACCCGTGGCTGAGGACCAGCGGCAGCACGGGCCCGCCCGACGTCGCGGGCGCGACCGCCCGAGCGTGCACGAAGTGGATCTGCAGGCCGCCGAGCGAGACGCGGAAGCGGGGGAGCCGGGCCAGCGCCGCCTCCTGGGCCGGCCAGTCGAACCCGTCCGCCCAGTAGCCGACGAGCTCACGGAGGTAGGCCAGGTCGGTCCCGAGCGACCAGCCGGCGTCCTGCGGCGCGTCCGGCCAGCGCGTCGCGCGCAGCCGCGCGCGGAGGTCCTCGAGCACCGCGGGGGCGGTCCGCGGGTTGAACGGCTCGGGGCGAGGCCCAGCCGCTGAAGATGGGGCGTCCGGCATGGGACGCACCCTACCGGCACTACCCCGTGAGACCACGAATCCTGAGCGTGTTCGCGCCCCCCGCCTGCTCGCTTACGCCAACCCGAGCTTCGCCGTGGCCGGCCAGGTCTCCATCAGCCGTCTCTGGCACGCCGTCCCCTGCTTCCCCCCATCAGCGAAATCTGGCTCCGCCTGCTCGAGGCCTATCGCGGCTGACTACGGACCGAGGAAGCGCTCGAGGTAGTTGAGGTTCTCCCGGGCCAGCTGCAGCGCGCGCTGCGGCGTGGTGGTGAGCGGTCCGGTGTCTTCGGGGTAGGCGAGCATGTCGACGGCATTCTGGGCGAGCTGGTCGGCTACCGGTTCGGCGGGATGGCTGGGGCCCGGGTGGAACCACCACGCGACCCAGTTGCACATGCCGATGACCGACAGCGCGGCCAGCCGCTCGTCCCGGGGACGGAACTCTCCCCTCGACACGCCTTCCTCGATGATCGTCCGCACTTCGGCGAGGACCTCCCGGCGCGCCTTAAGGTGCAGGGTGGCGACTTCCTCCGGGAGCGCGGCCTCGGTGCGATCGAGAACCCGGAAGCGCTCCGGTGCTCCGGCGCGCTGGAGCACCAGCCCGCGGACCACGGTCCGCAGCTTCTCGACCGAGCTGAGGTCGGTGCGGAGCCGGACCGCGCGGACCGTGTGCGCGGTGTTCTCGCTGACGTCCCTGACGAGCGCGGCGAGCAGCTGTTCCTTGCTGCTGATGTAGTGGTAGAGCCCGGGCCTGGTGATCCCGATGGCATCGGCGATGTCCTGCAGCGTGGTCCCGTCGTATCCGCGCTCGGCGAAGAGCCGGGTGGCGTGCTCGAGGATCTCCGACATCACCAGCTCGCGGCGCGAGGAGGACGTGCGTGTCCGCGTCGCGCGAGCCGGGGCCCCGTCGGCCGTGCGGCCGGCCGCGGCGGCCACCGCGCGATGGTTCCGGGAAGGGGGAGTCGCCATGGCGAGATGGTAAGCGCCGCCGAGACCGCGTGTCAGGCCGGGACGGGCACTGGGGTACAGGTCAGGGCGAAGGCGAGCTGCTGCAGTTGCAGGGCCCGGCCGAGGTGGTGGTGGTCGATGTTGTGCCCCACGCCGCGGGCCAGGGTGGCATCCACGCGGGGTGCGGAGGTGAACATCCCGGCGAAGGCCTCCACCCGGCTCTGGCCGGCGTTCCAGAGGGCCTCGTGCTCGGCGAGCACGTAGTGGACCGGTACCCGCACCTGTGCGGCGAGGTCCGCCGCGGTGCGCGGCCACTCGCCGACGATCTCGAGCAGTTCCTCGATCGGGCAGGCGGCCGCGGAGATCTCGGCGCGGCCGACGGCGTCGGGGGCGAAGGTTCCGTCCGGTCCGTACATGAACATGCGTCGCTGCTCGGGGCCGAACTGCACCGGGACACCGGGCGGCATCGAGTGCCAGGCACCGACGACGTGGTCGGGGGACACGGTGTTGACCCCGTGCAGCGCGATCCCCAGCAGCGGCCATCCGGGCTGGCGCGCGGCGAGGTGGACCGTGATGGCCGAGCCGATCGAGTGGGAGATCAGGACGACTCCCGGGTGACCGGGCCCGTGTTCGGCCCACAGCGCGGCGATCGCCTCGTCGAGGACCTCGGCGCTGCGGGCGAACGTCAGCTCGCCGGCGGGGAGGGGGTCGCTGCCGCCGTAGCCGGGCCGGTCGAGGGCGATCACGGTGAACCCGTTCGCCTCGGCCACATCGAGCAGGGAGAACCCGGGGACGTCGAAGTAACGTGCGGTGTAGCTGCCGCCGGGCAGGCACACCAGCAACGGAGTGTCCGGGTGGCCGGGTCCGGTCGCGATCCCGGTGACCCGCAGCCCGCCCGGGGTGCGGATGTCGATGTCGGTGCGCATCAGCTGCTCCTCTGCAGATGGTGGGGGTGTGCGATGAGTCAGAGCCAGTCGAGGACCGCGTCCGCGGCCAGTTCGATACCGGGGCGGTGGCCGGGCAGGGCGGCGCCGAAGTGGAGCCCCGGGATGATCCCGCGTTCCTTGTCCGGGGCGCCGATCGCGTCGTAGAGCTGGCTGGCGTCGGCGGGCAGGAGGGTCTGGTCGCCCGAGAACTCCAGGTACAGCGTGGGCACCGTGACGTGCGGTGCGGCCTTGGCGAACGAGGCGTTCGCCGACAGGCCGGACCAGGTCGACAGCCACGCGTCCGGGCTGGCGATGCGGCCGAACCCGACGGTGCCGTAGTTGATCAGGTGCGGGTACAGGCCGTGCAGCGAGCCGTAGGGACGGTCGTTGGGGTCGAGGGAGAGATCCACGTAATGCGGGTCGGCCTCGGTACGGTGGACGATGAGGAAGCGCGGGGCGAGGGCCGCGCGCCTGTCGGCGAGGTCACCGGTCTGCTTGAACCTGGCGCGGGCCTCCTCCCGGCGCGCGACCCAGTGGCGGGCGAGGTGGTCGAGGCGGACCATGCGTTCCCGCTGAGCCGCCCGGTACCGGGCCAGGAACTCCGGGGTGTAGCTCGAGCTTTCCGGCGGCTCGCGGAACCCGTTGCGGGGATCGAACAGGTCCAGCCCGGGATCGGCGGCCAGCGGATCCGCCTCGTCGGTCACGCTCGGGTCGATGCCGTGCAGCATCACCTGGCCCTGGCCTGGGTGGGCGGCCAGGAAGACCACGCCGTCGGGCACCGGCATCAGGGCCTCGGCGAGCCCGGCCGGCCGGCCGGCCGGGGTCCGCGCGATCCGGTCCGCCGGCGCGGCGGTGGCCTGCCAGAGGTAGAACGCGTTGAGGGTTCCCCCGCCGGAGTGCCCGAGCGCGACGAGCCGGTCGTAGCGCCCGCGGGGGATCGCGTACCCCGCGGCGACGTCCAGCAGGGCCTGTTCGTGGACCAGGTTGTGGTCCGTTCCGACCGCCCGCATCCCCTGGCTCCACACCGCGACGCCGGCCTCGAGCAGGAGGCCGATCATCGGGTGCCCGCTCATGTCGAGCCTGGGGTGGATCACGGTCACGCACGTGGTCGCGCCCGGCGGGTGGAACAGGGTGCCCTTGACGGTGGCGCCGTCGGCCGTCGGGACCTGATGCAGGCTGATCTCGGTGCCGGCCGGGATCGGCGCCGGTTCGGGGTGCCGGTGGCCGCCGAGCCGCTCCGTGTCCGGTGCCGCCAAGGTGCGGGTCGCGGGGATCATGGGTCCGGCTCGACCTTCAGGGCGTCCTTGTCGTACTGCACGACGCGCCCGTGGCCGACGGCGGCGAGCGCGCTGTACCAGACCGAGTGCCGTACCCCCGTGGCGCGGCGGTCGATGACCAGCGGGCCGTCCGAGGTTATCGTGACGTAGCCCCGGAGCCGCTCCACCCGGACGCCCGGCTGGGCCGCGGCCACCGCGGAGACGCCGGTGAACTCGGCGGCGTCGAGGAAGTAGAGAGTGGTCATGGCGCTCCTTTTCCGGCCGGGACTTGGGCGGCGATGAGCTCGGCCTTGCGGGCCCACAGCGCGTCGAGGGTCGGCTCGCCGTCAGTGGCCAGGACGTCGAGCAGCGCCTGGGCGGTCACCTTGGCATCCACCGCGTCGGCCGCGGTCAGTTCCCGCAGGGGACGGGCGATCTCGATCAGGATGTCGTTGGGGTCGCGGACGTAGATCGACTCGACCGTCTCGTGCATGACGCGCATGTCAATCCTCAGCCCGGCGTCCTCGATGCGCTTGGCGAACCCGTCGAGGTCCGCCAGGGTGTCCACATGCAGCGCGACGTGCTGGCCGAGATCGAGTAGAGGCGGGCGGTTCTCGTCCCGGTAGGGCTCCTGGCCGAAGTAGTAGAAGAAGGCCAGGCAGTCGGCGTTGCCGATGTCGAAGAAGAAGTGCACAAAGTCCCGCTGATACTCCGGTCCCCACGCCTTGACCTGCATCGTTTGCACGAGCGGCAGGCCGAGGACGTCTCGGTAGAAGCCGATGGTCCCGACCGGGTCGAAGGTCGGGAACGCCATGTGGTTGATGCCGCGCACCCGGTGGCTGGCGGTGCCTCCCGGGTCGGCCTCCGGTGGGCGCAGCTGCGCCGTCGGGGAAGTCACGAGTCGTTTCCTTCCTGTCTGCTGTGCTGCCGAGTATGCCCGCATCGGGCCCGCGTGTCAACGAATGAGTCGTAAATTTGACGAATCAGTCGGCTTGTGCTTATCGTGCCTTCATGCAACTGGGACGTGTCGAGGTCATCGGCGGGGGCCCGGCCGGCCTGTTCGCCGCACGGCTCATCAAGGAGCGGATGCCGCACGCCAGCGTGCGCGTCAGCGAACGGTCGGTGCCCGACGACACCTTCGGCTTCGGGGTCGCGTTCACCGCCCGCACGCTGCGCGCGGTGGCCGAGGCGGAACGGGCGACATTCGACCGTCTGGTGGCGGCCTCGGTGCCGATGCCACCGCAGGAGATGCTGATCGACGGGGTGTCGGTCCGGGCCAAGGGCACCGGCGGGGGCATCGCGATCGCACGGTCACGGCTGCTCGCCGTCCTCCTCGACGAGGCGCTCCGGGCCGGTGTCGAGGTGGATCTCGGGGTGGAGCGCAATCTCGGCGACGTGCGGGAGGCCGGCCTGGTGATCGCCGCGGACGGCGCGGGCAGCAAAACCCGGGCCGAGCTCTCCGAGCACGTGGGCGGTCACGTCACCCCAGGCCGCGGGGTATTCATGTGGCTCGGCTGCGCAACCCGGCTGCGGTCGAACCTGTTCGTACCGGTGCGCACCGAGCACGGCCTGTTCACCATCCACGGCTACCCCTACGCCGAGGAGCGCAGCACCCTCGGGGTCGAGGCCGATGCCGGGACCTGGCGCCGCGCCGGCATGGACATCGCGACCGAGCGCACGCCGCTGACCGAGTCGGATGCCTTCAGCCTCGAGTACCTGCAGAAAGCCTTCGCCGGCCCGCTCGGCGGGGCCGAACTGCTCGGCAACCGCTCACGCTGGATGCACTTCCGGACCGTGTCCCTGCCCCGGTGGCACCATGAGAACGTGGTGCTCATCGGGGACGCGGCCCACACCGCGCACTATTCGGTGGGCTCGGGGACGAAGATGGCGCTCGAGGACGCCATCGTCCTGGCCGACAGCCTCACCGCCGGTGCAGAACCGGCGCTGGCCGGTGCGCTCCGACGGTACGAGGAAATCCGCCGTCCTCGCGTCGAGGCCCTGCAAGACGCGGCCCTGCGCAGTCAGCGCTGGTGGGACTCGATAGGCCACCGCCTTGACCTCCCCGCACCGCAGTTGATGCTGGCCTATCTCAGCCGGGGCGGGGTGGTTTCCGCCTCGCGCCTCGCCGGGAGCGACCCCGGCCTGCTCCGAGCCGGCCTCGCGGCGTTCGCCGGCACCGAACCCGCCGGCACCGAACCCGCCGGCACCGAACCCGCCGGCACCGAACCCGCCGGCACCGAACCCGCCGGCACCGAACCCGCCGGCACCGAACCCGCCGGCGATGAGCTCGCCGACGTCCGGACCTGGGTCCTGAGCCGGCCCTACGAAGGGGCGGCGCTTCGCGCGAGCGGTCGCGTCCTGGCTGAAGCGGGGCAGGCGGGCTACCGCGAGGTGCCAGGTGAGCCCTACGCCGTCACCGCCTCGCGCGCGGCCCATCCGGACGAGGCCCTGACGGCGGTGCTGGGCACCGATGTCGATGATCCCTGGTCGCCGGCGGCAGACGACGTACTCGACCGCTGCTTCGCACTCGCCGAGGCCGGCGCGGACGGGGTCCGGCTGGAGGGACGACCGGACCGTCCTGCGCTGCTCGACCGGCTCGCGCTCGCCGAGCGGATCCGTCGCCAGACCAAGTTGTTCACGGTGGTCGGCGCCCCCGCGGACCACATCGACGATCTCGTCGACGGGATCGTGGCCGGCCGCGCCGATCTCGTCGCGATCGCAGACTGACCTCCAACAAGCACGAAGGCGAGAGGTACCAGGACATGAACTCGCTCCACGGCAGCGAGGCCGGGAACAGCGTAGTCGACGGCGCCGGGGCCTCTTCTCCGCAGACCACGGCCCTGCCCGGGGTCGTCCCGCACCCCGCGGCGGCGGTGGACCGGTACGTGGCGACCGGGGCCTGGGGCTCGCGCTCCCTCCCCACGGCCTTCCGCCAGGCCGCGGCCATCTACGCCGAGCGCACGGCGCTGATCACGCCGGACACACGGCTCACCTACCGCGAACTCGACGCCCGCTCGGATGCCGTGGCCGCCGGGCTGCTGAGCTCCGGTCTGCGGCCGGGAGAACGGGTGCTGCTGCAGCTGACCAACTCCGCCACGGCGGTCGTCGCCTGGTACGGACTGCTCAAGGCCGGCCTGATCCCGGTCTGCACCCTCGCCATCCACCGCCGCCTCGAGATCGAGCAGATCGGCCGCAAGTCCGGCGCCGTGGCCCACCTCGTCCAGGCCGATTTCCCCGGCTACGACCTGGTCGGGCTGGCCCACGAGGCGGCCCGCCTGCTGCCCGCGATGCGGCAGCTCCTGACCGTGGGCGCGGCGCCGGACCAGCCAGGCCTGCGCATCGAGGACCTCCAGGACCATGAGGTCAATAAGACGGAACGGGCCGGGCTGATAGCGATCGCGGAATCGCTCGACGTGCACGGACCGGCCGTGCTGCAGCTCTCGGGTGGCACCACCGGAACACCGAAGATCATCCCCCGGCTGCACGCCGAGTACCGCTGCAATGCCGACCTGACCTCCGGGTGGTGGGGCCACACGGAGCAGAGCGTGCTCGCCTTCGGGCTCCCGCTCGCCCACAACGCGGCGCTCACCAACGGCCTGCACGCCGCCCACGGCGCCGGCGCCGCCCTGCTCCTCGCGACGCCCGCGGCCGACGTCATGCTCCCGCTGATGGCCGAGCACGGGGCCACGTGGACCATGAGCCCGCCGGGACTGGCCAGGGAATACCTGTCGCACCCGGCGTTCGACGACGCCGTCGCCCGGCTCGGGACCTGGGTGCTGACCGCCGCGCGTGTCCCCCGTCCGGTGTTCGACGAGCTGACCGGGCGGGGCGTGCACGTCACCCAGGCCTTCGGCATGAGCGAGGGGCTCTTCCTGTTCACCCCGCTCGATGCGCCCGCCAGCCTGCGGGCGCAGACCGTCGGTGTCCCGATCTCGCCCCTTGATGAAGTCCGGGTGCTCCGGCCCGGCACCGAGGTCGAGGTGGCCGAGGGCGAGACCGGAGAACTGGCCGCGCGCGGGCCCTACACGATCCGCGGGTACCTCGCCGCGCCCGACCGCGACCGCGAGGCCTTCACCGCCGGGGGCTTCTACCGTTCCGGCGACCTGGTGCGGGCACGCCGGTACGCCGGGACGCTGAGCTACTCGATCGAGGGCCGCGTCAAGGACCTCATCGACCGCGGCGGCGAGAAGATCAACGCCGAAGAGGTCGAGCTCCTGGTCGCGGGTCACCCCGCCGTGGCCGAGATGGCCCTGGTCGGCATGCCCGACCCCAGACTGGGCGAGCGCGGCTGCGCCTACGTCGTGCCCCGGGACCCGCAGAACCCGCCGACACTCGCCGGCATCTGCGCGCACCTGGAGGCTGAGGGCCTGGCCAAGTACAAGTGGCCCGAACGTCTCGAGCTCATCGACGCCCTGCCGCGTACCCAGGTCGGGAAGGTCTCCAAGGTGACACTGCGCGCCGACCTCGGCGCGAAGCTCGAACACGAGACGATCTCGCGCCGGCCGGCCGTCATCTGACCGCTGCCCGGGTAAATCTTGACGGATCCCGGACGAGCTACTATCAGCCGGCGCGTAAGCTATATTACCGTCCGGTAACTCGCCTCCCCCCCGCGAGTGCCGGGTGGTAGCCCGGCCTGGACCCCCCGTCCGGGCCGGGCATCCTTACTCGCCTCTGGAGCGCGACCACAGGTCGCGGCCGGGATCCTCGTCCTTTAGCTTTAGGGCGATGGAGGATGTCAAGAGCCGAGAACCCCTGTCGTTGATCGCGGCCTGGTTCCGGTCCAGCCGCAGGATGCTCGCCGCGGAGCTGAGCCAGGGTGGCTGGCTGAATTTCGGCGCGTTCCGCTGGTCGGACATTGACGTGCCGCGCGCGTTGCGGGCCGGGGTGGGGATGATCACCCCGCTCGCGCTCGGCCTGGCCACGAATCACCTTGAATACGGCGTCTTCGCCGCGCTCGGGGCGCTGCCCGCCGGGATGGTCTCGTTCCAGGGCGCGTCCCGGACCCGGGTGACCGCGGTGACGTTCGCGGCCGTCGGCATGGCGGTGGCCACGTTCGTCGGCGGGGTGTGCGCGTACCTCAGCGGCTGGCTGCTGTTGCCGGCGATTCTTATCTTCAGCTACCTGGCCGGCCTGATGGCCACGCTGGGGCAGCGGTTCCTGGTCGTCGGGCTCCAGTGGGCGATCCAGCTGGTCATCGCCAGCTCCATCCCGCTGGGGCCCGGGGACGCCGGGCTGCGGGCCCTGCTCGTGCTGGCCGGCGGGCTGTGGCAGGGGGCGCTGGTCGTCGCGTCCTGGACCGTCACGAGCGGCAACCAGGAACGGAACTCGCTGGCGGCCGCGTACCGGCTGCTGGCCGGCTACGCGGTCGACAGCTGCCGCCGGCCTGCCTCGTCGGGGCAGGTCCCGCCGCCCGCGGTGTTTGATTCGCAGGCGGTCACCGACCCGAACCCGCTGCTGCGCGCGCAGTACAGGTACCGGTTCCTGCTGCTGCTCCAGGAGGCTGACCGGATCCGGGTGAGCCTGGCCGCGGTGGCGGGCTACGGGCCCCAGTGCACGGTGCTCGAGCCCGTGGCGGGGGTTCTCGGCGGCGTCGCGGACGCGCTGGAGGCCCGGCGCGGCCATCAGGCGCTGGCCGATGCGCTGTGGGAGCGCGTGGCGGCGATCGAGCTGCCCGCGGACGTTCCGTGGCGGTGGGCGGCGGCCGGCCTGCTCGGCGAGCTGCGCGGTTCGGTGCGTACCCTGGGGCGGCTAGACGTGCGTGATGCCGAGCCGACCGCCGAGCCTGTCTCGCTGCCCGGCCACAAGCGGGGCGCGCGACGCTCCGCGCTGAAGTCGGCGCTGCTCACGCTGGCGGCCAACGTGGGGACCTCCACCGAAGCGGGGCGGCACGCGCTGCGGCTGGCCCTGGTCGCGGGCATCGGTGAGATCGTGGCCCAGGCCTCGGGCCTGCCCAAGGCGTACTGGATCGTGCTGACCATCCTCATCGTGCTGCGGCCGGACTACGCGTCCACGATCTACCGCGGGGTGCAGCGGGCCGGCGGCACCGTCATCGGCGGCGGGCTTGGCCTGGCCACCGCGCTGCTCCTGCACGCGGGAACGGCCGTGCTGGTGGCCGCGGTCGGCGTGACGATGACCGTGGCGTACGCGGTGTTCGCCGTCAACTACCTGCTGTTCGCGGTGTTCCTGACCGACTTCGTGGTGACGCTGCTGGCGCTGCTCGGCGAGACGGCGGAGAAGACGGTGACGGCCAGGCTGATCGGGACGGGCGTCGGCGCGGCGCTGGCGCTGATCGGCTACCTGGCCTGGCCGTCCTGGGAGGGTGAGTCGGCGCAGCAGAAGCTGGCCCGGCTGTTCGAGACGCAGGCGCACATCGGGGCGCTGGTGCTGCGGGCCTACGTGCGGCCAGGTGCGGTGGACGCCCGCACGCTGCAGGCGGCGTCGCGGACCGCGCGGAAAGCCCGTTCGGATGCCGAGGCGTCCGCGGACCGGCTGAACGACGAGCCGTCCCGGCCGCCGATGACCGCACGGCTCGCGTACAGCCTGACCGGGATCGGCCGCCGGATGGCGCACGCCTCGCTGACCCTGCAGGCGGCGCTGGAGAGCACGCGCGCGAGCGGCACCGCGGAGCCGAGCGGCACCGCGGAGCCGAGCGGCACCGCGGAGCCGAACAGCACCGCGCAGGCGAGCGGCGCCGCCGCGGCGGCGGACCGGTTCGCCGACGGCATCGAGACCGCGGCGCGGGTGGTCGCCGGATCGCTGCGCAGCCTGGGGGTGCCGGGCGACATGCCCCCGCTGCGGGAGCTGCAGACCGCTCTCTACGAACAGCTCACCGGGCCGGGCCAGGGGCGCCTGGCCGGCCAGGACACGGTCCTGTCGGGCGTCACCGACGAGCTCGCCGATGCGCTCGACAGCGCCGCCGACATCCTGCATCGCCGGCTGGGCGCGACGGTCGCGGCAGGCACGGCTCAACCGCCGCGGGCTTCAGGGCTTTCGCCGGCCGAGGGGACCGGATGATCTCTACCGCAAGGTGAACCCGAGGGAGGCGGCCGCGTCTTCCGGTGGCCGCCCGGCCCACAGGCGAGCGTAGCTGCCGGTGGTGGACAGCGATCTGGTCTCGACCCGGTCCAGGTACAGGCGGCCGCGGAGGTGGTCGACCTCGTGCTGGACGATACGGGCCGCCCACCCCGAGAACACCCGGTCGACGGGGCGGCCGTGCTCGTCGAGCGCTTCGACCCGGACGGCCCGGTGGCGGGCCACTACCCCGGTGAGCCCGGGGACGCTCAGGCACCCTTCGTAGAAGCTGGCCTGACCGGGGTCATCGACGAGCCGGAGCGCGGGGTTGACCAGGACGGTGAAGTCCAGACCGTTCCGTTCTCTGATTGTCCGTTCCTCCTCGGTCAGCTGACCCCAGCGCTCCGGGCCGTCTTGCAGCACCGCGAGCTGGATGGGCACGCCGACCTGGGGCGCGGCCAGCCCGACGCCGGGCGCGGCTTCCATGGTGGCCCGCATCCGGGCGATCAGCAGCCGCAGCTCGCTGGTGCGCAGATCGGCGGGGCCGACCGGCTCAGCCGGGCGGCGCAGGACCGGATCACCGCATTCGACGATGGGCAGCACGCCTGGACCGCTCATGGCCGCCTAGCCTAGTCGCCGGCGTCCTGGCGGACGCCGGTGTCCGACGCCCGCTGGATCGCCTCGAGCAGCTGGTGGTACCGGACGGCGGCGGCGAAGTCCGGTGTGGCCGGCTGACCTTGGGTGATCGCCCGGGCGAACTCGCGGTACGCCGCGGCGACGTTTCTCGGCGGCCCGGCGGGCACGGCCGCGGGTACCGGAGTGAAGCGCCCGGGCACCGGCAGGTCCGCGACTGAGCCGTCGGGCTTGCCGATGGAGACGGCCCAGTCGGTGATGTGGATGCCGCCCGGCGTCGCCGGCCGGACCACCAGGGTCGCCTCGGTGCCTACGATCCGCAGCTCGAAGCCCGGCGTGACCGGCGCAGATCCGCCCTGCACCGCCACCGACGCCACCGCGCCCCCCTCGAGCCGCCCGGCCAGGACGACCTGATCCGGGGCGGTCACCGGCACGGTACGCCCGGTCTCGATGACCGTGGTCTCGGTGTTGACCAAGGCCACGACGGCCGTCAGCTCGCGGAACTCCCGCGTTCCGATCGTGCTCACGGCTCGATCCTACCTTTTAGCGACTAATCAGATGGGAAAGATAGGCAATCGGCCGCCCGGTGATCCCGGCCGGCCATACTGGGCCTCGTGGAACTTCGCGACGCCCGTGACCGGGCCTACGGCATGCTCAGCCTCCCCGGCCGCGGCGAGCCCGCGGCGGCCGAACAGTGACGGACCGGGTCGACTACGACGAGTTCGGGCTGTTCCACCAGAACGCCGAAGAGCACGGCCTGCCCTTTGACCGCCCGCCGACGGTACGGCGGGTCTTCGCCGAGGTAGACCCCGTCGCCTCCGTCGCCTCCGTCGCCCCCGCTGCTCCCGCACCCCGTGGCCGGCGGCTGAGCGCGCTGGTGTGGCACGACGGGGACCCGGAACTGGTCCTGTTGCACGGCGGATCCCAGAACGCCCACACCTGGGACACGGTGGCGATGGCCCTGGACCGTCCCCTGGTGGCCATCGACCTCCCCGGGCACGGCCACTCGGACGGCCCCGGACACCGCCCGGAAGGCCAGCTGGACGCCCGCGGCAACGCGGCCGACGTCGCGGCCGCCATCCGCCAGCTCGCCCCGGCCGCCAAGGCGGTGATCGGCATGTCCCTCGGCGGGCTCACGACCATCGCGCTCAGCGCCGAGGCGCCGGAACTGGTCCGCAAGGTCGTTCTCGTCGACGTGCTGCCGGGGATAAAGGCGCAGCGATCTCGGCACATCACCGACTTCGTCGCCGGCCCCGCCAGCTTCGCCAGCCTGGACGAGCTCTTGGACCGGACGGCCCGGTTCAACCCCGGCCGGTCCCGGTCGTCTCTCCGCCGCGGAATCTTGCACAACGCCGAACAGCAGCCTGACGGCACCTGGGTGTGGCGCTGGGCCCGCCACCGCCGTCCCGCCGTCTCGGCCAGTTCCGCGCCAGCTGCTCCCGCGCCAGCCAGCCCGGCCGCCGGAACCCGCTACGGGGAGCTCTGGGAGCCGCTGTCGTCGATCACGGTGCCGCTGCTGCTCGCCCGGGGGATGCGGCCGGACTCGGTTCTGGACGACGACGACGAGCGGGAGCTGCTCCGCCGTCTGCCTTCGGCCCAGGTCGTTCACGTCGAGGAAGCCGGCCACAGCCTGCAGGGCGACACCCCCCTCGAGCTCGCCGCGATCATCGACCGCTTCGTCTTCGGCTCCTGACGCCGAGTAACCCCAGCACCCCCGCCAACCCCAGCACCTCCTCCAGCCCCGCGTCCGGCCCCGCCCGGAGCGTATGGATGTTACAACCTGCACATTCTTTTGTGCAGGATGCCACAACCACACCATAAGGTAATTAAGCGAAAACTGGTCCGAGCGGTAACTGACGGCTACCCTCGCGGTCAGGTGTGGTGCGAGAGGCTCGTGGTACAGCTGTTGAGGGTTGCCGTCGATCCCGCTGCGCGATACAGCCAATTCGCCAGAGCTTGACCTCCGGGCTGAGGGTTCCAGGCGCTCAACGCCGTGGAGCACCTCGGTCAGCAGGTCCTGCACCACCGTCCGTTCGGTCCAGAAAACGCGAAAGCTGCAGTGGGAGGCCATCCGCGCGGCGGCAGACCAAACCCAAGGACGAGCGGACGCGTTTTCACCCTGTTGCGGCGCGTTCGATGCGGGCTCCTATTGCCGGTTCCCCTGACCCTCTGACAGGCTGTCAAAGCGGTCCGAGCCGTCGACGAGCGTCCTGCGTGAAGAACGAGGGATACTGGACGGGCAGGGCCTAACTGGAGTGGAAGGGGTGCCGTCACCATGGTGCGGGTGATCATGCTATCCCCGCCCGGCGCCGGCAAAGGCACCCACGGCAGGTGGCTGACGCGGCAGACGGGCGCCGCGCACATCTCCTCGGGAGACCTACTGCGGGCGGAGGTGGCGCGCGGGTCCGGCCTGGGACGGCAGGTCGCCGAGTACACCGCGCGCGGGGACCTCGTCCCGGACGACCTGATCTTCAGCATCCTCATACCAGCCGTGGTCGCCGCGGCCCGCGAAACGGGCGGCTTCGTGCTCGACGGATTCCCGCGCACCATGCCCCAGGCGCTGCGCGCGGCGCAAGTCGGCGTCGAACTCGGCCTCACCAGCGACGGCGTCATCTATCTGACCGCGCCGGAGGAAGAGCTCGTCGCCCGGATACTCGACCGGGCGCAACGTGATGGCCGGCCCGATGACACGCTCAGCGTGGTCCGGCACCGGCTCGCCGTCTACGCCAAGGAAACCGCGCCGCTGGTCGACTATTACCGCAGCCGCGGCATCCTGCTCGAGCTGAGCACTGACCGCCCCGAGGCAGCTGTCCGCGCGGACCTGCGGGACTGGCTCCAAGCCCGCGGGCTGGTGCGGCCGCTGGCGGGAGAATCCCAGACCCTGCCGGACGGAACCTGAACATCCGGTCCGGGTCAGATGCCAGGTCGGACCCGGGTCAGCGCAGGAAGGCGGCGGGGACGCCGCTGTCCACCGGGATGTGCAGGCCGGTGGCGTAGCTCTCGTAGTACTTCTGGTAGTCCTCCCGGTAGGCCACGTGGCGTTCGCGCAGCCGGGCGAGCTGCTCGTCCAGGGGCGCCGCCGGGGGCACGTCGAGCACCATCGGGCGCACCTTGGTCCGCAGGAAGTGGTCGGGGAACGAGGTGCCGAGGGCGGCCAGCCGGGGGTGTCCGGCCCGGGCGAGGAAGAAGTCGAACGCGGCGACCATCTCGTCCTCGCGCTCGACCCCGGGGTAGACGTCCGCCAGAGCGCGCAGCCGGTCCAGCCGCAGGACGGCCAGGCCCGGCTCGGTCAGGGTGCCGAGGTTACCGCCGGAGCCCTTCACCCAGAGCAGCTCGACGGGCTGGCCGGTCACCGAACTCGACCCCGCCGACTCCAGGCTGGACCCCTACCGAGACCGGGTTCTGCTGCTCTGACGAGTTATATTCTGCGATCTTCACATAATTACCCGGGCCAGCGTATTCCGCTAACGGCTGGGGAGCGACCGCGGCAGGCCGAACCAGGGCAGCACGCTGTTCTCGAAGCGGGTCATGGCGCAGATCCGATGGCCGGCCAGGGTGAGCACGACGAAGCCGGTCGCATGGCTGATACCGCCAGGGGCCCGGACATAGAACCCGAACGCCGGCTGGCCGTTCGCGCGGGCCGGCACCAGCTCGTACGTGCGGTCAGAGCCGAGCAGCAGAGCGCAGAAGCCAGCCACGACGTCGCGGCCTTCGTATTCCAGGGGCATCGGCGGCATGGACATGAAGACGTCGTCGGTCAGCAGGGCCACCAGCGCGTCGAGATCGGCGGATTCGTACGCGCGGACGAACCTGGCCACGAGCGCTTCCTCGGCCGGTGACCCGGCCATCGCCGGCGGCTCGCGGTCAGCGCGGGCCGGCTGACGGCGCTGCAGGCTGGCCCGTGCCCGCTTGAGGGCGCTGGTGACCGACTCGGTGGTCGAGTCCAGCATCTCGGCCACCTCGTTCGCATGGAATCCGAGGACATCGCGGAGCACGAGCACGGCGAGCTGGCGCGGCGGAAGCAGCTGAAGCGCCGTCACGAACGCCAGCGAGATCGACTCGGTCTGCTCGAAGCGAGCCTCGGGTCCGGGCGGCACGTCACCCGGCAGGAAAGCATCAGGAAACGGCTCGAGCCACATGACCTCGCCGAGCCGCGTCGGTTCGGGTGGCTGCACGCCGGGCACATCCCACTCCTTGGCCGGTCGCCGGCTGGCCGAGCGACGCGCCTTGAGGCACCGGTTAGTGGCGATCCGGTACAGCCAGGTGCGCAGCGAGGCGCGCCCGGCGAACCCGGCCAGGCCCTGCCAGGCGTCCAGCAGCGTGTCCTGCAGGGCGTCCTCGGCGTCGGCGAACGATCCGAGCATCCGGTAGCAGTGCACCTGCAGCTCTCGCCGGTACGGCTCGGTCAGCTCCCGGAACGCGTCCCCGTCCCCCGCCCGTGCCCGGGCGATCACCTCCGCTGTCACCGCGCCCACCCTAGCCTCACCTCTCTGCCGAGCCGCACTTTGAAGTACAGATCCCGGCCGCGGCCCGAACTGGGCGGCCGGCGGCCGCCCACTTTCCCGGCGCCGGAGTCTCTGCATCTGTGGCAGCTAGCCACCTAGCAGATGGAGAACGGAAATGGGAAAGATCGTCATCAGCACGAACGTCTCGCTCGACGGAGTGGTCCAGGACCCGGACGGTCAGGAGGGCTTCAGGCTCGGCGGCTGGTTCGGCGAGTTCGGGGGCAAGGACCTCGAACAGTGGACCAAGGTCTCGCTCGCCGAGGCGCTGCGCGCCGAGGCCCTGCTACTGGGCCGGCGCACCGACGAGTGGTTCGCCGCGCGGTGGGCGGGCCGGACCGGCGAGTGGGCGGACCGGCTGAACAGCCTGCCCAAGTACGTCGTGTCCTCGACCGTCGAAGAGCCGAAGTGGAGCAACGCGACGGTCCTGCCGGGCAAGGTGGCGGACGAGGTACCGGAGCTGAAGCACAGGATCAGCGGGGACATCGTCGTCTACGCCAGCTATCAGCTCGGGCGTACGCTGCTGGAGCACGATCTGGTCGACGAGCTGCGACTGGTCGTCTTCCCGGTCGTGCTCGGGGCCGGCGAGCGCCTCTTCGGCAAGACCAGCGACAACAAACCCATGCGCCTCGTCGACACCAAGACCATCGGTGACGGCCTCGCCTTCCTCACCTACCAGCCCGTCCGTGACGCGGCCGGGGTGTAAGTCCGCGGAGCTATCATCGTCGCCTACTCTCGATCACAGGCGTGCGGTGCATTCAGGCAGCTGGCTCGCTGGCTGGTGGCGAGAGGCGGCGGGCCTGCGCGATGACGTCGGAGGCGGGCGGCGGCGCCGAGGGGGGCCCGCCGATCCGCACACCGGATCAGCGGGTCCGGGTCTTCGTGTCCTCGACGCTCAGGGAACTCGCGGCGGAGCGGACCGCGGCCCGGACCGCGATCACGAGGCTGCATCTCACCCCGATCATGTTCGAGCTCGGGGCGCGGTCGCACGCCCCGCGTGAGCTGTACCGGGCCTATCTGGCCCAAAGCGAGGTCTTCGTCGGAATCTACTGGCAGCAGTACGGCTGGGTGGCCCCTGGCGAGGAGGTCTCCGGTCTCGAGGACGAGTACCTGCTGTCCGGGGACAAGCCCAAGCTCATCTACATGAAGGCCGCCGCGGAGCGCCAGCCCCGGCTGACCAAGATGCTGGCGCGGGTCGAGGCCGACGACCGGGCGTCCTATAAGCACTTCGACACCGCCGACGACCTGGCCGAACTGCTCGCTGATGATATGGCCGTCCTGCTGACCGAGCGGTTCGCGCGGTCGGTCCCGGCCGCGGCGCCGGACCGGGGACCGGCGCCGCTGCCGGCGCCGCTGACCCCGATCGTGGGCCGGGAGGATGAGATCGGTGCCGTGGTCGCCCTGCTCCGCGACCCGGACGTGCATCTGGTCACGCTGATCGGGCCGGGCGGCATCGGCAAGACCCGGCTGGCTATCGAGGTGGCCAGGCAGATTAGCGCGGCCAGGCCGGCCGACCTGGACGGGGTGTCGTTCATCGACCTGGCCGCCGTCCTCGACGCCGCGGGATGGCCCGAGGCCGTCACGGCCGTTCTCGGCATCCGGCCGGAGGGCACCCGCCCGGTGCTCGACCTGCTTATCGACCGGCTCCAGGGCAGGCGGCTGCTGCTCGTCCTGGATAACGTCGAGCAGCTGGTCGCGGCCGCATCGGACCTGGGTACCCTGCTCGCGGCGTGCCCGGACCTCACCGTGCTGGTCACCAGCCGGATCGTGCTGCGGCTGCGCGGGGAGCATGAGGTCGCGGTGGCGCCGCTGCCGATCCCGTCCGCCGGCCCGCAGGCCGATGCCGAGAGCATCGGGCGGTCGGCCGCCGTGCGGCTGCTGGTCGCCCGCGCCCGGCAGGTACGACCGGACTTCGCCGTGACCTCGGACAACGCCGCCGCGGTGGCCGAGCTGTGCCGCCGGCTGGACGGCATTCCGCTGGCCCTGGAGCTGGCCGCCGCTCAGCTGCGCCTGCTGACCCCGGCGATGCTGCTGCGCCGGCTCGGCACCGGGATGGACCGGTCGCTGGACCTGCCGGCGACCGCGGTCGATACGCCGGACCGGCAGCGGACGCTGCGGGCCACGATCCAGTGGAGCTACCGCCTCCTGGGTGCCGCCGAACGGACCCTGCTCACCCGGCTCTCGGTGTTCAGCGGCTCCTGGACCGTCGAGGCGTCGGACGCGGTCGGGACGGTCGACGGCGACCTGGACGCCGTCGACACCCTGGCCTCCCTGCTGGCCCAGAGCCTGATCCTGATCGACGAGTCGGACCCCGCCGAGCCCCGCTTCCGGATGCTGAACACCATCCGGGCCTACGCCCGGGAGCAGCTGGCCGAGCGCGGCGACGCCGACGCCGCCATTATCCGGCTGACCCGCTACCTGGTCCGTGTCGTCGAGACGGTCCGGGACGCCCTGCAGGGACCGGATCATCGCGAGGTGAGCGCGCGCCTGGACCGCGAGCGTGACGAGATCCGCTCGGCGATCGACTGGGCCCTGCAGACCGACGACGCGGAGACCGTCGGCCGGCTGCTCACCCCGCTGTTCACCTACTGGTGGAGCCGCGGGCTGCTGCCGGTGACCAGTGAGCTGGCTGAGCGGGCGGCGGCGCTGCCGTCGGCGGCGAGCCTGGCGCCCTATGCGTCCGCGCTCCTGCTGGAGGCCCGGGGAATATCCATGGTGATGATCGGGCGGGCGGCCGAGGCCGCGCCGCTGCTGCGCCGCACGCTGGAGACGGCGACCTCCCTGGGTGATCGCCGGCTGGCGGCCTACGCGCTGCTCGGACTGGGCGGGGCGCTCGTGCTCCCCGCTCTCGGCGAGGCATGCGAGCGGCTGGATGACGCCGCCGGGGCCTTCCGCGAGATCGGCGACCGGTGGGGCCTGGCGCTGACGCTGTCGACCCGCGGTCAGCTCGCTCTGCTGGCGGGCGAGGTCGCCGCGGCGCGGACGATGCACGAGGAGGCCCTGGCCGCGGCCCAGGCGATCGACAACCACTACCTGCAAGCGCAGGTCCTGGACATGCTCGGACTCGACGCCGCCACGGCAGGCGACATGGCCACTGCACGAGACCGCTACGCCGCCGCGGCCGAACTGCATATCCGCCTGCTCGACTACGAGGGTTCGGCCTACGGCCTTTCCGGGCTCGCCGGACTGGCGCTGGCCCGGGGCCGAGCACCGGCCGCGGCGCGGCTGATCGGCGCATCCGGTCACGCGCGCCGGGTCGTCGGGGCGACGATCTGGCCGGGTATGCAGTCGACGACCGACGATCTGGCCGCCGCGGTGGCCGGTGCGCTGGGACCGGCCGCGTTCGCGGCGGCCACGGCGGCCGGCGCCCGCATGCGCATCCCGGACGCCCTCCGTTGCGGACTGGCGGCCACCGCGGAGCAGACCAGGTCAGATCCGACCGCGCCGCCGCCCTCCGCGCCACCGGAGCCGGGACCGTAACACCGGCCCGGCAGGCGCGGCCGGGCTTCACCGCGGTGGCTAGTCGTCGGCGCCGATGACCTGGAAGTTCTGGTTGACGAAGATGTGGTGGGGCCAGTTGACGCCGATGTTGTGAACCTCGTAATCGCCGTTGCTCAGCTCCACGACACGGTCGATGACGCCGCCCGGGTAGGCGGCCAGCGCCGCCTCGGTCGCCTTGTCCGCGGTGGTCCCGCTGGCGAGCGTCCCCGACCCTTGCGTGTAGTCCGACGGGATCTGGCCGACCGTCTGGGTTGAGCCCGACTTGCTCTTGGTGAAGCTGATCGTCTGTCCTCCCGGGTTCGATCCGCTGGTGGCGGGCGGCTGCACGATGACCTGGGCGGCGGTGATGGTCGTGCTGTCGGTGGTGCCCAGCACCAGGACGGGTTCACCGGTGGTGACGGCGCCGGGCGTGGCCGGGCTGGTCCCCTTCTCGTAGGTGGTGGAGGACGCCTCCTTGATGGTCACCTTCTCGCCCGTCGCGGTGGTCAGCGTGAACCCGGAGGAGGACACGCTGGTGATCGTGCCGGTTGACCCGCCCGCGGCCGGGCCGGACCGGGCGTTGGAGCCCCCGCCGGATCCGGACCCGCTGCTGCTGGCGGACGGCGAGGCCGTGGCGCTGCTGGCCGGCGTGCTGCTGGCAGCGGCCGTGCCCGATGTGCTGCTGCAGGCGGCCACCGTGGCGATCAAGCCGGCCGCGGCTGCGGCCGCGATGACCTTGCTGCGCTTATTGGAAAACATGTGCCTGACTCCTGTCGTCGAGATCCTTCATCCCAGGTATCGCCGGCCGCGCCGCAGATGCCGTGTAAAAAGCCCGGAAGGCGGCTGCAAGGTTGTGCAGCGTGGGCTGAGGGCCAAGGCATCCGCAAAAAGTCAGCAAGGTAACGCCAAGGCCACCGGGATCACGGACCCGCTATCTCATCGGGTGATTAATGAGCGCGCCATGTCGTTCCGGCATAAACAGAAAGAATGGCCCTGGCGAGCCATCCGGCGCGAAACGCCACGCGCCTCGGCTGGACCCGCGCGGGCCGTCGGCCGCGAGACAGCTAACTCACCTGGCCTTGCGATCCGGTTGGGGTCTGCTTGGAGATATCTGCCTGCGGCAGGCCACACGGAACGCCGCGCCGCGGCCGGGTGCGGTCTCGACGTCGCCTTCACGGCTTCTTCTACGGGGGCGGGATCCGCAGTACGTACCCGAAACCACGGACCGTGTGGATCAGCCTCGGCTGCGCCTGGTCGACCTTACGCCGCAGGTAGCTCAGGCACGGCTCGAGCACGTTGCCGTCGCGGGCCGGGTCGTGCTCCCAGACCTGGTCCAGGATCTGGTCCTTGCTGACCACCCGCCCGGCGTTCACCATCAGGAACCGCAGCAGCCGGTACTCGGTGGGTGTCAGCGCGACCAGGGCGCCGGCCCGCCTGACCTCGTGCGCGTCCTCGTCGAGCTCGAGGTCGCCGATGGACAGCCGCGAACCGGCACCCTCCGGCTTGTGCGTTTCAGCACCGCCCGGATGCGGCCGAGCAGTTCCTCCAGGCTGAAGGGCTTGGTCACGTAGTCGTCCCCGCCCATCGCGAAGCCCCGGACGCGGTCCGGCACGTCGTCCCGGGCCGTCAGGAAGATCACCGGGACCTCAGCACCCCCCGAACGTATCCGGCGGAGCACCTCGAACCCGTCCCCGTCGGGCATCATCACGTCCAGCAGGACCAGGTCCGGCCGGCCCGACGCCATGGCACGCGTCGCCTCGCCGCCGCTCGCCGCCGTCATGACCTCGAACCCCGCCAGGCGGAGCGATCCCTACAGCAGCTCCAGGATGGTCGCCTCGTCATCCACGACCAGCAACCGCGCCGGTGGCGCAACGGAATTCACGGCCCCATCATGCGAGCCGAACCTGACCGGCCGCTGACCGTGGACCGCAAGTCAGCTCCAGGACTGGTCAGGTTCGGCAGCACGCCGAGCGCCACCGCCGTGCCGACGTCGGCGATGCTCACCTGCGGATCTGGGTGAGCGCGGCAGCCCTCAGGGCAGCTCCGCGGGGAGCTGAACCGGCTGCCGGGCCCCCGGGCGGATGGCGAGCATCGCGATGAGCGTTCCCAGGGCACCCAGCTGGATGGCGAGGTCGGCGAGGTTAAACGAGGCGCGCGAACCGGCGACATGAATCCAGTCCACGACCGCGCCCCGGCCAAGGCCGGGAGCCCTGAAGACCCGGTCCGCGAGATTTCCCGCCGCGCCTGCCAGCACGGCGGCCAGGCACAGCGCGACAGCCCGGCTCCGGGTACGAAAGGCCAGCGTGCCCGCGAGCGCCACGATGACGACGCCCGCCACAGTGATCACCGTAGGGTAGGCCGCCCCGATCCCGCCGCTCGCGCCGGTGTTGCGGATCAGATGTACCGTCAGCCAGCCACGGGCGGGGCCGCGAGCAGAGGCCGGATCCAGCGTCAAGACCAGGTTCTTGCTGACCTGGTCCGCGGCCAGAATTCCGGTTCCCATGGCACACATCGCCCACCGTATGCTGGGCCGCCTGACCGCGGCGTCCGCAGGACTGATCACCATAGGCGCAACAATATGTCCGGACTTGACCCAGGCCCTGTGGCCTGTCGTCTCCTCGACCGGGCTGGACGGTCAACTCAGGGCCGGTTCTACCCTCGGATCGGCGCTGCGAAAGTGATTCGTCCAGGATCTTGGTCGCGGAACGCGGCGTTCTTCGGCCGCTGCGGTAATTGGGGTGCATAACCTCCGCAATCGGCAATAGGCCTATCCGTCTGGACAAAACTGTCCATAGCCCTCGAAATCCGTGCTGTCTGCTGCGAATGGATCGACGACTCGGGACATAGCCGGTATCGCATTTACAGTCGCGCCGGAGCGGTGTTACCGTCCTGTTGTTTCGGATTGTTGATTCCTGAGCGCATAACGCGCCCTGTGGGAGTCGGGTTAGGGGCGCCGGGACATTCTCGGGGGAACGGAGGGAGACATCTTGCGGGTACGAAGGAAGGCCGCGATCACCGTCGGCGTAGGCTCGCTCATCACCGCCGTGAGCGGGCTGGCGGCCCTGGGCGTATCAGGGGCTGCGGGAGCGTCTGCGGTGACAGCGGCACCGCAGGCCGTGGTCAGTATTCATCCGGACGTGATACATGCGGGGCGGGCGCAGGCCGTACCGCCGACGACGGCGGACTGCGAGGCCGCATACGATGTCGCCTGCTATCAGCCGGCGCAGATCGAGCAGGCTTACAACCTGCCGACGCTGTACGCCAAGGGCATCACCGGCAAGGGGACGACGATCGCGATCGTCGATTCCTTCGGGTCACCAACGATCCAGAGGGATCTGGCGACCTTCGACACTACGTTCGGGCTGCCCGCGCCGCCGTCGGTCACGATCATCCAGCCAGCCGGCGCAGTGCCGCGGTTCGACCCGGCCAACAGCCAGATGCTCGACTGGGCGGACGAAACCACGCTGGACGTGGAGTACGCGCACGCGGCGGCGCCCGGGGCGAACATCCTGCTGGTCGAGACGCCGGCCGCGGAGACCGAGGGAGTCACCGGCTTCCCGCAGATCGTCCAGGCCGAGGAGTATGTGCTCCGCCACTACCCCGTGGACGTGATCAGTCAGAGCTTCTCAGCGACCGAGCCGACGTTTCCGTCCCTCGCCTCGGTGCAGGCCCTGCGCGGTGCCTACGTTGAGGCGGCCCGGCAGCACGTGACCGTGCTCGCCGCATCGGGAGACTCGGGCGCGACCGACGCTGAGCGGAACGGGCAGACCCTCTTTATCTCGCCCGTGACGTCCTGGCCGGACAGCGACCCGCTGGTGACCGGCGTCGGCGGGACCCAGTTGCACCTGGACGCCGACGGCAGCCGTACCTCGCCCGACACGGCGTGGAACGACACCTACAGTCTGGCCACCAACCGGTTCATAGACGGTGACAACGGCCCCAACCCGCTGGCCAGCGGCGGCGGGAAGTCGGTCCTGTTCGGCAGGCCCGCTTACCAGGACCTCGTGCGGAACATCGTCGGCAGCAGCCGCGGCGTTCCGGACATCTCGATGAGCGCGGCGTGCAACGGGTCCGTTGACGTCTACCAGAGCTTCCCCGGTGAGCCGGCGGGCTGGTACCCGACCTGCGGCACCAGCGAGGCCACCCCGCTGTTCGCGGGTGCCGTCGCGCTCGCGGCCCAGGTGGCCCGTCACCCGCTGGGGCTCATCAACCCGGCGCTGTACCAGATGGCGGCGTTGAAGAGGCCGGGGATCGTCTCGGTCGTCTCGGGCAGCAATACGGTGTCGTTTACCCAGAACAGCCAGAATTACACGGTCACGGGTTATCCCGCGCAGGCGCGATACAGCCTGGTCACCGGTGTCGGTACCGTGAACGGCGCGCTGTTCGTGCCCGAACTGGCCGCCGCGGCCGGCCGCTTATTCGCCATCCGGCTTGAGGGCCAGACGCGGACCGCGGGCGGCGGGGTCTGCCGGTTACCAGTGGCCGTGATGGACGACCTCGCCGGCCGGGCGGCGGTTGGGATTGGCGATGGGCCGCAGCGGCCGGTCCGCCGGGTAGCCCACGCCGAGGAGGAAGGTGACATCGTGATCGGCGGGTACGCCCAGGATCTTGCGGGCCGCATCCTGGTCGCCGACCGACGCGTGGGCGGTGCCGATGCCGAGGTCGGCGGCGGCGACGGCTATGGCGTAGGTGGCCTGGCCGAGGTCGTAGTAGTCGAGCAGGCGGGTACGGTCGTCCTCGGCCCTCGGCAGCACCAGGGCGATCGCCGCGGCCGCGCCGGCGATGTGGCCGGCGCCCTGCCACACGGTGGACAGCGCCCGGAGCTGATCCGGGTCGGTGACCACGACGAAGTCCCAGTGCTGCCGGTTGGATGCCGACGGCGCCCGTCGGCCTGCCTCGGTGATCCGGTCGAGATCGCTGGCCGACACGGGGTCAGGCCGGTAGGCGCGGACGTTGCGGCGGGCGCGGATGGCGTCCCAGGTTTCCACGGCAGGGTCCTCCTCAGCGAGGCATATCCAATTTTTCCGACGGGGATACTGTACTAACCGGCCTGATCCGGCGCCCCTTGCTGGATCCGCGCCGGCCGGCCTATTACTGCGGGAGGCGCTTCTTTGCCTCTTCGTAGAGGTCGGCGGGGAGGGGCCCCTTCTCGGCTATCGCAATGTTCGCGGCCAGATGCGCCGGGTTGGCGGTGCCGACGATGGTGGTCGACAGGGCCGGGAGGCTGAGGGTGAACCGGAGGACGAACTCCATCGTGGACATGCCCGCGTCGGCGAGCACCTCCTCGATGCCCGAGCTCTCCCAGTTCCGCTGGCCGAGGCCTGGCTTCTGGGTGAGCGGGCCGGTCCGCCAGTTCTTCTCCTCCGACGCCGCGCCCCGGGCCGCACCGCCCCGGATGAGCGTTCCCGCGCCCGCCTCCGCGGCCTCGGTGATGAGGTTCTCATGGTCGCGCTGGACGGCCGAGTAGGGGATCTGGAAGGCGTCGAAGACGTTCATGGCGAGGTGGTCGGGCAGGTCAGGGAGGATGCCTGACATGCCGATGAACCGGACCTTGCCCTCGTTCCGCAGCGCCTGGAGCGTCTGGACCGTGTGGTTCTCCTCCAGCGTGGCCCTGCTCGGGGACATGTGCACCTGGACGAGATCCAAGTGGTCCGTACCCAGCCGCCGCAGCGACCGCTCGACCCCCGCGCGGACGTTGCCGGGGCTGTAGTCGTGCGGGTACGGCGGGGGCGCGTCCGCGGGCACCTCGAGGAGGCAGCCGCACTTGGAGGCGAGGAAGAACTCAGCACGCCTGTGCCCGACGTAGCGCCCGATAAGCTCCTCGCTGCGGCCGTAGTCGGGCGAGGTGTCGATCAGGCTGATGCCGCCGTCCAGGACCGCGTTGAGCAGGCGCCCGGCGTCCTCGTCCGCAATCTCGGGTCCCCTCGGCGCGCCGCGCAACTCCATGGCGCCGTACCCGAGGATGGTCACGTCCGTCTGCGTCTGGCCAAGCGGCCGCGTCATGATTGCCATACGGCAAACGCTATCGCTGTGGTCGACGTGCTGCGCTACGGGGACTGGGCGGTGGCACAGGACGGAATGGCTGACGCTGGCGAGGCGTAGCGCGTCACGGGCTGCCGCCCATGCGGTCGATGAGATCTTCCATGTTGACGCCGTGCGGCACGGCCCATGCCGCCGCCTGTTCGCTATCAACCGGGTCGGGCAGAGCACGCTGCGCTTCGTCGGCCATCTCAGGCAATCCTGCCTTGCGCAACATGTCAACCACATGCTGCCTGGTGAGTTGCACCGCAGCCACCTCGGGTGTGAAATCGCTCTGCCGCCGACACTAGATATGAGTCCGTCCTTAGTCAACGGCAAGCTCGTCCGCGAATGCGCGGGCCAGCTTAGGGCTCAGCGGGAGAGCGCGTGCCGGTAGATGTGCTCGGCCGCCATGATCACGGTCAGGTTCGTCGGGACGGAGGGCACTGCGGGCAGGATCGAGGCGTCGATGACCCGCAGGTTCGCGTTGCCGCGGACGGCGCCTGTGCCGTCGACTACCGCCCATTCGTCGTTGTCGCCGCCCCGGGCCTAGCTGAGCAGTTCGCGGACGCGCGGGATGACCTGGCGGCCGTACAGCTCGATATTGGTCATGAGCTGGTCGTGCGTCAGGCCCGGCATGCCGTACTTCAGGTCGAACCGGGTGGCGTCCAGGGCGCGCAGGTTCGTGGCGATCTTCTGCGCGACGGTTTCCGGTGAGCCTACATACAGTGCTCCGTGCGGCCCGGTTTCGGTGTCGAAGGACGCCTTGGTAGGGAGCGCGAAGCCGCGCTCCGCGGCGATCAGGGTGAAGATCTCCCGCCAGCGCGGCCAGAACTCCGCCTTCGCCTGCTCGTCGGTGGCGGCGATGTGGCCCGGCGAGTGCACCAGCACCGGCAGCGGCGGGCGGCCGAACTTCTCCAGGGCTCGCTGGAACAGCTGCGAATACGCGGCGAACCGGTCCGGCGGGCCGCCGATGATGGCCAGCGCGAGGGAGAACCCGAGGCGGGCGGCGCGGATCACCGACTGCGGGTTGCCGCCGACACCGATCCACACCGGGAACGGACCGGACTCGGTGTGCGGGACCACGTCCTGGTTCAGCAGGGGCGGCCGGGTCTTGCCCTCCCAGGTGACGGGCCTGCCCTTGAGCAGCTCGGCGAACAGCGTGGCCTTCTCCTCGAACAGTTCCTCGTAGTCGGCGAGGTCGTAGCCAAACAACGGGAACGATTCGATGCTCGAGCCTCGGCCGAGGATGACTTCGGCCCGGCCGCCTGAGATCGCGTTCAGCGTGGAGTACCGCTGGAACACCCGGACCGGATCGTCGGAGCTCAGCACGGTGACGGCGGATCCGAGCCGGATCTTTTCTGTGCGAGCCGCGATCGCGGCGAGCACCACATCGCCGGCCGGCATCGGGAAGTACTCGGTGTGGTGCTCGCCGATCCCGAAGAAGTCCGCGCCGGCCTGTTCGGCGAAGACGCCTTCTTCGACCACGTTGCGGATCGTCTGAGCGTGTGACAGCGGCTTGCCGTCGGCGTCGCTGTTGCGGTCGCCGAAGGTGTCCAGCCCGAAGGAATATGTCATGGTCAGAACCCGACCTCTCTTTGGCGGCGGTGCATCACTGGAAGCGTAACCGGACTTTACCCCGGTTATATTCCGGCCGTAGGCTGAGGCTTATGAGCCAGCCCGTGACCTGGGGACCGCCGCACGTCGAGCGGGCCGACGCGGCCCGCAACCGGCAGCTTCTGCTGGTCACGGCGCGCGAGATAATCGCCGCGCAGGGAGCGGGCCAGCTGACCATGGACGGGCTGGCCGAACGCGCGGGCCTGGGCAAGGGAACGGTGTTCCGCAGGTTCGGCACCCGGTCGGGGATCTTCCAGGCGCTGCTCGACGACGCCGAGCGGGACTTCCAGCAGCAGGTCCTGGCCGGATCTCCGCCGCTCGGTCCGGGCGCCCCGCCGCTGGACCGCCTGATCGCCTACGGCTGCGCCAGGATCGACTTCCTGATCGGGCACCAGGAGATCGCACGCGCCGCACTGGACGGCAGGGAGCGGGTACCAGCCGGATCGCAGACGCCCATGTCGCAGGAACACATCCGGTTCCTGCTCAGGGATATGAGCCTCGGCGCCGACCCAAAAACCGACCTGGACGTCCTGGCCACCCAGCTGACCGCGGCCCTGGACGGCCCGCTGCTGCTCTACCTGTCGTCCGACATCCTGTCCGAGGCCGCTCCGCAAGTCTCCGAACGCCTCGGCCGAGGCTGGGAGGACCTGATCCAGCGCGTCTGCCGATGACGATGAAGCCGAGCCGCCTCGGCCGTCAAGCGCATGCAAGACTGACACTTACCACCTATCCGGACAAAAGGAACAGGACAGCCCCTATGGCGAAGGTTCTTTACACGGCAAACGCTCACGTGACGGGAGGACGCGAAAACGGGCATGGCCGTACCGCGGACGGTGAACTCGAAGTGGACCTTCGGGTGCCCAAGGAGCTGGGCGGCTCAGGCGGCGGAACGAACCCGGAGGAGCTGTTCGCGGTCGGCTACGCTGCCTGCTTCGAAAGCGCCCTTGCCGCCGTCGCCCGCCGCCGCCGGCTCGAAGCCGGTGAGGTCACGATCGACTCAGCAGTGAGCCTACTCCCGGTCGGCGACGGAGGCTTCAAGCTCGCTGTGACCCTCGACGTCTCGCTCGCGTCAGTCACGGACCGCGGTGTGGCCGCGGAGCTTGTCCGGGCAGCCCATCAGGTCTGCCCGTACTCCAACGCCACCAGGGGCAACATCGACGTCGACCTACTCCTCGGCGGCGAGCCCATCTGACGCCTGCCTGGCCACCCGGCCAGCTCATGCAGCGGCCGAATACCTACGCGAGGTATGGAGCGGACCTTCGTCGGTCAACTGATGCTTGCCGCCATACTCAGCCGCCGGATCCGGCCGTGGCTGGCGGGCCTGCCTGGTCGCGCAGGACCTGGTTGATGGCCGCGACGATGACCTGGGCTGACCCGTCGATGGCCACGGCCACCGGGCTGGCGGGGTTGCTGAGCTGGCCGGCGATCTGGGCCGCCGACAGGCCGGCCAGGACCTGCGGGTCGTACTGGGCGCCCGCCAGGACGTACCGGTTGGCGATGTCGAGGAACGGGACCGCCCCGGACTGGTCGGCGCTGTTGACGTAGGGGGGCACGTCGAAGGTGCCGATAAGGCTGTTGTCCAGCGGGGTCTCGGCCTGCAGCGGGTGCCCGGCGTTGTCGGTCAGCTCGGTCGTCCGCAGCGTGAGCTTGGTGCTCTGGTAGTGAGCCGTCCGGAACGAGAGTGTGGCGGTGTCCGGGTAGACGTCGGTCGCCGATGACGTCGTGGTGCCGAGGTTGCTCCAGATGCCGAAATGGGACAGCGCGACGGCCAGCGACCAGCGTTCGGCCGCGCAGAACGGGCAGGATTCCTCGCTGACGAAGACGATCGCCGGCTTGCCGCCGATCCTCAGCGGCGGCCCGGACGTCTTGACCGCCAGGAGCGGAGTGATCTCCTGGCCGGGGCTCACCCTGGTGAGCACGGCGGCCGGGACGGTGGTGACCTGCCGGACGACGACGGAGGACGCCGGCGATTCGCTGGCGACCAGACGAGCGGGGGCTGAGGTCAGCTTGACCGCGACCAGTGCCACCACGACGGCCAGCACGGCGGTGACCGAAGCGACCGCCACGAGGATCCGCCAGCGTGCTTCGGCGCGCTTGCGGGCGGCTCGTTCGGCGGCGATCCGCTCGCGGGCGCGCGCCTTGGGCTGCGGGCCTCGCCGCGGCCCGGCTGAGTTGCCGCCCGCACGGTCGTGACGGGTATTTGCCACCTGTATCTTCCCTTCCTGACCTAGGTTCGCGTGTCCGAGCCCGGCCCGCTGGCACCGCCCGAAGGGAACGGAGCCAGCGAACCAGGGCACCCGGTCGCCTCAGTAGCCGTAACCGCTGCCAGACGGAGCGGCTGGGGCCGGGCCCGCCGTTGTCGAGGACGCGGCTGTCGAGGACCCGGAGATCGGCGTGAGGCCCGGGGTGGCCACGAAGAACCCCTGTACTCCCTGGCCGGTCACCTGGCCGGCGTGATCGTCAGCGAAGGTGTAGAGCAGGTGACCGTTGTAGGCGACCTGGTCGCCGTGGACATCCATGACCGCAGCGAGCTTGCCGGTCAGCCCGGTGGCGGCCGGGGACGCGGACGTCAGCGGCGGCCACAGCGCCGCCAGTCCTCCGGTGACGGCCGACTTCGCCGACGTGTCGTTCAGGTAGTAGTACAGCGGCAGGCCCTGGCTGTTGACCAGAACGGTCTCGGTCTTGCCTTCAACGGTCACCTGCACGGTGCGCACGGTCGCCGCGGCCTGCTGGCTGGCCGCGGGCTGGCTGCTGGCATGGGAGGTAGTCGCCGCGGCGGCGGTGATACTGCCGCCGATGGCGAGCGCTGCGGCCAGGCTGACGCTGGCGATGATGATTCTCGGGTGTCGCATGGTTTAGCTCCTTAGTTGTTGCACTATCTACTAATACGGTTAGTAGAAGAGTGGTTCACTCGCCGTCGTCATGGGCGCCCAGGCGAGGGCCCGGAGCTGATCGCCGGTGACGATCTGGTGGGGTCTAGCGGCCAGGGCCGGATGGCATGGACTGGCTGTAGTCGCGCGCGCGCCGCGCGGCTGAGCGGCGCCCTGCCGCTACGTGCGCGGCATGGATCCGTGCCTGCCAGGCGCCGAGCACGACGAGCAGGACGAGCAGGACGATCACCGACTCCACGCTGAGCGCGGCAATGCCCAGCGGGCAGTGCCAGTTACCGACATCGCCGTGATCGCCCAGGAAACCTCCGCGCAGACCGCGGGTCAGTATGTATCCGCCCATCGCCGCGGCGGCTACGGCGGCCGCGGCGGCCCATGCCAGCCAATGCGGCCGGGCGATCAGCGCTGCGCCAATCAGGATCGCCGCCAGGATGATCCCGAGATACCCGACACCGACCAGCGGGGTCGGGCCCAGGGTGCCCGGCAGGTCGACGACATGGATCACCGCGAGCGCGGCCAGCGCCAGCGCGCCTGCTGCCCGGGCGGCCGAGGTCGCGCCCTGATCCGGCTGCCATTGGGCAATACGATCGAACATGGGTTTCCCCCTGTCGTCGGCCGTCCCGCGGGCCTGGGCCTCACGGGGCGGCTGCAGTAGTTTCGATTTCAACTACTAACACGCATAGGAGACTTGGTCGGTTCAGCCAGACGGAGCCGGCGGGTGCGACGTGCATCACACTTCACATGTCTGGTCCGACGGACAATGGGCTCGCGATGCCCGTGCCGGGTAGCCAGCATTGCCCTAGCCGGCGGACGGGGTCCCACGCCGGCGCTCCGCGAGGATCGCCAGCCTTTGCAAGATGGCCGTCGGCGGCTCTCCCGTCGCCTCATGCAGCTCGCTCAGCAGCACCACGGAGATCACGTGCAGGCCGGCCATGAAGTCTCCCAGGCCGTCCACGCCGGTCGGAGTGAGCGTGTCCACGGCCCACGCCTCCAGTTCGGGTGAGTCCAGGCCCGCGGCAGCGCGATCGCCAGTTGCATACCGGCAGCCATGGTCTCGCCGGGTGCCCCCCGCACCGGCGCGGCCTGCACCGGCGGGCCCTGTATCGGCGGGCCCTGTATCGGCGCGGGCAGGGCGTCTCCGCGGTCCGGGCGGCGGCGGGGCCGCCAGCGGAGGCGCCGGGACTGACCATCTGTCGTGTGGTCCGCGCGCCCGCCGGGCGGCTCGGGGCGGCTGTTCTGGCGATGGATCCTCATACCTAGCCACACGGGCCGGAGGGGAGATTGTTCACTCCGGTGGCCGGCTGATGTTAGGCCGTCGGAAGTTTCCCCAGGGCGAGCGCCACCACCGCGGGGGTCAGGGCCAGCAGCACCGGGGTCAGGGCGAGCGCCGCCGCCGCGGCGCCGAGCAGCCGCCGCCGGGCGCGCCCCAGCGGCTCGCTGGGTCCTAGGAGCCGGTGGATCCGCTGGACCGAGTCGGTGGCGCCCGCGGCCAGGGTCGACGCGGGACTGGCGGCTGTGGCGAGGACGACCAGGGCGGTGGCAAGCTGCCGAGGATCGCGGGCCCGGGTAGCCGCATCGTCGGCGTGCAGCTCCACCAGCCGCGCCACCTGCTCCTCGGCGTCCCGCATCAGCGGCAGGAACGGCAGCACCTGGCGGCCGATCCGCGCCACGGCCAGCAGCCGGTGATGACGGCCGGTCAGGTGCGCCCGCTCGTGCGCCAGCACCGCATCCAGCTGGCCGGGATCCAGCGCCTGCACCGCACCGGTTGTCAGGATCACCGTAGGCTGCCGGCCGGCCACGCAGTAGGCAGCCGGCTGAGCGTGCTCCACCAGCACCGCCCCCAGGGCCGCCTCGGGCCGGCCGACCAGCCGCGCGGTCTGCGCGTGCCGCAGCGCCTGCCGCCCGGCGGCGCGCAGGTACGTCACCGCGGTGAGCGCGGTGCGGGCCACGACGGCGCCCGCCAGGGTCAGGCCCAGGCCGGCGACGGTGCCGCCGCCCGGGGTGCCGTAGGTGGCGCGGAGCCGGTGCACGCAGGCTCCGAACAGGTGACTGAGCCCGCCGCCGAGGGCGGTCGCATGAACGGCCAGCGTCAGGCCGGCCAGCCCGAGCGCGGCGATCACCGACCATCCCGCGGCCAGGTAGATGACGATGGCCAGCAGCGGCGCGCGGGCCGTCCACCTGGCCCGGCCGAGCATCGCGGACCCCAGGATGCCGAGACCGGCCGCGTAGGCCACCAGCACCGCGGCGACGGTCACCGGGACTCCCCGGCCTCGGACTCGCCGAGCGCCTGGCCGAGCGCCTCGCGCAGCAGCGCCGCGTCGTGCGGGCTCATCTGGAGCGCGAAATGCGCCAGCGCCGTGCGCCGGTCCGGGCTGGTGGCCAGCGCGTCGCTCATCAGCGCCGCGTTGTAACTGGACCGCGACCCGGTGGGCTCGTAGCGCCAGGCCCGGCCGTCCCGCTCCCGCCGCAGCCACCCCTTGCGGTACAGGTTCTCCATCACCGTCATCACGGTGGTGTACGC
>Ga0302235_10000290_pt1 | contig 41807 bp, 32 predicted proteins | sample II_Palsa_N3_3_FD_193577 | JGI IMG/M metagenome (GOLD analysis project Ga0302235, IMG submission 193577) | Peat permafrost microbial communities from Stordalen Mire near Abisko, Sweden - II_Palsa_N3_3 | ecosystem: Environmental > Terrestrial > Soil > Palsa > Peat permafrost | place: Sweden...
CCCGCGCCTCGGGCGGCAGCCGCCAGATCGTGTTACCGCCCATGAGGTTGAAGCTGCGGATGTGGATGACCGGAGCGCCGGGACGGGGCTGGTGCGCCACGCCACGATCCTCGTTGCCGCCCATGAACGAGAAGCCGGAGATCTCCACCTCGACGGTGTTGGGCACGTAGATGGTCGAGCCGCCCATGACCGCGTACATGTTCATGGTGAGGCCGTTGGCGTCGATCTCGGCGTCGCGCAGGTCGATCTCGTCGCCGCCCATGATCGCCAACACGTTCACCACCGAGGCCGGGCGGAACCGGCCGCGCCGCTTGGAGCCGCCCATGATCGCGACGAACCAGCGGGTCTCCTTGCGCGGGGGGGCCAAACCGGCCGTCGCCGACGGCCGTCCGGGTGACGGCTGGCCGAGGGCGGGCAGGTCGCGGGTCACGGCGGCCAGGTCAGCCCGGGTCCTGGCCCGGAGGACCAGGCTGGCACGTTCCTCATGCTCGTCCAGCGTTAGCCGGCCTTCGGCCGCGTGCTGGCCGATAAGCTCGAGCGTGCGGTCCCGGTCCTGGTCCGAAACGCGAAGCTCGCCCTCGGGCACGGGGGGCTGCGCGGGTCCGGTCACGAGCACTCCTTTGCTGGCCTCCACTGGGCGGGCCGCTATCAGGGGCGGTTCAGTTTCCCCTAGATTGGCCTGCCCGGAGCCAGCTGGCAAACTACTTCGCCGGCCGCCCGGCGGCCGGGGCGCGGGCCTGCAGGCCGTCGAGCACAATGTCGAGCAGCCGGTCTTCGTGCACCGCCCAGTCAGGACTGTTGTCGATCCGGCACAGGAAGCCCAGCAGGAGCAGGATCTCGTCGGGGTCAAGGCCCGGCCGGACGCTGCCGTCTTCCTCGCAGGCCCGCAGCAGCAGGGCGATGGCCCCGATGACCGGGCCGTAGGTCTCGCCCGCGAGGCCATCGCTGGTGGCGGCGTGCAGTGCTCCGGCCAGGCCGTGCTTGATCCGCCCGTAGTGGGCCAGGCGATCGAACCACAGCCGCAGCGCCGCGGACGGCGGGTGCTCCTTGAGCAGCGCCGGCGCAGCGTCCACGAGCTGCTGGACGTCGCGGGGGTAGACGGCGAGCACGATGCCGGTCCGGCTGGGAAAGTGCCGGTACAGGGTGCCGGGGCCGACTCCAGCCTGCTTCGCGATCGAGTTCAGTGACGCGTCGCCGGAGGCGGCGAGGGCCTCCCGCGCGACCGCGAGGATGCGGTCACGGTTGCAGCGCGTCCGCCCGCCGGGGCTCATGCACCCGCTGGGCCATCGGGCCTCCTTCGCCGCGGTCCGGACGCGCCGGGTCACCAAATGGAGACTTTTCTCCGTCGCGTCAGGCTGAAGCGGAGAGGTCTCCGATCCAGTACAGCACACCGGCGCCGTCGGGCGCGGGCCCGCTCAGCCCTTCACACGCTGCGTCTGACCGGCCCATTCCGGTTCGCGCAGCAGGTACTTCTGGATTTTCCCGGTGGTGGTTTTCGGCAAGGTCACGATGACGTCGATGTCGCGAGGTGCCTTGTAGCCGGCAATCTTGGTGCGCACGTGCACCATCAGTTCTTCCGGGGTGGCGCTCGTGCCGGCGCGCAGCACGACGTAAGCTTTCGGGCGCTCCCCCCACTTCTCGTCGGGAACCCCGACGACCGCGACCTCCAGGACGAAGGGGTGGCTCATCAGCGCCTGCTCGACCTCGATCGTCGAAATGTTCTCCCCGCCGGAGATGACGATGTCCTTGGCCCGGTCGCGCAGTTCGATGTACCCGTCGGGGTGCATGACGCCAAGGTCGCCGCTGTGGAACCAGCCGCCGCGGAATGCCTCGGCGGTGCCGTCCGGATCGAGGTAGTAGCCGGCCATGACGGTGTTGCCGCGCATGACGATCTCACCCATCGTGGCGCCGTCGGCGGGGACGTCGGCCATCAGGTCATCCACGACGCGCAGGGTATCGGCCTGGATCATGCCGACGCCCTGGCGGGCCTGCAGCGTGGCCCGCTCGTCGGCGGACAGGTCAGCCCATTGCGGCTGGGCCTGGCAGACGGAATTCGGGCCGTAAGTTTCGGTGAGCCCGTAGACGTGGATGATTGTGAAGCCCATTTGCTCCATGTGGGCGATTGTGGTGGGACTGGGCGGCGCGCCGGCGGTGGTGACCACGATCGGCCGGTCCAGCGGCGCGGCTCCGGGCGTGGTCATGATGCTCGTCAGGACAGTCGGTGCGGCGTTGAGGTGGGTGACGCCGTGCTCGCGTACCTGCTGCCAGATCGCATCGCCGCGCACCTCGCGCAGGCATACCTGGGTGCCGCCGATGGCGGTCAGCGCCCACGGGGTGCACCAGCCGTTGCAGTGGAACATCGGCAAGGTCCACAGGTAAACGCTGTTCTCGTCGTGCCGGGAGTGGACGATCTGGGCGAAGGAGTTCAGGTAAGCGCCCCGGTGGGTATATATGACGCCCTTCGGCTGTCCGGTGGTGCCGGACGTGTAGTTAATCGAGATAGGAGCGGACTCGTCCGGGACCGACCAGGGCAGCAGGTCCCCTGCCGCTCTCCGCAGAAAGTCGGAGTAGCCGACGAGCCGGGGGTCGGCAGACATATCGGGACTGGTGGCCCCGGCCTCGGTATCTTCGCTCACCACCAGGTGGGTCACCGTGTCAAGGTCGCCTGCAGCCGCCAGCGCCGTAGGCAGCAGGTCGGCGTCGGCAACAAGAATTTTCGCGCCCGAGTGCCGCAAAATGTACGACACCTCTTCGGCGACAAGCCGCGTATTGATCGCCACGAGTACTCCGCCCGCCAGCGGCACCGCGAAATGGGCGATAAGCAGCTCAGGCACATTGGGCATCAAATAGGCGACCCGGTCGCCGGGTTCCACACCGCTGGCCCGAAGCGCAAGGGCCACCTGTTGGGTCTCGGCCGCGAACCCCGCATAGGTCAGCCGCCGACTGCCGTAGATCACGGCGGTCTTGTCCGGCCATACCCGGGCCGACCGCTGAAGGAACGACAACGGCGTCAGCGCTGTGTATGAGACTGAATTCATATCTACCACCCACCTCTGGCCGCGATCTGAGACGGGCGGCCTGGGTCCGCTATGTCCGTTTTGCGACACATCCAGCCCAGGGTGATTTCCCGGCGCCCGATAGGGACCAAGGTCCTCGCCGAAGCAGGGACTCAGGCCGGCATGATGTGCGGGGCACGGCAGAAGGGTGACGGTGACAACCGGGCGCGCGTGCGGGGCAACACGCCGCTGACGAGGTGGATGAGGGCACGATGCGGCCCGCGTGATGCGGCCCGCATCCGTTTCGGTGGCAGCCAGCATGCGGCGCGCGAACGGCCCGTCGACCCGCGCCGCTGACCGGCGGTCAGGGCAGCCGGCGGAGGTGGGCGTCTGCGGGGTCGACGGCGCTCTGAAGGCGGATCCGGGCATCGACGGCCTGCACGCCGTCCGGGCGGGCGAAGACCGGGCTCAGCTCGAGCTCAGCGATCTGCGGCAGGTCGTCGGCCATCTGGGAGACGCGCAACAGCAGGTCCCGCAGCGCGGCGAGATCCGCGCCGGGGGCACCGGGGCGCCCGAGCAGGAGCGGGGCGGCGCGGATGGAGCGGATCAGCTCGTCGGCATCGGAGTCGGTCAGCGGGGCGAGCCGCGCGGCGCGGTCAGCCAGCGCATCGGCGGCCGCACCGCCGGCCCCGAATAGCACCAGCGGGCCGGCGACCACTTCGTGCAGCATGCTGACCATCACCTCGGTGCCGCCGTCGACCATCGGCTTGACGATGACCCCGGTCAGCCGGTTGCCGAACGCTTCGCGCAGCGAGCGGAACCCGCGCCGCACCTCGTCCGCACCGTGCAGATCGATCAGCAGGGCGCCGGCGCCACGCGCGCGGACCAGGCCGGGCACGTCCGCCCGGAGCGCGACCGGGCCCCCGAACCTTGTGGCCGCCTCGACGGCGGCGTCCTCCGATACCACCCCGATGCTGTCGGCCAGCGGCACGCCGTAGCAGCCGAGGAGTTCCACGGTCGGGTCCAGCGGCAGCCAGCCGCCGGCCGGCCAGCCGGCCAGATATTCCGCGACCAGATCCTTCGCCCGGTCCTGGCGCAAGCCGTCGAGGCTGGGCACGTTTCCGGGCGGGACCGCCCGCCACATGCCGTAGCGGGCGGCGTGGCCGATAGCGCGGGCGGCGGACTCGGCGTAGGCAAAGGCCGGAACGGCGGGGGAGTCCCCGTCCGGGCCCGGGAGCAGCCGGACCGCTTCCGCCTGGTCCAGCACTGCGGCGGCGACCGGTACGGGTAGCCGCGCGGCGGGCACCTCGGGAGCCGGGTCGCCGCCCGCGCTCCCGGCTGTCAGCGCCAGCACCGCGTCGACGCCCGGATCGGCCCCGGCCAGCTCCAGGCATCGGCCGAAGATTCCGGGGCCGATCAGCAGGGTGGTGTCGACCGGCCCGACCACCGTGGCCCCGCGGGGAAGCAGGTCCCGCAGCGCCCGCTGGGTCTCCCAGGCCAGGCGGGCAACGTGCAGGCCCGCGTCGCTGCACGCGTCGGCGGCGAGCACCGCGACGCCGCGGGTGTTGGACACCACGGCGACCCTGGGCCCGGCGGGTGCCGGCTGCGAGGCCAGCAGGACCGCGGTGTCGAGCAGCTCGCCGAGGTTCGCGGTGGCGATCACCCCGGCCTGCTGGAACAGGGCCTGCCTGGTGAGCAGCGGGGTAGCCGGCGAGGGGCGGGCCTCGGCCAGGCGCCAGCCCGTCGCCGACCGGCCCGCGATCACGGTCAGGACCGGCATACTGCGGCCGACCCGGCGGGCGGTGCGGGCGGACTTGGGCGGGTTCGTGATCGACTCAAGATAGAGCAGGGCCAGCTTGGTCGCCGGGTCGGACTCCCACCACCGCAGCATGTCGGTGCCGGCCACGTCGTCCTTGTCGCCGAACGAGACGAGGGAGGAGATCCCGACGCCGATCCGCGACAGGTGCCCGGCCAGGGCGAAGCCGGCGCCACCGGTCGACTCCAGCGCCAGGCCAGCGCTTCCCGGCCTGAGATGGTGGCCCGCGAACGTCGCGTCGAGCCTTGCGCTGGTGTCGGCCACCCCGAAGCTGGCCGGCCCGACCATCCGCATGCCGTGGCGGCGGCAGATGCTCAGCAGCTCCTCGCGGCCCGCGCTGTCGAATCCGGCCGCGAGAACCACCAGGCCCTTGACCCCCCGCCGCCCGCATTCCTCAGCGATACCGGCCACCGCCGCCGCCGGTGTGGCGATGACCGCCAGGTCGACGTCCCGGGGCAGCGCGGCGGCCGACGGGACGCAGGGAACACCGTCCAGTTCGGTTGCGGCCGGGTTGACCGCGTACACCGGACCGGGGAAGCCGCCGCTCACGATGTTGTGCAGGATAACCCGCCCGACTGAACCGGGCCGCCGGCTGACGCCGATGACCGCGACCGAGGCTGGCGCCAGGACGTGTCGCAGGCTGGCCACGTCGGCTGACCGCTCCCGCTCGGCCACCGCGTCGCGGTAGCTGGCGAGGGCGACGTCCGCCTCGCCGGCCGGCAACGGGAAGGTGAGGCTGTACACGCCGTCGGCCAGGGTGCGCTGCGCCTGCAGCCCGGCCTCGGCGAACACTCTCAGCATGGGCGCGTTCTCGCTCAGCGTCTCCGCGGTAAAAGCGTGCAGGCCGCGCCTGCGGGCCAGCGAGACCAGGTGCTCCAGCAGCAGTGTGCCAACACCACGGTGGTGCATGTCATCGGCGACCGCCAAGGCGACCTCAGCCGACTTGGACGGGGGATCGTCGCACTCGTAACTGCCGCAGCCGATCAGCTCACCGTCCCTCAGGGCGAGCAGCGCAGCGTGGTCCGGCGCGGGCTCACGGCAGAGCCGGCGCGCCTCCCATTGGCCCGCGCGCGGGCTCAGGCTGAAGAAACGCATGTAGAGACTGTCCGGGGACAGCTTCTCGTGCATCTCCCGCACCACGTCCAAGTCGTCCGGCCGCGCGGGCCGGATCCTGATCGTGGTGCCGTCAACCAGCAGTGAGTACACACTGGGCTCGGCGTCTGCGCTCACGGTCACCCTCTCGGTCCTGCGACGGCTGGCGATGCCGAACTTACCCGCATTACCGGCCATCGGCACGACGCCCTCCGGGGAACCCCCGTCCCTCGCCCGCTTCGCCGGAAAGCCGGCCTGGAAGGCAACTCCCGCGCCAGGACCCTTGCGCCAGATTCGCAGAATGCCGTTAGCTGTTAGCTAAATATGCGGTTGGGGCGGGCCCGGACCCTGCCTGCTCGCCGCTCATCACCTCAGTGACTTCGGAGCGTCCATGAGCGAGCGAATCGACGTCCTGGCGGGCGCCACCATCGCCGGCGCAGGCGGTGACGCGGTCCGCGGAAAGGGGCCTGCGCTGACCCAGTGGGTGGATGCCGCGGTGCTGTCGCGGCACCTGTGCCGGTTCGAGGCGCTGACCTTGGCGCTGTGGACGGTGCAGCGCGCGATCTGCCCCCCCATCGCCCCCCGCCTGCGCTTCGTCCGGCACCGGCTGCCCCGAAGGAAAGCCGGGCCGCGCACCCGCAGCTACATCTTGAACGACGTCTGGAGGCATCACATGGCCGCCCATGATTGGTATCAGCACGTCGAGATCAGTGACGGCGGCCGCACCGTCGCCGCAGCCGAGGTGATCATCTCCGGAGGATCCGGCGGAACCGCCCGGGCGTCGTTGCGCGCGGAGTCCGGGCACATCGCTCCAGGCCGCCGCGCGAGCCTGGTCGATGCGGTGCTGGACCTGCCCGCGGTACGGGAAAGCGCGCGCTTGGCGGCGGTATTCCCGCTCGGCGACAGCGAGTCACTGCACCGGCTTGAGCAGCGCTGCAGGGACGTCCGTACCCGCCCAGCCGGATCGACCGCGATCTTGGAAGCCGACCTTCAGCCCGGCGATGACGGCCGCGCGGCCCAGGACCCGGTCGGCGAGGCAGATCCGGAGGGGTGACCGCTGCCGTACCCAGGCCGGTGAGCCCGGTCAAGAGGTTCACCAACGTTTGCCGCGGGCCCACGCCAGCGGATCGAGATCGAGGGTGCCGGCCACGGCCGCCTCGGCGACATCGGTGAGCCGCAGGTTGCTCTTGCGGGCGTAGGCCCGCAGCCGGGAGAAGGCCTCGGCCAGGTCGACGCCGGCGCGCTCTGCGACCACGCCCTTGGCCTGCTCGATTGCCACGCGGCTGGTCAGGGCAACAGAGAGCTGCTCGTTCACAAGCTGGGCCCCGGCGCTGGCACGATGCTGCACGATGCTGAGGGTGGCGAGGTCCGCGAAGGCGCGGGTGACGATGACGTCGCCTTCGGCCATCGGGATCTGCGTGACGCTGAAGAGGTTCAGGGCACCGAGGGTGTCGTCACGAAACCGCAGCGGCAGGGCAGACACCGACCGGAAACCTTCCCCGAGGGCGGCGGCGGAGAAGGACGGCCAGCGGCCGGACTCGGCCTCCAGATCCTGATGCTCGACGCGCTCCCCGGTGCGGAAGGCATCCAGGCAGGGGCCTTCCTGGGCCTGCAGCTCGAACAACTCCAGCAGGCGCATCGTCTCGCTAGAGGAGGCCACCAGCCCCAGATTGCCCCCGGGAGAGACCAGCATCACCCCGGCCGCGGCGACGCCCAGCACGTTGACGCATCGGTCCGCGAGCCCGGTCAGCAGGTCAACGACGTCGTAGTCGTCAACGAGAGTGTCGGCCATCTCGGCGAGTGATCGAATCGCGTCGGCTGCTTGCAACATCTCGAGTCACCTCTCGCACTTCCGGCGGCCCGTCAGGGCCGCCGGGCCAGCAGACCGAGGGCCGGGCCGCGGCGTCCATCCTTGTGGCGGTCTGTCCCCGCCCGGCCGCGCCGGGTAAGCGGGGCTCATGCCAGCCTCACCCGGCGAGCGACAACGTCATCAGCGACGTCGGCGAGCAGGCGATTATTGCCGAACGCGAACGCCCGCAGCCGGATCAGCGCCTCGGCGACGCTGATCTCCTCCTGGACCGAGACCATACCCGCCGCATTGTGCACTGCGAAATGGAAGTCGGCGCCGACCTCCAGCTCTTCTGCCACCACCCCGGAGGGTGCCCCGGCCTGGGTGTCCAGCACCCAGCGGGCGGCCAAGTCGGCCGCGACCAGCGCGTCAGCGTGCTGCTCGCGGTCCAGCACGCCCGGCCGGTCGCGGTAGAAGTTGAGCGCCCCCAGCCGCACCGTGCCGACCCGCAGCGGGAACCCGAATACCGCCCGCACGCCCGCCTGCAGCGCCGGCGGGGTGAACGCGGGCCACCGCTCGGCCACCGGCTCGGCCAGATCCGGCTCGGCCACCACCCTGTCCTGCTGGTAAGCATCCACGCACGGGCCCTCGCCCAGCGTGAACTGCAGCTCCTCGATCAGCTGGCTAACATCATCGGTGCTGCTCAACGACCCTCGCGGTACGTCACCCGACATGAGCATGACTCCGGCACCATTGACCCCCACGATCCCCGGGCACACCGCGCACAGCCGGGCAGAGGACCACCCATCTCCCCCACCAGACAGCGCAGCCACCATCCGCCTATGCCTGTCGCCAGCCATCTCAGCGACGCAACCGCGGGTACGAATACGTCTCGCTGCCCGCACGATCAAGACGAACATTCACCTGACAGCTCCTTCGGCTGAGAAGGAAAGCGTCAGCAGGGACTGGACTCAACGCCCTTCCGGGCCCGGCTCGCCGAGCCTCTCAGTACTACGCTACGCCCCTTCAGTACTACGCTACGCCCGCCGATGCGGGTTTTGGGGCTGCCAGGCTGCATAATGCTGGGCATGCGCCTTTCAGCCCGCGCGGACTACGCGTTGCGCGCGGCAATCGAACTCGCCTCAGCTACCGACGGCCACGTTACGGCGGATCGGATCGCGCGCGCGCAGCAGATACCGGGCAAGTTCCTGGAGACGATCCTGACCCAGCTCCGGCGCGCCGGGCTGATTCGCAGCCAGCGGGGGCCGGAGGGCGGCTTCTGGCTCGCCCGGCCCGCCGCCGAGATCTCGCTGGCCGAGATCATCCGCGCCATCGACGGGCCGCTGCTCGGCGTTCGCGGTGAGCGCCCGGAGAACATCGACTACCCCGGGGCCGCTAAGCCGCTGCAGCAGGTGTGGATCGCGCTGCGGGCCAACGAGCGCGCCATCCTGGAAGAGGTAACGCTCGCGCACATCGTCTCGGGTGAGCTGCCCGCCAGAGTGCAGGCGCTCACGGACAACCCCCAGGCCTGGGTGTAGGGCCGGGCCTGGGGTAAGGCCGGGCCTGGGGGCAGGGCCGGGCCTGGGGTGAGGCCGGGCCTGGGTGTAGGGCCGGGCCTGGGGTAAGGCCGGGCCCTACGGGGCAGGGCCGGGCCTGGGGTAAGGCAGGGCCTGGGGTAAGGCAGGGCCTGGGCAGGCCGGGCCTGAGGGCCAGTCCAAACCGCGGGCACGGGACACGCGAACTGAGGCCGGAGACGCGAACGGCGGGCGCGGCCTCGCCGCGCCCGCCGTTTGGCAGCTATTTGAACCGGAGCCGGTTACACCGGCACCATGTCAGTTGCTTCATGTACGTGGGATTCGACCGCGCCAAAGTCGGCAGCCGGGTCAGAGGTCATGTCGTCCGGGCTGAATCCCGCGTTGCGCACGACGCCCACGGTGACCTGGCTGCCAGCGGGCAGCTTCGGCTCCCTGGGCGCCTCGAGCACGGGCTCATTCTGCAGCTCGGCCAGCGCGAAGTTGTCCGCGACCTCACGGAAGACCTGAGAAAGAGGAATTCCCAGGGCGCTGCAGATCGCTGCCAGCAGCTCCGAAGAAGCCTCCTTCTGCCCCCGCTCTACTTCAGACAGATAACCCAGTGAGACCCTGGCCGAGGCTGAGACCTCTCGCAGGGTCCGACCCTGCCGCAGGCGCAGCCGACGCAGCACGTCACCGAGCAAGTGACGAAGCAAAACCATCGTCGCACTCCTTCCCGAGGCAGACCCGTTACCCCCCACGGTACCTGTCCGGATGACCAGTCCGGGAGCCGGCAACGGTCCTTTCGCTTCTGACGTAACGCTGTAATCACCGGATGTCTTCCCGGATACGGCCGAGCAGGAGGGCCAGCGAGCGCTCTACCGTCAGCCTACGGATCCGGTCTCGGTCGCCGTCAAGCGCCAGGGTTCGAACCACCGTGTCTTCTTCCGCGCTGACCGCGATGTGAACGGTGCCGACCGGCTGGCCATCCTGCGGATCTGGCCCGGCCACCCCGGTGGTGGCCACGCCGAAGGTAGCGATCAGCCGCTGGCGCACCCCGTCGGCCATGGCCGCGGCCACGCCGGGGTAGACCGCCCCGTGCTCGTCGAGCATCGCCCGGGGGACGCCGAGCAGGGCGGCCTTGAGGTCGGTCGCGTAGCTGACGACGCCGCCCCGGACGGCGTAGGACGCCCCGGGGACCGTCGTCAGCCCGGCCATGACGAGGCCGCCGGTCAGCGATTCGGCGGCGGCGACCGTCTGCCCGGCCGATCGGAGCAGCGTGATCACCTGCGTGGCCAGCATCCGCATGTCGTCGCTCACCGGACTATTTTCGGTCATTGCACTCCCCGCTGTGGCCGTGTCCCGTGCTGCCCCGAGGCTACGGCGCTGGGTCCGCCCGGCGCAGCCGGGCCGCGCGCAGGACATAGTCGGCCCCGGTCACCAGCGTCACCGCGACGGCGATGCCCATCACGATGGGGCGAGCGACACCGAACGGCCCCGGCAGCAGGTACAGGCTGATCGCCACCATCTGCAGCAGGGTCTTGAGCTTGCCGCCCCGGCTGGCCGCGATCACGCCACGGCGGATGACGGCGAAGCGCAGCAGCGTGATCCCCACCTCGCGTACCAGGATCAGCGCCGTGACCCACCAGGCGAGCTCGTGCAGCACCGACAGGGTGATCAGCGCCGCGCCGGTCAGCGCCTTGTCGGCGATCGGGTCGGCGATCTTGCCGAAGTCGGTCACGAGCCCGCGCTGCCGGGCCAGGCGCCCGTCGAAGAAGTCGGTCGCCGAGGCGATCCAGAACAGCACGAAGGCGGCGATCCGCCCCGAGGTGCCGCCCGCGACCAGGCAGGTCACGAACAGGGGCACCAGGACGATACGCACGATGGTGAGCACGTTAGCCACGTTCACCAGGCCGGGAGCGACGCCCGGCTGGTGGGCAGGCGGAACGGGACGATGATCCGCCCCGGCTGGCCCGGGCGGCTGCGCAGCCGGCCCGGGAGTGCTCAACTCCGGTCCGCCAGCGAGCGGGCCACCGGGGCGGCCGCCGGCACAGCCTGGGCCGTGGCTACGAGATCCACTCCGTCGGAGGAAACGACCGTGGCCCGGACCAGCTGGCCTGGGGTGAGGTCCGCGTCGGCCTGGACCGTCGTGGTCCCGTCGACCTCAGGCGCCTGGTGCGCGGCGCGGCCCTCGAACAGGCCGTCACCGAGCCGCTCCTCGATGATGACCTCGGCGGTTTCACCGATCCGCTCGGCGCCGCGCTGGGCCATCAGCTCCTCGGCGAGGTCAGCGATCTCCTCGACGCGGCGGGCCACTTCGTCGGCGGGCAGCTTGCCCGGCAGGGACGCGGCCTCGGTGCCGTCCTCGTCGGAGTAGCCGAAAACGCCGATGGCATCCAGCCGGGCGCTGCTGAGGAACAGCTCCAGCTCGCGCAGGTCGTCGGGGGTCTCGCCGGGGAACCCGACGATGAAGTTGGACCGGACGCCGGCCTGCGGCGCGATGGCCCGGATCCGCTCCAGCAGGTTGAGGAAGCGCTCGCGGTCACCGAACCTGCGCATCGCGCGCAGCAGCGAGCCGCTGGCGTGCTGGAAGGAAAGGTCGAAGTACGGAGCCACGCCCGGGGTGCCGGCGATGGCCTCGATGAGCCCGGGCCGCAGCTCGGCCGGCTGCAGGTAGCTGATCCGCACCCGGTCGATGCCAGGGGTCTCGGCCAGCAGCGGCAGGACTTCCTCCAGCAGGCGCAGGTTGCCGAGGTCCTTGCCGTAGGAGGTGGAGTTCTCGCTGACCAGGAACAGCTCCCGGACGCCCTGGCTGGCCAGCCATTCGGCCTCGGCCAGCAGCTCGTGCGGCCGGCGCGAGAGGTACGCACCGCGGAACGCGGGAATCGCGCAGAAGGAGCAGCGCCGGTCACACCCGGAAGCGATCTTCAGCGGTGCCACGACCCCGTGCGACAGGCGGCGGCGTACGGGGCGGGGGCCGGAGGCGGGCGCGAGGCCCTCCGGCAGGTCACCTGGGCCGCTGGATGCGGCGGCGGCCGCGGGCGCGGCGCCGCTGGGCCGGTCGGCGGGGCTGATCGGCAGCAGGGTGCGGCGGTCCCGTGGTGTGTGCGCGGCCTTGCGCCGGCCGGCCAGCACGTCGTCCAGGCGCGTCGCGATGTCGCCGTAGTCGTCGAAGCTGAGAATCTGGGCTTCCGGGAGCGCATCGGCGAGCTCGCTGCCATAGCGCTCGGCCAGGCAGCCCGCCGCGACGACCTTGGCCCCGGACTCGGCCGCGCCGAGCAGTTCGTCGATGGACTCCTGCTTGGCGGCCTGGATGAAGCCGCAAGTGTTGACCATGACGACGCTCGCGTCCTCGCCGTCGGCGGCGACTTCCCAGCCGCCCGCCGCCAGCCGGCCGGCCAGCTCCTCCGAATCGACCTCGTTCCGGGCGCAGCCGAGCGTGATCAGGCTGACGGTGCGGCGGGCCGCGCCGTCGTCACCGGGTACGGGCGAACCCGGCGCGCGCGACGGCCCGCGGGATGAGGAAGGCACACGGGCAGATTACGGCACCGCCGGCACCGCGGGGGCCGTCGGCGAGCGCCGCGGGGCACCCGGAGGGAAGTGGGAGCCCACAGCGACTCTCGTTAAGGAAATTCCGGAACGGCAGCGGCCGGCCACTGCGGCACCGGCCGGGACCAGGCCGTCGCAGGAGCGCTAGCTGGCGTTGCCGGCCGCGGGCTGCCCGGAGACCTGCTGGCCCGGGCCCAGGGTGAGCGTGACCGGCTGGCTGGTGCCCGGCGACTGCTTCTTCCCGTTGACGGTCAGCACCACCCCGGCCGGGTTGCCCAGGCGCAGGCTGACGTCCTGGGTCTCCTTCCAGGTCTGGGTGGAGCCAGCCGAGACGACACCGCTGTAGATGGTGTTGTTGCCCTGGTCGCTGGTCAGGTAGACCCAGCAGTCCTCGACGGCGCTCAGGTGGATGATCACATCGTGGCTGGCCGGTGCCGTCCGGGTCGGGGACGGCGAGCTGGGCTTGGGTGTGGGGTGCCGGGTCGGGGCCGCCAGCGCGGCCGCCGCCTTGCCGTGGGAGGACGAGGAGGACGAGGAGGACGACACCAGGTGGTAGGCGCCATAGCCGACGATCACCAGCAGGGCCAGGATCATGGCGACGCTCCAGTTCAGCGAGCGCCGTTCCTTGATCCGCAGCGGGGTGGACGGCTCGAACACGTCGGCCGCCCGCATCGCTTCCGGGGCACCGTGCGCCTCATCGTACTCGCGGATCAGCGGAACCGGATCGATGCCGACCACCGACGCAATGCTCCGGATGTGCCCCCGGGCGTAGAAGTCGCCGCCGCAGGCCGAGAAGTCGTCCTGCTCGATGCCCCGGATGATGGTTTCCCTGATCCGGGTCCTATCTGCGACCTGCGTCACGGTGAGACCAGCCTGACGGCGTGCGTCCGCCAGGGTGTCACCGATGCTCACGCTGCGCCTCCACTGGCGTTGTCATGATCGTCTCCGTGTACGGGAGCCATCACTAAGTGTAGACGTCATCAGGGCTGCCGAAGTGAAGCGGCTGTTAACCTGTGACCGCTATTTGGCGGAAATCCGGCGGCGTCCGCAGGCTACCTTGCCCACCCCTGCCGCAGCTCAATCGCCGCGCAGCGAGCTGAGAACTTCACCCAGCTCGTCCGGCTTGAGCAGCACGTCCCGCGCCTTGGAGCCCTCGCTGGGACCGACGATACCCCGGCTTTCCAGCAGGTCCATCAGCCGGCCGGCCTTGGCGAAACCGACGCGCAGTTTACGCTGCAGCATCGAGGTGGAGCCGAACTGGGTGCTGACGATCAGCTCTGCCGCCTGGACCAGCAGTTCCAGATCGTCACCGATGTCGGAGTCGATCTCCCGGGAGCGCTCCGGCGCCGCGGCCACGTCTTCGCGGTAGTCCGGCTCGGCCTGCTTCTTGCAGTGGGCGACGATAGCCCGGATTTCCTTCTCCGAGACGAACGCGTTCTGCAGCCGCATCGGCTTGCTGGCCCCCATGGGCAGGAACAGCGCGTCCCCCTGCCCGACCAGCTTTTCCGCGCCGGGCTGGTCCAGCACGACCCGGCTGTCGGTGAGGCTGGAGGTGGCGAACGCGAGCCGGGACGGGACATTGGCCTTGATCAGCCCGGTCACCACGTCCACGCTGGGCCGCTGGGTGGCCAGTACCAGGTGGATGCCGGCCGCCCGGGCGAGCTGGGTGATCCGGACCACAGAATCCTCGACGTCGCGCGGCGCGACCATCATCAGGTCGGCCAGCTCGTCCACGATGGCCAGCAGGTACGGGTAGGGCCGGTAGACCCGCTCGCTGCCGGGCGGGGCGGTCAGCTTGCCGGCCCGGACCGCCTTGTTGAAGTCGTCCACGTGCCGGAAGCCCGAGGCGGCCAGATCGTCGTAGCGGCGCTCCATCTCCCCCACGACCCATTCCAGCGCCTCGGCCGCCTTCTTGGGGTTCGTGATGATCGGGGTGATCAGGTGCGGGATGCCCTCGTAGATGCTCAGCTCAACCCGCTTCGGGTCGACCAGGATCATCCGCACCTCGTCCGGGGTGGCACGCGTCAGCACCGAGGTGATCAGACCATTTATGCAGACGCTTTTCCCCGATCCAGTAGCGCCGGCGATCAGCATGTGCGGCATCTTGGCCACGTTCGCCACCACCGTGCGGCCCTCGACGTCCTTGCCCAGGCCGACCACCATCGGGTGCTGGTCCCCCGTCGCGACGGGGGACCTCAGCACGTCGCCGAGGCTGACGATCTCCTTATCGGAGTTCGGGATCTCGACGCCGATCGCGGACTTGCCCGGGATCGGGGAGATGATCCGCACGTCCGCGCTCTTGACCGCGTAGGAGATGTTCTTGCTCAGCGCGGTGACCCGCTCCACCTTGACCGCCGGCCCGAGCTCGATCTCGTACCGAGTCACCGTCGGGCCCCGGGTGAACCCAGTGACCTGCGCGTCTACGTTGAACTGCTCGAGCACTTCGGAGAGGGCGGCCACCATGAGGTCGTTGGCTTTGGTCCGGGCCTTCGGCGCGGAACCGGGGCGCAGCAGGGCAGCCGGGGGCAGCGTGTAACTGTCGTCGGCGGCGCCGGTCAGCGTGAGCTGCTCCGGGCGCCGGAACGGATCATGAGCGGCCGTGACCCCTGCGGGACCTCCCGGGTAGCTGGCGCCGGGCCCGGGCTCGGCGTGGTCGGAGTGGTCGGTGTGATCGGCCCCGGGCAGGCCCGGCATGCCGTGAGGCCCGGGTGTCCCGGACGTACCGGGCAGGAAGCCGAGCGCTTCCAGCAGGCCCTCATCGGTGTCCGGGCCGACCGGGCTCACGTCGCCAGCCGGGACGGCCGCACCGGGCTGGCCAGCACCGAGCCCGGCGGCGGGATCTTCCATCGTGCCGCGCCGGGCGCGCGCCTCGGCGTCCAGCAGCGGCGAGTCGTACGGCTTGACCCGGTCGCCGCCCTCGATGGCGGTGCGGGCGCCGCGCGCGGCCCGGGCCAGCTGGCCGCGGATACGCTTGCCGCCGCCGTCGAGCGGGGTGGCCTCTTCGCCGCCCTCCTCGCCGAACTCCTGGCTGTAATCCGCGTCCTCGCCGAGGACGCGGGTGCGGCGGCCGAAGAACTCGCGGGCCTCTTCCATCCGCTCGGGAATCCGGTGCACCGGGGTGCCCGTGATGACCAGGACGCCGAACCCGGCGACCAGGGCCAGGATGGGCGCCGCCACCCAGGCCGTCAGCACCCTGGCCAGCGGAACGGATACGGCGAACCCGACCAGGCCGCCCGCGTGGCGCATGGCCACCTCGCCGTCCGAGGGCGACGGCATGCCGTTGGCGAAGTGCACCAGGCCGAGCACACCGATGGTGAGCGTGGCCCAGCCGATGACGACCCGGCCGGCCTCGGAGTTGCGTTCGGGGTGGCGCAGGTACCGCCAGGAGATCAGCGCGGCCAGCAGGGGGGTCAGCCAGGACGCCGCGCCCGCGGCGCCGTGCACGAACGCCGAGATGGACCGGCCGACCAGGTTGTCCATCCCCCACCAGATGCTGGCGGCCAGCACGATAGCCACGGCCAGCCAGAGCAGCCCGACACCGTCCCGGCGGTGCTCGGGATCGAGGTCCCGGGCACTGTGACCGAACCGGCGCGCCGTGAGGCCCGCGAGGCCGGCCATCACCATCCACGCCGCCGCGACCGCGTGCCCGATCCACTCAACGAGGATCACGATCGGGTCGTGCGTCTGCCGACGCGACTGCGGGCGGCGGCCCTTGGCTCCCTTGCGTGCCCTGGCCGCAGGGCGCCTGCCGCCTCGGCTGCGGTTGCGATTCGCGGTTGAGCTGGCGCTGCGTGCCTTCGGTCCGGTCCCCGCACGGGACGCGCCGGAGCGCCCGGACGAGGTAGCGGGCTTACGCCGGGCAGGCCGGTCCGGCTCCGCGCGGAATTCACCGGAGCCGCCGCCCTGCGGGCGGGTCGAGCCTTTGGGCGCACGTGTCGCCATGATGACCAAGCTAACGAATAACCCGCCCCCGGTGGGGGATGCCGGCCGCGGTGTGTCCCCCGCCGCGGAAGGGCGGGCACCGCGGTGGTCCCGACGAGGAGGGAGCCGGCCCTCCGGCTGGCTGCCCGCAACTGTGCTCCCGTCAAGCTATTTGCCTGGCCCGGCCCCGCTGGGCCGGATCATTGCGGGTGCCTGGCGCTGGCAGGCGGTGAAACCGCCTGCTTGGTCGTGGCCTGACCGTGGTAGCGAGCAAGCAGGTCCTCCTCCTGCTGTTTCTTGGGGAACAGGAAGAAGACGAGCGCCAGCCCCACCAGGATCGCGATGATTCCTGCTGTGTAGGCCCATTGGTCGCCCTTCAGGAACGACGTTTTCGCCGCGGCGGTGATCTGGCTGGCGTACTGCGGGTACCGCTTGGCGGCATCGGCAGCGCTGGAGAAGGACTTGATCAGCTCGTTCTGGACGGTGGTGGTGATCTGCTGCTTGTTGGGTGCCGCGGCGATCGCCGCGGTGAAGGCGGTGGCGTAGCCCGCCGCGAGCAGGGCGCCGAAGATCGACTGCATGATCGCGCCGCCTAGGTCGCGCTGCAGGTCGGCGGTGCCTGAGGCCATCCCGGCGCGCCGGACCGGGACCGAGGCGGTCAGGCAATGCGAGGCGGGGGTGCCGGCCAGCCCGACTCCGATCCCGATCAGCGCGTAGGCCAGGCCGACCTTCCAGTACGGGATGTGCTGCTTCCACAGCAGGAGCATCGCCAGGAAGCCCAGCAGGAGGAACGCGAAGCCGACGATGAGGGTGAGCCGGGAGCCGCGCTGGTTCACCAGCTTGGCCGAGCCGGGGGCGACCAGCACCATGAACGCGGCCATGGGCAAGATCGCGAGCCCGGCGTCCAGCGTGGAGTAGCCGAGCACGTTCTGCATGTACTGCTGGCCGATGAACAGGCCGCCCATCAGCGCGCCAAAGACGATGATCCCCCCGACCGCCGCCACCCAGAAGACCCGCCGCCCGGCGACGTGCAGGTCATACAGCGGATTGCGGGCCCGGCGCTGCCGGATGATGAAAGCGATGGCCGCGGCGGCCGCGGTGACCGCCAGTCCCAGGACCAGGGCACCGGTGTCCGGGACGGGCGCGAAGTTGATCGAAAGGATCAGCGCCGCCACGAACAGCGCGGACAGGACGCCGCCCAGGTTGTCGACCGGGTCGGTGGTCTCGTTGACGTGGGCCGGCACGAAGACCAGCGCCATCACCAGGGCCACCACGGCCAGCGGCAGCGTGACCAGGAACACCGAGCCCCACCAGAAGCTCAGTAGCAGCGCCCCGGCGATCAGCGGGCCGAGCGCGGCGATGGCGCTGCCCAGGCCCGCCCACAAGGCGATCGACCGGGTGCGCGCAGGCCCGGACCACAGGGCCGTGATCACGGCGAGTGTGGTCGGGTAGGCCATGCCCGCCGCCACCCCGCCGAGAATCCGGGCCGCGATCAGCACGTCGTCGGTCGGCGCGTAGGCGGACAGCAGGCACGCGGGAACCGACAATGCCACGCCCAGCATGAGCATCATCTTCCGGCCGTAACGGTCCCCCAGGGCGCCCAGGTACAGCACCGAGCAGGCCAGGCCGAGCGAGAATCCGACGGCGATCAGGTCGATGGCGGCCTGTCCGGAATCGAACGCCTTGCCGATATCAGGCAGCGCGACGTTGGCCACGGCCAGGTTCATGTTGGCGACGGACTCCACCAGGATCAGCGAAATGAGCACCAGTCCCGCGCGAGCCGGCGCCGCGCCAGCCGACGCCGCGCCAGCCGCGCGAGCGCCCGCCGACGGGCCGGCTCCCGCGCCGTCCTCGGCCATCCCTACGCCCCCACCAAGATCAAGCCGGGCCCCCGCAATGCTGACCCTGCTGCCCCCGCCGGCCTCATTTTTGCACGCCCGATGATCCGAATCCTCCGGCAGCGTGCAGGGGCCGGCATCACCCACGACGGATGATGCCTTTTCCCGTCGCGCCGCGAGCGATTCGAGGCCCTTGGCGCCCTGATTCTGGTCATTTGGCGTGCTGTGGTCGTTTGTGCCTGGCCAAACGGCCCCCCTACGTCGGGACCTCCGGCCCTGAATACGCATTCGCCGCCAATTGACGGTGAAGGTGAGGCATAGGCCCGCGATCAGTGCTCGCGCCCAAGCCGCTCGCGTAGCGGCGGAACGGAAAGGGGGCCAAGCACCGGCGGGTCCAGACGGCTCTGACCCTGGAGGTCACCATGACTACGGCAACCATGAAGCCAGCCGGCGGCGCGGGCGGACGCCACGCGCAAGACCGCGGCTACGGGCTCATCTTCTTCGCCGCCATCCTGATGTTCGTCGACGGTTTCTTCAACATGCTCTACGGCATCGCGGCCATCGCCAACTCGCACGTGTTCGTCGCCGGCGCGCATTACGTGATCGGCGACCTGCGCGCCTGGGGCTGGGTCACGCTCATCATCGCCATCCTGCAGCTGGTCGCTGGGGGCGGGGTGCTGGCCGGCAACCAGCTGGCCCGCTGGTTCGCTGTGGCCATACTCGGGATCAGCGCCATCGAAATGATGTTCTTCATCCCGGCCTATCCCCTCTGGGCGCTGGTCATCATCGCCATCGACGTGATCGCGCTGTACGGGCTGTGCGCCTACGGCAGCCGCGAGAACCTGGCCGAGGTCTAGCCCCGCGCAGCCTGTTGGGACGGGAACAGGCCAGAACAAAGGGGGAATCAGAAGTCCGGTACAAGCCCAGTGTTCGGGGGCCTGTACCGGGCTTCACCACCGTCCCCGGGGACCTAACGAGCCGACCGCAACTGCACATCCTCACCAAACACCGATCGGCTGACGGCTCCGATGCCACCCCGGCACACAACTGTCCGCCCCATCCCCGCTACCTGCGGCCGCGCTTTGAACCCGGATACCGACCGTGATGCCGCCACCGCCGTGGCCCGGCAGCTGGCGATCACCGGCGTGGTGACGGTGTTGCTCCTGGGCATCCTGCTCGGCCTGATCGGCTGGGCCGGGCGATACCTGTTCAGGCGGCGGCGTCACGCTGACTGTGACCGGACATGGCGGGCGGTGGAGCCGCAGAGGACCCGGCCACGTTAATCGCTACACGGCAAGACAGATTGCTGGGCCGACCGCGCTCAGCCGCAAACGCCGGCGGCTCGCGCCTCCGCGAGAGCGGACTCGAGCTTCGTGGCGCCGCCGCCGGCCGGTGCGACCGATTTCCTCACCCCGCTGGTGAGCCTCGCGTGGACGGTGGCCCGCTGAATATCAGCCCGCCGCTGAAGGCCGTCAAGATCTTCAAGTAGCCGCCGTCTCCGCTGCAGCAGGGGTGGGCGGGTAACGTGTTCACCTCCCGCGGGTGATGCCCTGGGCTGGGCCGGGCGGTTGAGTCGGGGCACTGGACCCGTGCCGCACGGCCGGACAGGCACCTTCGAGGAAGGGGTCGCAGCCATGGCGGATGCGACAACCGATCGGACCGCGCGAAGACCGAGTTCTGGAGCGGACCGGAAGTCAGGGTTGGGACAGTGAGTTCTGGCGCTTTCCCGGGCCCGCTCGGCCACTTCATGGCTCAGCTGGATGAGGTGCGTTCCGGCGACATCCTCGACATGGAGCAGGTAGGGCGGCTCTTGGTGGAGCTGGCCGCCGACGAGGAATTTTTTGGTCCGCTGATCGCGGAGATGCCCGCTGAGGAGGCTGGGGGGAAGTGGCTGGTCCAGCCCGAACGGGGTCCGCGCCTGGTGCTGTTCCACCGGCCGGAGGGGGTGATGGCCTACACCCACTCCCACCATTGCTGGGTTGCGGTCGCTCCGGTCCGCGGAGTGGAGACCCATCAACGGTGGGATGCAGTTCGCCATGAGGGAGACCGGGCCGAACTGCGCCTGGCCGAGGACCGCGCCATGCGCCGTGGTGACGTCGCGACGCTGACCCCGCCCGGTGACATCCACAACCATGGCCATGTCCGCGGCTCGGGTCCCAGCCCTTACTCACTCATTCTTCTGGGTGACAACATGTACCTCTACGAACGAAAGGAGTATGACCCCGAGGAAGGGATCTGGCGGAAGCTTGCCCCTGGTGATCCAGGCCGTTCGCACCGCTGATCTCTGGCAGCACCTATCCGGCGGCCGAGACGCTAGACTACCGGCTGGGCCATCTGGCCAGCTCGGCGCGCGAAATTCTCCGGCTGGCGACCTCGGAGAGCCTGCGGTTGTTACCAGGCGTGTAGTTACTCAGCAGGCTGAACGCGTCGTCCACGCTCATGGTCAGGTACTCGGCGGGCATTCCCTTGGCCTGCTCGATGACCACCCGGCTGTTCAGCGCGACCTGGAGTTGCTCGGCCAGCAGGTTGCGCTCCCGTAGGGACCGTTCCTGGGTCAGTGCGGCCATTTCCGCCATGGCCTGCGCGATGTCCATCTCGGCCTCGGTGGACGGCTCGCGGTGCCCCGGAAGAGGTTCAGGGCGCCAATCACGTCCGTGCGTACTCATAGCGTCGTACATTGAGCGCCCGCTCGCGAACGCCGCGGCACGCAAATGGGCGAGCGCGTTGGACGTCGTGTCATCCAGCCGCGCGGCGGTCAGGTGTTGGCGGGGAGCTGGGTGCCGGCGCCGCGGCGGCGGACCTTGACCAGGTCGCGGCGATGCTCGGGCAGGGTGGGCTCCGCGGCGCCCTCGACGGTGAAGCCCGCGTCGGCGATCATCTCCAGGTCCTGGTGGCCGGCCTGGCCCTCGCTGGTGAGGTAATCGCCCAGGAAGATCGAGTTCGCGATGTGCAGGGCGAGCGGCTGCAGGCTGCGCAGGTGGATCTCCCGGCCGCCGGCCAGCCGGACCTCCGCGTCGGGGTTAACGAACCGCACCATGGCCAGGATGCGCAGGCAGCGCTGCGGGGTCAGGGTCCACTTGCCCGCCAGCGGCGTCCCCTCGAACGGGATCAGGAAGTTGACGGGCACCGAGTCCGGGTTGAGCTCGCGCAGCGCGAAGGCGGCGTCCACCAGGTCCGCGTCGCTCTCCCCTATCCCGGCGATCAGCCCGGAACAGGCGGACAATCCCGCGGCGGCGGCCTGGCGCACGGTGTCCACCCGGTCGCCGAAGCTGTGCGTGGTGCAGATGTCGCCGTAGTGGGTCTCGGCGGTGTTCAGATTGTGGTTGTAGGCGTCGGCACCCGCCCCGCGCAGCCGCTCCGCCTGGTCCTGGGTGAGCAGCCCGAGGCACGCGCAGACCTCGACGTGCGGATGCTCCGCCTTGAACGCGGTGATCATTTCCGAGACCCGGGAGATGTCCCGATCGGCCGGCCCGCGGCCGCTAGCCACCAGGCAGACCCGCTTCGCCCCGGCCACGACCCCGGCCCCGGCACTGGCCAGCACGTCCTCCGGCTTGAGCCAGGTGTACTTCAGCACGTCGGCGTCAGAGCCGAGCCGCTGCGAGCAGTAGAAGCAGTCCTCCGGGCACAGCCCGCTCTTGACGTTGACCAGGAAGTTGAGCTTGACCCGGCGGCCGAAGTACCGCTGGCGGACCCGGAACGCCGCCGCCACGACGTCGAGCAGCTCGTCGTCACCGCTGGTCAGGACGGCCAGTGCCGCGTCCCGGCCCGGGAGCTCACGGTTGAGCGCCTGCTCCGCCAGTGCATCAAGCCACTGCATCAATCGCTGTCCTCTCACCCGAATTCCCGGCATACCCGAGGCTGACCGTATCAGCACCTCACCGGGTCCCCCGATGGCGAGTAGTTTGACGTCCTCCCTGCCGTGAACGGCGGGGGTTCCTCCAGCGCGGCTCACGCCGCGTTCCGGTGGGTTCCTGTTTCAGCGCCGGCTGCCATAGGGCGTGGTCTTACACCGGCTTCGCAGGCGTTTTTCTTGTCCGCCCGCCCGCCCGCCCGCCCGGCGGCCAACATGTTTCTCGCCGCGTTCACGTCCCGGTCGTGGACGGTCCCGCACGCCTTGCACGTCCACTCCCGGACGCTGAGCGGCTTGGGGCCGTCCGTCACCCCGCACGCCGAGCACACCTGGCTGGCAGTCGTTATACACCACCCGCGCACACCCGAACACCCGCGCACACCCGAACACCCGCGCCAGGGCCTGCTGCTGCCCCGGCGACGGGTAGAGGCGATACCGGTACCTGACCTGCATGACACCAGAGCATGCCACCGGCCTAAGACAACCGCGCAGGAGCACCGCCGTGGCAGGTACGTGGTCTCCGCGCTCCACGCCCATTGGGTCGTCGTGACGACGTACCGGCGCGGTGTCCTCGATGCGGACATGCCCCGGTCATGCGAGAACGCGACGCGGAAGGCGCGGCGGCGTCGGCGCGGAGCCGCGGGAGCTCAACGGCCAAGACGATCACGTGCACCTGCTGGTGCAGTACCCGCCCAAGGCCGCCGTCCCGGCCCTGCTGAACAGCCTCAAGGGGGCGCCGGCCCAGCGGATCCGATCGGAGGCCCGGCCGGGCGAACCGGCCTATCATGCACGGGCACTTCCGGTCGCCGTCCGCCTTCGCCGCATCCTGCGGTGGTGCGCCGCTTAGCATCATCCGCCAGCACATCGAGCAGCAAACAACGCCAGTTACTGTAGTGCAACCTCCGGGCTAACCCCATCCTGAAGGACGGGGCTCGCGCCCGGCAATTTCGGTACCCTTCGGCTCGTCCGGCCCTCCACGACGGGAGTTCGCCCCGATGCGAATTGCGATCCTCGACGACTACCAGGACGTCGCGCTCTCCTACGCCGACTGGGACGGCCTGCCCGGTAGGCCAGAGGTCACAGTGTTCACCGAGCACATCGAGCGGCACGAGGCGCTGGCCGCGGCGCTCAGCCCGTTCGACGTCATCGTGGCGATGCGGGAGCGGACGGCCTTCGGCGCCAGTCTGCTATCGCTGCTGCCGCAACTCCGGCTGCTGGTGACCACGGGGATGGCCAACGCCGCCGTCGATATCGCCGCGGCGCGGGAACGCGGGGTCACGGTCTGCGGGACCGGGGGCAGCCCATTCGCGACAGCCGAGCTGACCTGGGGCCTGATCCTGGCCCTGGCCCGGCATATCCCCGAGGAGGACCAGCGGATGCGGTCCACCGGTGGAGCAGGCGGGGCCGCCGTCGCCGTCCGCGGCGGCTGGCAGCGCACCATCGGCCGGGGCCTGCATGGACGGCAGCTGGGCATCGTCGGGCTGGGACGCATCGGGCAGCAGGTCGCCGCCTATGGCCAAGCGTTCGGCATGAGGGTGGCGGCCTGGAGCCAGAATCTGAACCCCGATCAGGCGCACGCGGCCGGGGCCGAGCCGGTGAGTAAGGAAGAGCTGTTCTCCAGCTCGGACTTCGTCACGGTGCACTACAAGCTCAGCGAACGCAGCCGGGGGCTGGTCGGCGCGGCGGAACTGGCCCTGATGAGGCCCACCGCGTACCTGGTCAACACCTCCCGCGGCCCGCTCGTCGACAGCAGCGCGCTGGTGGCGGCGCTGCGGAAGGGGACGATCGCGGGGGCCGGGCTGGACACCTACGACACTGAGCCGCTGCCGCTGGGCGACTCGCTGCGGCTGGCGCCGAACACGGTGCTCACGCCGCACCTGGGCTACGTCACCGACGACACGTACCGGGTCTTCTACGGTGAGGCGGTGGAGGACATCGCGGCCTTCGTGCAGGGAGACCCCATCCGCGTGCTCAGTCCCTGACTGGCAGCCCGCCGGGGACGGCACGTGGCAGGCCCCATACGGGCCCGGTGGGCACCGTGACGGCGGTTGCCGTGGGCGGCAAATGGCTCATCCTGCGGTCCTGAACCCGGGTGGGCCAGCGACCAGAACCAGTACGTGGCTTACCCGTTCCGGCCCGTGCAGCGCAGCCCAGCCCACGCTGCCGCCCGCCGGTACGGAGCTTTCATAGTTTTCCAACCTGTTTAGTTGACTTCTATCGGCATGACGTGCTGAGGTTAGGGTGGTGAGCTTTGCGGAGGCAGCGGAGGGGGCGTCCTGATGTCCGTACCTGACACGCCCGGCCCACTCCCCCGCCCGCTGCTCGGCCGGCTCGGCGATCGGCCGGACCACGCCGCTACCGACCTGGACCTGCTGGCCCGCGACATGGCCGTACTCAGGGACAGCGGATACCTCAAGCTAGCGGTGCCCGCGTCCCTGGGCGGGGCGGGCTTCAACCTGCGCCAGGTCGCCTGCGCGCAGCGCCAGCTCGCCGCCCGCGCTCCGGCGGCCGCGCTCGCGGTGACCGCCCACCACGCCTGGGCCGGCGCGGCGGCCGACATACTGGCCAGCGGGGATCCGGATGACGCGGCCGCCAAGTGGGTGCTCCGGGAGGCCACCCGGGGCCGGTTTTTCGCCGGTCACCCGGGCCAGCTCCGTCCTACTGGCCAGCCTGATGGCGCCGGTCATGACGGGAGTGCTCAGGGGGACGACAGGCGCGGTGGGCGGCCCGGGCGGGCCGAACCCGCGGTACGGCGAATGCGCGGCCAGTGCGGGCTCGATGAGCTGGCGGCCCTGGCCGCCGATCCGCCGTCCTGGGACTGGCTCGCGGTGCAGGCGCCTGACGGCCGGAAGGGGAACCGCCCGGAGATGGTGCACACCTTTGCCGGGCGGGACGGGGTCGGCGGCGGACCAGCGGGGGCGCTGGCGCTCCGGACGCTGGGTGAGCCGCTGGTGGCGGGCATGTTCGGGTGGGCCCTGCCGCTGACGGGCATGGCGTGGTATGCGGTCGCGCGGCAGGCGTTCGATCTGGCTGTCGGGCGAGCTGGCCCGCAGGCGGAGGGCGAGCTGCGGGCCGGGCACCCGGGCTCTGCCGCGGCGGGGCATCCGCTGGACCGGTGGGAAGTGGCCGAGGCGGCATTGCGGCTGGACAGCCTGCGCGGGCGGCTCGACGAGGCGATCGACGGCTGGCAGCGGCGCACCGCGGCGGGCGGCGCGCTCACCAGCCTCGACCCCGGTGGCCAGTGGCTCATCAGCCTGTTCACCGTCCGGCACGCCGCCGCCGACGGTGCCCGGCGGGTCATCGAGCTGGCGGCGGCGATCGCCGGCGAGAGGACCGGGCTCGCCGATCTCACGGGGCCAGTCGGACCCGTCGGGCCGGTGGGGCCGGTAAGGGCGTAAGGGGCACGCTCACGGGGCTGGTAGGCCCCCGTGAGTGGGCGACGTCGGCCCGGTCAGGGTCTGGGATGGCTCCAGACGGCTGGCCCGGCGCAGGTGATGAGGATGTCCGCCTCGCCCGCCAGGCCCTCAGCGTCAAAGTCCGGGTTGGCCAGGTCGACGCCCCACGGCTGGCCGCCGATCTCGGCGGCTACGGTCTTGGCCCCGGCGAGGTTGACATCGGCCACGATGACGTGCGCCCCGGCCTGCGCCAGCCGGGCCGCGCAGGCCGCCCCGATACCGTCCGCGCCGCCGGTGACGACAGCCCGGCGGCCGCTGAGGTCAAGTCCGGGAACGCCCGCGGCCGCGGGCGGGACCCCGGGCCCGCCGGGCTGCGCTGTTCCGCCGGGCTGCGCCGCCCCGCCAGGGGAAGGAGGCGCGCCGGGCCTGGCCTAGACCTCCACCACGACAGGAATGATCATGGGGCGGCGGCGGTAGTGGTCGCTCACCCAGCGTCCCACGGTCCGCCGCACCAGCTGCTGGATCTGGTGGGAATCGGTGATGCCCTCGGCGGCCGCCCGGGCCAGCGCCTCCTCGATCCGGGGCCGGACCTCGGCGAACGCCGCCTCGTCGATACCCGAGCCGCGGGCGTGCATCTCCGGCGGGGCCACCATCTTGCCGGTGGTCGAATCGAGCACGATCACCACGGAGACGAACCCCTCGTCGCCGAGGATCCGGCGGTCCTTGAGCTGCTCGTCGGTGACCTCACCCACCGACAGGCCGTCCACGTAGACGTAGCCGCAAGGCACGGCGCCAGCGATGGTGGCCTGGCCCTCGACGAGGTCGACGACAACCCCGTCGTCCGCGATCACGATGTTGCCCTCCGGAACGCCGCTGAGCGCGGCCAGCCGGGCGTGCGACCGCAGGTGGCGCCATTCCCCATGGATGGGCATGAAGTTGCCCGGCTTGGTCACGTTCAGGACGAACAGCAGCTCGCCGGCGTGCGCGTGGCCGGACACGTGCACGAGAGAGCTGCCCTTGTGCACCACCCGGGCGCCAAGCCGGGTCAGGCCGTTGATGACCCGGTAGACGGCGGTCTCGTTGCCCGGGATCAGCGACGAGGCCAGGATGACCGTGTCGCCTTCGGCGATCCGGATCGGGTGGTCACGGCCCGCCATCCGGGATAGCGCGGACATCGGCTCGCCCTGCGACCCGGTCGAGATCAGCACCACGTCCTGCGGCGGCATCTCCTCGGCCTCGCGCATGTCGACCAGCATGCCGCCGGGTACCCGCAGGTAACCCAGGTCACGGGCGACGCCCATGTTCCGCACCATGGACCGGCCGACGAACGCGACCTTGCGGCCGTGCCCCGCCGCCGCGTCCAGGACCTGCTGCACGCGGTGCACATGGCTGGCGAAGCAGGCGACGATGATGCGCTTGCTGGCGGAAGCGAACACCTGATCCAGGACGGGAGCGATCTCCCGCTCGCTGACCACGAACCCCGGCACCTCGGCGTTGGTGGAGTCCGACATGAGCAGGTCGACGCCGTCGGCGCCGAGCCGGGCGAACCCGCCGATGTCGGTGAGCCGGTGGTCCAGCGGAAGCTGGTCCATCTTGAAGTCGCCGGTGTGCAGCACCAGGCCCGCCGGGGTGCGGATGGCCACCGCGAGCGCGTCGGGGATCGAGTGGTTGACGGACAGGAACTCGAGGTCAAACGGGCCGGCCTGCTGCCTTGTGCCCTCGGCGACCTCGTCGACGACCGGGGTAATGCGGTGCTCGGTGAGCTTGCTCTTCACCAGCGCGAGCGTCAGCCGGGACCCGATCAGCGGGATGTCGGCGCGGTTGCGCAGCAGGTACGGCAGGGCGCCGATGTGGTCCTCGTGGGCGTGCGTCAGCACCACCGCGTCGATGAGGTCGAAGCGGCCCTCCAGATAGCGGAAGTCAGGCAGGATCAGGTCGACGCCCGGCTGGTCGGGCTCGGGGAACAGGACACCGCAGTCGACGACGAGCAGGCGGCCGTCGTACTCGAAGACGGTCATGTTCCGCCCGATTTCGCCGAGGCCGCCAAGGGCGACGAGGCGCAGGCCGCCTTCGGCCAGCGGCGGGGGCAGGGGAAGTTCGGGGTGGGGATGACTCACGTTGCTCTATTCCGCTCTGTTTCAGATGGTCCCGGCCGGTACGGGTCTCGGGTCAGGGCCTCTGTCCGTCATGCTTTCGATCACTCCTATTTTCCAACATCATGATTGGTCTGTGCCTTCCCGCTGGGCCTTCCCGCCGGTCCGGGGCGCGGAGTACCCGGGTGCCCGGCAGGCGGCCGGTGCGCCCGCCTCGCGTGCGCGAGGCGGGCCCGTCCGGCCTGCGCTATCCGTCAGGACCCGCTGTCCGGCAGCTTCAGACCGCCCAGCTCGAGGTCCTCGCGCAGCCGCCGGACCTCAGCCGGCGTCGCGCTCTCCAGCGGCGGGCGCACCGGGCCGCCGGGCAGCCCGAACATGGTTAGCGCGGCCTTGGTCATGACCAGCCCCTGGTTGCGGAACATGCCCGTGTACACAGGCAGCAGAGAAAGGTGCAGCTCCCGGGCCCGGCCGGTCTGGCCGGCCTCGAACTCATCGATCATCTCGTGCAGCCGGTCCCCGACGACGTGCCCGACCACGCTGACGAACCCGACGGCGCCGAGCGACAGCCACGGCAGGTTGACCATGTCGGTGCCGCAGTAGTACACGAGATCGGTCTGGGCCAGCACCTGCGAGGTGGCGGCCACGTCGTCCTTGGCGTCCTTGACGCCGACGATGCGGGGGTGCTCCGCCAGCCGGATGAGCGTCTCGGTGGCGATCGGCGTCCCGGTGCGCGCGGGTATGTCGTACAGCAGCACGGGCAGCTCGGCTGCGTCCGCGACCGCCCGGAAGTGCCTGAGCAGGGCGTGCTGCGGCGGCTTGCTGTAGTACGGGGTGACGACGAGCAGCCCGTCCGCGCCGGCCCGCTCCGCCTGGCGGGCGAGCTCCCGGCTGTGGGCCGTGTCGTTGGTGCCGACGCCGGCCACGATGGAGGCGCGGTCACCGACCGCCTCGACCACCGTGCGAAGCAGCCGGTCCTTCTCCTCGTCGCTGGTAACGGGGGCCTCACCGGTGGTACCGCTCACGACCAGGCCGTCGTTACGCATGTCGTCAACGAGGAAGGACGCCAGGCGCGCCGCCCCGTCGTAGTCGACGGCGCCGTCCGCGGTCAGCGGCGTGACCATCGCGGTCAGCATCCGGCCGAACGGTGCCGTGGGCGGCGCGGCCGGCGCTTCAGCAGGCGTGGAAGACGTCATGTACCGACCGTACCCGCCGGGCGCGCACCCGCGTAGTCAACCTGCCGCCACATCCCGCCCGGATCCTGCCAATCTGCCCGCATAACGATCAGCGACGGCGCGGCGCGGTTCCCGGGAGGGTCGACTCTCTCATCCACGGAGGGTGATGCGGGCAGGTCGGGGTGGCGCAAGGGTTGAGCACAAGCGGCAGGGGGCCGCGATCCGGGATGTCCACATGGCGGCAGCTCGCTTCCGCCCAGCGAAAACGGAAGATGATCATGACGAGCGTATCTTTGGATGAACTGGGTCCCGTCGACTACGTCGTCGTCGAGTTCCCGGCCGGGGCGAGCAACTTCACCGGCGAGATGGCGGCGGAGTTGCGGGCTCTGGTCGACTCCGGCACCATCCGCGTGATCGACGTGCTGATCCTCACCAAGGACGCGGACGGTACCGTCGAGGCGACGGAACTTTCCGACGTTGGTGAACTCGGTGAACTGGAGACCATCGAAGCGGAGCTGGCGGACCTGCTGGCCGCCGATGACGTTGACAACCTCGCCGCTGCGATGGAGCCGGGAAGCACGGCCGGGGTGCTCATCTGGGAAAACCTATGGGCCGCACCCTTCGCGTCGGCGGCGCGGCGGGCGGGTGGCCAGCTGATCGCCGACGGGCGCATTCCCATTCAGGCCATCATCGCCTCGATCGAGGCCGATGACGAAACCGCAACGGCAGGAGACTGACAATGCCACTGAGGCCAGCACGTGCCGGAAGAGTCGGCGTCATCCGCGCGCCAGTCGCGAAGACCGCGGTCGTAGCAAGGGCCGTGACACCCGGGCGTGCACCGGTGGCCAAGACCGCGGTCGTCGCCGCGGCCGTCACACCCAGGGTGGGCCGCCGCCGAATTTAGGCGCCGCATTTAGGCGCCGCAGCGGGGCCGGGACGATTCGTCGCGCTTCGGGTTGCGCGTTGGAGCCTGAGACGCCGCCTTGACGCAGCGGCTGCCGTGCCCCTCGTAAGGGTGATGGCAGACGCCTGATGAGCGGTGTTTGGCGTAGGTCGCCCGCGAAATGGAGCTGAGCAACATGTCAGATGGCCGCGACCGCTCGAAGCTGCCGATGCCGGACCCGCCGTTCTCCGGGTCCGGCCTAGGCGGCTGATCAAGATGGGCCAGCCATCCACCGTCGCGACGCCTTCGGTCCTCATCGTGTACTACTCCTACACTCAGCAGACCCGACGGGTGGCCGAAGAGATGGCCGGCGTTCTTCGAGATCGTGGCTGCGCGGTCAATCTGGCGGCGATCGAGTTCACCGACCCGCGCTACCAGAAGCGATTCAAGGAGTTCCCGATGCCACGCCCGTTCCTTGAGGTCGTGGCGATGATCCCCGCCGAACTGCGCCGCCGCCCGGCCCAGATCCGCATCCCCGACATCGTGACGGAACAGAACTACGACCTGGTGTGCATCGGCTCTCCGACCTGGTGGCTGTCGACCGACGTCCCGATCCGGTCGTTCCTCGAGTCAGACACCGCACGCCAGGTGCTAAAAGGCACGCCTTTCGCCGCTGCCGTCTGTTGCCGCCGGTACTGGCGTCACAACCTGAAGACCGTGCGCAGGCTCGGGACCAAGAGCGGCGGCATCTTCGCCGATGGCATCCACTTCCGCTACCAGGGCGGCCAGGTGCGCTCCCTGCTGTCGCTGCTCAGCTACCTCGGGTCGGGCGAATACCGGGACCGATACCTCGGCGTCAAGATCCCGCCGACCAACCTCCAGAACTACCACCTGGACGCGGCACGGACATTCGCGGACGGGCTGGCGGACCAGCTTCTGGCCGGCAGCAAAGGCGCCCATGCCAAAGGGCGAGCGGTTTGAGTCCCACGATCGTCATCGTGGGACGGGACGGGTGACGGCCGTTAGCGTGCGAGGCCCGCGGAGTCGCTGAAGCTGCGGCGGGATCTCGGATCATTCCGGGCTTGGCGCTGCGACGCGCACGTCGATGAGCTCGAGGCCGAGGCTGCTGATCCGCTGCAGCAGTCCGTGCAGGGCGCCTTGATCTAGTAGCCCGGCATGCAGCGTGGTTGTGCCGGGGCCCACGCTGACGTCGCAGTCGTCGAACTCCGCGCGGACTACGGGACCCGCCTGGCCCACGAAAGTGATCTCAAACGTTCGTGCTTGCATCGTTGTGCGCCTCGCTGCCTGCTGCCGGGTCACGCATCCCGCGAGCATGCCTGACGGACCAGCCGGCGTCATCACCTTCTGAGGGCGACTAGCGGAGCGCACCGCCCCGCGTAGCTTGCCCAAACGCGGTTTTTGCTGCGAGAATTGCGTTTTGGTACTGTCCCAGACCCCGGCAGCCATAAGGACTAGTGGCGGGGGGCGTTAGTGAGCCGCAAAGAGCGGCCAGGGGCGTTAGTGAGCCGCGAAGAGCGGCCAGGGGGCGTTAGTGAGCCGCGAAGATCAGCGGGTCGTGGCGAAGAGTCAGTCGACCGACCTTTCCAGCGCTGTCCCCCCGGCGGCGGGATCGCGCCGTGATCACGATCGGCGCCATAGCCCTGAGGGTGCTCAGGCAGCCACCCGCCTAGCTTCCGTATCAGCCACGGACGGGACGGTGGGACACGTCACAGCGCAGCGCGCCGCGAATAGGAAAGGCGCACGGTTCGCGGCGGCGAAGTTCCGTCCGACAACCCTGCCCACGACGTTGCTCACGAGGTCGGCCCTGCACGGACGGCTGGAGGCGGGGACCGGTAAGCGCCTGACGGTTGTGGTGGGATCAGCAGGCGCCGGCAAGAGTGTGCTCTTGTCCAGCTGGGCGGCGGCCCGAGAGGCCGGCGTGACGTCGTGGCTGTCCTGCGATGAGGCCGACGCGGACCCGGTTCGGTTCTGGGCGGGCTTCATTCAGGCGCCCCAGGCTGTTGCGCCGGGGTTTGGCACCGACGCCGCCGAGTTGCTCGCGATGGACGGCGTGATGTCCGCGGATGTGACCGCGTCGATCGCGAACGACGCCGCGAAACTGCCGACCGGGTCGGCGATCGTGGTCGACGACTTTCACGCCGCGGCCGCTTCAACCGCCGCGAGCATGACCGACCTGGTAGAACGCTGGCCGGCTGGTACCGCGCAGCTAGTGCTGGCCGGCCGCGCCGACCCGCCGGTGCGGCTGCACCGGCTGCGCCTGTCGGGTGAGCTGTGCGAGCTTCGTGACAGCGACCTGTACCTGTCGTTGTCCGAAAGCGGCGCCCTGCTGTCGAACTTCGGCGTGCAGGTCGCCGCCGATGACCTTGCCCTCTTGCACGGCCGAAGCGAGGGCTGGGTCGCGGCCCTGCAGATGGCCGCGCTCACGTTGCGCGGTGCCAGCGACCCGATCCAGGTGGCACGTGCGCTGGATGTCCGCGGCCATACGATCGCCGAGTACTTCATTGATGAAGTCCTCAAGCAGCAGCCAGCAGAGGTGGCGCGTTTCATGCTGGAGACTTCTGTTCTGGATGAGCTGACGGGGGACGCTTGCGCGGCGGCAACCGGCCGGCCGGATGCGCCGGCGCTGCTGCGAAGCATCGAGGCGGCCAACCTGTTCATCGTGGCGCTGGATGACGACCGGACAAGCTACCGCTATCACCATCTGGTCCGCGACGTGCTGCGTGCGGAGCTGCATGCCACCGACCGGAAGCGGGAGCTTACGCTGCAGCACCGAGTTGCCGACTGGCTCGAGTCCACCGGGGACACACGGGGAGCGACCCGTCACTTCCTCGCGGCTGGACAGGCTGACCGGGCACTCGGCTTGCTGCAGGACCGGGTGGCGGCGGACTTGCTGCATGATCCGGCCGCGCCGACGGCCCTGGACCTCAGCATGATCAACCCCTCGCTGCTGACCAGCGTCCCTGAGCGGCTGCTGGCCCTGGCGGCCGATCTTCTGCTGTGGGGTGACTGGACGCGTGGCGGTGAGTACCTGGACCTACTGGAACGCACCCAGCCGGCGATCCCGCCGGACTCCCGGCTCGCGTCCCGGCTCGCGGTGATGCGAGCACTGCGCTGCGCGCTACGTGGTGAGGCGACCGAAGTGGTGGGCCATGCCCTCGCGGCACGGAGTATCGAAGAGCGGACCCAGCTCGGGGATGAATGGGGCTTCGGCGTGCCGCTGCTCCTGCTGCGCGGCTACACCTGGCTGGAGGACTTCGAGGCGGTCGACCGTGAGGCGGCCGCAGCGCAGGCGGTGCCCACGGTCACTGAGTCGGCCAGGCTGGTGGACGTGCGGGGCGCCCAGGCGCTTGCGTGGTTCGAGGCCGGCCACCTTACCCGGGCTGCTGAGGCGGCTCGCAGGACTGATGCGGACGCCAGGCGGCTGGGATTCGAGCAGCACCCCTTCGCGGTGGATTACCTGCGCGTCCTGTCCGGTGTCGCGCTGGAGCAACGGGACCTCGACACGGCGGAGCGGCTCACCGAGCGTGCACTGGCGATATCTGAACGTTTCCGGCCGGTCTTTGAATTCCTCACGCTGCTGGACCGGGCCCGGATCTGGGCTGCCCGCGGCCAGATCCACGAGGCGCTGGCCAGCGTCGAAACGGCGCGCCTGATCCTGGCCGGAACGAAATCTGTACTGCTGGCCCGGGCAGACGAGCTAGAGGCGATGTTGCGCCTGTCGCTCGGCGACCTGCGCTCGGCAACCCGGCTGGCGGGCAGCCTTCCCGCCACCAACCGCAGCCTGCTGCTGGCCAGGGTCGCGCTCGCCGCCAACGATCACCTAGCCGCTGCGAAACAGCTGGACCTGCGGTCCTTGGGGCACTTGACGCCGCGAGCCGCACTGGTGCGCCAGGTGCTCCTGGCCGCCGCCGCCATCGAGCGCGGCGACCCCAAGGCGGCCAGCATCGTGGGCGATGTGCTCCGGGCCGCCCGCCACGAAGGCTTCCTCCATACGATCGTAACGACCGCGCCTCAGGTGACGCGCTATCTCGTCGAGCACTCGGCCCAGCTGCAACCGGAGCCCTTCCTGGACCGGATCATCGACGCGGCCCTGGAGGTCCGCACCACCCAGCCGCGTACCGCACGTGTCGCCGCGCGACTGACCACGGCCGAGCTGCGGATCCTCGAACTGCTGCCGACCACCAACTACGTCCAGATGGCTGCCACCCTTTACATTTCCCGCAACACGGTCAAGACCCACCTGCGATCGATCTACCAGAAGCTGGGAGCGTCCTCGCGCTCCGAGGCGATCGAGCGGGCCCTGGACCTTTGCCTGCTCTGAACCGCCCGCATTGGCGGGCCCGCATTGGGCGGCGGCATTGAGCGTCGCTGTGCGGCCAAAATGTGGCAGCATGGCCGGTGGCAGCGCCGAGTACCTCGCCGTACCTGGTCCGAAGGCTTTCCAGGTCAGAGGCTGGACACGGCCTCGGCCAGCGGGGCCAGGTCCGGGTAGGAGAACCCGCCGTCGGGACCCAGCGGCTGCAGGAGCACGTGGTCCGCGCCGGCGTCCAGGTGCTGCCGGACCCGCGCGGCGATCACTGACGGGCCATGCGGGATGAGCGCGTCGATCAGCCACTCGCTGCCCGGGCCGTCCGTATCCTCGGTCCCGTACCCGAAGCGGCGCAGGTTGTTAACGTAGTTCGGCAGCTGCAGGTAGCGAGACGCGTAGGCGCGAGCGGCGGCCAGGGCGGCGGCTCGGTCGGTTTCGAGCACCACCGCCATCTCGGGGATGAGCAGCGGGCCGGGCCCGAGGACCTGCCGGGCGAACGACGTGTGCTCGACCGGCACGAAGTAGGGGTGCGCCCCGTCGGCCTCGTCGCGGGACAGCTCCAGCATCCGCGGCCCGAGGGCGGCGAGCACGCGCGGCGCCCGCTCCCCCGCGGGCGGCTCAGCGGAATGGCCGGCCGGGTGGTCCATCTCGTTCAGGTAGTGCACCATCGCCGAGTAGGGGCGCTCGTAGGCCCGGCCCAGCCTCTCGACCTGGTCGGCGTGGCTGACGCCCAGGCCGAGGATGAACCGGCCCGGGAAGCCCTTGGCCAGGGTGTCGGCGCCCTGGCGCATGTCGGACGGCTCGCGGGCCCAGATGCTCGCGATCCCGGTCCCGATCACCAGCCGTGAGGATGCGTCGAGCAGGCCCACCAGCTTTGTGAACGCATCCGGCGCCGGATGGCTGCCGCCGATCCACAGCGAGCCGAAGCCGTGCTTCTCGGTGCTGGCGGCCAGGTCCCGGCCGTCCGCCCCGAAGCGCTCGGGCGGCGGCGCCCAGATCCCGGTGGGCCCCAGGCTCTGGCGCAGGGCGGCGAAGCGGTCAGCGGTGTCCGGCGCGGTCATCACGGCTCCTAGCTGCAATCGGGAACGGCGTCCTACTGCGTGTAACGCGGGCAGGGGCGGAACCTTCCCCGCGGCCCGGAGCGAGATAAGCGGGGAAGGCCAGTGGCGCCGGTCAAGGGGCGCCGGTCAAGGGGCGCCGGTCAAGGCAGGTACAGGTCAGGCCGGTGAGAAAGCGTCGGTGATGGCCGCGACCTCGCCCTGGTCCAGCTTGATGCCGGCCGCGGCGACGTTGGCCTCGACGTGCTCGGCAGATCCGGAGCCGGGGATCGGCAGGATCTGCGGCGACCGGGCCAGCAGCCACGCGAGCACGATCTGGCGGGGCGTGAATCCGTGGTTGCGGGCGGCGTCGGTGATCACCTCGACCTCGTCGGCCTCCTGGATCGGGGCCCAGGGCAGGAAGGTCAGCTCCTCCTGCTCGCAAAGGTCCACCATGGTCTCCGAGGTTCGGTCGACCACGTTGTACCGGTTCTGCACCGAGACGATCGGTACGATCTGCTCGGCGGTCCGGAGCTGCTCCTCGGTCGCGTTCGAGATGCCGATATGCCGGACCTTGCCCTGATTCTTCATCTCGGCCAGAAAGCCGACCGACTCTTCCAGCGGGACCTTCGGGTCGGGACGGTGCAGCTGGTACAGGTCGATCATGTCCACCCGGAGCCGTCGCAGGCTGCCCTCCAGCGCCTCGCGCAGGTGCTCGGGGCGGCCGTCCGCGTCCCAGCGGCCCGGGCCGGGCCGGACCAGGCCGCCCTTGGTCGCGATGACCAGGTCATCGGGGTAGGGGTGGAGGGTCTCCGCGATCAGCCTCTCGCTGACGTCCGGGCCGTAGGAGTCCGCGGTGTCGATGAAGTTGACGCCCAGCTCAACCGCGCGCCGCAGCGCGTTCTTGGCCCGCTCGGCATCCGGCGGCTCGCCCCAGATACCATCGCCTGTGATCCGCATGGCGCCGAACCCCAGCCGGTTGACCGTCAGGTCCCCGCCGACGTCGATCGTTCCTGCTTCCGCCGCGTTGGGCTTGCCACTCATTCAGAACCTCCTTGGTTATGACTCAAGCTTTCCAGCCCCGCGCTGGCGCACCGCGCGCGGGAGACCGCCCGCGGGACACCGTCGGCCCCAGCGGGCGTCGCGCGGGGACCGCCCGCTGGACGCCGCCGGCCGAGCGGGCGGACCCGCGGCCTGACCGGCCGGCCGGGCCGGTCGTGGCCCCGCGGGCGGGTACCCGGGTGACGCGGCACCCAGCGGGGACTCCGCCGCCGTGCGTCACCCCGGGCCGGCCAGCTTTCCCGGACGCGGGCCCGGTGCTCCTCCTGAAGTTCATACCGCAGCCGGTCGAGCAGCATCAGCAGCTCACCGCGCATCGACCAGTCCGGCGTCGGCCAGGCTGGCTGGCCCTCGGGGCCGCCGGACGGATCCGGCTGGCCGGGACCGGGCTCGGCGCGCAGCAGCCCGGCCAGCTCGTCCTGGATGAGCTGCGCCCGGCCCAGGCTCTGGTCCAGGCCGCTTTCCACCTGGTCCTGATCCGCGTGGTCCCCGGGGGTGGCCGCGCTGGCGGGCCAGCGCAACGGGGGGCGGGCGGCACCCTCGACGGCCGCCGCGATCCCGGCCCGGACGTGGTCCCCGATGGCCTCGACCGAGGCCGCGAGCTCACCAAGGACTTCAGCCAGCCCATCGCGGATGGCTGGGTCCCGCAGCGGGCTGTCTATCCGCGGCCGCGACGCCTCGGCCACCCAGCGGCTGATGGCCCGGATGGTCATCGCCGTATGCTCCAGCGTCTCCAGGCCGGTCCGCAGCGGGATCGCGGCCTGCGGCAGGATCCGGGCACGCGGGTTCAGCCGCAGGCTTTCCTCGGAGTCGGTCAGGGCGCTCTCCACCCGCTGGACCTCCCCGCCCAGGGTCCGGGCCTGCGCCAGGCGCTCGGCCGACCGGCCCGGATCCGCGCCGTCCGCGATGTCAGCGGCGGTCTGCCGCAGCAGGCCCGCGAGCCGGGCGCTGAGATCATCGATCGCTTCCTCGGCGGGCTGCAGCCGGACCGGCGCGAACAGCAGGCCACCGGCCAGCCCCGCGGCGGCGCCGATCAGCGTCTCGACGATACGGCCGCTTGCGGCGCTCTTGCTGCCCACGGCGGACAGGATCAGCATGGCGCTGATCGGTACTTCGAGTAGGTCGTCGCCGAGCCGCAGGATCAGTCCCACGCTAAGGGCCGCAACGATCACGAGGCCGAGGCTCCACCAGGTGAACCCGACGACGACCGACAGGCCGATGGCCACCAGCACCCCGGTCACGACGCTGAGCACACGGCGGGCCGCGCTGCGCAGGGTATGGGTCAGGCTTACCTGGATGACGAGCAGCGCGGTGAGGGGCGCGAGCACCGGCCCCTTGTTCCCGGCGAACTGGAGAGCAAGCAGGTAGGCGAAGACGGCGGTCAGGGCCAGCCGCGCGATGTACGCGGCACGCGGCTGGGCGCGGCGGCGGGCCAGCGTCAGCGTTTCTGGAGTGGCGCGGACCACGGCCTGAACCGCGGTGCGGGCCGTCGTGCTGGACGGGCCTTCCGCAGGACGCGCGAAGTCAGGACGTGACCGCCACCAGCGAGTCAAAGTGGTCACCACGGTTGCAAGCGATGGCGCTGGCGGCGCATTCCAGATCCGCGCCTTATTTGTCTTAGGTGCGAGCTTTTTGCCGGAGCCTCAGGCGGGCCAGTCAGGCGGCACTGGGCTCCCGGAGGTAGGTGGCCCACTGCGGATCACCGTCACGGGCGACGCCGATCAGCCGCCAGTGCGCGCCACGTGGCACGGTCGGCGGGACTGCCAGCGTCCAGCCCAGCTCCTCAAGCAGCTGGTCGGCTTTCCGGTGGTTGCACGTCGTGCAGGACGCGACGCAGTTCTCCCAGGAGTGCGGGCCGCCGCGGCTGCGCGGGATCACGTGATCGATGGTCTCGGCTTTATGGTCGCAGTAGGCGCACCGGTAGTTGTCCCGCCGCATCAGGGCCGCCCGGGTCAGCGGGACCCGGTTCCGGTACGGGATCCGGACGTAGCGGCGGAGCCGGATGACCGAAGGAGTGGCGAGCGTGACCGAGGCGGAGTGCAAAGCCGCCCCGTCGGTGTCGTCGTGGACTATCTCGGCTTTCCCGCTGAGCACCAGGCAGACGGCGCGGCGAAGCCCTACTGTGGTGAGCGGCTCAAACGTGACGTTGAGCAGCAGGACTCGTCGCACTACCACCTCCGCCGGGCGGTTTCGCATCAGGGGAGACCGTGTTCCCAGTGTGTCCGCTGAATCGTCCCGCCGCTACTACATAAGAGTAAACACGCAGGAGAGCCCCCGTGTCGCCGGTACCTTCCGGCTTTTCATCGGTGGCCGCTCCCCCACCTGGCGTCACAGCCTGCTGAGGGAGGGCGCCGGGGATCACAGCGGCGGGCCGCTATGGTGCCAGTCATGACCGCAGACGAGTACCCGGGCCAGTACCCGGCCGCGCGGCGGCTCGACCTGACCGAGGATCTGCTGGGCCACCGGGTCAGCGACCCCTACCGGTGGCTCGAGGACCCCGGCAGTGACCAGACGCGAGCCTGGCTGGGCGCCGAGGACGAACTGTTCCGGTCGCATGCGGCGGCCCTGCCGGGGGTGACGGCCCTGGCCGACCGGATCCGGGAGCTGACGGGGACCGGGCACATCGGGGTCCCGGTGTGGCGGGGCCCCCGGCGGTTCTTCACCCGGCGGCTGCCCGGTGAAGAACACGCGGTGCTGTGCACGGTGGATCCCGGCGCCGGGGACCCCGCCGATCCCGGCGCCGGGCGGACGCTCATCGACCCGATGACCATCGACCCGAGCGGGCGGACCACCCTCGACGGCTGGCAGCCGGACAAGGAGGGCCGGTGGCTGGCCTACCAGCTGTCCGAAGGCGGCAGCGAGGAGTCGCTGCTGCGGGTGATGGACGTGGAAACCAGCGAGCTGGTGGACGGCCCGATCGACCGGTGCCGCTACTCCCGGATCGCCTGGCTGCCGGGGGGCAAGGCGTTCTACTACACGCGCCGGCTGCCCCCCGATGAGGTGCCGGTAGGCGAAGAGCAGTATCACCGCCGGGTCTACCTGCACCGGGTGGGCTCCCCCGCCGACGACGACGTGCTGATCTTCGGCGCGGGCCGGGACAAGACGACGTACTACTCGGCCGCGGTGAGCCGGGACGGCCGGTGGCTGACGATCAGCGCGGCCCGGGGCACCGAGCCCCGCAACGACCTGTGGATCGCCGACCTGACCGCCTCCGACCTGGCCGCGCCCGCGCTGCAGCCGGTCCAGGTCGGCGCCGACGCGCGGACCGGGGTCCGGGTGGGCCGGGACGGCCGGCTGTACGTGTTCACCGACGCCGGCGCGCCCCGGGGCCGGATCGCGGTCGCCGACCCGGCGCGCCCCGGGCCCGAAGAGTGGCGGGACCTCGTGCCCTCCGATCCCGAGGCGGTGCTGGAGGGCTACGTCATCCTGGACGGGGGGCCGCGGCCGGTGCTGCTCGTGGTGTGGACCCGGCATGCCATCAGCGAGATCACCGTGCACGATCTGGCCACCGGCGGGCGGATCGGGGCCGTGCCGCTGCCGGGGCCGGGTAGCGTCGGCGGGATCAGTGAGCGGCCGGAGGGCGGCGAGGAAGCCTGGTTCGCCTACACCGACAACACGACCCCGGTCACCGTTCTGCGCTACGACGCGGGCACCGACCAGACCCAGGTCTGGGCCCGCCCGCCCGGCGCAGTGGACACCCCCGCGGTGACCGCCCGGCAGATCGCCTACCGCTCCGGCGACGGCACCGAGGTGCACATGCTCGTCGTCAGCGGCGACGGCGCCCCTGGTGGGCCCGGGGGCCAGCGTGGCTCCGAGGGTTCCGAGGGCTCCGGCGGCTCCGGCGGCTCCGGCGGCGAGCGGCCGCCGAGGCCGCGCCCGACGATCCTCTACGGCTACGGCGGCTTCGGGATCAGCATGACGCCGGGATATTCCTCGGCCATCCTCGCGTGGGCGGAAGCGGGCGGCGTCTACGCCATCGCCGGGCTGCGGGGCGGCAGCGAGGAAGGCGAGGACTGGCACCGGGCCGGGATGCTGGACCGGCGGCAGTGCGTGTTCGACGACTTCCACGCCGCGGCGGAGAAGCTCATCACCGACGGCTGGACCACGCGGGATCAGCTGGCCATCTACGGCGGCTCGAACGGGGGCCTGCTGGTCGGCGCCGCGATTACGCAGCGGCCAGAGCTGTACGCGGCCGCGGTGTGCTCGGCACCGCTGCTCGACATGGTGCGGTACGAGAAGTTCGGCCTGGGCGCGACGTGGAACACCGAGTACGGCACCGCCGCCGATCCGGAGCAGCTGGGCTGGCTGCTGTCATATTCGCCGTATCACCAGGTCATCGACGGCATCCGGTATCCCAGCGTGCTGTTCACGGTGTTCGATAACGACACCCGCGTCGACCCGGTGCACGCCCGCAAGATGTGCGCGGCGCTGCAGCACGCCACGTCCGCACCGCTGCCTGAGCAGCCCATCCTGCTGCGCCGGGAGGCCGATGTCGGCCACTCCAGCCGGGCGGTGAGCCGGTCGGTGGCGCTGTCGGCGGACATTCTGGCCTTCCTGGCTGCCCACACCGGCCTGCGGCTGCTCTGACCAGGACCGGGGCCCGCCGGAGCCGCCGGCAGCCGGCCGGGGCACATAACGCTAGAAGATGTCGATGTCGTGTCCCCGGGCAATGGCGTCATGGCGAGTGGAGACGCCGAGCTTCCGGTAGATCGCCCGAGTGTGGGTTTTGATCGTGTTCTGCGACAGGTAGAGCTCCTGGCCGATCTCGCGCAGGGACAGTGATCCGCGCAGCAGCCGCAGCACGGCCGCCTCGCGTTCGGTCAGGGGCGCGCCCAGCGCGATGGACTGCGGCCGGCCCGCCAGGTGCCGCTCGATCCGGTCCAGCCGGGCGAACTGAGCCTCGGCGCCGTCCGGGGATGCGACGAGAATCGACCTGGCTTCGGTGAGCAGGGCGACGGCCCGGGGCCGGTCGCCGAGGTCGGACAGCACCGGCGCGAACCGGAGCAGAAGCTCAAGCGTGGGCCAGGAACTGACGCCTTGCTTTCCCCGCCGGCTCGCGAGCGCACGCTCAAACTCCCAGCGGGCCTCGGTGAGCCGCCCGCGCCGGGCCGCAACCTCGCCAGCGGCCGTGAAGGCGAGCGAACTCTGCGGGGCTGCGCTGAGGCCCGGGTCAGCGCTGGCCAGGATTTCCTGAGCCGTACGGGCCCACTGCTCCGCCTCGTCCAGTTCTCCCCGGTCGACCGCGATCAAGGACAGCACCGCAAATCCCAGCACGCGGATAAGTCCGGGAGCGCCCGCGGGCGACGCGAACTGCGCCTGCACGACGGCCGCATCGAAGTCGCCGGACAAGAAAAGGGCCGACGCGTACGAAACCCGGGCCAGTGCGTGCCACGGCGACGCTGGAATGGTCTCCAAGGCGACCGCCGCGGCCGCGGCCGCACGCATGGGGCCGATGCCCTCGAACCCGAAGGTGCCC
>Ga0302235_10000295_pt1 | contig 41365 bp, 43 predicted proteins | sample II_Palsa_N3_3_FD_193577 | JGI IMG/M metagenome (GOLD analysis project Ga0302235, IMG submission 193577) | Peat permafrost microbial communities from Stordalen Mire near Abisko, Sweden - II_Palsa_N3_3 | ecosystem: Environmental > Terrestrial > Soil > Palsa > Peat permafrost | place: Sweden...
CTCGCGCCGTGGGTCCTGGCCCTGCGCGCTGTCGCCTTGCCGGGTCCGGACCTGCGCGCAGGACTCATCGTATTGACTAGGACCTGGCGGCGGCGCCAAGACCAGTGGCACGGCCTTCAGATCAGGGCCGAACATCGACGTGAGGTGATCAGCCGCTCTTCTGCACGCCTACCGGGGCCGTGCCGGACACGGCGCGACGGGCAGTCCTCGACGCTATCGGCGACGATGCCCGCGCCGACCTCACCCGGCGGCTCACCGAAGACGTCCGGTGAGGCCAGCGCCCATTCGCGGCAGATCTGCTCGAAGCGCGGTCCCACTACCTGGGCAAGAAACCGGGTCTTAGCGTCCTGCCAGACCTGTTCGGCACCGCCGAGGTCCAGGACGGGACCGGCGGCCGGCCCGTTATGACGGAAGGTCTAGGTCTGCTTGCCAGGGACGGCGGGGGTGTCGGTGCTGCCGCGGGGCCGGCGGCCGATGACCGAGCCGAGCCAGACCAGCGGGTCGTACTTGCGGCCGGCCACGCGCTCCTTCATCGGGATCAGCGCATTGTCGGTGATCTTGATGTTCTCCGGGCAGACCTCGGTGCAGCACTTGGTGATGTTGCAGTAGCCGAGGCCGAAGTCGTGCTGCGCGATCTCCCGGCGGTCGGCGGTGTCGGCCGGGTGCATCTCAAGCTCGGCGATCCGCATCAGGAACCGCGGCCCGGCGAACGCCCGCTCGTTCTCCGGGTGGTCGCGGATCACGTGGCAGGTGTCCTGGCACAGGAAGCACTCGATGCACTTGCGGAACTCCTGCGAGCGGTTCACGTCGATCTGCTGCATCCGGAACTCGCCGAGCTTGACCGACGGGTCCGGGGTGAACGAGGGTATCTCGCGCGCCTTGGCGTAATTGAACGACACGTCGGTGACCAGGTCCCTGATCACCGGGAAGGTCCGCATCGGGGTGAGCGTGATCGTCTCGGCCGGGTCGAAGGTCGACATCCGCGTCATGCAGGCCAGCCGCGGCCGGCCGTTGATCTCCATCGAGCAGGAGCCGCACTTGCCGGCCTTGCAGTTCCAGCGCACGGCCAGGTCGCCGGCCTGGGTGGCCTGCAGCCGGTGCAGCACGTCGAGGATGACCTCGCCCTCGTTGACCTCGACCCGGTAGTCGGTCAGCTCGCCCTGCCCGGCGTCGCCCCGCCAGATCTTCAGCGTTACCTTCTCGCCCATCAGCTCTTCTCCTCGCCGGCCGGGGGCAATTCCTCTTCAGTCAGGTACTTCGCCAGCTCGCCCCGGTCGAAAAGGGCAAGCAGGTCGCCTCGCATCGGCTTCATCGGCTGCCGCCGCAGCACCACCCGGTCGCCGTCCAGCGCGACGATCAGGTTGACCTTCCGCCACTCCGGCGACATGCCGGGGAAGTCGTCACGGGTGTGGCCGCCGCGGCTCTCCTGGCGCTCCAGCGCGGCCTGCGCGACGCAGGCCGCGATCAGCATGATGTTGCGCAGGTCCAGGGCCAGGTGCCAGCCCGGGTTGTAGGCCGCGCCGCCCTCGGCACTGACCTGGACTGCCCGTTCCCGCAGTTTCTCCAGCTCGGCGATGGCTGTCTTGATCTCGGACTCGCGCCTGATGATGCCGACCAGGTCGCTCATGGTCTGCTGGACCTCGGAATGGACCGTGTACGGGTTCTCGCCGCCGGCCCGCTCCAGCGGCGCGATCGCCTCCGCCTGCGCCGCCGCGAGCGCGGCGTCGGTGGCCGCCGGCCTGCCGCCGGCCTCGTCCAGGGAGTCCAGGTAAGCCACCGCGCCCATGCCTGCCCGGCGGCCGAAGACCAGCAGGTCCGACAGCGAGTTGCCGCCCAGCCGGTTGGACCCGTGCATGCCGCCGGACACCTCGCCGGCCGCGAACAGCCCGGGCACGCTGGACGCCGCGCTGTCCGGGTCCACCTCGACGCCGCCCATCACGTAGTGCTGGGCCGGCCCGACCTCCATCGGCTCCTTGGTGATGTCGACATCGGCCAGTTCCTTGAACTGGTGATACATCGACGGCAGCCGGCGCAGGATCTCCTCGGCCGGGCGCCGGGAGGCGATATCCAGGAACACGCCGCCGCGCGGCGACCCGCGCCCGGCCTTGACCTCGGCATTGATCGAGCGGGCGACCTCGTCGCGGGGCAGCAGTTCCGGCGGGCGCCGGTTGTGGTCCGGGTCGGTGTACCAGCGGTCGGCCTCCTCCTCGGTCTCCGCGTACTGGGCACGGAACACGTCGGGCACGTAGCCGAACATGAACCGCTTGCCCTCGGAGTTGCGCAGCACGCCGCCGTCACCGCGGACCGACTCGGTGACCAGCAGGCCGCGTACCGACAGCGGCCAGACCATGTGCGTGGGGTGGAACTGGACGAACTCCATGTTCAGCAGCTTCGCCCCGGCCAGCAGCGCCAGCGCGTGCCCGTCCCCGGTGTACTCCCAGGAGTTGGAGGAGACCGCGAAGGTCTTGCCTATCCCGCCGGTCGCCAGGATGACGGCCGGCGCCTCGAACAGCACGAACCGCCCGTTCTCCCTGATGTAGCCGAACGCGCCGGCGATCCGCTCGCCGTCCTTCACCAGCCGGGTGACGGTGGTCTCGGCGAAGACCTTGATCCTGGCCTCGGGATCGCCGTGCTGCCGCGCGTCTTCCTGCTGCAGCGCGACCACCTTCTGCTGCAGGGTGCGGATCATCTCCAGCCCGGTCCGGTCGCCGACGTGCGCGAGCCGGGGGTACTCGTGGCCGCCGAAGTTGCGCTGGCTGATCTTGCCGTCGGGGGTGCGGTCGAACACCGCGCCCCAGGCTTCGAGTTCCCAGACCCGGTCCGGGGCTTCCTTCGCATGCAGTTCGGCCATCCGCCAGTTGTTGAGGAACTTGCCGCCGCGCATGGTGTCGCGGAAGTGGACCTGCCAGTTGTCGTGCGGATTGGCGTTGCCCATCGCGGCCGCGCAGCCGCCTTCGGCCATCACCGTGTGCGCCTTGCCGAACAGGGACTTGGAGATGACGGCTGTCCGCAGGCCGGCCTCCCGCGCCTCGATCGCGGCCCTTAGCCCGGATCCGCCGGCACCGATCACCACGACGTCGTAGGGAAGGCGCTCGATGTCAGTCATTGTGTCGTTCGACCTTCTTGCCTCAGTCTTGCCTCAGTTGAAGCCTGCCTCAGTTGACGAACCGGAGGTCGCTGATGGTCCCGCTGGCCACGAGCAGGATGTAGAGATCGGTCAGCATCAGCGTGCCCAGGGTGGTCCACGCGAGCTGCATGTGCTTCGCGTTGAGCTTGGAGACCAGAGTCCATATCCGGTACCGGACGGGGTGCTTGGAGAAGTGCTTGAGCCTGCCGCCGGTGATATGCCTGCACGAATGGCAGGACGCCGTGTAGGCCCAGAGCAGCACGACGTTGGCACCCATGATCAGGGTGCCGAGGCCGAACCCGAAGCTGCCGTTCGGGCCGCGGAACGCCTGCACCACGTCGTAGGTGTTCAGCACCGAGATCAGGATCACCACGTAGAAGAAGAACCGGTGCAGGTTCTGCATGATCAGCGGGAAGCGGGTCTCGCCGGAGTAGCTGGCGTGCGGCTCGCGCACCGCGCACGCGGCTGGCGCGCGCCAGAAGGCCCGGTAGTAGGCCTTGCGGTAGTAGTAGCAGGTGAGCCGGAAGCCGAGCACGAACGGCAGTGACACCACCGCGTAGGGAACGATCGACGGCACCTTGCCGAACCACTGGCCCAGGCTGCTCGAGCCCGCGGCGCAGGAGCCGCTGATACACGGCGAGTAGAACGGCGTCAGGTAGTGGTACTGCGGCACCCAGTACCACCGGCCGAGGAATACATGCACGGTCGCGTAGGCCACCCAGATGGTCAGCAGCGTGGCCGTGACGGCCGGTGCCCGCCGCCATGGGTCCTTGCGCAGCGTCCGTTCGCTGATCTGCGCCCTGCTCTTGGCCGGCGCATCCACTGCCTGCGTCATTGTCGACGTCTCCGCCCTCGAACTGCCTGGGGTCGCGCCGCGGGCCGGATGCGTTCCCCTGCGCGCATGGTCGCGGTGCCGTGTGAACCCTATTCCAACAGGAATATCACTGCGACGGCGCGGGGCGAGCCTACCGGGGTGTGACTCTCGCTACACCGGCGGATTCGCTACGCCGAGCGACTTGCGCAGGAAGTCGACCTGCAGCAGCAGCAGGTTCTCCGCCACCTCTTCCTGCCCGGCCATGTGGGTCACCCCGGACAGCGGCAGCACGCTGTGCGGCCGGCCGGCCGCGAGCAGCGCCGAGGACAGCCGGAGCGAGTGCGCGACGACGACGTTGTCATCGGCCAGCCCGTGGATGATCAGCAGCGGCCGGGACAGCTTGTGCGCGTCGGCCAGCAGCGAGCAGGCGTCGTAGGCGTCCGCGCTCTGGTCGGGATGCCCGAGGTACCGCTCGGTGTAGTGGGTGTCATACAAGCGGAATTCGGTCACCGGGGCGCCAGCGACCGCGGCGCGGAACACGTCCGGGCGGCGCAGCACGGCAAGCGCGGACAGGTAGCCGCCGAACGACCAGCCCCTGATCCCGACCCTGCCCAGGTCCAGGTCGGCGCAACGGGCGGCAGCTGCGTGCAGTGCCTCGACCTGATCGTCGAGCGGCGGGCCCGCCAGGTCGCCGGCCACGGCCTTCTCCCAGCCGGGTCCGCGGCCGGGGGTGCCCCGGCCGTCCGCGATGACCACGGCGAAGCCCTGCTCGGCGAACCACTGCGAGGTAAGGAACGCGCCGCGGCTGGCCTGCACCAGCTGCCCGTGCGGACCGCCGTACGGGTCCATCAGCACGGGCAGCGTGCCTGCTCCCGGCCGGTGCCAGGACGGCAGCAGCAGGGCGGTCGCGATGCCTCGCTGGCCGGCCGCGAAGATGGCGGGCCGGGGCACCGGCACGAGCGGGGCCTGCGCCAGCGAGGTGATCCGCGCCACCGCGGCGCCATGCAGTACCTGGATGCTCGCCCCGTCCTGGTGCAGCGACCTGCTGACGACCACCGTGGTGCCGCCAGCCCGCCGGCCGGTGCGTACGCCCGGCCCGCAGTAGCCGCGCGCGCCGTCGCCCCGCGCGCCGTCGCCCCGCCCGCCGTCGCCGGGCGCGAGCCTGGCCAGCCCATCGGGCCCGTAGGTCCACAGATCGATCTCGGTCGGCTCCGCGTCCGACGCGGCGAACAGGACAGTCTCCCCGTCGGTGCTCAGCACCTCCCTGACCTGAAGCGCATCGGGCGTCACGGGGACGGCGCGGCCGGCCGACAGCTCGTCGGCGGTGGCGACGATCAGCCGGTGCGCGCCGCCGGCGTCGGTAGTCCAGACGATCCGGCCGCCGGCTGTCCTGGCCGGCACGCCAGGGATGATGTCCAGCCAGTGCGGGTCGGTATCCGCTCGCACGACGGAGGTGGCGCCGGTCCGCCGGTTCACCGCGAGGATCCGCATCTCACGCTGGTCGCGGGACTGCACCACGATCAGCGGCGTGTCAGCGGCGGCGCCGGAGCCTGTCCAGCACGCGGTGACCAGGTAGGGGAAGGCGGCGCTATCCCAGCCGACCGGCGTGTGCCTGCCGTCCAGCCCTGCCAGCACCAGCGAGACGTCGGCGTTGGCGGTTCCGGCGGCCGGATACCGCACCTCGGCGGCCGGCCGGTCCGGGTTCGACGGATCGGCGATATGCCAGCGCTGCACCGGGCTCACGTCGACCCGCGCGACGAGCAGGGCGTCCGAATCCGGTGCCCACCAGTAGCCGCGCACGCGGCCCATCTCTTCAGCGGCGATAAATTCAGGAAGCCCGAACGAAATATCCGCCGCCTCATCAGGCGCGGCGATAGCCCGGTCTTCGCCGGTGGCGATCTCGGTGACCCGCAGCGCCCCGTCGCAGACATAGGCAACGAGCCGCCCGGCGGGGTCGGGCCTGGGATCCGCCGCGGGGGCCAGGGCCGGAACCTCGCGGACCCGCGCTGCGCCTGGCACGTCCAGGTCCGCCGCATACACGACTCCCGCCAGGCTGAACACGGCCAGCCGGGCATCGGCATCGCAGCCGAACGCCACGATGCCGCCAGCCTGCTCGCGGGAACGCTCCCTGCGTGCCTTTTCCGCCGGGTCGAGTTCGCGTCCGCCGGAGCCGAGCTCAGCCGGATCGGCGATCAGGCGCTCCGTGCCGGTGGCGACGTCAAGCAGCCACAGGCAGGTGATCGGATCGGACCCGCCCTTCGAGCGAAGGAAGACCACCCGGCCGCCGTCCGGCGAGATCTGGAAGGACCGGGGGACGCCGAGCGTGAAGCGCTGGGTCCGGGCGTTCTGGCGCGGGAAGGTGTCCGTCATGGTGTAGATCCTGCCAGCGCGGGCGTTCCCGCGGTGGCCATGGCGCCGCCCTCAAGATCACCGGCCGCCGCGGCCTGGCCGGCCGCCGTTAGGCTCGCCCGTATGAGCGCAACCGATGACGGCCACAGGCTCCTGCTCGTGCACGCCCATCCTGATGACGAGTCGATCGGCACCGGCGCGACGATAGCCAAGTACGCGGCGGAGGGTGCTGCGGTCACGCTGGTCACCTGCACCCTGGGCGAGCTCGGCGAGATCATCCCGCCCGAGTACGCGCACCTCGCCGCCGACCGCGATGGCGGCCTGGGGGAGCACAGGATCGGCGAGCTCGCCGCTGCCTGCGCGGCCCTTGGCGTGTCCGACCACCGGTTCCTCGGCGGCCAGGGCCGCTGGCGCGATTCCGGCATGATGGGCGAGCCAACGAACCAGGCACCGGGCTGCTTCTGGCAGGCGGACGTGGACGAGGCTGCCGCTGAACTGCTCGCCGTCATCCGGGAAGTCCGGCCGCAGGTCATGATCAGCTACGACGACAATGGCTTCTACGGCCATCCCGATCACATCCAGGCGCACCGGGTGGCTTCGCGTGCGTTCGAGCTCTCCGGCGGCCAGGTCAGCAAGTTCTACGCGACGACCGTGCCGAAGTCGGTGCTGGCCGAGGCGATCGATCTGATGCGCGGCGGCGAGCCGGACTCCCCTCCGGCCGGGGGGACGGACTTCACTCAGGTTGACTCGGTGGAGGATCTCCCGTTCGGAGTACCGGACGAGGCGGTGACCACGGCCATCGACGCCACCAGCTACCTGGATGCCAAGATCGAAGCGATGCGCGCGCACGTCACCCAGATCGCCGTGGACAGCCCGTTCTTCGCGCTGTCCAACAAGGTGGGCCAGCGGGCGCTCGGCCGCGAGTACTACATCCTGCTGGCCGGCCCGCGCGGTCCCGGCCAGCAGCCGGATGGCCGGGAGACCGATCTCTTCGCCGGCATTGGCTAGCCTTCAGTCCGTGGAGAACGCGACGCCGGACCGGCGCGACGGAGCGATCGTCATCCTTGGCACGTACGTCATGCTGTTCGTCCTCGGTGCGCTGGAGGGCCTGGTCGGCTGTTTCCATTACAGCGGGACTCTCGGCTCGGTCCCGGCCGCGGCGCTGGCGTTCGCCGTGGTGGCCTTCGTGACGTGCGTTCTCGCCGCCTGGGGAATGCGGACGCCGACCGCGGGGCTTATGCCCGCCGTGGGGTGGTTCGTCGCATCGTTCGTGCTTGCCATGGCGACGCCGGGAGGAAGCGTAGTGATCACGAATACCGCTGCGGGCAAGTGGTTCCTGTACGGTGGCTCAGCCTGCGCCGCGGCAGGCGTCCTGGTGGCGTTCGCCGCGAAGCCGCGTTCCCGGACATCGAAGGCAGGCCGGTGACCGCAGCCGACGAAGGCAGGCCGGTGACCGCAGCCGACGAGGGCACGAAGGTGACGCCAGCCGGTCAGGGCCGGCCGGCGGCGGCGGCAGCCGACCCGGGTGCCTTCCGGCGGGCGGCGGGCCGGTTTCCCACCGGAATCGTGGTGGTCTGCACCAGCCTGCTGGGCACCGGGCATGCCATGACGGTGAGTGCCTTCACGTCGGTGTCGCTTGATCCGCTGCTGGTGCTGTTCTGCGCGGAGAAGATCGCGCGTTTCCACGACGCGGTGCTCGACGCCGGGATCTGGTCGGTGTCGGTTCTCGACGAGGAGTCAGAGAAGACGGCTCGCTGGCTGGCCACCAGGGGCCGGCCGCTAGACGGCCAGCTTGACCTGATCGCGCACCATCCGGGCCCGGTGACCGGCTCGCCGATCCTGGATGCGGCGCTGGCGTCACTCGAATGCCGCACGACGGCCGTGCACGACGGCGGCGATCACACCATCGTCGTTGGTGAGGTGGTTGGCGTCAGCGAGCCGCAGGACGGCGGCCCGCTGGTCTACTTCGGCGGCGGCTACCGCCGCCTGGCCACCGGCTGAGCCGGCGTCAGCTCAGCGGATGATTTCCTCGACGCGGTCGATGGCCCAGTCGAGATCTTCTTCGGTGACCATCAGCGGCGGGGCCAGCCTGATCGTGGTGCCGTGGGTGTCCTTGGCAAGCACGCCGAGCGCGGCCAGGCGCTCGCAGGCCTCCCGGCCTTCGAGCTCGGCGAACTCGACGCCGGCCCACAAGCCCCGTCCGCGCACCTGGCGCACCGCGCTGCGGGGCAGGCCGGAGAGCCGGTCGTGCATGCGGGCGCCGAGCTTGGCCGAGCGCTCCTGGAACTCGCCGGTCGACAGCATCGCGATAACCTCGCGGGCCACGGCGCAGGCGAGCGGGTTGCCGCCGAAGGTGGAGCCGTGCTGACCTGGCTTGAACACGCCGAGGATGTCGCTGGACGAGACGACGGCGGAGACCGGCACGATGCCGCCGCCGAGCGCCTTGCCGAGCACGTACATGTCGGGCACGACGTCCTCGTGCTCGCAGGCGAAGGTCGTCCCGGTCCGGCCCAGGCCGGACTGGATCTCGTCAGCGATCATCAGCGCGCCGCGGGCAGAGCAGATCTCGCGGACGCCGGTCAGGAACCCCGGCGGCGGCACCAGCACCCCGGCCTCGCCCTGGATCGGCTCGACGAGGACGGCGACCACGCGGTCATCGACAGCCTCGGCCAGCGCACCGAGATCGCCGTAAGGCACGACCAGGAAACCGGGCGTATACGGGCCGAACGAGCCTCTGGCGTCCTCGTCGGTGGAGAAGCTGATGATCGTGGTGGTACGCCCGTGGAAATTGCCTTCGAAGGCCACGATGACGGCCTCGTTGGCGGGCACGCCCTTGACCTCGTATCCCCACTTTCGCGCGGTCTTGATCGCCGTTTCCACCGCCTCGGCGCCGGTGTTCATCGGCAGCACCATCTCCATGCCCGCAAGCGCCGCCAGTTCCGTGCAGAACGGGCCGAACTGGTCATGCTCGAATGCCCGGCTGACCAGCGTGACCCGCTCAAGCTGGCGCTGCGCGGCGGCGACCAGCCGGGGATGCCGGTGGCCGAAGTTGATCGCCGAGTAGGCGGCCAGCATGTCCAGGTAGCGCCTGCCTTCCACGTCGGTGACCCAGGCACCCTCGGCCTCGGAGATCACCACGGGCAGCGGGTGATAGTTGTGCGCGCCGTGCAGCTGGGCCTGCGCGCGCAGTTCCCGCGCGGCGCGGGCGCCGTCGCTGCCGTATCCCTGACTACCTGCCATGCCCTTGCCCCCTATGACCTGAGCTCAAGGGTGCAGCACTTCGGGCCGCCACCCGCTTTGAGAAACTCTGACATATCGACTCCCACCGGCTCGAATCCGGCCGCCGACAGCTGCTCTGCCAGGCCGCAGGCCTGGGCGGGTAGCACGACATGGCGGCCATCGCTGACCGCGTTCAGTCCGAGCACCTCGGCATCGGTGTCCTTCGCCTCGATGAGCTCGGCGAACAGCGAGGCGAGCGCGGCCAGCCCGGCGTCGTCGAACGCCGCCGGGTAGTAAGCGGCGGTGTCAGCATCCAGGACGCAGAGCGCGGTGTCGAGGTGATAAAAGCGCGGATCGACCAGCCGGACGCTGACCACCGGCAGGCCGAACAGCCCGGCCAGCTGCGGTGCCACCGCCTCGTCGCTGCGGAAGCCGTATCCGGCGATGACGCTGTGCCCGGCGAAAATGATGTCGCCCTCGCCCTCGTTGATGCTGCGCGGCGGAACTGCCAGGGGGAATCCGTGCTGCTGAAACCAGCGGAGGTACGCGGCGCTCTCCGGCTCCCGCTGCGGATACCGGAAGCGCGCCCCCAGCACCTGGCCGCCGATCACGGTGCCGCCGTTGGCGGCGAAGACCATGTCCGGCAGCCCGGGTTCAGCGCTGATGGTGCGCACCTGATGGCCGAGCCCGGTGAAGGTCTTGCGCAGGTTACGCCATTGGGCCATGGCGCGGACGGTATCGACCGGCCGGGCCGGGTCCATCCACGGATTGATGACGTACTGCACGGTGAAGTGCTCCGGCGGGCACATCAGATAGCTTCTGGCGTGCGCCGTCCTGCGGCCCGCGCCGCCATCCGTATGGGTCATCCGGCTCCCGTCCGCTGGTGATCGACTATGAATCCCAGCGTAAGAGCCGGATGCCGTGCCCGGTGCACGCAGTTCCTGCGCGACAGCAGTGATCTGTTGCGTGCTGCATCGCAAAAGCTTTGATACGTTGCATTTCGGCGCAGCGCCTTCGGCTGGCTCGCAAGCCACCGCGCCGGGCCGGAGTAGCGGTGCCTAGCCGCCCGTGCCTAGCGCTGCCCTGGCAGGCTGCCCGACGTCACGGGCCAGGTCGAGCCCGAAGAGCCGGTCGGCGTGCGCGAAGGTCTCGAACTTCGATCCCGGCGGGATCGCGTCGTCCTTCTCCAGCTCGCGCAGCCCGCGCAGCGCCGCTGGGGTATCCAGGTCGTCGTCGAACGCGCCGGTGATGTCGCTGACATATTGCGCGCACATGGGCTTGCTCGGCGACCGCGCCCAGTCGGCCACCCGCTGGCGCCATCGCCGCAGGGTCTTATCGGCGGCCTGAAGGGTGTCCCAGGTCAGGTTTATCTGCTGGCGGTACCGGTGCTCGAGCAGGGTAAGCCGGAGGGCCAGCGGATCGAGGCCGCGGTCGGTGAGGTCGCGGACAAGCACCACGTTGCCGGTGGACTTGGCCATCACGGCGCCCTCGAACAGCAGATGCTCGCCGTGCGCCCAGTGCCGCACCACCTCGTGACCGGCGACCGAGTTGGACTGGGCGCGTTCGTCCTCGTGGTGCGGGAAGCGCAGGTCGATGCCGCCGGTGTGGATGTCGATGACATCGCCGAGGTACTGCAGGGACATGGCAGAGCATTCGGTGTGCCAGCCGGGGAAGCCGGTACCCCAGGGCGCCGGCCAGGTCAGCTCCCGGCCGGCCGGGGCTGCCTTCCATAGCGCCCAGTCGGCGTGGAAACGCTTCTGCTCGCTGACCTCGCCGCCGGACCGGTGTCCTGGCCGCAGCGCGTCGAGGTGGTTGCCGGAGAGCTCGCCGTAACCGGGGAACGAGCGTGCGGCGAAGTACACCGACCCGTCACCAGCGGCGTAGGCGTGGCCGGTCTCGATCAGCTTCGCGATCATGTCGATCATCAGGCTGATCGTCTCCGATGCCCGCGGTGAATCGTCCGGGGGCCGGATGTTCAGCGCAGAGCAGTCAGCGCGGAACGCGTCCTCATAGTGACGGGCGAGCTGGAGCGCGGTCATGCCCTCGGCACGTGCCTGGGTCAGGACCTTGTCCTCGCCGTCGGGATCGGTCTCGTTGTCATCGGCCAGATGACCGACGTCGGTGATGTTCTGGCAGACCACCACCGTCAGCCGCTGGCGCTCAGCGGTTCGCCTGATCAGGTCAGAGAGCAAGTAGGACCGCAGGTTCCCGACGTGCGCGTACCGGTAGACGGTCGGCCCGCAGGTGTACATGCGGAGTTCGCCCCGGCGGGCAGGCGCGACCGCCTCGACCTGCCGGGTCAGCGTGTTATAGAGCCGGAGCATGCTGCCAGCCTAGGAGGCGGGACGCGCCGGCGCTCCTGGGTATCGGGCGGGCATGCCACCCGCGCCGGGCGATGCCGGACCGGGCCAGGTCAGCCGGACCGGGCCAGATCAGCCGGCCAGCGCCGCCAGCCGCGAGACGGCGGCACCGATCCGCTCGTCGGTGGCGGTGAGCGCCACCCGGATGTGCCGGTGGCCGGCCGGCCCGTAGAACTCGCCCGGGGCAACCAGGATGCCTGCCGCGGCGAGCGCGTGCACCGATCCCCAGCAGTCGTGCGCCGGATGGGCCGCCCACAGGTACAGCCCGGCCTCGGAATGCTGCACTGCCCAGCCCGCCGACTCAAGGGCGGGCCGGAGCCTGTCCCGCCGCGCCGCGTACCTCGCCCGCTGGACCGCGGCGTGCTCGTCGTCGTCAAGCGCAGCGGCCATGGCCGCCTGGACGGGGGCAGGCACCAGCAGCCCGGCGTGCTTGCGGATCTCGAGCAGTTCCCGGACGAGCCGCGGGTCCCCGGTGACGAAGCCCGCGCGGTAGCCGGCCATGTTGGACCGCTTGGACAGCGAGTGCACGGCGATCAGGCCCTGGTGGGATCCGTCGCAGGCATCCGGGTGCAGCACGGACACCGGCGTGGCATCCCAGCCGAACCCGAGGTAGCACTCATCTGACGCGACGACCGTGCCCCGCTCCCTGGCCCAGGCCGTGACCTTGCGCAGCTGCTCAGCGGTGAGCACCTGCCCGGTCGGGTTGGACGGCGAGTTCAGCCAGGCCAGCCGCACGCGCTCGGGGCCGGCCGGAGGCGTCCCGTCGGCGGCAAGCGGCCGTGCGCCGGCCAGCAGCGCGCCGACCTGGTACGTCGGGTAGGCCAGGCGCGGATACGTGACCAGGTCATCCGGCCCGCAGCCGAGCAACGCCGGCAGTGCCGCGATCAGCTCCTTGGTGCCGATCACGGGCAGCACCGAAGCCGGATCCACGCTCACGCCGTGATTGCGTGCCAGCCAGCCTGCGGCCGCCTCGCGCAGCGCGGGCGTCCCGGCAGCAGCCGGGTACCCGGGCGAATCGCAGGCCTTGGCGAGCGCGTCCGCAGCGACCCGGGGTACGGGGTCGACCGGGGTGCCCACGGACAGGTCGACGATCCCGCCGGGATGGGCAATCGCCGTCGCCTTGGCGGGCTCAAGCGCGTCCCAGGGAAACGGGGGCAGCCGCGCGGCCAGGGTCGTCAGTGCGCTGCCTCCTGCTCCTGCGGCGGCAGTGCCGCGATCAGCGGATGGTCCTTGGGGATCTTGCCGGTCTTGGCGGCGCCGCCCGGCGAGCCGAGGTCCTCGAAGAACTCGACGTTTGCCTTGTAGTAGTCCTTCCACTGGTCGGGCACGTCGTCTTCGTAGAAGATGGCCTCCACCGGGCAGACTGGCTCGCACGCGCCGCAGTCAACGCACTCGTCCGGGTGGATGTAGAGCATGCGCTCGCCCTCGTAGATGCAATCGACGGGGCATTCCTCGATGCACGCCTTGTCGAGCAGATCGACGCAAGGCAGCGCGATGATGTAGGTCACGTCGGTACTCCTCTTCAGGTCCACTTCAGGCCCACGCGCTGGCCCGCGACGGCGAGGCGGTGTTCCCAGTATCGCGGTGGCCATGCTCTCCGGTATCCCGGGGGCCGTGTCTCCAGTATGGCGACTGCGCTCCGGGTGCAGGCGCCATCGGTGCTGTACGCCGGATCGCAGGCTATCAGCCGAACTGGACGCTCCCCTGGGGCGCCGGGGACGGGGCACGGGTCCACCCGCTGGCGCCGCTGGCAGCCCGCCACTGGTAGCGGCCGTAGCGCACGTCCCTGATCCCGTAGCGGGAAGCATGCGAGACCAGCCACGCCGCCACCGACCAGCCCTCGGCAGCCTGCGGAACGCCCAAGGTCAGTTCCGGGTCGCCGGCCGCGCGGGCCGGCAGCCGGCCGAATGCCCGTCCGAGGTCCTGGCTGGCAGCGGTGAGACTGGCCTGCTGCCTGGCTGGCCCGGCATACCAGCACCAGACCGAGCGCGGGTCGTGCCCGGTGAATCCGCTGGCCAGGCTGGCAGCCATTTGCTCGTACTGGACGTAGGCGAAACCGTCGGCGCTGCGCTGAACCGCCTGTGCCGCCTTGTACACCGGCAGCCGCTGGTATCGGGGCACCTGGGTCAGGGCACTGAAGAACTTCGTGGTCGCGTAGACGGGATCTTCCAGCTGACGGGTCGTTCCCCAGCCCTCCGATGGCCGCTGCTGGAACACTCCGACTGAGTCCCTGTCTCCGTAATAAAGGTTCTGCAGTTTCGATTCCTGCAGGGCTGCGGCATAGGCGATGGTGACCGCGCGGGCGGGCAGCGCCCGGTGCCGCGCGACGCCCGCTATCGTCGCGGCGATGCCTGCCTGGCTGGGGCTCAGCTTGAAGACCTGGCCCCGGGCCTTGATCTCGCAGCCGCTGGTCGCCAGCAGTGGCGCGACGCGCCTGAAGGCCACGTATCCGCCGGCGGCCAGCAGGACCACGACCGCAAGCGCGATACCGGCGGTTCTGCCGCGCTTCCTGGTGATTCCCGGCACAAGAACAGAACGTACCCGGTCCGCGCCAGCCGCTAGGCTCGCTCGCCATGAACGCCGCACCTGATACACCCGCTGGCATCGCCGCGTCCCCGCTGCCTGCCAGGATCGACGAACTCTGGGCACGGCGCGGCGAGCTGACCCCGCGCGACGCCCGCGCCAGGGCGGTAGTGGTCGCGGCGGTGGACCAGATCGACGCGGGACACGCCAGGGTGGCCCGGCCAGACCCGCGGACCGGCGAGATCGTCGTGGACGAGCGGGCCAAGCGCGCGATCCTGCTGGCCTTCCGGCTGCTGCCGATGGTCGCCTCGCAGGTAGGAGACTTCCGCTACCACGACAGGGTCCCGCTCACCAGCCACCTGGACGGCGTGCGGGCAGTAGCGGGCTCGATCGTCCGCTGGGGGGCGTATGTGGCGCCAGGCGCGGTCCTGATGCCGTCGTTCGTCAACATCGGCGCGTATGTGGACTCGGGCACCATGGTCGACACCTGGGCAACGGTCGGCTCGGGCGCGCAGATCGGGAAGAACGTCCATCTGTCCGGCGGGGTGGGCATCGGCGGGGTGCTCGAGCCGCCGGGTGCCGTGCCCGTGGTGATCGAGGATGACGCTTTCATCGGATCCCGCTGCATGGTGGTCGGCGGCGCCAGGGTACGCCGCGGCGCGGTCCTCGGCGCTGGCGCGATCCTCACCAAGACCACCCATGTCATCGACACCGAGACTGGCGAGGAGCTGCCGCTCGGCGAGGTCCCGGCCTGGTCAGTGTGCGTTGGCGGCTTCCGGAACCGGAAGTTCCCCGGCGGGGAGTTCGGCATGGCCTGCGTGCTCGTGCTCAAGCGGCTGCCCGAGGGCAGCGACCACGACAAGGCGGCCCTGAATGACATACTCCGCGACCACGGCGTGAATGCCTGAGCCGTTCCGCGCCGGGCGCCCCGGGCCAGCACGCACGCCGGGCCGGCCGGGGCATGGACGGATCCGGTAATCGAGATGTATCTTGTCGGCATGGATCAGCTTGCCCGGGACGACATCGCCGCCGCGGCGGCAGCGCATCACGAACTTGGCCGCGACTATGACGGCGCGATAGCCGAGGGCCTGATCGAGCGGATCGGCGACGAGATCGACAGGCGGGTGGACGCCAGGCTGGGGCAGCGCGGCGACCGGTACCCGCAGCGCGACAGGCTCGCGCAGCGCGATCGGGACGGCCAGCTGAGCCCCGCGGCCCATCCTGCCTGGTCAGTGATCGTCCTCGCTTTCGGGTCGATGGGGTTCGGCATCGCGGCAGCCGGGGCCGTCCTGAGCCTCGGCCACCCGAGCGGTGGGGGCACGGAGGCGCTGGTTGCCCTGATCTGGATCATCATCGGCGTCATCAACGTCTCCTACGCTCGGCGGCGCTGACATCGGCGCTGCCGCAGCGTGCGCATCCTGACCGCGGCGTGCGCATCCCGGCCGCGGCGTGCGCATCCTGACCGCTGCTGGCACATCCCCGGCCGCCGGACTCCGCGGCACGGCCGCCCGTCTCCGCGGCACGGCCGCCCGTCTCCGCGGCTACCTTAGGGATCATGAGCGTGTACTCCGATCCGCGCCGCCGCATCCGTCGTCAGGGCCCGGCTACGCTGCGCGGCAAGGCCATCCCGAAGACCACCACCGACGAGCGGCTGCTGGACAGGCGCGGCCCGAGTGACTGGGTGCACACCGACCCGTGGCGGGTGCTGCGGATCCAGGCGGAGTTCGTCGAGGGCTTCGGCCTGCTGGCAGAGCTAGGACCGGCGGTGTCGGTCTTCGGGTCAGCCCGGACTGCCCCGGGAACGACCGAGTATGAGCAGGCAGAACGGATTGGCGCGGGGCTGGCCTCCGCTGGCTACGCAGTGATTACCGGGGGCGGTCCCGGGATCATGGAAGCGGCGAACAAGGGAGCCGTCGGCGCCAACGGCGTCTCGGTGGGCCTGGGCATCGAGCTGCCGGTCGAGATGGGCCTGAACGACTACGTCGAGGTCGGCCTCGAGTTCAGGTACTTCTTCGTGCGGAAGACCGTCTTCATCAAGTACTCGCAGGCTTTCGTTGTCCTGCCGGGCGGGTTCGGCACGCTGGACGAGCTGTTCGAGGCGCTCACCCTGGTGCAGACAGGAAAGATCACGAGGTTCCCGATCGTTCTTGTCGGCAGCGACTACTGGTCGGGGCTGCTTTCCTGGATCAACGAGACAATGCTGGACCGCGGCAAGATTTCGGCCGGCGATCCGCAGCTTGTGCAGGTCGTCGATGATCCGGCGGAGGTCGTCCAGATCATCCTGGACGCGCACAAGTCTGGTGTGCTGCCCCGGCCGGGCCGATCCGCGCAGTCCGGGCCGGCCTGATCAGGCGAGACCGCGTACGGTCCGGGCCGGCGGCCGGGTGCCGCGGATGGACTCGGCCATGTCGAGTGCGCGCCGGACCTGCAGGGGATGATGCGTGCGGACTACCGCGGCGCCCAGCCAGGCGCAGATGGCCGCGATCGCGATAGGGCCGGCCAGCCCGCTGGCCGCCCCGGTAGCTGCCGGGCCCGGCTCCGGCGCCGGGCCGTCCCGCAGATCCACCAGCGCCGCATAACCGGCCGCGATCGCGCGTGGCACCAGGGCAGGCGGGACATCGGCCAGCAGCCGAGACGGGGGTACCGGGGCGCTGGCGGCTGCGGGCAGGCCAGCGCAGACCAGGATGGCCCCGGTGCGCAATGCCGTGGCCGGGTCACGGACAACGTCCGCCTGCTCGCAGGCCGCGCAGACCAGAACGCCAGGATGGCTGGCCCGGAATTCCGCGACCGCCGCAGCGCCTGCCGTCCCGAGGTCGACGATGGCAGCCCCCGCCCGCACGGCCGCTGCGGCCCCGGCGGCGTTGCCGGCGACCGCGAGCAACGCTATTCCCGGAGCGGACAGACCGCCTGGTGCGCCCACCATGGACCCGAGCATGGCACGATTCTTTCTGTGCCAGTCGTGCTGATCGTCGTGGCCGCCGCGATAGTCATCGGGGGGATCGCTGTTGCCCTCGGCCGTGGCGGTGAGATGGCACGGTTTACCGCCGACTTCGCGCCCGTTGACCTTGACGACATCGACAAGGTGACCGCTACCGACGTGGCGCTGCTGAGGCCGCCATCGGCGCTGTGGGGCTATCACATGCAGGCGACGGATCAGGCTTTCGGCGTGATCGCCCGGACGCTCACGGATCGGGACGTGCAGATCGCGACGCTGCAGCGGCAGCTTGCCGAGGCGCAGCATGCGGCGCAGAGCGCGCAGCAGGCAACATCGCCACCATGGGAGTCACCGCCATCGCCGCCGGCGGGCGCCGCCGGCGGGCTCGATGTGCCCGGTGCGGCTGCCGGGGGGCCGTCCCTGCCATCGCGTCCCAGCGTGCGGCGGCGTGAGATGGCTGACCAGCAGCCGCCGGCTGGCCCGTGGCCCACGGCTGACGCATGGCCAGTGCAGACTCCGTGGTCCGCCTGGGACAGGCCATCCGCCCCGGCTGCCGGCCCCGGCCAGGCTGGACTGCCCGGCCCGGCGGCCGGCCCGGACCCGGATGCCAGTCCCGAACAGGCTCCCGCCCCGGATCCTGAGGCCTCAGCGCCACCCGCGGACCCGGCGGCCGGCTCACCCCCGGCGCCGGCCCCGGATCCTCGTGCCGCAAAGGACGGCTGGTGACCGAGGCTGGCCGTGGCACCGCGGCCGGCCCGGACGGGCGCGCCCGGTGCCCGTGGTGCCTCGGCAGCGCGGATTACCTCGCCTACCACGACGAGGAATGGGGCCAGCCAGTTCGCGATGACGTGCGGATGTTCGAGCGACTCTGCCTGGAGGCGTTCCAGTCCGGGCTCTCGTGGCTCACGATCCTGCGCAAGCGGGAGAATTTCCGGGCCGCGTTCCTGGGCTTCGACATCGCGGCCGTCGCCGAATTCGGGCCCGGCGACGTGGCGAGGTTGCTTGCCGATCCCGGCATCGTCCGCAACAGGGCGAAGATCGAGGCATCGATCCGGAACGCCAGGGCCGCGCTGCTGCTGCCCGGCGGCCTCGCGGCACTGGTCTGGAGTTACGCGGGCACTCAGCACAAGGCGCCGGTTACCCTGGCCGACGTGCCTGCCTGGACACCCGCGTCGAAGGCACTCGCGGCGCAGCTCAAGCGGCACGGATTCGGCTTCACCGGTCCTGTCACTGCATATGCGACCATGCAGGCCTGCGGCGTCGTTGACGACCATCTCCAGGCGTGCTCATTCCGCCGCTCAGCGGCTTCCTGACCCTGCGGCGCGCCGCCCCGGGTTACTTCCGCGCAGCGCCCGGGAGTCCGCCAATGTCAGGATCCGCGGACCGCAAAGGTTTGCATTGGGTTTACTGTGGCTTAACCGGCCGACGCGCAGGCGACGCGGTGCTGCCCGGCAGCCGGCGGTCGCCGCTAGCCGTGGCGTCCGGCCGGGTCACGGGCCTGGCGGTCCGATGGAGGCGAGATGACCGAGGTCGAGCAGGCACCACCTGGCGTTGACTCAACAACGCCGACGCCTGCGCGCCTGTATGACTACTACCTGGGCGGATCGAACAATTTCGCCGTCGACCGCGAGGTTGCCGAGAGGCTCAGGACGAGCCTGCCCGAGCTGACGGACGCGGCGTGGGCGAACCGCGGATTCCACCAGCGCGCGGCCCGCTGGATGGCTGCCGAGCACGGCATCCGCCAGTTCATCGACCTCGGATCCGGGCTGCCGACACAGGGCAATACGCATGAGGCGGTGAGCCAGGTGGCCATCGATGCCCGGGTTGTCTATGTCGATCATGACCCGATGGTGATTGCCCACGCAATGGCGCTCCTGAGCAGCGCAAACGCGACCACGGTGATCCAGGCCGACCTGCGTGATCCCGCCGCGGTGCTCGGCCACCCAGAGTTGCGTTCGCTCATCGATTGCAGCCAGCCGGCCGGCCTGCTGATGACGGCGGTCCTGCATTTCGTGGCCGACGAGTCAGATCCATGGGGGCTCGTGGCGCGTTACATCAGCGAGCTTGCGCCGGGCAGTTACGTGGCGCTGTCGCACGCCACCGCCGACCGGCTGCCGCCCCGCGCGGTTCAGGCAATGTATGACACCTACTCCCGCGCCACAGAGAAGATCTACCTGCGGTCAAAGGCAGAATTTGAGCGGATGTTCAACGGGCTGGAGCTCGTGACCCCCTTCGGGGGCGCCGATCCGGGCGTCACGTTCGTGGGGAAATGGGGCGCCGAAGATCCCTCCGCGGCGGACAGCGACGGCTCGCGGGTGCTCTACAGCGGCGTGGCCAGGCGGCCATGACCATGAACCCGCCGCCGCCTGCCGGCTCATGCCGGGCAGGCCGCCCCGGCTCATCCTTGACCGGCCGCCCCGGCTCATCCCGGGCAGGCACCCCGGGATCCGCTTGCGCTCGGCAGGACTACCCGTGCTGACAGGGGGCATCGTGGCAGCGAAACCAACAGTCGAGGCGCTGGGCATCGATGTAGCCGCGCAGTCATGGCAGCGATCCGGTGACGGCGACGGGTCCATCGAGATCGCCTTCTTCCGCGACACCGCCGGGGCCGGCGGCGACTGGGTGCTGATGCGCGTGGCCGGCGACCCGGCCGGCCGGGTGCTTGTCTACGACAGGCACGAGTGGGTGTGCTTCCTCGATGGGGTGCGGAAGGGCGAATTCGACGACGCGGCCGACTAGCGGTGCCCGGGCGGCGCTGGCGGGCCGCGTCCGGAGGGACGCGGCGAGTATCCTGCCTGACTGGCCGCAATGGTGGATGATTCGGGGCAAACCTACGCATGAGGCGATCATTAGTGCTATGCGCAACCATTGATCATAAAGTTTGTGAATCACAACTTAAGTAGCGTTATGCTGTAAGTGATGTCCTGTCAAGAGGGAGATCGCGGATGACTGACGATGCATACGGCGCGACGATAGCCAAGCGCCGGCTCTCCCGGCGCCTTGCTGAGCTCCGGGTGGCAACTGGCTATACGGCTAACCATGTCTGCGACATCCTGAACTGGGGCCGCGGGAAGGTCGGGCGCTTCGAGGCCAATCAGTGGAAGCGCCCGGAGATGAGCGACATCCGTGACCTGCTCCGAATCTATGACGTGCCCCCTGGCGCGGGCGATGAACTCGAGGACCTCGCGATCAGGGCACGTGCGCGGCCCTGGTGGCGCGACTTCCCGGAGATCTTCGACAACGAGTTCCCCGGCTTCGAGAACGACGCCACGCGCATCCGGGTGTTCATGCCGCTGATCCTGCCAGGCCTGCTGCAGACGCCCGCCTACACCGAAGCGCTGATGCGAGCAGGCTCGCGGCCGCCGGCCTGGCGGGAGAAGGCGCTGGCGACCCGGCTGCGGCGGCAGGAAATCCTCGACCGCCCTGGCGCCGCCGCCCCCAGGCTGAGCGCGGTGATGACGGAGGCCTCGCTGATGTACCGCTGGGGCACCCGCGCTGACCGCTACGAGCAAGTCCTGCACCTTGCCGAGATCGGCAGCCGTCCTAACGTCGACCTCCGCATCCAGCGCTTCATCGACGGGCCGTATCCGGGCATGCATTCCATGATCAATGTCTTTGGCTTCCCCGACGAGGAGCCAGACCTGGTGTACATGGAGACCGACTACGCGATCGAGGAGGTAAGCAACGCGGAGTCCGTGAACGCCTACGTTCAGGCCTTTGGCCGCGCCAGCGAGGGGGCACTAGAGCCCGCCGACACCGCGGTCTTCCTGAGGCAACTTGCCGAACAACTGGAGTGAGAGCAATGAACGATCTGTCTCAAGCCACCTGGCGAAAAGCAAGTATGAGTTCGCAGAATGGAGGCTGCGTCGAGGTCGCAGCCAATCTTCGGGGCGTGACCGCCCTCCGGGACAGCAAGCGCCCTGGTGACGGCGCCCACATCGTGGGGCGCGCCGAGTTCGCGGCGTTCCTCGCTGACCTGAAGGCGGGCCGGTTCGACATCGACGTGAACTGAGGCCATCCGCAGCGCGAACGCAGGAACCCCCCGGGATGCAGCCCGGGGGGTTCCGGTGTTACTGCGCCTGTCTCAAGGCCCGGCAGGTCACCATCAGGCAACTGCCGCGCCTGCGACTGTACACGCGGCCTTCCCTGCCTGCACAGACCTGCGCAAGCGACCCGGCGGACGCGACAGCCACATCTGCGGCCCCTCCGGGGCCGCGGAGACGCAGCCAATCTGGGCATTTTCCCGGTAGGCCATTGCGAAGATGGGCAATTGACTCATAATCTGTGCTTCACAGATACCTAAGTCGCGAAGGCGGAGGAGCATGTTACCGTCGCCCGCGGATAGCGGGGAGGACCGGCCCGGCGGGCCCGGTCCGCCATCGGGCGATGGCGGACTGATGGCAGCGCCGGTGGCCGACGCCTTCGCAGTGGCACCGCAGGTGCCCACGCAGCTCAGCGTGCGCTCCGGCGGCTGCTTCGCTAGGCCGCTTCCGCTTGACGGCAGCTGCGCGGGTGCCGCGAGACGCTTCTTCCGCGAGGCAGTGGCCGGGATGGGGATGCCAGGCGACCTCGTCCACGACGGCATCACGATGGCCAGCGAGCTTGCCGCCAACACGATGCACGCGCAGGGGAACGTCGAGTTCGGCAGTAACCGGCTGCGGCCGGTGACCGGGTTCCCTGAGCTGTGGATCTACCTGCGCGGGACCGGCGCCAGATGCGAGCTGGTCTGCAAGGTATATGACTCGCAGCCAGGGTGGCGGACCGGCGACCTCTACACGGGCGAGCTTCCTGACCCGACGAAGCACGCCCTGGAGGGCGTGAACGGCCGGGGGCTTCAGGTTGTCAACGGGCTGTCCGCAGGGCAATGGGGATACCACCCGACCCGGGCACGGCTGGGCAGCTGGAAGGTTCCCGGCAAAGCGGTATGGTTCTCGCTGCGGCTGCCGCCGGCCTGTGACGTCGTCCGCTCCGGCCGTCCGCGGATGAGCGCCGCGCGGGCCGTCGACGAACTTGAGGCAATGCTGACCGGCCGGGGAATCGGCGGCCGCATGGTCCGGGTGGACGAGCCCGCCGTCGACATGGCTGTGCTGTCCGTCCGCCGTGACCTGACGGTGTGGCTGCGCAGCTGCACGGTGTCCTGGAAGAAGCCGGACGGCAGCTACGAACGCCGCGAGCTATCCGATCTTGAGGACGTGGCCGAGCAGATCGTGTGCACGCACGAGGAGCTCGACGCGACCGGCGCCCGGGCCTGAGGACGCCAGCGCGCAGCGCGCTGCCAGTCACCGGAGTCTTCTCACCTCGCCGGGGCGGGGCGGCCAGCGCTACCGGACCGCAGGCAGCAGTCCACGAAACGGGCGGCGGCAGGCAAGAGCCTGGCGGATTCTGCTTCGAAGAGCTCGGCCGCCTCGCGGCCAGGCCACTGGCGGGGCAGCAGCTCGGCCGGCAGCCCGGGATCCCTGAAGAGGAACTTCCGCCATTCGTGCACGAGCCTGCTCCGCGTGGCGAACACCGTCTCGTCAGGGGTGTCCTGGCCGACGCCGGCGACTAGCTCGGCGGCAACGGCCAGCCACCGCCGGTACGCGTGCGCCAGGCCATCGGTGTCCCAGGCCCGGGCGAGCAGGCCGCGGGCATTGCCGTCGTAGCTGGCCATGAATCGCTCCGCGCGAACCCGCTCAGCCTCCAGCAGCGCCTCGAGCTCGACCGACGGGCGCGGGCTGATCCAGGTCGTCTCGTCAATCGGCGCGTAGCCGAGGTAGCCAAGTGCCGCGCGGAGCCGGTCCCTGCGCGCGCGCTCGCGGACTCGCGCGATCACGATCAGATGCCAGCGGCCGTCCCAGTCGGGTGCGCCATGGCGGTAGATCCGCTCGGCAGCCTCGTCCAGCCGCCGGACAGCACGCGGCGTGAGCGCGTACCCTGCCCCCTCCGGCAGCCGGACCGCCACCAGCCAGTCCTGCCTGGCCATTCGCGACACGGCCGTGCGGACCGCTGGCGCCGTTATGCCGAGCGGGCCAAGCAGCCGGACCAGTGCGGCGACTGGCGCGGCGGCCCCGCGGGAGCGCAGGTGATCACCGTAGAGGTCGAAGAGTGCCGATCTCGCGTCCACGTCCCCAGTCTCGCCTGGATGCCCGCCGGCCCGCGATGGAACGCTGATCGTTACCACCCCGCGCCCGAACTCTGGATAATAGAGGCACTGATCGACATTGTTGTGGCTACAGGTCCCGCCAGGTACCGGGGCTCCGGTGCCGTAGACCTCGGGTGAGGTCCCCTGCGGCCTAGAGGCAGGAAGGGGAGGCAGGATGGCGGCGATGAAGCCGCGGACAGGCGACGGTCCGCTTGAGGTCACCAAGGAGGGTCGCGGCATTGTGATGCGCGTCCCGCTCGAGGGTGGTGGGCGACTAGTGGTGGAGCTGTCAGCCACCGAAGCGACCGCGCTCGGGGAAGCGCTCAAGTCGGCTGTCGGCTGACCGTTGCCGATCGATATTCATGTCGCTCTCCTTCCCGCGGAGGGCGGCTCCGGCGTGCTCGGCGGCTATCTCCGCGCCGTGGCTGACGGCAGCGCCGATGCTCCAGACCTGATCGCGGTGCCAGTCTGCCCGGCCGCCGTGCGGCAGGACCGGCCGGACCTCGATCCGTTCCTCCCGGTCGGCTCAGCGGCGGTGATCGCCGCCGCTCAGCTGACCGGCCAGGCAGGCGAGGTCGCCGAGGTCGCCGTCCGGCTGGGCGCGAGCTCCGGCCGGGTAGTGTTCCTGGGTACCGGAGACGGATCACCGCGTGCGCTGCGGCGGGCCGGCGCCGAGCTCGGCCGCCGGGCGGCACGGGGCAAGACGGTCAGCACGGCAGCGATAGCGGGCCTGCCCGGCGAGGCGGCGCAGGCCTTCGTGACGGGGATCCTGCTCGGCGGCTATGTCTTCACGCTGAAGTCAGGGCCGGGCAACGAGCCCGGCGGCGAGGTCAGGCTGCTGACCGAGCGAGCGGACAGCCATGCCGCCGCGCTCGGCCGCGCGGCCGCCATCGCCGGGGCAGTCGCGCTGGCGCGTGACCTGACCAATACGCCATCGAGCTGCAAATCCCCGCAGTGGCTCGCCGATGAGGCGGTAAAGGCAGCAGCGCAGGCAGGCCTCCGGTCGCGCGTCTGGGCCGAGGCGGAGCTGGCGGCCGCGGGCTTCGGCGGCATCCTTGCCGTGGGATCCGGATCGGCACGGCCGCCCAGGCTGATCGAGCTAAGCTACTCCCCGCCCGGCTGGGATACCCATGTCGTGCTCGTCGGCAAGGGCATTACCTTCGACAGCGGCGGCCTGTCGCTGAAGCCCAACGACGGCATGAAGCTGATGAAGACCGACATGGCCGGCGGCGCGGCGGTCATCGCCGTGCTGTCCGCGCTGGCTGGCCTTGGCATCAGGGCGCGCGTTACCGGGCTGGTGGCGGCAGCGGAGAACATGCCGTCCGGTTCGGCCTACCGGCCAGGAGACGTTATTACGCAGTATGGCGGGCGGACTGTGGAAGTGCTGAATACTGATGCAGAGGGGCGGCTCGTGCTGGCCGATGCGATCGCCTATGCAGACGCCGCGCTCGACCCCGCCGTCGTGGTGGACATCGCGACACTGACCGGCGCATCCCGGACCGCGCTCGGAACTGGTATCGGCGCTCTTTACTCGACCGACGACGACGTGGCAGCCGCCCTGCTCGCGGCCGCGCAGGCAACCGGGGACCGGCTGTGGCGGATGCCGCTGGCCGCGGAGTACCTGGACGCGCTCGATTCGCCGGTAGCCGACCTGGCCCACATAGCGCGGAGCGGAGCGGCCGGATCAGCGCCGGGGTCCATCGCGGCGGCCCTGTTCCTGCGTGAATTCACCGGCGGCCGGCCGTGGGCGCACCTCGACGTGTCCGGGCCGGCGCGGGCCTCGTCGGACGACGGGGAGACCACCAAGGGCGCCACCGGGTTCGGCACCAGGCTGCTGCTGAGCTGGCTCGGCGAGATCTGACCGGCTGGCCGGCCCGGGAGCCGGCCCGAGGGAACAGGCCCGGCCCGGGAGAGTAGACCAGGGGCGGGGCAGCAGGCCCGGGGCGGGGCAGCGAGCCTGCGGCGTGTCAGCCGGCCTGCTTGACGGCGGTGAGCAGTCCGTCTCCCACCGGCAGGAGCAGCGGCACCAGCCGCTCGTCAGCCTGGACTTGCTCGCAAAGCTCCCTGACGGCCGCGGTGTCCGGGTCGGCCGGGGCGCCGTCATCAACCCGCTCACGCCAGAGGGCGTCGATCATCCGGTGGTGCCACAGGGCATTGTCGAAAGCCACGATTCCGCCCGGCCGCAGCAGCCGGAGAGCGGCGATCAGGTAGTCCGGATACTCCTGCTTGTCCGCGTCGCAGAACACCATGTCGTAGGCCCCGTCGGCGAGCCGGGGCAGTACCTCGAGCGCACGGCCGCTGATCAGCCGGTAGCGGCTTGAGGCGAATCCGGCGTCGACGAATGCCTTACGCGCCAGCTGCTGATGCTCAGGCTCGACATCAACGCTGGTCAGCACGCCTCCGATGCGCATGCCCCGGAGCAGCCAGATGCCGGATGTGCCACAGCCAGTGCCGATCTCGACGACCGATCTCGCGCCGATGGCGGCCGCGATGAAGCGCAGCGCCGCCCCCGTCGTGGGAGCGACCGGCACGGTGCCGCCCACCTGCGCGGCGTAGCGGCGGGCGGCAAGCAGCACGTCATCCTCGGGGAGATACTCCTCGACATAAGTCAGTGCGTCCTCTGCGCTGGCGATGACTTCCTCCGTGAACGCTTGCGGCTCTTCGTGCCGCAGCCTAGCGGCACGCTCGCTGACACGGGAACCAGCCAGGCCCGCTCAGGCGTTGTCATGACGCTGGCCATAGCCGGAGGCAGTCCCGGCGCGGCGCCGGGGAAGTCCCGGCGCGGTGCCGGGGAAGTGCCAAGGAAGTCCCGGCACGATGTCGGTGTTGAGGGAGTAGCAGGCAGAAAGTGGGAGACCGTGGACCGTGCTGGGCCCGTCAAGGTAGACGGCGCTGAGTGGACCCCGCCCACCTGGGATGAGGTGGTCAGGGACCACTCCGCCCGGGTGTACCGCCTCGCGTACCGGCTCACTGGCAACTCCCACGACGCGGAGGACCTTACTCAGGAAGTCTTCGTCAGGGTCTTCCGCTCGCTGGCGAGCTATACGCCGGGAACGTTCGAGGGCTGGCTGCACCGGATTACCACGAACCTCTTCCTCGACATGGCCCGCCGGAAGCAGCGGATCAGGTTCGAGGGACTCGCGGACGACACCGCGGCGCGGCTGGGCGGCAACGAGCCGACTCCGGCCGAGGCATTCGACGAGCGCCACCTTGATGACGACATCCAGGCGGCACTCAAGGCCCTTGCTCCCGAGTACCGTGCAGCGGTCATTCTCTGCGACATCGAGGGACTGTCATACGAGGAGATCGCCGCCACGCTCGGGGTCAAGCTGGGTACCGTCCGCAGCCGCATCCACCGGGGACGCGCACAGCTCAGGGCCGCGCTCGAGCATCGCAGGCCGCGCCAGCCGACCGTGCCGCTTCCACCGCTGCGGGCCCGGCTGCCGCAAGGCGGCCAGCCATGAGCCATCTCGGGCATCGTCTTTCCGCGCTGATTGACGGCGAACTGGATCACGTGGAGCGTGACCGGGTTCTCGTTCACCTCGTCAGGTGCGAGCCTTGCCGCGCCGAGGCCGTCGCCCTGCGGGTGCTGAAGCGGCGGATGAACGCACTTGGCGGTGCGGCGGCCGACTCGGCGCTGACCCACCGGCTGATGAGGCTGGCGATGCCGGGCGACGCGGTCGCAGATGCCCGCGCGATCGGAGATCGGGGCTGGTTCTGGCCGGCCGCGGCGCCGCGATCTCCGGCTGGCGCCCGCGAGCTGCGGCCAAGCCGCGTCGTCGTCGCGGGATGTGCTGCGTTCCTGCTGGTAGGTCTGGGGGCCGCGGCCTTCGCGGCGGGCGGCGGCGGCACCCAGCCCGGCCCGCAGATTACGCCGGCAGTCGACGTTTTCATGGTCCAGCACGAGATCATGACCGGTGTGGTTCCGGTGACGCGGCCTCGGCCCGCACCGTCTGCCGGGAAGATCGCCGCGCCGCACGCGCCGTGAACCCGCTGACATTCTCGGCACGGCGCATCACTGGCGGCGCCGTGCTGCTCGGCCTGCTCGGCGCGGCGCTCGCGGCGCTTGCCCTCGTCGACGTCTCACCCGGCCATTCGGTCCCCCCGCAGGCTGGATCGCCCTCCGGCCCGGGAGGGCTGTCCCCCGCGGGCACGGCGGGCTTGGCGGCCAGTTCCCCGGCCGGCCTGCGGCTGCTGCGGGAGGCCGCCGCCGCGGGCGTGACCACCTCGTACCAGGGGGTGCAAATCGTGGCCTGGTGGGGGCCGCACGGCGCGAGCACCTCGATCGTGCAGGTCTGGCACGAACGTGACCGCAGCATCCTGGCGCAGGTCACCGACATGGGCTCGGTGCAGTCGACTGCCGCACCCGAGGCTGCGGCTGGCGAGCAGGACCCGGACGGAATCCTCGGGTTGTCGCAGCAGCTGCTTGGCCTGATGCGCCGCAACTATCAGGTGGTGTATGCCGGCCGGGGCTCGGCGGTCAACCGGCAGGCGCAGATCGTTGATCTGCGGCGACCCGGCGGCAGCCTGGCCGCACGGTACTGGCTGGATACCGCGACGAAGCTGCCGCTGCGCCGGGAGACCTTCGACTCCCGGGCGCGCATGATCAGCGAGGATGCCTTCATCAACCTGCGGATCGGCGGCAGCGGGCTGCGCGGCATGCCGGTGCCGGACGTCCGGCCCTGGTCAGCTCGGCTGGATCCGGCGCAGATCGCCAGGCTCAGGGCGCACGGCTGGCCGGTGCCGAGGCTGCTGCCGGGCAACCTGATGCTGGTCGCCGCGCACCAGACCGCCGCCGCCGCCGGTCCGGTCATCGATCTCGACTACTCCGACGGGCTGTCGCTAGTGTCGATCTTCCTGCAGCGAGGGCAGCTGCCGGGGGCACTGCCCGGGTGGGAGGAGGCCAGGTTCCGCGGCGGTGCTGTCTACTCAACCGACCCTGACTGGCGCAGCCTGGCCTGGTCCGCGCACGGGTTCGTCTACACGGTGATCGCGGAAGCCCCGGCGGCGACCATCGATCAGGTCGTCGATGCCCTGCCGCACGACTCGGGGCCGGGGTTCTGGGGCCGGATCGGCCGGGGGATACGGCGGCTGGGTTCCTGGGCCAACCCGTTCCGCTGATCAGGCCTATCGCAGTCGATCCCGGGCAGGAATATCGGGGAAGCGGCGATTTTCTCGCCATTTGGGACGGATCGCGGAGGCGCAGGTGTCCGAGGGGCCTTGGCAACCACCTCCCGAGCCACCGCCGCTTCCTGGCGAGCTTCCAGCAGGCCCGTCGCGCTCCGGGTCACCCGGCCGGAATATGCCGGGCGGCCGGAGGCTCGCCGCCTTCGCGCTCGCGCTCGCCCTCGTGTCGGCCCTTGCCGGAGGGCTCGTCGGCGGCTACATCGTCTCCAGGACATCTACCGGCGAAGTGATCCCCGGATTCAGTCTCGGCACGGTCCCGCCCGCACTCACCAACCGGCCGGCGTCCTCGGTCGCGGGCATCGCCGCGAGGATCCTGCCCGGCGTGGTCATGATCAAGGTCGACGGCAGCCAGGGCACTGGCTCCGGCTTCATCATTCATGGCGGCTACGTCATCACCGACAATCACGTCGTCACGCTGGACGGGCGCCTGCCGCACGCCTCGCTGCAGGTCGTCTTCAACGGCGGCCGCGTCGTGCCGGCCAGGCTGATCGGCACGGATCCGTACTCGGACATCGCCGTGATCCGGCCGCGGGTGACCGGGCGCCTGCCCGCGCTGTCGCTCGGCAACTCAGCGGGCGTCGAGGTCGGGGATCCGGTCGTCGCCGTCGGCTCGCCGCTCGGCCTGGCTGGCACCGTCACCAGCGGCATCGTCAGTGCCCTGGACCGGCCTGTGCAGCCCAGCAATGTGCAGGGCGTGGCAGCCCAGGCGTTCATCAACGCGATCCAGACCGATGCGCCGATCAATCCCGGTAATTCGGGCGGGCCGCTGGTCAACGGCCAGGGCCAGGTCATCGGCGTGAACGCCGCGATCGCGACGCTTGGCGACCCGCTGACCGGCCAGAGCGGCAGCATCGGGCTTGGCTTCGCGATCCCGATTAATCAGGCGCGGCTGGTCGCGACTGAGATCATCCGGACGGGCAAGGCCACGCACGCGGTGATCGGGGCGATGCTCGACGGCTCCTACACGGGGTCCGGTGCCCAGATCGTCACTGCGGCGAGGCGCGGAACGTTCGCGGTCACCCCGCGTGGTCCCGCGGCCCGGGCCGGCCTCCGGCCGGGTGACGTGATCGTGAGCTTCGGCGGGCAGCGGATAACCAACGTCACTGGGCTCATCCAGGCCATCCGGACCCGGAATCCTGGAATGCGGGTAACCGTGATCTTCCTGCGTCTCGGGGTCAGGCATGTTGCGTCGCTCACCCTCGGGTCAGCGCCGTCCTGACCGGGCCAGGTCACCATGACCAGGCCGGATCACCTTGACCAGGCCGGATCGCCTTGACCAGGCCGGATCGCCGGCCGCGCGGTGATTTCCGGCGGTGGAGCAGGCGAAAACGGCAGCCGGGCATTCGTGGTAGGCCCCCGGAGCGTCTACATTGGTGGCTAGCGGACCGCAGTCCTCTGCGCCTGCCTGATGCTGGAGCGTTGCTGTGTTCGACTTGTCCTTCACCAAGCTGCTGGTGCTCGCTGTCCTGGCTCTGCTGATCTTCGGTCCAGACCAGCTGCCGAAGGTCGCCGCGCAGGCCGGCCGGGCACTGCGTGACCTGCGCCGGCTCGCCGATATGGCCAAGGCCGACCTGCGGGATAACCTCGGGCCGGAGTTCGCCGACTTTGACGTCAATGACCTGAACCCGCGGAACTTCGTGCGCAAGCATCTTCTTGACGACCTCGACCTGGACGGGGACGAGCATAACTTCCGTTCGCCCGAGCCCGCGGTCTCGCGGCTGGCGCCCGGTGAGAGTCCGCCGTACGACGCCGAGGCCACCTGACGCCCCGGCCGCGCTGAAACCCCGCTGCCGCCGGTCAGGCCGGGTCGCTGCCGCGGTCAGGCCAGCCCCTGCCGCGGTGAGGCCGGCCCGCTGCCGCGGTCAGACCGGGGTGAGCCCAAGCCGGCGTCCGGCAAGCCCCCGTGACCGGTTCGCCAGGCTTTCCGCGATCAGCGAAAGCTGCTGTGCCGCCGCGGACTCCGGGCTGCTGAGGACCAGCGGCACACCGCTGTCCCCGCCCTCGCGCAGCCGGATGTCGATGGGCACTTCGCCGAGCAGCGGTACCCGGGTGCCGATGACCTTGGTCAGCGCGTCAGCCACGGCCTGCCCGCCGCCGGCGCCGAAAATGTCGATTCGCTCCTGGCAATGCGGGCACGGCAGGTAGGACATGTTCTCGATGACGCCCACGACTTGCTGGTGCAGTTGCGGTGCGAGCGCCCCGGCCCGCTCGGCCACCTCGGCGGATGCGAGCTGCGGGGTGGTGACCACGAGCAGTTCGGCGCCGGGCAGCAGATGGCCAACCGAGATCGCGACGTCCCCGGTGCCCGGCGGCAGGTCCAGCAGCAGCACGTCCAGGTCGCCCCAGTACACGTCGGCGAGGAACTGCTCCAGCGCCCGGTGCAGTATCGGCCCGCGCCACGGCACGGGCTCGTTGCCCTTGGTGAACATCCCGACCGAGATGACCTTCACGCCATGCCCTGACGGCGGCATGATCATCTTCTCTACCTGGGTGGGCTTGCCGGTCACGCCGAGCATCCGGGGTACCGAATGGCCGTACATGTCCGCGTCCAGCACCCCGACTTTCTGCCCGGAGGCGGCCAGCGCCGCGGCAAGGTTCACGGTCACCGAGGATTTCCCGACCCCGCCCTTGCCGCTGGCGACCGCGTACACCCGCGTCAGCGAGGATTCCTTGGCGAACGGGATCTCCCGTTCCGGCCGGCCCCCGCGGAGCTGGCTCTGCAGGCCGCGGCGCTGCTCGTCGCTCATCACGTCCAGCTCGACGCGGACCGCTGCCACGCCGGCCAGCTTGCCGACGGCTGCGGTGACCTCACGGGTGATGGTGTCACGCATGGGGCAGCCGGAGACGGTCAGCCAGACATCCACCCGGACGGTCCCGTCCCGGCCGACATCGACGTTCTTGACCATGCCGAGCTCGGTGATGGGACGGTGGATCTCGGGGTCGTTGACCCCGGCGAGCGCCTGGGTCACCTGCTCCTTGGAGGGCGGCGAAGAGACGGCCGACGGGGATGCCATACCCCCATGCTACGAACCACGTAGCCGGCCGTCGAATGGCCGCTGCGGGCGTACGATTATTCGACGCTGCCGGGATGCCTCGGCCTCGCCGCGAGCAGAAACGGCTGTCCATGGAGCTTCAGCAGATCGGCCTCCGGCATCCAGCCGCCGAGCTGGTCAGGAATATCCAGCACAACCGCACCGGAATCCCGCGGCGGATGTTCGTGGCCGAGGGACTGTACGAGCACAACATCGTGCTGGATGCGGGAGTCCGGCTGGACACCTTCCTGTGGTGCCCGGAGGCCGCGTACTCCGACGAGGCGCAAAAGCGCAGCGCCGAACTGGCCGAGCGGGCGCGCCGGGCCTATCAGATCTCGGTGAAGACGCTGGAGCGGCTGGCAGAGCGGCCGAATCCGGACGGCCTGCTGTCCATCGCCCAGCTGCCGGACTGGAACCCGGCGGAGATCAAGCTGGGCGCGCGCGCGCTCGTCCTGGTGGCTGACGGCATCGAGATCCCCGGCAACCTCGGGACGCTGATCCGCACGCTGGACGCCTGCGCCGCTGACTGCCTGGTGCTGACCAACCGCCGGACCAGGCTGACGCACCCGAAGGTGCTGCGCGCCAGCCAGGGGATGAGCATCAAGGTCCCGGTACTCGACTTCGACCAGGTAACGGACGCCGCAGCCTGGCTGGCAGGCAACGGCTGCACGGTTTACCTGGCCGACACGGACCGCAGCGTCAGCTACCGCACCGCCGACTACGGCGGCCGGACGGCCCTGGTGGTAGGCAGCGAGCGCTACGGCATTTCGCCGGCCTGGTACCAGGCCGGCTTCGGCCGGATCGGCATCCCGATGCTCGGCGCAGCGGACTCGCTCAACGTGGCGATCTCCGCCTCCGTCCTGCTGTACGAGGCGCGAGCGCGTAAAGACGGCTGGTGACACCCGCTTCGGTAGCCCTCCGCGACCGCTGTGCCGCTCGTCGCCCCGGGCCGGGTGCCGCCGGTCAGGGCAGTGGCTGCGGCCGATGGAGATAAATTGAGGGCTGGGTCGCGCTCGCGCTGGAACTGTCAGCGGCATTCATGCCGCTCAGTGTCGCTGTCCAGCCGTCCGAGCGGCTACATTACCGGGTCAGAACAGGAGAGTGACGATGACCGCACCGCTGCAGGTGATCGCGTTCAGCTTCAGCCTCGGCGCCGATTTCGAGGAACGGATCCTGGCAGAGGTCGACCGCCTCCGGGGCAGGGGAGTTCTCCGGCTGCTCGACATGCTCTTCGTCGCGAAGGGCCAGGACGGCACCGTTGAACGGCTAACCATCGGCGATGACGAGGACTTTGGCTCGCTCCTGGCGGGCATCGTGCCCGCTGCGGACGGGGATGCGGCGTGGTCAGCGGCTGGTGACGGCTCGGTGGCCTTTGACCTGGACGGTGCGCGGGCTGCGGCTGAGTCCCTGCAGCCGGGAACTGCCCTGGCCTACCTGCTCATCGAGCACCATTGGGCTGCGCCGCTCTTCGACGCCATCGCCGAGACCGGCGGCACGCTGATCGGCGAGGGCTTCCTTGCCGCGGAGAGCGGACTGGCCGTGGGGGCCGAGATCGCCGCCATGGAGGAGGCCGCTGAGGTGATCGCCGAAGCCCAGGCCGCGGAGGCGGACGCCTTGCTCCGGGCTCTCGCGGCCGGAGCCGAGGCGGCCGAGGCGGAGGCCGCTTCTGAGCGGATCCAGTCGGCCGCCGCCGCTGACGCAGTCCGGGCGCTGATCGCGGCCGGGCTGGTGGAGGAAGCGGCCGCCCACGAAGCGGTATCGGCGCTGGTCGCGGCCCGCCTCATCGTGGCCGCCGCCGACCAGGCTGCCGCGCAGTCCGTAGCCGAAGACCTCGCCACCATCAGCGCCGCCGACGAAGTCGCCGCCGAGGCAGCTGACGAAGCCGGGGACAAGATCAGAGCGGCGTCGATCACCGTTGCCGAGGCTCAGGTGCTGCGGTACCTGCCCAAGCCGCTGCCCTTCTCTGTCATCGCCGACAAGCTGGGCATTTCCAGGTCAGCGGCCAAGGAGCGCGCGGAGCGTCTCTATAAGCGGCTCGGAGTTCACAGCCGGGCCGACGCGGTCAGCCGCGCCCGGGCCCTCGGTCTTATCCGCGGTTGACTCGTCGTGTCAGCTCGAACTGACAGGTCCCGGCGCTCCTGCCTGGCCGTCCCCGGCAGCAGCCCCAGATTCATCGCCAAGGCCCGCGGCCTGGCTGCCGACGAGGTCTTCCTCGACCTCGAAGACGCCGTTGCCCCGGACGCCAAGCAGGAAGCGCGGCGCAGCGTGATCGAGGCCCTGCGCTCAGGCGACTGGGGCGGCAAGGTGAGGGCGGTCCGGATCAACGGCGCCGCTACCAGCTGGGCGTACCGGGACGTCATCGAGCTTGCCGAGCAGGCAGGCCGGGACCTTGATGTCATAGTGCTCCCGAAGGTCTCCGAGCCGCAGCACGTGACCTGGCTCGACCTGCTGCTCGGTCAGATCGAGCAGGCGATGGGCTACCCGGCGGGGCGGATCGGGATCGAGGCCCAGATCGAGGACGCGCTCGGGCTTGCCGCTGTGGACGCGATCGCGGCCGCCTCGCCGCGTCTTGAGGCGCTGGTCTTCGGCCCCGCCGACTTCATGGCCAGCGTGGGCATGCGATCACTGGAGATCGGCGCGCAGCCGGCCGGGTACGCGGGCGGCGACGCTTTTCACTATCCGCTGCTGCGGATCCTTGTCGCGGCCCGCGCGAACGGCCTGCAGGCCATCGACGGGCCATACGCCGCGATCCACGACACCGACGGGCTGGCCAGGGCCGCGAACAGCGTGGCGGCGCTGGGCTTCGACGGCAAATGGGTCCTGCATCCGGGCCAGATCGCCGCTGTGAACGCGGCGTTCTCGCCGGGACAGGCGGAGTACGACAAGGCTGAGCTGATCCTGGAGGCGTATCAGCACTACACGACAGTGGAGAAGCGCGGGGCGGCGATGCTGGACGGCGAGATGATCGACGAGGCTTCTCGCAAGCTCGCCCTGGTCGCGGCCGCACGCGGCCGCGCTGCTGGCCTGGCCAGGACCCAGAGTTTCGGGCCGCCGGCCTGAAGGGCTAGGGCAGCACTCCCCACGAGGTCAGCGCCTCGGTCAGGCCGCTGGTCAGCTCGCCTCCGGCTTCCAGCTGTGCCATCTGCGCGGGGGTAACCCACCGGGCATCGGCGGCGTCATCGCCCGCCGTGAGCTCACCGCCGGTCACCGTCGCGAGGTAGTCACTGATATCCACCACAGTGCCCGCCAGGCCAGGGCGCTGCACCACGCCGAGCAGCCTGCCGACAGCGACGGCCAGCCCGGTTTCCTCAAGGACTTCCCTGACCAGCGCGCGGGCATCGGATTCGCCGGGCTCGATCCGGCCGCCCGGAATCGACCACAGGCCCGCGGCTGGCTCGTGACCGCGCTTGATCAGCAGCAGCCGCCCGTCCGCATCCTTGATGACCGCTCCCACGCACGGGATCCGCTGCACGGCCATGGTGCTCAGTATCCCGGAACCGCAGGCCGCGCACTTGGCCAGGGCCGGAGACATCACGCTGCCCGGCTAGCGGATCAGGCCGCAGGCTAATCTCCGGTAGGTGCGCGCCGACCTGCACTGCCATAGCACTGCCTCGGACGGCAGCTGCCCGCCCGCCGAGGTGATGGCCCGCGCGCGGGCGGCCGGGCTCGACGTGATCGCGCTGACCGACCATGACACGGTCGCCGGCCATGCCGAGGCCCGGCGGGCGTTGCCCGCCGGGCTGACGCTGGTGCCGGGGATCGAGCTGTCCTGCCGTCTGCACGGGCACAGCGTGCACCTGCTCGGCTACCTGTTCGACCCGGCCGACGCCGAGCTCGCCGCGGAGTGCGCGAAGATCCGCGAGCACCGGCTCGACCGGGCCCGGGCGATCGTCGACCGGCTGGCCGGGCTCGGCGCCCCCGTCACCTGGGAGCAGGTCACCTCGATCGCGGGCGGCGGAGTGGTGGGCAGGCCGCACATCGCCAGGGCGATGGTGGCAGCCGGGGTCATCGGGGCGCCGGACGAAGCGTTCGGCCCGGAATGGCTCGGCGCCGGCGGCCGCGCCCACGTGGCCAGGTACGCACCAGATCCGGTACGCGCGATGACCCTGATCCGGGCGGCAGGCGGCGTCACGGTGCTGGCGCACCCGGCGGCGCCGGCCCGCGGCTGGCTGATGCCCGATGCGGACATCGCCCGGCTGGCGGCGGCCGGGCTAACGGGCATCGAAGTCCGGCACCCGGATCACAACCAGGCCGAACGGATCCATTTGACTACTCTCGCCGGCCAGCTCGGTGTACTGGTCTCAGGCGGAAGTGACGATCACGGGGAACTGACCGGCTACCGGATCGGCTGCGATACGATCGCGCCGCAAGCATATGAGCGGCTGGTCTCACTGGCCTCCGGAGCCGCACCGATGAGCAGGCGATGAACTCGTTTTCCGAGGTGAAGTTCTGCTGGGAGGTCTTCGTCACTCTCCTGGTGATCACCGATCCCCCGGGCATCGTTCCGGTCTTCCTCGGCATGACCCGCGGCCGGCTCCCCAGGCAGCGTTGAGAAGAGCTGAAAGAAAGGCAGGCCGGCATGGAAGCGCGCATTGACCAGGTTGTCTCCGCCGTGAATACCTGGATCGTGGGTGACGACGAGGAAGTCATCGTTGTCGACCCGGGTACCGACGCCGCGGCGGTGCTCGCCAAGGTAGGTGACCGGGAGGTGATCGCGGTGATCTGCACGCACGGGCATGCCGGCCATGCCAGCGCGGCACCGGCGGTGGCGAAGCGGGATGAAGCCCCGATCGCGCTGCACCCCTCGGACCGGCTGTCCTGGCGCGAGGTGCACAAGGCCGACCCGGAGATCGAGATGGAAGACGGCGGCATCTTCGAGGTCGCCGACGTCGCGCTTGAGGTGATTCACGCACCCGGGCACAGCGCCGGTTCGGTCCTGCTGTACTGCGAGGATCTCGACGTGGTCATGTGCGGTGACGTGCTGGCCGCTGACGGACTGGTCACCAGCGAGGACGGGTTCTCTAACTTCGCCAGCCAGCTCAGCTCGATCGGTGAGCACGTGCTCACGCTGCCAAAAAAGACGAGGGTGCTTCCCGGCCACGGCGAGGAGCTCACGGTCGCGGCTGCGGAGAAGAGCTTCGACTCCTGGATTTCGGCCGGCCCCGGCTCGGCCGGCGAGAGCTGAGACCGGGTGGAGCAACTCGGCTTCGAGGGAATGCCGCGGCGGCTTTACGCGTGCACGCCGACCCGGCTGAGCACCTGGCTGGACTGCCCGCGCCGGTACCGGATGAGTTACCTGGACCGCCCGCAGCCGCGGAAGGGGCTGCCCTGGGCGCATAACAGTCTCGGTGCCAGCGTGCACAACGCCCTGGCCGGGTGGTGGCGGCTGCCGCGCCGCGAGCGGAGCGTGGCGGCAGCGGGTGAACTGCTGGACCGCGGCTGGCTTACCGACGGCTTCGCCGACGCGACGGCGTCCGCCCAGCACCGGGTGCGGGCCAGGAAGATGGTGCAGGACTATGTCGCCGGCCTGGACCCGGCCGATGAGCCGGCCGGAGTGGAAAGGACGGTGGCCACCCGCACGGACCTGATCGCGGTGTCCGGCCGGATCGACCGGCTTGACCTGCGGCGAACCGGGTCAGGGGGCGACGCCGGCGAGTTCGTCGATGACGCCAGCGAGATCGTCGTGGTGGATTACAAGACGGGCAGGCACCTGCTCACCGTCGACGACGCGCGGACCTCGATGCCGCTCGCGCTCTACGCGCTGGCCGCCGGACGGGTGCTGCGGCGGCCCTGCCGCCGAGTCGAACTGCACCACTTGCCGACCGGCCGGGTACTTGCCTGGGAGCACACCCAGGAGTCACTGGACCGTCAGCTTCGCCGGGCCGAGGACATCGCCGCCGAGTGCGCCGCGGCTGACGGGCTCTACCGGGGCGGGCTGCCGCCCGCTGCCTGCGACGAGGCATTCCCGCCGCGTACTGGCCCGGGGTGCGGCTGGTGCGATTACCGGGGTCATTGCCCGGAAGGCATGGCGGCAGCCGAGCCCCGCCGTCCCTGGGACGGGCTCGCGCCCATCGCGCCAGCCGGGCCCGCGTCGGCTAACCCCGCGTCGGCTAACCCCGCGTCGGCCGGGCCCGCGTCGGCTAACCCCGCGTCGGCCGGGCCCGCGTTGGCTAACCCCGCGTCGGCCGGGCCTGCGTCGGCTAACCCCGCGTCGGCCGGGCCTGCGCCAGCCGACGGCATCGCACCGTGACCGGCAGCGGCCTTGCGCCGCCGCTCGCTGCCCTCGGCCGCGTTCCAGAACACGGTGAGCGAGCTAGCCGTAGTCTCGGGAGCCTCGACCGCGGGGGAGTGCGCCGCCGCCGGGATGCAGACCCGCTGCGCGCCGAGCCGTTTGGCCATGCGATTCTGGACCGCTGGTGCCCAGGCGTCGTCGTTCTCGCCGTACAGGACCAGCATGGGCGTGTCGGCCACCGCGGCGAGCGCCGCGGTCTGGTCAGGGCAGCTGAGCAGGTACCGGCCCATGGCGAACAGGCCTTCAGGTGAGCTGCGCAGCAGGCGCTCGCGCAGGAACGCGATGACGGCAGCGGGTACTCCGTCGGCGACCGCCTGCGGCTCCTGCTCCGATTCCCACAGCTGCTCGATCCGCTCGGCGCGGCCGCCGGGCCCGGCTTTCACTAGCTCAGCCAGCACCGCTCGCAGTATGGTGCCTCGCTGGCCCCGAAGACTGCCGGGCCCCGAGCCGAGCAAGGTGAGCGAGCTGATCCTTGCCGTCTGCGCCAGCACCGCTTGCCGCGCGATGAGGCCGCCGAGCGAGTGGCCGAGCAGATGCACGCCCTGTTCGTCCTGGTCAATTGCCTTGGCGATGCCGACGATGTCGGCGGCGAGTGCGTCCGGCCCGTAGTGACAGTGGTCGGCACCGCCGGGGGTCTCGTACTGACCGCGCATGTCGATCGCGGTCACCCGGCGGCCAGCCGCCGCGAGCGGCTGTAGCACAGCCAGGAAATCTTCCTTGCTGCCTGTGTAGCCGGGCACCAGCAGCGCAGGCCGACGCTCGCAGACGCCGCTGCCGGGCATTGCCTCAAGCGCAGCGAATGCCCCGCGGTTGGTCTGGACATTAACCCGCCGTATCTGCTCAGGCAGGTCGAGAGTCCTTGGTGTGCTCACGGGGTGGCAGCTTACCCAGCATGACTTGTCATAAATCGTCCGTATAGTTGGAGATTTGCTGAAAGCCTACCTGTCATTGCGCCAGTGACCCGGTGCTTTTCATTCGGCTGCGGAGCCGGCGCCCGTGCCCCCGGCGCCAGCGCCGGGAGCAGCAGCCTGGCCCGCTCCCGTTGCCGCAGCGTAGCCTCCTGCACCCTGGCCCGCCTGGCCCGCGCCCTGGGCCGCCGCGGCTGCGCCGCGAGGCTTGCGGCTGCGATGCCCGCGCCGCCGTCCGGCTGACGCGGGCTGGCTGTGGCCTGCTGGCGAGGCATTCTCGGCTGCCGCGATCCTGGTGCCGCTGGCGGCCGCCAGGCCGTCCTGGCCCGCGCCGATGGTCGTCCCTGACCTGGTCCGCCGGCGGATCCGCTGACCTCGCCGTCCGGCCTCGCGATCCTGGCCGCCCTCGTCAGGGGTTCTGCTGCGCCGGCCGCCGTTGCCACGGCCCCCGTCGGCCCGGCTGTCACCGGCCCGGGGGCTGCGGGCCGCCTGCGAGCGGATGCGGCCGGTCTCCCCGATGTCCTCAAGATCCTCAGCGTCCAGGCCAAGCCTCGCGCGCTGGGCGCGCGGCAGGATGCCTTTGGCGGTCGGCGGGATGTTCAGCGCAGCGAACAGATGCTCGGACGTGGAGTACGTCTCGGCAGGCTCAGGGTGGCCCAGGTGCAGCGTCTCATCGATGATCTTCCAGCGCTGCAGGTCGCGCCAGTCGACGAACGTGACAGCCACGCCAGTGCGCCCGGCCCGCCCGGTCCGCCCGATACGGTGCAGGTAGGCCATGTCGTCTTCGGGGCACTCGTAGTTCACCACGTGGGTGACGTCGTCAACGTCGAGCCCGCGGGCAGCCACGTCGGTGGCTACGAGCACATCGACTTTGCCGCTGCGGAACGCGCGCATGGCGCGCTCGCGCTGGCCCTGACCGAGGTCTCCGTGCACGGCGGCGGCAGCGAAGCCGCGCGTGGTCAGGGTCCCTGCCACCTGATCGCACGCGCGCTTGGTCCGGCAGAACACGATGGTGAGGCCGCGGCCCTCGGCTTGCAGCACCCGGACAAGCACTTCGACCTTGTCCATCTGGTGCGCGCGGAACACGTGCTGCTCGGTGCTCGGCACGAGCGAGGTCGCGTCGTGCTGCTCGGCCCGGACATGAGTCGCCTGGCGCAGATGACGCCGGGCTAGCGTGACCACCTCGCCGGGCATGGTCGCCGAGAACAGCATGGTCTGCCGCTGGGCCGGCGTGAGCCGCAGGATGCGCTCGACGTCGGGCAAGAACCCGAGATCGAGCATCTTGTCTGCCTCGTCCAGCACGAGCGCACTGGCCTGAGACAGGTTCAGGTGGCCTTGCCTGGCCAGATCGAGCAGGCGGCCAGGGGTACCGACGACGATGTCGACCGTGGCCAGGGCCTCGATCTGCGGCTCGTAGGCGCGTCCGCCGTAGAGGGTCACCACATTGACGCCGCTGCGGGAACCGGCCAGCCGCAGGTCGTCGGCGACCTGGATGGCGAGTTCCCTGGTGGGCACGACGACAAGGGCGCGGGGCGCGGCCGGCGTGCGGTCCGCAGTCCCGGCGAGCCGCTCGATGAGCGGGATGCCGAACGCGAGTGTCTTGCCCGTCCCCGTCCTGGCCTGGCCGATGATGTCTTGTCCGTCGAGCGCGATCGGCAGGGCCAGCGCCTGGATGGGAAAGGCCGTGACGATGCCGGCGGCTTCGAGCGCGGCGCAGATCTCCTCAGCGACCTCGAGGTCACGGAAGGTCATCTCCGCGGCCGGGAGATCCGCGGGCCGTAGTTCGGCGACGGGACCTCCGGCGACCGCAAGCTCGGCGCTGTCTAGCTCGGCGCTGTCTAGCTCCGTGCTTTGTAGCCCGGAACTCGCCCCTTCGGGGACCGGCAAGTCCGCCGGGTAGTCAGTCGTGGTGTCAGGCATCCCGGGCCGGTCCTCCGGCGCGCTCTGCATGGTCTGCGTAGTCAGGGCTTCCAGCCTCCATCAGTGGCCCGCGCTCCCGCCCGGCGCAACCGCGCCAGGCGTCTTTCGTCGCGGGCTAAGCAATTGACTCCCCCGGCAGGACGGGCCTGTCGTCTCCCCAGCGCGGCACTGGCCGCACGCCCGCGGAGAAGAAGTCCGGCGCGGCGCTCGGGTGCCTTGTGGCTCCCCGCAACGGCCGTGCCATACGTCAGTGTCAACACGCCGGGGATACGCCGCATTCCTGCTGCGGATTGAGACCACAGTCTATCAAAGCGCCGCCGGAGGCCGGCCGCCGCGATCGCAGCCGTCCCGGCGGCCCGGTTCTGGGCGGCGGTAGTGACTGCGGCAGTGACTGCGGCGGCGGGCGGGACGGCCGGGCGAGATCGGCCGACTGTTCGTCAGGCTCAACCGAGGCGCGCGCAGCGGATGGCCGCGCTTGGGCTGGCTGCCTAGCCGAAGCCGACCCGGCGCGAATCGAGGGCGCCGACCTCGACGTAAGCGATCTTGTCGGCCGGTACCAGCACCTTGCCGCCCTTCTC
>Ga0302235_10000299_pt1 | contig 40897 bp, 39 predicted proteins | sample II_Palsa_N3_3_FD_193577 | JGI IMG/M metagenome (GOLD analysis project Ga0302235, IMG submission 193577) | Peat permafrost microbial communities from Stordalen Mire near Abisko, Sweden - II_Palsa_N3_3 | ecosystem: Environmental > Terrestrial > Soil > Palsa > Peat permafrost | place: Sweden...
GCTGTTCAGCTTCGCCTCGGTCACGTCCGGATTTTCCGCCGGCGCGCGCAATGGCTGGGGCGATCCGAAAAGCGTGCTCCGCTTGCGGGTAAAGGGCGCACGACGGCCCGTTGAGGCCGCCTGAGCCGTCGGCTGGTGTCTCTGTCGGGGGCATCGTCAACAGCCTAGGATCGCAGCGTGATCACCGGTATGCATGCGATCGTCTTCTCGCCCGAGGCTGAGCAGGTCCGCGCGTTCTTCGGGGACGTGCTCGGCCTGTCGTCGGTTGATGCAGGCGGAGGCTGGCTCATTTTCGCCCTGCCTCCCGCCGAGCTCGCTGTTCATCCAGCTGACGGTGCAAGCCGCCATGAGCTTTACCTGATGTGCGATGACATCCACGCCACGCTGGCGGACTTGAGGGACAAAGGAGTCGAAGTGGCGCGAGATGTTGCCGACCAGGGCTGGGGGCTACTGGCCGCGATTCGCCTGCCGGACGGCTCGGAATTCCCGATCTATGAGCCCCGGCACCCGTCGCCGCTGCGGCCCTGAGCAGGTGTCGACCATGCGATCCTGACCAGCTGCGCTCAGTCAGACAGCTACGGCGCTCCGGATGCCGTGCGCTACTGGTCGCCGCCGGGCTGGGCGAGGTGCGCGGGGGTGGTTCCGTCGCCGATGGTGAGCTGGTCGAGCCAGCCGCATCGCGGGTCGCCGGGGGGCCGGTCAAAGCGGGTGACGTAGGGCTTGATGTCGAGGACGGGCGTCCCGTCGAGAAGATCAACTCCGGCGAACACCACGGCCTGGCTGGTGACATCCAGGAGCTGGATGAGGCTGAGCCCGATCGGGTTGACCCGCCGCGGCCCGCGGGTGGCGAAAATGCCCATCGCCCGCCGCTGGCGGCGCAGCAGGAACGGAACCTGCCGCAGGGGCGCCTCGCCGGCCGGGTCATGCGGCTGGTGCAGCCAGCTGAGCAGCCACGCGTAGTCGAAACCCGCTAGCCCATCCAGGCCATCGCGGTACGGCTCGGCGATCTCGACGACGCCGCGCCCGGCGCGGTTGAGACCAGCCTGGATCGGGGTGGTCTCCAGCTCCTGGTAGCTGGTGCGGGCCACCCCAATCACCGGCAAGCGTACGTTCAGTTCCATGCGCACCATGCTGTCATCGGGCCAGGGAACCCTCGTGCGGAAGCCCGCCCAGACCCACCTCGCGCATCTGCCCGCCGCGGATCCAGCCCCGCTGAGCAGGGCCGCTCGGCCCAGAAACTGAGGCGGGCCGCTCAGGCCGGGGCCAGGTGATCCTCGCCGAACATCCGGACCGGGTTGCCCCAGCACACCGCGCGGAGCCAGTCGTCACCCAGGTCCAGCCGGCTGAGCGCGGCGATCTGCTCGGCGTAGGGATAAGGAATGTTCGGGAAATCGGTGCCCAGCAGGATCTTCCCGGCCAGCCCGAGGTCGCGGACCCGGGGGAGCAGGTCACGCGGGAAGGGCGCGAGCTCGTCGAAGAACCCGGTGAACGCCATCGTGGTGTCCAGCGCGACGTGCTCGTGGGTCTCCGCCAGGCGGACGAAGTCACCGTAGTCGGGGGCACCCATGTGCGCGATGATCGCGGCCAGCCGGGGATGCCGGGCCAGCAGCGGCGCGAACGACTCCGGGCCGGTGTGGACGGCCGCGACCGGGGCGTGGCCGGCGTGGATCACCACTGGGACGCCCGCGTCAGCCAGCAGCCCCCACACCGCGTCGAGCTGTGGCTCCCCCGGCGGGAAGCCGCCAACCTGGAGGTGGATCTTGAAGATGGCGGCCCCATCGTCGACGGCCCGCTGAACGTAGCCGAGTACCCCGGGCTCGGGGTAGAACGTCGCCGACGGCAGGCAGCCGGGTGTGGCCTTGGCGAACGCCAGGGTCCAGTCGTTCAGGTCCTCGGCCATGTCGGGCCGGTGCGCGTAGGCGAGCGCGCTGAACATCCGCACGCCCATCGCGGCCAGGTGCGCGGTCCGTTCCCCGTCGGTCCACCGGTACCGGATCGGCCAGGTGACTCCGACCAGCGGCCCGGCCTCGTCGAAGTAGGCCCAGACCCGGCGCAGCATCCGCGGGGGCAGGAAGTGCACGTGGATGTCGGCGAGCCCCGGCAGCCCGAGCGCCCGCCAGAACGCGGGCACGCCGTCGTCGTCGGTGGGGGACACCGGCTGGTTTCCAGAAGCCACCTCTGTACGGTATCGGCCGGTGCCGTGCGCGGCCGGCGCACGGGCAGGCAGGATAGGGGCTGTGGCCGGCTTGTCCTGCGGACGCAGGCGTCCAGACTCACCGAGCCCAGCAGCAGGGGCCGGGTTTCCGGCGCCGGACAATGCCTGAGAGGAACCATGACCGAAGCGCCCGCCGGTATTCATCCGGTTGACGGGATCGTGAACATGCCCAGCCCGCTGTCCGTGCTGGACACGGCCGAGCGGCTCGCCACGCTGATCGGCGCGGCGGGAGCCACGCTGTTCGGGGTGATCGACCAGAGCGCCGAAGCCGAGCAGGCCGGCTTGTCGCTGCGCGAGACGAGGCTGGTGATCTTCGGCAACCCGGCCGCGGGCACGCCGGTCATGGTCGCCTCCCCGCTGGCCGCCCTGGACCTCCCGCTGAAGATCCTGGTCTGGCAGGACGACGACGGAGCGGTGTGGATGAGCTATCCGGACCCGGGCTGGCTGGCCGAACGCCACGGCCTGACCGGCTCGCTCGCCGCGACGCTGACGGCACCAGCCGCGCTGACGGCCCGGGTCGCGGATTGACCGAAGCTTTGGGCGGCGCAGGTCCTGGCGTACCGGCGGGGGATGGCCGCTTGCCCTCAATCCGGCTTGCGCTGGCCCTCGACATAGGCCTGGATGATGCTTGGCGGCACTCCGCCGCACGACGCGGCGAAGTAGGACGGCGACCACAGGTACTCGCGGTGGGTGCGGACCCGGTACCGCTGGCGGAGCCGTCTCGCGGACACGCCCTTGAGGGAGTTCACCAGGGCCGCGACCGGGACTTTGGGCGGGTACTCAACCAGCAGGTGCCTGTGGTGAACGTGGAGTGCGGCAAGCACGTGCCTGCCATGGCGGTACTCCGCCGCGATTGTCATAGGCCGATGGCATGCTCTGGTGTCATGCAGATCAGGTACCGGTACCGCCTCTGCCCGTCGCCGGGGCAGCAGCAGGCGCTGGCGCGGGTGTTTGGCTGCGCGCGGGTGGTGTTCAACGACTGCCTGCGGCTGCGGGAAGAGGCGCACGCGGCCGGGGAGAAGATCAGCGATACCGAGGTGCAGCGCCGGGTGGTCACGCTGGCGAAGGCCACCCCGGAACGGGCGTGGCTGGGCGAGGTCGCGTCGGTCGCACTGGTGCAGGCGTGCCAGGACGCCCGGCGGGCCTATCGGAACTGGTTCGGCTCCCTGTCCGGGAAACGGAAGGGCCGCAAGGCCGGGCATCCTAAGTTCCGGTCCCGGAAGGATCACCGGCAGTCGGTCCGTCTCACCCGCAACGGTTTTGCCCTGCACGGCTCACGCCTGTATGTGGCGAAGGTCGGGGACATCAAGCTCCGCTGGTCGCGTGAGCTGCCGTCCGAGCCGTCCAGCGTTACCGTCATCCAGGAGGCAGACGGGCGTTACTACGCCTCGTTCGTCGTGGAGGTCGCGGTCACCCCGCTGCCGGTGATCGCCCGCGACGTCGGCCTGGACCTTGGACTGGGCGTACTGGCCGCCACGTCAGACGGGGAATTCATCGCCAACCCACGGCACGTGCGTAAGGCAGAGAGGCGGCTCGCCAAGGCCCAGCGCTCGCTGTGCCGCAAGCAGAAGGGCTCCGCGAACCGGGCGAAGGCCCGCGTTCGCGTGGCGGTGCAGCACCGGAAGGTCCGCGAGGCGCGGGCCGACCACCTGCACAAGACAGCGCTTCGCCTGGTCCGCGACAACCAAGCGGTCTATGTCGAAGACCTCGCGGTATCCGGCCTGGCCCGCACCAGGCTGGCGAAGTCCGTGCACGACGCCGGGTGGGCCATGCTTGTCCGGCTGCTGGAAGAGAAGGCACTGCGGTACGGACGGGCGGTCACTAAGGTCGGCCGGTGGTTCCCGTCCAGCCAGCTGTGCTCCGCATGCGGGCACCGCGATGGCCCGAAGCCGCTCAGCGTCCGGGAGTGGGCGTGCGCAGCGTGCGGGACGGTCCACGACCGCGACGTGAACGCAGCGAGAAACATCCGTCTTGAAGGACGCAAGGTCGCCGGCGGGCAGCCGGAGACCATAAATGGCTGTGGAGGGTCCGTCAGACCAGGGCTTGCCCTGGCAGGACCCGGTGAAACAGCAACCCACCGGAGCGCGCCGTGAGCCGCGCAGGAGGAATCCCCGTCCTTCAAGGCGGGGAGGATGTCAAGCTGCCGCAACTGCAGGCCGACTGCGCCCGGTGTGCAGCGCTGTGCTGCGTCGCGCCGGGGTTCTCCGCGTCCGCCGACTTCGCCATCGACAAGGCTCCCGGCCAGCCTTGCCCGCACCTGGACGCGGGCTTCCGCTGTTCCATTCACGATCAGCTTCGGCCGCGCGGGTTTCCCGGCTGCGCCAGCTACGACTGCTTCGGGGCCGGGCAGCACGTCATCCAGGGCACGTTCGGCGGGCAGGACTGGCGGCAGGCGCCGGCCCTCGCGGGCGAGATGTTCGCCGCCTTCGCGGTCATGCGGCCGCTGCACGAGCTGCTCTGGTACCTGACCCAGGCGCAGGCCCTGACGGCGGCCGCGCCGGTGCACGACGCACTGGCCGCCGCGGCCGCCGAGATCACCCGCCGCACCCATGGCCGTCCCGGTGAACTGGCTGGCCTGGATCTGGATGCGGTCCGCGCCCATGCCGCCGCGTTGCTCCGCCGCGCCAGCGAACTGGCCCGTGGTGAGATTTCAACGGAACGGGACTTGAGCGGGGCCGGCCTTATCGGCGGGGATCTGCGCGGGCGGGACCTGCGCCGGGCCAGCCTGCGGGGCGCCGCCCTCGTCGGAGCCGACCTGACCGGTGCGGATCTGCGCGGCGCCGACTTCACCGGGGCCGACCTGCGAGGCGCCGACCTGAGCGGGGCAGATCTGGGCGGTGCCCTGTTCCTCACCCAGGCCCAGCTCGACGCCGCCCGCGGTGACGCCGCCACCCGCCTGCCGCCCCCGCTGCGTGTCCCGCGGTACTGGCCCGGCGCCGACGGACGGTTACCGCGCCGATGGACGGTTACCGGCTCACCCCGCTGGCCGGCGGGGCCGACTGAGCGGGCCACGGGTACGGACGAGCCGTTCAGGACGCGGCGGCCGACGCCGAGCCGTCCGCGAGCGGGCCTGCCTGGCTCTCCGCCCCGGCCGCGCTGGCCTCGGGGACAGCGTGTTCAGGGACAGCGTGCCCGGGGACAGGGTGCCCGGGGACAGGGTGCCCGGGGACAGGGTGCCCGGGGATGGCCGCCGCCGGGGGAGTCCCGGGAGCCGCGGGACTCCGGGGCGCGGTGGCGGGCCGGTGCTCGGTGACCCAGGCGTCGATCCGCTGCCACCAGTCGTACAGCCACTTGACCTGGACCTCGTACTTCTCCGAACGCGGTACCTGGTCGAACGGGACGCGCCACCACTGGGCCCGGATGAATGGATCCGGGGGCAGGTGCCGCCAGACGTCCCGCACGGTGATCAGCCCGTCGAGGCCGGCGTGCGCGAGGAAAATCACGTCCGCGTCGGGGCGCGCGCCGATGGCGGCCAGCACCCCGCCCGGCTGGGGCGCCAGCAGGTTCGGCATCTGCTGCGCGCGCGACGCCAGGTCCGTCCGGCCGTCCTGCTCCAGCCGCTCGATGCGGTGCCGCCAGCGGGCCGGTGACCAGTTGCCCCCCTCGGGGAAGATCAGCAGGGCGCCGTCCTGGTCCAGCCCGCGCGCCAGGAGATTGACCTTTTCGGTGTTGGTCTGCTCGCCGAGATCGCGCCGGTTGATGAACAGGTTCGGTACCCGGTTGGCCGTGACATCCAGGGTGGGATCGACCTGCAGGGCCGCCTTCATGACCACCCGCGGATGCCGTTTGTAGACACTCAGCAGATAGTGCAGGATCACGATCGAGTCGCCCGGCCCGCCGTGCCGGCTGAACACGATCACGGGCCGGGCCAGCCGTTCCCGCCGTTCCCGCGGCGTGACAGACGGCTCCTCGATCGTGATCTTCACGTTGAACGCGCGCACGGTGGTCCGGTACACCAGGGCCAGGAACCACCGGATGGTCGCGTACGTCCGCCGCTGGTACGGCTCGGTGTGCATCCGGCGGCCGAACCCGCTGGTGATCCACAGGCCCAGGGACACGGTGAGCGCCACGATCTCCCCGGCCAGCCAGACCGTCACGAGCCACAGCAGCCGCAGCCCCCGCAGCAGCTGCGGTCCCGGCCGCACCAGCCGTCCCGTCAGCCCGGACACCAGGGCCACCAGGGCCAGCAGGGGGAACAAGACGATGACGGCGATGCCGATGACCACGACCAGCGGCGCCAGCACGAGGCGGCGGATCAGCCGGGGCGGGGGCATCCTCGGTCCCTTCGTCTGGGCCTGCGCCATCTGTCACGGGCCTGCACCGTGGGAACGATACCGGTCAGGGCTGAGCGGCCCGTCCGGGCCGAGCGGCAAGATATCGCACGGACGCTTCGTAGGCCCGTTCAATATTCGCATCCACGTCGGTCTTGTTGCGATAGCGGAATTGGGCCAGGTCCGGCGGCCGCGGGGTAGCGCCGGACGGCAGCACATGCACGATCACATCGTCCTGCAGGGACGAGACCTCTTCGTGGAAGCGGTGCCGGCGGGCGATCTCGAAGGCGACCAGCCCCACCTCCCAGAGCCGTTCCGGCGGGGCCAGCGGGCGCTCGATCCGCCCGACGTGCAGCACGTACACGGTCCCGGCGCCCAGCTCGACGGCACGCCCGACCGGGATCGAGTCGACCAGGCCGCCGTCGAAGTAGTGCTCACCGTCGATCTCCACCGGCGGCAGCAGGCCGGGCACCGCGCACGAGGCCAGCACGGCCGGGACCAGCGGACCGCTGGTGAACCACTGGGCGCTGGCCCGCTCGATGCTGGCGGCCACGCAGTTGAACGGCAGCTGCAGGTCGGCGAAGTCCTTCGCCGGAAGCGCGTCATCCAGCATGTGCTGCAGCGGCTCGATCGCGTGCAGGTGCGTGCCCGAGCGGGCCAGCCGTGCGGCCCGGCCCAGCAGGGTCCCGCTGAACGCCCGCTGCAGATGAGCGCCCTTCCACAGCTCGCTGAGCCGCCCCGCGGCGCCGACCGGATCCGCGGCGACGAACGCGCCGTTGATGGCGCCCACCGACGTGCCGACCACGATGTCGGGCCGGATTCCCGCCTCGGCCAGGGCCTGCAGCATGCCCACCTCGTGGGCGCCGAGCACGCCCCCGCCGCCGAGCACGAATGCTGTTGTCACCAGAAACCTCCTCCCTGTCCAGCAAAGCAGAATGTCGGCTCGGCTCGCTAACGTGGCTGTACCACAGACGCGCGAGCTGGTGCGCGGCCGGCCTGATCGCGCGAATCATCGATCTCTGGGCCGAGCCGTACGAGCCCCGGTCCGCCGCGTGGGCCTGGCCGAGCGTTACTGAGACCCGGCCCGGCCCGGCGCTGATCGTGCTCTGTCCGGTGTTACCAGCGAAGCTGGGCGATGGTGTCGTAGTCGGCTGCGGAGTACCCGACCAGGCCGTCGGACAGCGCGAAAATCCATTCCGCCACGCCCAGCGACAACGCGAGGCGGCTGCAGCGAGCGCAGAAGTGCGGGTCCTGCAGCCGGACCGAATCGTCGGCCTCGAGCCGGACGTAGATCAGGTTCGCACCCTGCAGCATCTTCCAGCCGTCACCGTCCCGGGCGAGGCCGATGGCCCGCTGCTCCGCGTGGGTCCGGCAATTGTCGTGCACGCCGAACTCCGCGTACTTGCAATAGCAGTGGTCCTCGCCGGGGAACGGTACGCCGTTGGTGCCCCAGGCCATCATGCTGCCGTCTTTGACCAGGACAGCGGCATGACGGGTCCGGGCGTGGGAGTCCTTGGCCAGCCCGGCGGCCCGCTCCACCATTTCCTCTACCTCGTGGCTTTCGTGCCGCTTCAGCGGCCGCCACTCGGGCCGTCGTCCTGGTTCCACGTCCATCACCCCTTCGCGCGAAGACCAGTTGTACGCAATCGACGGCGGCTTGGCCGGCCCCTCGCGCGTAGCGGTTACTTGAATACATCACATGTTCCCAGGCGGGCGCACCCGTCTGGCCCATGTGGCCCGGAAGCGCTGAGATGCGCTGGTTCGCGGCCCAGCGGGGCGGCGCAGTGACGAGGCCCAGTGAGGTGGCCCAGTGAGGTGGCCCAGTGACGTGCTGCAGTGCGGAGGCACAGTGGGGTACGGCGCTGATCCGCCGCTCAGGCGGGGCCTCAGTTCCCGGAGCCGCCCGCGATCTCGTAGGACCACAGCTCGCTGTTGGTGCCGACCGGGGGCGGCGCCTCGCCGCCGGACCGTTCGGAGGCCGACCGGTGCCCGTGGCCGAACGCCGGCGAATGCAGCCAGGCCTGGAACGAGGACTCGTCCCGCCACCGCGTCACCACCAGCCAGGTGGTGCGGTCGTCGGTCGGCTTGAGCAGCTCGAAGCCCTCGAAGCCCTCCTGGTTGTCCACGGCGCCCGCCCGGGCGGCGAAGCGGCGGGCCAGCTCGTCCCCGCTGTCCGCCGGGACGGTGATCGCGTTGATTTTCACGACGGTCATAAGCTCGATCATGCCAGGGGACGCGAGCGCCCGGGCCCGCGTCCCCACTTACAGCAATCCGCTGGCCCGCGCCCGGCGCGGGCCGGCGGGTCAGCTCCTCAGCAGCGGCCGGCCCAGCGGCATCGCGGGACCGCCGGTGGCCACCTGGGCCATGTGGAAGAACAGGTACACGCCCACCGCGGCGAAGACGAGGATCACGTAACCGCCGGCCTTCAGTATCCCGGTGGAGGCCTGGTTGACGCCGAGGAAGACCAGCAGCAGGGCCAGGTCCACCAGCGTGAACAGCAGGGTGTAGATGACCGGCAGCCGCAATGTGGCCAGGGTGAGCATGATCACGACCACCAGCCAGGAGACCAGGAACAGCTCCTGGGTCGACTGCGCGGCGGCCGCGGTGATCCCGAACCAGTTGTGCGTGAGCCCCAGCACCAGGACCGCGTAGCTCAGCCAGAAGCCCGCGAAGATGCCGAATACGCTGGCCACCGCCGACTGGCCCAGCATCGCGGCCCAGATGGCGGCCAGGAACAGGCCGGTCGCGGTGGCGGACAGGATGATCGGCAGCGACGCGCCGGTGGCGGTGGCGGGCACCACCCCGACGAGCACCAGCCCGAGTGCCACCGAGCCCACGATGAAGGTCGGCAGCCCGAGCGCCATCGGGTCACCGGAGAGGGGGCCGACGACGACCTGTTCGGTGACTTCCTCCACCGCGGTGACTTCCACGGCGGATCTCCCGGATTCATTGGAGCCTGAGTTGACAGCGGTCATTGCTGTACCTTCTCCTCCTGCGCACATCCGGCTCGCGTGATTGCGGGCCTACCGCATCCGTACCCCTCCCGCGACGCACGGGGTTTCTCACTTTGAACCAGGACCCGTCTTGCCGGGCCGCATTCCGGGAACGACAAGGGAGTGGCTGCCGGGGACGCCGATAACAATTTGGTGCGCGAGGCGGCCGCGGAGCTGTATTCCGGCGACCCCGCCGGGTTCATCCAGCGCCGCGGTGATCTCGCCGCGCAGGCGCGCGCGTCCGGCGACGCGGCGGCCGCGAAGGCGATCAGCGGCCTGCGCAAGCCGACCCGCTCGGCGTGGGCCGTGAACCGCCTGATGCGCGAGGACCCGGACGTGCCGACCCGGCTGTCAGCCCTCGGCGCCGGTCTCCGCGCCGCGGAAGGCGCACTGGATGGCCGTAAGCTGCGGCAGCTCTCTCAGGACCGCCGGGAGCTGATCGCCGCGCTGACCCGCCAGGCGCTGGCCGCCGCCGGGGCCCGCGACGCTCCGGCCGCGTTCCAGGAGGAGGTGGCCGCCACCCTGAGCGCCGCGGTCGCCGATCCCCAGGTCGCGGCCGAGCTGCGGGAGGGATCGCTGGTCCGGCCGGTGCAGCGGTCCGGCTTCGGCTTCGCCGTCCCGGCCGGGGACGAGCCACCGGACCCCGCCGGGAACGGGGACACGCCGCCCAGCGCCGTCCGGCCCAAGCGCTCCGCCGCCGGGCGGCGGCGCCCCGGGCCGGGCGCCGGGAAGCAGGAACGGGCCGAGCGTCAGCGGGCCGAACGGGAACGAGCCGAACGCGCCGAGCGCGAGCGAGCCGAGCAGGAACGGGCCGAGCAGAAACGGCAGCGCCAGGCCGCCGCCGCCGCGGAGAAGGCGGTGCGCGCGGCGGACCAGGGGGTCAGCGCGGCCCGCGCCGCCGAAGAAGAACGGGCCGATGCCGTCCTGCGCATGGAGCGGCAGCTGGCGGACGCCCAGGACCGGCTGGCTGAGGCGAAGCAGCGCTCCCGGGCAGCCGTCGCCGGGCTGCGGGACGCGCGCCGGGCTCTTGACCGGCTCCGCAAGCGCGCCGGCCCCGCCTGACCGGCCGACCGGGCGAGCGAGCCTGTTTCACGTTCAACAGCTTTTCGGGCAGTCTGGGGTTCATGGCAGACACGCTCACCCTGATGGCCGTGCACGCGCATCCTGACGATGAGGCGTCCAGTACCGGCGGGGTACTGGCGACCTATTCGGCTGAGGGCATCCGCACCGTCGTCGTCACCTGCACGAACGGCGAGTTCGGCGACGCTCCGGGCGGCGTCAAGCCGGGCGAGGACGGGCACGACGAGCAGGCCGTCGCCCAGCTGAGGCTGAGCGAGCTGCGGCAGTCGGCGAAGATCCTGGGCGTCACCCACCTGGAACTGCTCGGCTACCACGACTCCGGGATGCCGGATTGGGACTACAAGAACCGGCCCGACGCCTTCTGCAACGCTCCCTTCACCGAGGTGGCCGGGCGGATCAGTGCCCTCATCGAGCAGTACCGCCCCCAGGTCGTCATCACCTACGACGACAAGGGCCTCTACCAGCACCCCGACCACGTGTACGCGAGCCGGACCGCGCAGGCCGCGGTGGCCTCGACCGGGATCCCGGCCAAGCTTTACCTGTCCGCCATACGCGGTAGCGACTGGCAGAAGGTGCGGGACGCGCTGCGGGAACTCGGCGCCGACGTGCCTGACATGACGCTGACGCCGGAGCAGCGGCAGCAGCAGGCCGAGACCGAGGCGCGCATCACCACCACCGTCGACATCCGGCCGGTGCTCAGCCGCAAGCGGGAGGCGCTGTTCGCGCACGCCAGCCAGATCCAGGAGTCGTGGTTCAGCAAGATCCCGCCGGAGATCGCCGAGGCGACGTTTGGCTACGAGAGCTTCATCCGGGCCCGTGACGTTACCGGCGCCCCGGTGCCCGAGGACGATCTGTTCGCCGGCTTCCGGAGACTCCGGGGCTGACTGCGGCCCGGAGCCGGAATAAACGCGAGAAAGGCGCCGTCGCCCCTTCATACCGCCGCGAAGTTATGAAGTTTTTCTGCGCCAGCCGAACCGCTGGGTGATGCCGGTCAAAACGGCGCGGCCGACCGGAATGGTGCCGTACCGGAAATGGCAATTGTTGTATTTCTGCTGGTCAGAATCTCGCAGAGCCGCGGTCGGCTGCGATGAGGTGGCTCCGGGGGCCCGGGCATTGCCTGCAACTGGCACGGCCGTGCGTCCCGCCGTGCGGTCCGTAACCGTTCTGCCGGCATGCGGAAGCGCAATTCGCAATCTCGGAATCAGACACGAAGTTGGCTAAATTCGGCATCATGGTGCTAGTCGCCGGGCCTAGGGGAGGCCAATGATAGTGTCGCAGCCCACGCTGGAGCCGCTGCGTCGATGGGATCCAGATCAGATCGGGCCGTACAGAGTACTCGGCCGTCTGGGGGCCGGGGCGATGGGCCAGGTGTACCTGGGCCGGTCCACCGCAGGCCGCTTGGTCGCGGTCAAGACGATCAAGATCGAGCTGGCTGAGGAACCCGGCTTCCGGGCCCGCTTCGCCCGGGAGGTCGCCGCCGCGCGCCGGGTCAGCGGGGTGTTCACCGCGGCCGTGGTCGCGGCCAACCCCGAGGCCGAGATGCCCTGGCTGGCGACGGCCTACGTGCCCGCCCCGACGCTGAGCAAGCTGGTCCGGGTGTGCGGCCCGCTGCCGGTGCCGAGCGTGCTCTGGCTCGCGGCCGGCTGCGCAGAGGCGCTGGAGTCCATTCATCTGGCCGGCCTGGTACACCGCGACCTCAAACCATCCAATGTGCTGGTGGCGCCGGATGGCCCGCGGGTCATCGACTTCGGGGTGGCCCGCGCCGCCGAGCGCGTGCAGCTGACCGTCACCCGCGGCGCCGTCGGCACACCCGCCTACATGGCCCCCGAGCAGGCCCGCGACTCCCAGCACGCCTCGCCGGCCAGTGACGTCTACTCGCTCGGCGCCACCTTGCTGTTCGCCGCGACCGGGCACGGGCCGTACCAGGGCGACACGGTCATGGACGTGCTGGTCAAACTGGCCACCGAGCAGCCCGACCTGTCCGCCCTGCCCGCCGAGCTGGCCAGCCTGATCGTGGCCTGCCTGGAGCGCAGCCCGCGGCACCGGCCGACTTCCGCCGCCCTGCTCAACGGGCTCGGCCCGTTCGTCGAGGCCTCCGCCGACCCGGCAGACGCGCACAACTACCTGCCGGGATCGGCCATGGCGCTGATCGCCGAGTATGCCCGCAGCCCGCAGCCCGCCGTGCTGGCGGGCGGTGGTCCCGACGCGGCCGGCGGTCCCGACGCGGCCGGCGAAGACCCCACCTCGGCGTCGCACGCGGCACTGACCGGCTCCCAGCTGGCGCCAGCCACCCACCGGCAGCAGGGCCGCCGCAAGCCGTCCACCGGCGACGCCCGTAATAGGCCACTGCACGTCCCGCACCTGCCGCAGCGGCCGCAGGCCCGCATCGCCGTGGTCGCATCCGGGGTGGTCCTCGGGGCCGCCGTGCTGGCCCTCGGCGGCGCGTACGTCGGCCCCAAGGTCGACCCCGGGCTGGCCGCGACGTCCACCTCCACGGCCAACCCCGGGCCGCTCAACCCGCCGCCGGGCGCGGACCCGCCGCAGACGCCGGCCGGTGGCACGAGCACGACCCCCAAGCTGACCCTCGGCCAGGCGTACGGGGACGGCAACACAGGCTTCCAGGTGCACGGCAGCGGGTTCATCCCCAGCACCCGGGTCGTGCTCTCGATCAGCGGAGTCGGATCGACACCGCTGAAGGACGAGCCGGTGACCGACCCGAAGGGCACCTTCAACTACACGATCGACCAGGGCCACGTGTTCTTCCCCCACGAGATCCCGGACGGCACCTACCACGTCGTGGCCACGGACCGCACGTCCAGGCAGCACGCCAGCACCGAGTTCAAGGTCCAGGCCCCGCAGGCCCCCCTGCCGTCCGGGCCGCCGCCGACCGGGCCGCCGCCGACCAGGCCGCCGCCGCAGGTCCTCGGCGCCCCGGGCGCGCCGCCCGGCGCCTCCGGCAGTCGCACGCTCTAAGGCACCTGCGTCCACCACAGGTCCTCCTGCCGCGAGCACCAGGCCGGATCGTTCAGCCGGCCCAGGTCACCCCGGGTGATGATGCCGTGCTCGATGAGGATGCGCACCACCACCTCATCGGACAGCCGCTTGTCCGGCCCGATCAGCCCGCGCTCGGTGATCTTGCGCCGCAGCACCTTGATGTGCTCGGCCACCCGGGCCGACAGCCGGTCGCGGAAGTCCGGGTCACGGTCGAACCGCTCCAGTTCGTGGTACGCGCCGGTGGCCTCGAAAGCGGCGCGCGCGATCTCCGGCGTCCGGGGCAGCGGCGTGGTCGCGGCCGGGTCGAGCAGCCACGGACGGCACCACATCAGCGCGACGAGGAAGATCTTGGTCATCGGGTCCAGGTACAACGGCAGCACAGTGGAATCGACGTCGGCCCGGATCCGGCTGCCGTCGGCGCCCAGTGCGTCCCAGCTGCGGCCTATCCCGCTGACCGTCACGGCGAGCGGCTGGCCCTCGTCCAGCATCGCGCGCGAGCCGACCAGGGTCGTCCCGCTGCGGATGAACCAGCCGGTGGACGGCTCGCCCTCTTCCTCCATCCGCGGCAGCCGGATCCGGTAGCCGTCGCCCTCGGTGTACAGGGCGTGGGTCCGGCTGATGTTGGCGATCCACGCGCCGTCGGGCAGCACGCTGATCACCCCGGCCCGCCGGGACAGCCCCCGCCCCGCGGAGATGGTCAGGTCGGCGTCCGCGCCCCGGCCGAACACCAGCCGGCTGCCCTCGCTGATCTTGATGACCAGCCCAGACGGCGTGCTGACGTGCGCCGTCAGTGAGGTAGTGGGCTGGAGCGTCATCGGTGTCCTCTGTCTGCGGTATCCCGGCCGGGGGGGGCTCTGCGGGCGGGCCGTAGGCACACCGCCTGCCGTATGGAGTGTAGGACGGCCCCCGGCGCCGGGCTCATCCCCGAATTCGGGGATTGGCCCCCGCGCAATTGCGGGGTTAGCTGACTGCTGTCGAGGTGAGGCGCTGGGCGCCGGTCGGCCGGGAACTTGCCACACGGCAGGGGGGGACCTGGGCTGGCGCGGGGCCGGCCGGGTGGATCGGGCCGCGGGAGGTTGTTCCGGCGGTGCGATCCGGAGATTCCGGTGGTCCGGCACCCAGGGCCTTACTCTCGGCCGGCGGTGCGGAGCTAGGGCCCTCCTTCCTGAGGGGAGGAAGGGGGGCCCGCGCTCTGCACTGCCCCCGGTGAGGGGGCGGCGGAGGGGGTCGTCCCCTACTCCCACTATCGCAGGGCAGTGGGAGGGCCCCGCCCTCTCTACGCGGGCGGGGCCGCCGCCGCTGGCGCGGCACGATTCGGGGCTGTAGCGTGACGGGGCTGCAACTGCCCAGTGTCGTCGAAGACCAGTGTCGTCGTCGAAGACCAGTGTCGTCGAAGAACTGCCCCGGAGGTGCCGATGCCTCGCAGCTTGCCAGTCGACGGGTTTCAGCTCGCCTACGACCGATCGGGCTCCGGTGCGCCGGTGATCCTGCTGCACGGCTGGCCGGGCGACCGCGCCGACTACCGCGTGCTCGCACCCGACCTGGCCGGCTCCTGCGATGTGGTCGTCCCGGACCTGCGCGGGTTCGGTGAATCGGATAAGCACCCAGCCGACCCCGCCGAGCAGTACAGCGCGGCGGCGCAGGCCCGCAGCGTGGTGGGCCTGATCCGTGAGCTCGGCCTGGACCGCCCGGTCCTGGCCGGTTACGACATCGGCAGCCGGATCGCGCAGACGGTGGCGCGGGAGAATCCGGAGCTCGTCCGGGCTCTGGTCGTCGCCCCGCCGTTGCCGGGTATCGGTCGGCGGGTGCTGGAGCCGACCGGCCAGCGCGAGTTCTGGTACCAGTCCTTCCACCAGCTGCCGCTGGCCGGGGAGCTGATCGACGGTGCGCCAGCCGCGGTGCGCGGCTATCTGGCGCACTTCTGGTCGCACTGGTCCGGGCCCAGCTTCACGCTTGCCGACGCAGACCTCGACCACCTGGTCACCGTGTACGGCATGCCCGGCGCGTTCACCGCCTCGATCGGCTGGTACCGGGCCGGGGCGGGCTCGGTGGCCCGGTCGCTGACCGAGAAACCCCCAGCCCCGGCGGACCGGACAGCCATCCCGGTGACCGTACTGTGGCCCGAGCACGACCCGCTGTTCCCGCAGGCCTGGGCGGACCGGGTGGCGGAGTTCTACAGCGACATCACGGTCCGGTTCGTCGACGGCGTGGGCCACTTCGCCCCGCTGGAGTACCCGGCACAGTTGGCCGGGGCGGTCCGCGACGCGCTGGCGCTATCCCAGCCCGCGGCAGGCTAGCGTCGGTGGCTACGGCGTGCGAGGCTGGAGAAAAGACGTGCGGAGCACTCTCTGGTCTCCCCAGTTAGGTGAGTGGAGGCCTTATGGGCCGCGACATTGAGGCGATAAAGATCACCGGCGAGGACCGCCGGAAGTACCGCGACAAGGTGCGGCGCTCGCTCGACGTGTTCGCCCGCATGCTGCGTGAGCACCGTTTCGCTGGTGATCCCGCCCAGGTCGGCGTGGAGATCGAGCTGAACCTGGTGGACGGGCGGGGGGAGCCGTCCATGCGCAACGCGGACGTGCTCGACGCCATCGCCGACCCGGCCTGGGCGACCGAGCTGGGCCAGTTCAACCTGGAGATCAACGTCCCGCCCCGCCAGCTCGCCGGCGACGCGGTAGCGGACCTGGAAAAGGAGATCCGGGACAGCCTCAACCGTGCCGACGAGAAGGCCCGCGGCACGGGCAGCCGGCTCGTAACGGTCGGCATCCTGCCCACGCTGCGCGAAGAGCACATGCACGAGGGCACGATCTCGGCCAACGCGCGGTACCGGGTACTGAACGAGCAGATCTTCGCGGCGCGAGGTGAGGACATGCGGATCGCGATCGACGGGCCGGAACGGCTGCTCACGCACGCCGGCAGCATCACCCCCGAAGCGGCCTGCACGAGCGTCCAGCTGCACGTCCAGGTCTGCCCGGAAGAGTTCGCGAACTACTGGAACGCGGCCCAGGCCATCGCGGGCGTCCAGGTCGCGGTGGCCGCGAACTCCCCGTACCTGTTCGGCCGTAGGCTGTGGGACGAAACCCGGATCACCCTGTTCGAGCAGGCCACCGACACCCGGCCCGACGAGCTGAAGCATCAGGGGGTCCGGCCCCGGGTGTGGTTCGGCGAGCGGTGGATCACCTCGGTGTTCGACCTGTTCGAGGAGAACATCCGGTACTTCCCGGCGCTGCTGCCCGTGTGCGAGGAGGAGGACCCCGTGGTCACCCTGGACCGCGGCGGCTGTCCCCAGCTGGCCGAGATGAGCCTGCACAACGGGACCGTTTACCGCTGGAACCGGCCGGTGTATGCGGTGTCGGACAGCGTGCCGCACCTGCGGGTGGAAAACCGGGTGCTGCCGGCCGGCCCGACCGTCGCCGACGTGATCGCGAACGCGGCGTTCTACTACGGGCTGCTGCGGTCCCTGGCCGAGGCGCAGCGCCCGATCTGGACGCAGCTCTCGTTCGCCACGGCCGCGGAGAACCTGCACGAAGCGGCCCGGCACGGCATGGACGCCCGGCTCTACTGGCCCGGCCTGGGCGAGGCGCCCGCCGCCGAGCTCGTGCTGCGCCGGCTCCTGCCGCTGGCCCGCGAGGGCCTGGCCCGCTGGGGAGTAGCGACCGACCACGCCGACCGGCTGCTGGACATCATCGAGCAGCGCTGCCTGACCGGCCATACCGGCGCCGCCTGGCAGACCGCGACCGTGCGGGCGCTCAGCGACCACGGCGCCACCGGCCGCGCCGAAGCCCTCCGGCTGATGACAGAGCGCTACATCGAGTACATGCACACCAACGAGCCCGTCCACACCTGGCGCTAGCCGGTCCGCCGCCGCCTGCCGCTAGCGCGCTAACTCTCTGACCTGGTGCAGGACTGCGTTACGGATGAAACACGGCCGTAACGCGGGGCCGGATCATGGAAGGATGGGATACCTGTCCGTTGGCAACGGCCAGCACGCGGAGACACCGCCGACGGGGTACCTGCCGATTGAGGAGCACGGGATCGTCGGTGATCTCCGCACGGTGGCGCTCGTCGGCACGGACGGCACCGTCGACTGGTACTGCCCCTCCCGGTTCGACGCCCCGTCGCTGTTCGGTGCCCTCCTCGACGCCCGCAAAGGCGGGTACTTCTCGCTGTCGAGCCGGGCCAGCGGACGGCCCAAGCAGCTCTACCTGCCGGACACCAACATCCTGCTGACCCGGTTTCACGGCGCCGAAGCCGTCGGCGAGGTAATCGACTTCATGGTGCCCGAGACGAGCGGCACCGGGAAGGCCCGCGATCTGCTCGTCCGCCAGGCGCGCGCGGTCCGCGGCCGCGCCACCTTCGAGCTGGCCTGCCATCCGGCCTTCGACTACGGCCGGGCCCCGCACTCCGTCGAGCTCGTGCCGGGCACAGGGGCCGTCTTCGAGTCGGCGCGCGGCCGCTGCGTGCTGCGTACCAACGTGGCGCTGAAGATCGAGGACACCGGCGTCGCCGCCACCTTCACGCTGGAGGAGGGGGAGACGGTCGACATCGAGCTGGAGTGGGCGGGAGAGGTACGGCCGCTCGCGACCGGGGAGACCGAGCGGCTCTTCACCCTCACGTCAGACTTCTGGCAGAACTGGGTCAGCCAGTCCCGGTACCGGGGCCGGTGGCGCGAGACGGTACAGCGGTCCGCGCTCGTCCTCAAGCTGCTCGTCTACCATCCGACCGGCGCGCTCGTGGCCGCTCCGACCACGTCGCTGCCGGAGGACATGGGCGGTGGGCGGAACTGGGACTACCGGTACAGCTGGCTGCGTGACGCCGCGTTCACCGTGTACGCCCTCATGACGCTGGGGTTCCTGGAAGAGGCCGCCTCGTTCATGGAATGGGTCGAGCGGCGCTGCGAGAACGCTACCCGTGAGCACGACATCATGATCATGTACACCGTGGACGGCCGGGAGGACCTGGACGAGACGATCCTCACCCACCTGGAGGGCTACCGTGGCTCACGGCCCGTCCGCATCGGCAACGACGCGGTGCGGCAGCGGCAGATCGACGTATACGGCGAGCTGATGGATTCGGTCTACCTCTACAACCGCGAGGTGCCGATCTCCTACGACCTGTGGGTCGGGCTGTCCAAGCGGCTGGACTGGCTGTCCAAGCACTGGGAGCAACCGGACGAGGGCATCTGGGAGATCCGCGGCCCGCGGCAGCGTTTCACCTACTCGGCCCTGATGACCTGGGTGGCTTACGACCGGGCCGCGCGGCTGGCCCGCGACCGTGGCCTGCCCGGCCCGGTCGAGCGGTGGCGGAAGCTCGCCGCGTCCGCGCACCGCTTCGTCCAGGACTCCTGCTGGGATCGTGACCTGCGCACCTACGTCATGCATCCCGGCAGCAAGCTGCTCGACGCGTCGCTGCTGGTCATGCCGCTGGTCAAGTTCGCCGGGCCGACCGATCCGCGGTTCCTGTCCACGCTGGACCGGATCAGTGCCGAGCTCACCTCGGACAGCCTGGTCTCCCGGTACGCGATCACCGGCCACGACGGCATCGTCGACGGGGAGGGCACGTTCAACCTGTGCTCGTTCTGGTACGTCGAGGCGCTCACCCGGGCCGGACGGCTCAAGGAGGCCCGGCCGATCTTCGAGAAGATGCTCACCTACGCCAACCACCTTGGCCTCTACGCCGAGCAGATCGGCGCGTCGGGCGAGGCGCTGGGCAACTTCCCGCAGGCGCTCACCCACTTGGCGCTGATCAGCGCGGCCACCAACCTGGACCGTGCCCTGGACCGTGCCCAGGACCGCCGCTGAACAGGCCTATGACCGTGGCGCGGCCACGGGCGAGCCGCGCGGAATCCGCCAGGCAACCCGGAGCCCGTCCGGGATGGCCTCGACGTCAACGCGGATCCCCGCCGCGGCGCCCCGGTCCCGGACGCGGCCGAAATCCTCGCCCCGCAGAGCCTCCGTGGCCTCCGTGCCGGCTGCGCCCGGCGCGGCTCCGGGACCGGCCTCGATGACGGCCCGGCAGGACTCGCCCTCCGCGGCGATGTCGATCCGCGCGGCCATCGCGTTCGTCCGGACCGGGCCGAGCGCCTCGGTGAGCATGTCGACCAGCTGCGCTCTGGTGTCGGCGCCCAGCGCATCTACCGGGCCGCTGAAGCTGATCTCAGGTGCGGGGGACAGCTGCGCGCACACGTCCGTGATCGCCTGCCGCAGGCCTCGTTCCGTGGGCCGCTGCTCGAGCCCGAAGATGGCGTCCCGGAGCATCCGGACCGTCTGATCCAGCTCGTCCACCGACGCCTCGATCTTGCCCCGTACATCGCCGCGGGGCGTCTGGGATGCGGCGCTCTGCAGCCGCAGGCCGGCCGTGAAGATCCGCTGGACGACGTTGTCCCGCAGTTCGGCGGCGATACGGTCCCGGTCGGCGAGGACGGTCAGCTCGCGCAGCCGGCTCTGCAGCTGCTCGCTGCGCTGCTGCGAGCGCCGGATCCGCTCCCGCAGGCCGTGCGCCGCGACCGAGATCAGGGTTCCCAGCGACGCCCAGAAGACCGCCCGGCGGGCGATCACCGCGTCCGGGGCTGCCACGGGCGTGAGCGAGATGATGATCTCGACGGCGACGGTGGCAGCCACCACGCACACTGATTCCCACCGGCGGTGAAACAGCGCCGTCCACACCAGCGGGATCAGGATCACGATGCCGACCCCCGACGTGGAGCCGGCCGCCAGGTCGAGGGCCAGCACCGAGCCGGTGTAGGTGAGCGGGACCAGCACCTGCATCCAGTGCGGCAGCCGTGACCACGGCAGCAGGAAGCCGGCCGCGGCCGCGAGCAGCAGCAGCACGCTGGCCAGCGCGGCCCCGCCCGACTCGTGGCCGGACGGCAGGGCCAGGCTGGCCTCGGCCAGGACCGCCACAATGGCGAACGGCGCCACCCTGGCCCGAAGGCCCGGCCCCTGAAACGGTGAACCGGCGGTGCCGCCGGAGAGGAGCGACGTCCCGGAAAGCATCGCCGACTCGGCTTTTGATCCCATCTGCGTGACATTCTCCAGCGTCCGAAGGCGCCTTGCGTAGCGGCCGGGACTGCGGAGCGGAGCGCCCGGGATGTGTCGCCCGGGGCTGGACCGTGTCGTGCCCAGGACCCGGGCGAGGGCACTCTCAGCGTCCCATGGACGGATAAACCCCAGCGGAATTTTACGCTGCGTCCGCTCTCCTGCCTAGATGGAGTGACTTAACGTAATCGCAGCGGCCGGCCGCATGCCGCGCCAGACCGGGGCGGCGAGCCTGTTTGACCCCCAGGTGTCGGGGCACGGCAGAACTACGGCGGGCGGCAGCGACGTTGCTGCTGGACCGGGCAGGCCCAGACCACGTCCTAGTTCCAGAAGGAATCTGATGACCAATCCTGGCATGCACCACCACGTCGAGATCAAGGAAGGCGACGATACGGTCGCCACCGCCGACGTCACAATCCCAGCCGAAACCGAGGGCACCGCGCAGGCCTCGCTGCACTCATCCCCGGGGCACGTGACCCCGGGGCGCCGGGCCAGCCTCGTTGATGCCGTGATGGACCTGCCGGAAGTTAAGGAGAGCTCGCGGCTGGAAGCCGCGCTCCCGCTCGGCGACAGCGAGACGCTGGGGCGCCTGCGCGAACGCAGCGAGAACGCGACCACCCGGCCCGCGGGATCGAGCGCGCTGGTCGACGCCGACATCCCGGCCCCGGCCGGTGACATCCCGGCCCCGGCCGGTGACATCCCGGCCCCTCCGGCCGGGGATGTGCCGCCAGCGGCCCTGGGCGAGGTCCCGCCCGCTCCCGCCGGCGACGCCGCGCCACCCCCGGCGGAATGATCCCGGCGGCGGCTCGGTTCGGGCGGTTATGGCAACTGTGGGGTTCATCGGCAGCGGAATGATCGGCGGCACCGTCGCGCGGCTCGCCGTGGCGGCCGGGCACGCGGTGGTGCTCAGTAACTCGCGCGGCCCGGACACACTTAAGGAGCTGACCGGCGAGCTCGGCCTGATGGCGCGCGCGGCGACGGCGGAGGAAGCGGCCGATACAGGCGACCTGGTCGTGGTGGCCATCCCGCTCCTGGCCTATCACAGCGTGCCCGTGCGGCCGCTGGTCGGCAAGGCCGTAGTCGACGCCAATAACTACTACCCACGACGGGATGGGCACATCGCCGACCTGGACTCCGGCCAGCTGACCAGCAGCGGGCTGCTGCAGTCCCACCTGCGGGAGTCGTCGGTGGTCAAGGCGTTCAACAACATCTACTACCGGCATCTGGCCTCGCTCGCCCGTCCGGCCGGCGCGGGTGACCGCAGCTACCTGCCCATCGCGGGCGACAACACGCAGGCCAAGGCGGCGGTGACCACATTCCTCGACACGACCGGCTACGGCGCCGTCGACGCCGGCCCGCTCGCTGAGAGCTGGCGCCAGCAGCCGGGCGAGCCGGTCTACGGTACTCCCTACGGACCCTACGAGGACCCGCGCGGCCGACCGGCCAGCGAGGGCACGATCCGGGCCGCGCTGGCCGCCGCAACCCGCTGACCCGCCTTTGTTCTGGCCAGATCCTGGATGCGCCTTTACACCGCGGACACGTTGCTGACCGGCGCGAGCGCCGAGGTCATCCGCCGGGGCGGCGTGCTCACAGACGGCGGTCAGATCGTCGCGGCCGGCCCGTCCGAAGCGCTCCAGTCGATGGGGCCCGGCGCGGAGGTCGTCGACCTCGGCGCGATGACGCTGCTGCCCGGCCTGATTGACGCCCACGTCCACCTGGGCTTCGACGGCAGCCCCGACCCGGTGGCCCGGATGCGGGCCGAGACCGACGCTGAGCAGCTCATCCTCATGCTGAACAGCGCCCGGCAGCTGCTGCGGGCCGGTGTGACCACCGCCCGTGACCTGGGCGCGCGGGCTTTCCTGGATATCGCGGTCCGCGACGCCATCGCCCGCGGGACCGCGGATGGCCCGCGGCTGGTCACCGCGGGCCGGCCGCTCACCCCGACCGGCGGCCACTGCTGGTTCATGGGCGGCGAGTGCGGCTCCGCCGACGAACTGCGGCGCATGGTCCGGCTGCACCACAAGATGGGCGCCGACCTGATCAAGGTCATGTCGACCGGCGGCTTCATGACCACCGGCTCCGCGCCCTGGTTCGCCCAGTTCACCCCGGCCGAGCTCAGCGCGGTAACGGGCGAGGCGCACCGGCTCGGCAAGCGGGTGGCGGCGCACGCGCACGGCAAGGAGGGTATCGCCCGGGCCGTGGCCGCGGGTGTCGACACCATCGAGCACTGCTCGTTCGCCGGGCCGGACGGGGAGTTCGGCTCCGACTTCGACCCGGCGCTCGCCGAGGAGATCGCCGCCGCCGGGATCTTCGTCTGCCCCACGATCAACGTGACCGCGCCCATCATGCGCGAGCGCCATGGGCCCGTCCTGGAAGAGGTGATCATCGGCCTGCACCAGCACGGCGTGCCGCTCATCGCGGGCACCGACGCCGGCACCGACAACTGCCCGCACGGCGCCTACGTCTGCGGGCTGGAGGCGATGGCGGAGGCCGGCCTGCCGGCCCGCGAGGTGCTGGAGGCGGCCACCCTGCGGGCGGCCCGCGCGCTCGGCGTCGAGGACCGCACGGGGTCCATCGCGCCGGGCAAGGACGCCGACCTCATCGCGATCCGCGGCGACCCGCTGCGCGACGTCTCCGCGCTGCACCGCATCGAGCTGGTCGTCACGCGCGGCCGCGAGTTCATCCCGGCGCCCTCGTCGCCGAGATGGACTTCGGGACCTCGCCGGCGGTAGAAGCGGCGTTGCGGGAGGTGATCGCCCGGCGGGGCGGGAGCAGCTCCTGGTTCGGCCCGTACGCCGGGCCCGTACCTGCTGATCCGCGGTCAGCCGTCGCTGTCCCCGCTGAACAGGTGCTGGCCGGGTGCTCCCGGTACCCAGTCCAGAGTCTTCTCGAAGTGCACGGTGGTGCCGTGGCCGTCGTTCCTGGTCAGCCGCAGGTTGTCGACCATCGCGTCGATGATCTTCAGGCCCCGGCCGTGCTCCTCGGTCGTCGGCACCGGGCCGGCCGAAGGGGTGACCACCAGCCCGCCATCCCCGCTACCGGTGTTGACCACTTCGATCACGCACCGCCCGTTCTGGGCGCGGGCCAGCACTTCGTACTCGTCGCCGGGCCCGGCGTGCTGGATCACGTTGGCGCAGGCCTCGCTCAGGGCCAGCGCGATATCGGTGCGCGTGTCCGCGGTGACCCCGAGGGTCTGCAGGCACCCATCCAGGACCTGGCGGGTGATGGGCACGCTCGCCGCGTCCCGCGGCAGGAACAGCACCATCGTGATTTCCACGCCATCCACCTCCACCCCGCGCCCGCCCGTCACTCCGCCATTGGCCTGGTGGTGGCGCCATTACCCCGGCCAGGACAGGGATGATGGCGCCATCACCGCGGTAAGAGATCGGGTAGGAGGCACGATGACCGAGTTGTGTTTCATGACCGCACTGGAGCTGCGGGCTGCGCTGGGCCGCCGCGAGGTGTCCGCGCGCGAGGTCGTCCAGGCGCACCTGGACCAGATCGAGCGGTTCAACCCGGACGTCAACGCGGTGGTCACCCTGGTCGCGGAGCGCGCCCTGGACAGCGCCGCCGCGGCTGACAGGCGGGCGGCCTCCGGTGCGGACCTGCCCGCGCTGCACGGCCTGCCCGTGGCGCACAAGGACGTCCACGAGACGGCGGGTATCCGCACCACATACGGCTCGCCGGTGCGGGCGCAGTACGTGCCGGCCGAGGATGAGCTGGTCATCGAGCGGATGCACGCCCCCCATCGCGGACGGCAGCGACATGGGCGGATCGCTGCGCAATCCGGCGTCGTTCAACAATGTGGTGGGGTTCCGGCCGTCACCGGGCCGGGTGCCGGGCTGGCCGGCGCTGCTCGGCTGGTCCACGCTGAACGTCAGCGGCCCGATGGCGCGTACCGTCGCCGACGCGGCCCTCCTGCTGTCTGTGCTGGCCGGGCCGGACCTGCGCAGCCCCATCGCACTGAGCGAGCCGGGCAGCCGGTTCGCCGCGCCGCTGCAGCGGGATGTGCGCGGGCTGCGGGTGGCCTGGTCGCCCGATCTGGGTGGCGCCGTCCCGGTCGAGCCCGAAGTCGCCGCGACGGTCCGCGACGCCGCGCAGGTATTCGCCGCGCTGGGCTGCGAGGTGGCCGAGGACTGCCCGTCGTTCGCCGGAGCGGATGAGGCGTTCCGCACCCTGCGGGCCTGGCAGTTCGAGGTCATGTTCGGCGCGCTGCTGGACAGCCGGCCCGGCCAGCTCAAGCCCAGCCTGCGGGACAACGTGGCCCGCGGCCGCCAGCTGACCGGAGCCGACGTCGGGCGGGCCGAGGTGCTGCACACCGCCCTGTTCCACCGCGTCCGGGCCTTCTTCACCGCCTACGACCTGCTGCTGCTCCCGGTCAGCCAGGTGCTGCCCTTCGACGTCGAGCTGGAGTACCCGGCCGAGGTCGCCGGGGTGCCGATGACGGACTACCTGGACTGGATGCAGTCGGCCTACCTGGTCTCGGCTACCGGCTGCCCCGCGCTGTCCGTGCCGACGTCCTTCAGCGCCAGCGGGCTGCCGATCGGGGTGCAGATCGTCGGCCCGCATCGCGCCGACTTCGCCGTGCTGCAGGCCGGCCATGCCTTCGAGCAGGCCACCCACGTCGCGCGCCGCCGCCCGCCAGGACTGTGACCGTGCTGGTGGTAACAATGTGACTACAAGCATGCTCTTCTTGCCCGTCGCAACCAGCGGTGGCTATTGTCAAGTAAATGGCCGATCATCAGTCGAAACGGAGCGCTCGTGTCGCGGCGCTCGCGGGAATAGTGTGTCTCGGGCTCGTCGCCGTCGGCTGCAGCTCTTCTTCCTCGACCGCCTCGGGGAAGAGTTCCGCCAGCGCGAGCGCCTCCGCCAAGCCGACGGGTACCGTCAGCGTCGCCTATGCGTCGTCCCTGGAGTACCTCAACGAGAAGGTCGTCTCGCCCGCCTTCACCAGCGCCGAGGGCTACAAGTTCTCCGGCCGCGGCGCGGCCTCCGGTGACCTGGAGACGGACATCGCGTCCGGTGAGATCAGCCCGAACGTCTTCGAGAGCGTCGGCGGGGACAACATCACCCCGCTCCAGCCGAAGTTCACGAAGTGGTACGTGCAGTACGCGGGCACCTCGATCGTGGTCGCCTACAACCCCAACGGGCCGCACGCCGCCGAGTTCAAGGCGATCGCCGACGGCAGCAAGCCGATCTGCACCCTGTTCAGCAGCGCGCTGCAGACCCCCGGCCTGAAGCTCGGCCGCACCGACCCGAACGTCGACCCGCAGGGTCGCGACTTCATCTACATGTTGCAACTGGCCCAGTCCTACTGCCACCTGCCGTCCGACACGGTGGCCAAGATCCTGGGCACCTCGGACTTCGGCACGGCGTCGTCCTCGCAGATCTACGCCGAGTCCTCCCTGGATGCGACGCTGCAGTCCGGCCAGCTCGACGCGGCCAGCGCGTTCATCACCCAGGCCATCGAGCTGCACCTGGCCTACATCAAGCTGCCGGACGCCATCAGCCTCGCCAGCGCCGCCGACGCCGCGGCCTACAAGAAGGCCACCGTTAAGCTCGAGAACGGCATGGTCAAGTCGGGCAGTCCGCAGGTCATCGACATCACCACCATCGGCACGCCCACCCCGGCCGGAATCGCCTTCGTCAAGTACACGCTGTCCCCCACGGGCCTGGCCCAGTACAAGGCAGGCGGCTTCACGGTGCTCACGCCCACGGTATTTGGCGACAGCAGCGCCGTGCCCGCGGCGATCAAGAGTGAGCTGGGCGGCTAGAGCGGCCACCGCCGTGAGCGGGGCGGTCCCGGGAGCAGGGTCTCCCGGGCCGCCCCAACCGCCTGGCCCGGTGTGGCGCACCGGGCCAGCCCCGAAACAGGTCCGTTCGGTTTCGGGTTTCGTGTCGGTCATCGTGGCGGCGGTCATCTGGATCGCGCTGCTCGGCCCGGTGATCGCGCTGCTGACCCACCTGTCCTGGAGTGCGATCCGCAGCTCGCTGAGCGCCCCCGGGGCGCTCGACCCGCTCGTGGTCTCGCTCGAGTCCGGCGCCGTCACCCTCGGCGTGCTGGTCGTGATCGGCACGCCGCTCGCCTGGCTGATGGCCCGCGGACGGCTGCCGTTCCCGCGGGTCTGGGAGGCGGGCGTGCTGTGCAGCCTGCTGCTGCCGCCGCTGGTCATCGGGCTGCTGCTGATCTTCATGGTCGGCCCGTACACGCCGATCGGCGAGCTGCTGGGCCACCTGAACCTGTCGGCGACCAACACCTTCCTCGCCCTCTGTATCGCCGAGGTGTACGAATCCGCGCCTTACTACGTGCTGAGCGCGCAGGCCGCGTTCAGCGGCGTGGACCCGCGGCTGGAGCAGCAGGCCCAGCTGCTCGGGGACCGGCCGGCCCGCGTCTTCCGCCGGGTCACCCTGCCGCTGGCTACGCCGGGGCTGGCCATGGGCCTGTCCGTAGCGTGGGCGCGGGCGATGGGCGCGTTCGGCGCCGTGATCATCATCGCCTACCACCCGTTCGGCATACCGTTGCAGATCTATACAACGCTGCAGGAGACTGGGCTCGCCTCGGCGCTGCCCTTCGCCCTGGTCCTGCTGGTGGTCGCGCTGCCGCTGCCGCTGGCCGCCTACATCTGGAGCGCGCGTGCTGAACGCCGACGTCGAGGTTGACCGCCGCGACTTCACCGTGCGCGCGTCCATCGCCGTCCCGCCCGGCGGCCGACTCGCCCTGTTCGGCCCGTCCGGTGCGGGCAAGACGACGATCCTGGAGGTCATCGCCGGCCTGGCCGCGCCGCGCCGCGGCCGGATCGTGCTCGGCGAGCGGGTCCTCACCTCCACGTCGCCGCCGGTGCGCGCGGTGCCCCCGTGGAAACGGCGGGTCGGCCTGCTGCGCCAGGACCCCGCCCTGTTCCCGCACTTGTCCGTGCGGGCCAACCTGGCCTACGGAGGCACGGTCGGCGAGCCGGAGCTGGCCGAGATGGCCGGCGTGCTGGGCCTGGGCGGGCTGCTGAGCGCTATGCCGGCCCGGCTGTCGGGCGGGCAGGGGCACCGGGTGGCGCTCGGCCGCCTGCTGCTCGCGCCCTGCGACGCCCTGCTGCTCGACGAGCCGTTCACCGGCCTGGACGCCAGCCTGCGCCGCGGGCTGACGGACCTGGTCGCCGGGCTGGTGACCGCACGCGGGGTGCCCGCCGTACTGGTCGCGCACGAGCTCGCGGACGCGCAGGCCTTCGCCGACCGGCTCGCGGTACTGGACCGCGGTGAGCTGCTGCAGGACGGCCCGCCGGACGAGGTGGTGCTGCGCCCGGCGTCGCGCCGGGCGGCGGAACTGGTCGGCTACCTTGGCTTTGTGCCTGTGCAAGGGCTGCCGGAGGGCGCCGGTCTGGCCGGAATTCATCCTGAACGGACCCTGCCGGGAGCCCACCCCGACCACGGCGTGGTCCTCACCGGGACCGTCAGCACCCGGCGCCCGGCCGGCGCGGGCTGGGAGGCCGACGTGCGCGTGGCCGGCACGGTGATCACCTGCCGTCTGCCGGATCGGCCGCCGGACGGGGAGTTCGTGCTGACCGCGCTCGACCCGCCCTACTTCGGCCCGGACGGCACGGCGGTGCCCGCCCCGGATCGCCGCCCGGAACAAGGACGCGGGCAAGGGCGCGGGCAGGTGCGCGGCTGATGGGCCCCGGCACGAGCGGTTCCCGGCTCCGGCTCGCCCGCCAGGCCCGCGGGTTCTCCCAGCAGCAGCTGGCCGGGATGGCCGGGGTGTCCCGGCAGGCGGTCTCCGCGGTGGAGTCCGGGCTGTCAGACCCGTCGCTGCGGGTGGCGCTGGCCCTGGCCCGCGTGCTCGGGATGACGGTGGAAGAGGTGTTCGGGCCCGGCACGCCTGTGCCGGAGATGGCGGCCCGGCCGCTGGCGCCGCTGGCCGGCGGGGCCACCCGGGTCAGGCTGGCCGAGATCGGCGACACGCTCGCGGCGCTGCCGCTGGCCGGTGCTGCGGTGAGCCAGGGTGGTTTCGTGCCCGCCGACGGGCTGGCCAGCGGTTCCGGGCCGGCCGGTGCTGCCCGTCCCGTCCGCCCGCTCAGCCCGCCCCGCCCGACGCTGGTCGTAGCCGGCTGCGACCCGGCGTTCCCGCTGCTGGAGGCGCCGCTGGCCCTGCTCGACCCGCCGGTGTCGTTCGCCTGGTGGCCGTGCGCGAGCGGTGCGGCGCTGGAGCTGGCTGCGGCGGGGCTGGTGCACGCCGCGGGCGTGCACGGCCGGTCCGCCGACGACAACGTCACTTCCGCGCGAACGGCTCTGCCGCATGGCGCCGAGGTGTATGGGTTCTGCGGGTGGCGCGAGGGACTCGTGCTCCAGGCCGGGCTGGCCGCCCGCGTGTCCGGCCTGGTCGACGTAGTGAAGGCCGGGCTGCGGCTGGTCAACCGGGAGCCTGGCTCGGAGGCGCGGCTGCTGCTCGACCAGGAACTGGCGGCGATCGGGGCCAGCCCGGGCGATCTGGCCGGGTACCAGAGCCAGGCCACCGGCCATCTGGACGTCGCGTCGGCCATCGCCGCCGGGCTGGCCGACGTGGGGGTGGCCAGCGAGCCGGCCGCGCTGGCTTACGGCCTGGACTTCGTCCCGCTGGCCGCGGAGCAGTTCGACCTGGTGATCCCGGTCGGCCAGGCCGGCTCCCGGGAAGTGCCGGGCCTGCTCAAGGTGCTGTCGTCGCGCTGGCTGCTGGAGCAGCTGGCCACCTTGCCCGGTTACGACCCGGCGCCCTGCGGTGAGCACATCGCGACGCTGCTGCCGCTGCGCCCGTAGCGCGCGGCGAACCGGCGCAGGATGGCGGACGGGTGCGTGACGTTGCTGCGGGCGGCCATGGCTTTGAGGTCCTCGGCCTCTTCGGGCCGGAAGTACCCCGCGTACTTGTAGGCGTCGATCCGGGTGCACAGGCCGGTGACGTCCAATTCGGGGTGGAACTGGGTGGCATACACGTTGGAGCCGACCCGGAACGCCTGGATGGGGCAGGTGGCCGAGCTGGCCAGCAGCGTGGCGTGGTCCGGCAGCCGGCTGATCGCTTCCTTGTGCCCGGTGAAGGCGTCGAACGTGTCCGGCAGGTCGTGCAGCAGGGGATCGGCGCGGCCTTCGGGGGTGAGGCTGATCGTAACGGCGCCGACCGGCTCGGTGTACTGCCGGTCCACGGTCGCGCCCGTGTGCCGGCCGAGCGCCCCGATCCCGTAGCAGGCCCCGAGGAAGGGGAAGTCCCCGCTGATCACCCGGTTCAGCAGGGCGCTCAGGTCGGCCTCGATCCGCCGCTGGACCGCGGACTTCTGGTCCTCCGGATCGGTGTAGTTGAACGGCCCGCCGCCGAGCAGCATGCCGGACCAGTCCTGCAGGTCAATGGGACCCAGCGGGTGCTGCTCCAGCCGTATCCGGCGCAGCTCGCCCTCGTTCAGCCCAGCGTGGGCGAGAAACGCCGCGTACTCGTTGTCCGACGCGGCGTCCTCGCCGCGCACCCCGAGCAGCAGGAACGGTTTCACCTGTTCACCCTGGTGATCTGAAGTACTGCGGGGGAGTGGAGCCATGCGGAGTAAAGCCACGGCTGGCCAGAGTTGTTCCCGGACAGCTCACGGCCGGTCACGCCTGAAGGAGGTCACATGGCCAGCGTAATGATCACTGGATCCACCGGCGGGCTGGACCTGATGGCGGCCGGCCGGAGGCCCTGCTCGCTTACTGCGCGGACCTGAGCGGCACCCCGCTGCCCGCCGCCTGAACCGCCTCCCCGGGTCCCGCTAGCCGCCCAGGGTGTGGCAGTGTGGCGGTCATGCTTTTCCCCACCTCGCTGGTCGGCAGTTACCCCCAGCCGGACTGGCTGATCGACCGGGGCCGTCTCCGGCACCGGTTCCCGCCCCGGGTGCGGGCCACCGAACTGTGGTGCGTGGAGCCCGCCTACCTGGAGCAGGCCCAGCGGGACGCGACCCTGCTCGCCATCCGGGACCAGGAGCAGGCCGGCCTGGACATCCTGACCGACGGCGAGCAGTGCCGGGAGAGCTACTCCAATCGGTTCGCGACCGCGCTGGACGGCGTGGACATCGACAACCCGGGCACGGCGCTGGACCGCAGCGGCTCGCCGAACCCGGTGCCCCGGGTGACCGGCCCGATCCGGCGCCGGCATCCGGTCGAGGCGGCGGATGCTGAGTTCCTGCGTGCCAATACCGGCCGGACGGTCAAGATGACGGTGCCCGGTCCGTTCACCATGGCCCAGCAGGCGCAGAATGACTACTACACCAGCTCGGAGGACCTGGCTCTCGGCTACGCCGAGGCGGTGCACGACGAGGTGGCGGACCTGTTCGCGGTGGGCGCTGACATCGTGCAGCTGGACGAGCCCTACCTGCAGGCCCGGCCGGAGGAGGCCCGCAAGTACGGCGTCAAGGCCATCAACCGGGCGCTGGACGGCATCACCGGCACCACGGCCGTTCACCTGTGCTTCGGTTACGCCGCGATCATTCACGACCGGCCGGAGGGGTATTCGTTCCTGCCGGAGCTGGCCGCGTGCGAGTGCGACCAGATCTCGGTCGAGACCGCCCAGTCCGGCCTGGACTGCGAGGTCCTGTCCCGGCTGGACGGCAAGACGATCATTCTCGGCGTGCTCAACCTGGGTGACGAGACCGTGGAGAGCCCCGATGAGGTCATCGCCCGGGTCCGCCGGGCTCTGGAGTACGTGCCGGCTGAGCGTCTCGTGCTGGCCCCGGACTGCGGGATGAAATACCTGCCGCGCACGTCGGCCTTCGGCAAGCTGTCCGCGCTGACCGCCGCCGCGGCCACGCTGCGCGCCGGGGCCGCCTAGCTGGGTTTGAGGTAGTAGACCGCCACGTTGGCGATGCTCATCGCCGCGCCGGGCGTGGTCTGGCCGGTCGGGCTCTGGCAGTGGCAGTCGAGGTTGGGGAAGACGCCGCCGATCGCGAGGTCAAAGATGATGTGGTGCCCGTGGTCCACACCCTGGGTCCACGCGGTGGTCCCGACCCGGCTCTCGTTGACGCTGAAGTACTCCTGGCCGTTGTGGTACCAGCGGATCTGCTGGTCGGCGGCGTCACGGCGGTCGACGACCACCGCGTAGCTCTGATAGCTGGTGTTACAGCTGGGACAGGGCCGCAGCCCGCTCCCCAAACCAGAGCCCTCGTGACACGGGCCGGTCGTCCCGTCCGGATTCTTCTGGGTGAGGTTGCCGCAGTGCAGCGTGCCCGAGTCGTGGGTGGCGGAGTCCACGTCCTCCAGGATGTCGATCTCCCCGGTCTCCGGCCATTTTCCTGCTCCCAGCAGCCAGAAAGCCGGCCAGTAACCGGTCAGGTCCGCGGCGTCGGGCTGCTTGATGGATGCGGTGACCATCATCTCGCCCCCGGCCGGGGCGCCAAAGTCGGTGTTCCTGGTCTGGATCCGGGCCGAGGTCCAGGAGGAACCGTTCCGCAGCGGGATGATCTCCAGGTCGCCGTGGCCGTCGAGGCGCACGTTCGAGGTTGAGGCGGTGTTCCGCTCGATCTCACCGGTGCCGAACGTGCCCTGACCGGTGTCGAACTTCCACGTGCTGCTGCTGAGGCTCTGGCCCGCGGGCCCGTTGAAGCTGTCCGACCAGACCTTGACCCACGGCTTGGCCGGGGCGGTGGGCATGGTCTGGACCGAGGGGGCGGGCGCGGCGGCTGAGCAGCCCAGAACCGTCACAGCGATGGCGACGCCGATCCCCGCCATCAGAACCCGGGATCTGCGCGCGGCCCTGGTGAGCACGGTCTTGCCCCCCCAAGGATGCGGCCGTGACCAGCAGGCAAAATGGGCAACGCCCATCAACCCGCATATCGTGAAGAAGGCTATCTTGCCGACGGCACTCCCGACCGAACCTTCGCTATGAATTCGCTCTGAGGTGGGCGGATCAGGCCTGGCGGCGCAGCCAGGTCTGCGGCTGGCCTGATTCCGCGGCGATAGCCTTCCAGGTCCAGCCGTCGGCCCGGCGCCGCCGGATGTAACCGGCCACGGTGGCGTAGCCCAGAGCGGCCCCGACGTCCGCGGCCCGCTGCTGGGCCGCGTGCCGTTTAGCCGCGTGCGCGACGATCTCCAGCCCATGCCGGCGCAGCGCGGATTCGACCCGGTGGGTGGAAAAGCCGGTTTCGGTGGCGATCGCGTTGACGGTCTGGTGCCCGACGTGGTGCCGTTCGCGCAGATAGCTGGCCACGTCATCGAAGCCGATGCGGCGCACGGCGGGCAGCCACGCAACGTCAGGCCGGCCTGTGCTCCGCTGCCGGGCGAGACGCGCCAGGGCCGGGTCGAGCTGGCTGAGGTGCCGGGACAGCCAGTCCTTGTGCAGTCCGGCGGTGCGGCTGATTGCCGCCAGGCTGGCGCCCGCCGCCATCTGGGTGCCGGCGAAAGCCTGGATGTCGGGGTAACCATGCCGGTGGGCCACCTCGGCCGCGACCGCGGCCACGTGCTCGCTGGCACGCTGCCGGTTCGCTTCGGCGGAACGGGCGCGCGAGGCCGGCGTGGCGGCTTGGGCCGCCTTGCGGCGGCGCTGCTCCGGGAAGGGCCGTCCCCGTGCGGCGGCCGCGGCGGCGCGGGTCAGCTCGCCGCGGCGGGCCCGTTCGCGGCCGGCGGCGCTGCCATCGCGGATCGCCGGATCGAAGACGAGGCGCGCCGACAGGGACGCGGCCCGGAGCTTCCGGGTTTCCGGGCCCTCCAGCGGCTGGCTCCGTTCCAGGCCGAACGTCTCGCAGTAACGTTCCTTGGTCCAGCCGTGCGACGCCAGATGTGCTGCGACCGACCGGAACGCGCGACCGCAGAGGTGGCACGTCACCCGCTGCCCGTCGAAGACGATCTCACCGATCGGTGCGTAGATAGGCGTGCCGTCGTCCAGCACACCGGCTACGGCCCGCATAGGCGTCCCCGTGCGGGCGGCGCCGCCCGCCCCGGCCGCGGCGGAGGCACGGGCCGGGGCGGACGGAGCCGCCAAGGACGGCGACGCCATCTCAGCCGTCATCGCCGCCCTCCAGTGGGTCGCTAGTATCAATGAGACTACTAGCGCGAGGGCGGCTCGTCACTATCGTCCGCCCGGCCGCCTGCCGGCCCGTCGTAGCCTTAGCGCTATGCCGCCATCCGCTGGGCCCTCGCTGTCGCTGTCGGAGTGGCTGGTGCTGTGCCTGGTGGGGGAGGAGCCCCGGCACGGGTTCGCCATCGCCCGGCTGCTGGGGGCGGACGGCAGCCTGGGGCAGGTGTGGCGGGTGCCCAAGCCGGTGGTCTACCGGGCGCTGCAGCGGCTGGAACAGCTCGGGTACGTGCGGACGACCGGCGTGCAGCCCTCGACCGAGGGCCCGGTCCGGTCGCTGATCGACGTGACCCCGGCCGGCCGGGAGGCGGTGTCGGCCTGGCTGGCCCGGCCGGCCAGCCACAACCGCGATGTGCGCTCCGAACTGCTGGCCAAGCTGGCCCTGCTGGACCGGGCCGGGGGGGACCCGCGCCCGCTGCTGGACGCGCAGCGCGAGCAACTGCTTCCCGTGGTCACCGCGCTGCGGGAACGTCTGGCCAGCGCGACCGGATTCGATCGCACGATCACCGCATGGCGCTGGGAAACCGTGTCGGCCACGCTCCGGTTTCTGGATGCCGTGAGCAGCGCGCCGGCCGCCATGACGCCGGCGCCCTGACGATCAGGGCCCGGCGGGGAGGTCGTTAGAGCGTCCGGCGGCCAGGCGCGGCCACTGGGCGATGGGGCGCCCGCCCGGCCACACTGACACTGGTGGCCAATCGGGCGAGCCGCCGTCAGTCCGCGTGTTGGAGCACTGTTGCGGCCAGCCGGGGGGCGAATCCTCCCACGGCTCCTGGCGGCCGTACACGGTGAGGTCCATGAGCGCGTAGCTGTAGTCCATGGCCTCTACGCCGCGGCGTTTCGTCCAGTAGGTTTCGAAGACGCGGTCGCCGTCTCGCAGGTAGCACACGAGGTGGAACAAACCGATCTCGCGCCCGGTCAGGAGCGCGTCGAGGGAGGCGTGCGCGGAGTACCAGGGCATGTCCCAGCCCATGAAATCGCGGTAGCGGACGCTTTCGTCGTAAGGAAGCGCCGGCGGGTGGTCGCACCCGACATTGCGCCCCTGGCAGAAGACCGCATAGGTGATGCCGCGGGAATGCAGGTAGGACAGCTCGCTGACCTGGCTGGTGTAGAACGTGCAGCCTTCGCACTGTTCGGCCGCAGGGTGGCCGGGATGCCACATGAAGTAGTAGGCGATGAGCTGCCGGCGCCCTTCGAACGCGTCGAGCAGGGTGAGCGGCCCGTGCGGACCGGTTAGCGGAATGCTGGGATCCATCTCGACCATGGGCAGGCGCCGCCGGGCCGCGGCGATCGCGTCGCCTTCCCGGGTGTGCGCCTTCTCCCGGACCCGCAGCCGGTCCAGCTCGGCCTGGAAGGTGGCCCGGTCGGCCACCTCAGGCATGTCCGGCGCGGGCAGGCCCGGTGCGTTGGCGGCGCCGGTGGCCGGCCCACCGAGGTTTGCTGATTCATCCGTCATGGCGGCCTCCTTCGAGGGGAGTGTTAGAGCCTTCTTCGAGGGGAGTGTTAGAGCCTTCGTTTTTCTTTGCTTGGGCGTGCGCCGCCTCGGCGAGCCGTTTGATCGCGCCGAGTCGCCGGTCCCATTGCGTGGCGAGGTCAGCCATGGCCCGGGTGGCCTGGTCGAGGCGGTCGGCTTCCACCTGGTAGAGAACCTCCCGGCCCTGCTTGCGGCGGCTGACCAGCCCGGTCTGTTCCAGCACGGCCAGATGCTTGGAGACCGCCTGGCGGGAGAAGGTCACGTGGCCGGCCAGCCAGCTGGCGCTGACGGCACCGTGGCTGACGAGGAGGTCGAGGACCCGGCGGCGGGACGGGTCGCCGATGGCCGACCACAGCTCGTCATCGGCCTGCGCCGTCATCCCGATTGGCGCTTCGCGAGTATCTGGGCGAGGCGGTCCAGGTACTCGGCCCAGCCGCCCCGGTGCTCGTCGGCATAACGCTGCTTCTCCTCGTCGGGCCAGGCGAGCAGCTCGTGGCCGCGTTCGGACACGCGAAGACGGGTCCGCTCGTCGCCTTCCGGCGTCAGCGTGAACTCCACCAGCATCGAGTTGCCGGTCACCGGTTCCTCCCCGCGGGGATGGTTCCAGCGGAACGAGAAGCAAACCGGTGGATCGACCGTCTCCACGACGACCGGGCCGCCCTGGTCCCCGAACCCCATGAAGCCGTGAGCGCCCGGTTCCACCACCAGTTCCACCCGGTCGGCGAACCACTGGCTCATCTGATCGGGCTCGGTGATGGTGCGCCACACCACCTCCGCCGGTGCCTCGATCAGGACCTCCCGCTCAATCACCAGGTCTGCCATCAGTCTTCGATCCCTTCCTATTCGCCCCCACTCTCGAACTGCAACCAACGGTAGCACGTCAGCTGAAAGACGTGCAACCAGTTCTTGCAGTTCCTTGCCGTACCCGACGCTCGATATGCAACTTTTTGTTGCACATCTGAGCCGAGATGTGTAACCGTTGGTTGCACGTCGAGGAGGAAGACATGCAGAACGCTCTACGCACTGGAGGGGCCGGTGCCCCACCCGCTGGGACCCGGGCCGCCGGCCGGACCGCCGCCCGGCTCGGGACGGGCCAGCCTGCCCAGACGTCAGGCCAGCGCTGGCGAGCCTTTGCCCTGCTGGTCGTGGCCTACGTCATCACCATCGTGGATTTCACGATCGTCAACGTCGCCCTGCCGACCATCGGCCGTAAGCTCCACTTCCCCGAGTCTGACCTGCAGGGGGTGGTCACCGCCTACGGGCTGACCTTCGCCGGCTTCCTGCTCCTTGGTGGCCGCGCTGCTGACCTGCTCGGCCGGCGCCGCCTCCTCATGGCCGGCCTGGTCGTCTTCACCTGCGCCTCGCTCGGTGGCGGTCTCGCCGCCGCGGACACGTTCCTGATCGTGATGCGGGGGATGCAGGGACTCGGGGCGGCGCTCGTGCTCCCCGCCGCGCTGTCGATCGTGATGAACATGTTCTCCGAGGGGGCCGAACGCAACAAGGCGCTGGGCATCTGGGGCGGGGTGGGCGCGCTGGGCGGGACGGTTGGGCTCCTCGCCGGCGGCGTCCTCACCACCTATGTCGGGTGGCAGTACATCTTTTTCTTCAACGTCCCCATCGGCGTCGCCGCGCTGGTTCTGGCCCCCAAGCTGGTGCCCGAGAGCCGTGTGGGCAGCCCGCACCGGCGTTACGACCCCTTCGGCGCCATCTCGATAACCGCCGCGCTGCTGGTCTTCGTGTACGCCATCTCTCAGGCGCCGCAGGCTGGCTGGGCGGCCGCTCAGACCGTCGCCATGCTCTCCTGCCGGGCAGCGGGGTCGGCTGGGTTCTGGTCCAGGTTGGGCTCCGGCTCGCCGTCCGCCAGGCTCCCGCTCAGCACTGCGGCTAGCTTGCTTGGCTGCCGTGCTCGGGGGCCGACCAGTCCAATGCGATGGCGGCCGTCCAGGACTGGTGCAGCGAGCCGAGCGGCTTGCCGGTGAAGGGCTCGAAGTACTCGGCGAACTTCCCGGCCGCGGCGATCTGGCCGAGCGAGTCGCGGCGGAGTTCGTCCGCGCGGCCGGAGTAGCCGAGCTGGCTCAGCGAGTGCCACAGGAGCCAGTCGATAACCGGCCAGACCGGGCCACGCCAGTAGTTGTGCGGCTCGAACGACGGCTCGGCGGGACTCGTGCTCGGCAGCAGACGCCAGCGGAACCGCGGGTTGCCGCAGAAGTCCGCGGAGTCGAGCAGCCGCAGCTGGGCGGCGCGCTGGCCAGCGTCCGCGGTCTGCGCGAACAGCGGCGCGAAGCCCGCGAACGTCCGCAGCCGGATCTGCTCCGCGGCGCGGACGTCGTAGTCGGCGCACAGGCCGGACTCCGCGTCGAAGCAGCGGGCCAGCCCCTCGCGGCCGCGGTCCAGCCAGCGGGCCAGCTGCCCGCGGTCGCCGTCACTGGCCCCGGCCACATCGGCCAGGTCGAGCAGCGCGGCGTTCGCTGAGACGAGAACGGCGCTGAAGAATACGTCCTTGATCAGGAACGGGTAGTGACGGTATATCTGCGCGTCGTCGTACTGGTACTTCCTCAGTAGGCTAACCAGCCATAGGTACCGGTCGTAGTCCCAGTCGGTGGGCCGCTGCGAGGGGTCTGCTACCCGACGGGTGTCCACGCGGGTGTACGCGCCGGGCTTGGCTACGTCGATGCGAGCCAGCGCCCGGTCCCAGCGCGGGGAGTTGTCCGTGCTCTCCCACGGGTGATAGCTGGTGACCAGCCCCGATGCCTCGGGATCGCGCTGCGTGGCGAGGTAGCGGTGCCACTTGACCAGCCGCGGGTAGAGCGCCTGTATGCGCCCACGGATCTCCGGCCGCTGCGCCTGCGGTGTCAGCTGCCAGATCCGCTGCACGGCTATGGCATGGACCGGCGGCTGGCAGATCCCGGTCGTCTGAACCGGCGGCGCTGGCGCCCCCGGCGCGATGGCGCAGGTCCACCGCTCCGGCCCGGGAAAGTACGGCTCGCCCGGGCCCGCCCGGAACACGATGTGCGGCACCATGCCCGTCAGCCATTGCGCCGCGAACAGGTGCTCAAGCTCCGTCATGGCCCGCCGGACGTCCAGGTGCGCCCATCCGATCGCGCTGAAGGCGCTGTCCCAGTTCCACTGGTGCGGGTATAGATGCGGCGACGCCTTCGTCCAGACGCCTGCGTCATTACCATGCAGCACCGCGGCTGCCCGGCCCCGCAGCACTGCGGCAGAGTCGGCGGTCACGCTCACGGTGAGTCTTCTCCTGACGCTCGGGCCCGGTTACCGCAACGCAACCGCCGCGGTTATGCATCCTGTTCCGGGCGAGGCGGAGTCCGCGGCCCGACGCATCGTTACGCCACAGCCACGACCATCAGGATCCTCACAGCCTCCGGCCGTCCTCGGGGATCGGCGTTAAGGAGGGAAGATTAGACGCCAGAAGGATTCCGCAGCCCCATCGCTCGGCAGTCCAGAGTCTCACAGAATGGCCTGTTATGTCGCATCGCCGCTGGCATAAGCCCGAACGGCACTTGCTGTGCCGATCGGCGGTTCCGAACGCAAGGACCTAGGCCTTCGCCGCCTCGTCAGGCGGCCTGCCTGGGTGGTCCGTGGGAGTGGAGTGTGCGTCCGTCGGGTGCGGTGGCGGTGGTGGTTCCGTTGGGGTGGCAGGTGATGTTCCAGCCCCAGCGGTGGATGACGATGCTGTGGTGGTACCGGCAGAAAAGTGCCAGGTTGCCGAGGGTGGTGGGGCCGCCCTTGGCCCAGGGGATGAGGTGGTGGATCTGGCAGACCGAGGGGGGCTGCTGGCAGCCGGGGAACCGGCATTTCTTGTCCCGCTGGATGACGGCTTTGCGCAGGTGGGGCGGGACTACCCGGGTGGTGCGGCCGAGGTCCAGGGGCTGGGACAGGCTGGTGAACCGGGCGGGCAGCAGGTGGGTGCGCAGGCAGGCGGGGAATCCGGCGGGCCCGGACAATAGGTCGATGCTCCATTGCAGCAGGGTGTGCTGGAGGCGTTCGCGGGTGGCGGGGTGCAGGGGGCCGGGGCCGGTGCGGTGGTGCGGGACGGGGCAGGTGCAGCCGGTCCCGAACGCGCTGCGCTCGCCCGGGTCGTCCTGGGCCGATTCTGCCGCCCCGTCCCGGCCCGGGTCCGCGTCCTGGTCCTGGCCCGGACCCGCGTCCTGGCCCGCGCCTGCGTCCCGGCCCGCGTCCTGGCCCTGGTCCTGGCCCGGGTCTGCGTCCGGGCCCGGGTCTGCCTCCTGGCCCGGGTCCGCGTCCTGGCCCTGGTCCGGGCCCGCGTCCTGGCCCTGGTCCGGGCCCGCGTCATGGCCCGGGTCCGCGCCTGCGTCATGGCCCGGGTCCGCGCCTGCGTCCTGGCCCGGGTCTGTGTCCTGGCCCGGGTCTGCGTCCTGGCCTTCACGGTGGCCGGTGTGCTGCAGGTACAGGCTGGTGAGGTGGTCCAGGACAGCCCAGTCGATGTGGCCGGTCACGATCGGGGTCAGCGCCGCGTCGCAGGCGGCGGCGTCGGCGTCGGGCCCGGTCAGGTACACCGATCCGGGGATGCCGGCGGCGGCGGCGCGGGCGGTGCTCCAGCCCTGCTCCAGCCCGGCGGCGGCGGGCTGGCCACGCAGTTCGGCCAGGTCGACGTGCACGGTCAGCTGCAGCGGCTGCCCGTCCCGGCCGGGCAGCATCCCCGATTCGATCAGCCGCTGGCAGGCCTCGGCCAGCGCATCATGCTGGCGCTGCGGCAGGCTGCGGGTATCTTCCGCCCCGCCCCTGGCCGACAAGGCGTCCAGCACCGCGGCCACCGCGGCGGCCGCGGGGCCGGTCAGGTCCCCCCTCAGCCGCCCGGCTCCGCCGATGGTGGTCTGCAGCCACACCGCCCGGTCATCAAACCGGTCCGGGCCGGTATCGGGACTGGTGCGGGACCGCTCGATCATCTGCTGCGCCAGCGCGGCCAGATCCGCCAGGCCCGCGCCGCCCCCGGCGGCGGCCAGCAGGATCCGGTCGGCATCCGCCCGGCGGTCCTCCGGCAGCTGATCGGTCCACGCACACAGGGCCTTCGCCCACGAGCTGCTCAGCTCGCCAGCTGCGAGCGCGGCGGCGACCAGCGGATGAGCGGCCAGCCGCCGGGCCCACGTCCCCGCCGCACCCGCAGCGCCATTGGTGACGTTGGTGAAGGCCCGCAGCCACGAGGCGGGCCCGTACTGCCCATCCGCCTGATGCCCCCGCTGGGCACTGAACGCGGCCAGGATCTTGGCCCGGGCCGCCGTGTGCTGGGCCCCGGCCTGCTCCAGCCCGATCAGCGCCTCCGCCTGAGCAGACGTCCCCAGGCTGGCAGCATCACACCCAGACAGGAACCCCAGCCCGGCCCGCACCATAGCCAGCGCCTGCACCGTACTCGACGGCGCAGCCGGCTCACTAAGAGTGCACACGGACGGGATCACCTCCCTTACGGGACGGGCCGGCGGGACGGGCCGGCGGGGGCGGCCCGAACACCCCGGGCCTACGACTCGATCACTAGTTCGATCCTATTGAGAGGGTCCGACAAACGACGGGCCCCGGACCGGCCTGTGGAGAAAAGAAAAAATCCAGCCGACCGCATCATTCCCGGCGCTCGGCAACTCCAGATAACTAAGCGGACTGAACAGTTTCGCGCTCTCGTACGACCCGACCGACCGTACGACCCGACCGACCGTACGACCCGACCGACCGTACGACCCGACCGACGTGAACATGACGCACGCGGATGCCCTTGTACCGTGGCCCGCGCTGTGACAGACCCAGCACCCGCAGACGGCCGCCA
>Ga0302235_10000300_pt1 | contig 40866 bp, 33 predicted proteins | sample II_Palsa_N3_3_FD_193577 | JGI IMG/M metagenome (GOLD analysis project Ga0302235, IMG submission 193577) | Peat permafrost microbial communities from Stordalen Mire near Abisko, Sweden - II_Palsa_N3_3 | ecosystem: Environmental > Terrestrial > Soil > Palsa > Peat permafrost | place: Sweden...
GGCCGCCCTCCCTTCCATCTCGCCGTCTCGCCGCCTGATCTGCCTGCCGTTTAGGTCCAGCCGGTGGTCCGCATGGCCGCCCTCCCTTCCGTCTCGCCGTCTCGCCGTCTCGCTGCCCGATCTGCCTGCCGTCTAGGTCCAGCCGGTGGTCCGCATGGCCGCCCTCCCTTCGCGCTCGCCGTCTCGCCGCCTGATCTGCCTGCCGTTTAGGTCCAGCCGGTGGTCCGCATGCCAGGCCTCCCTTACACCACGCGCCGTCAAATCTGCATGTTGCTGATGACAAATTTCAATGTGCATGATTCTCTACATTGAACCTGTAACCGTCAGATTTGCTCATGTTGTGACACGAAGTAACTGTTCGGTTGCTAGACTGAGACCTATGCAGTCTATTTACAGTGAGTAACCAGACCTTGACAAAAAGCACATGGAGCCTGTCACAATAGGGAGCAACGCTCCTGAAGTCAGTCATCGCATGCTTTACGAGGACCCCCGCTAGTTCATCACGGAGGAAGTACATGAGCGTCGCACGGTCCAAGCGTGCTATGGGCCCTGCTCTGGCTGTCCGCTCGTGGCCGGTCTGGGACAACCCCCGTTGGCTGGTTCGGTTCATCTTGGCCGTCGCTGCCCTTGACGCGATCGCGATCAGCGTGAGCGCCAGGATGACCGATTTGCACCCCGGCCAACTGCTGTTGTTCGGCTTCCTGCTCGCGTGCAGCCTGGCGACGGTCGAGCTGACCCGCCGCGCGGGGGAGAACGCGGGCCTGACCAAGGACGTGGGCGGCGTTTGGGAACTGCCCATCGCGATACTACTGCCGCCCGTGTATGCGCTGATCGGGCCGATCCCGCGGATAATGCTGACGCAGTTTCGCACCCGGTCCATGCCTATCTACAAACGGATCTTCACAGCGGCCGCGATCGGCTTGTCCTATGGCGGTGCATCCCTGGCTTTCCACACCGTCAACCAGGAGGTCATCAGGCACATCCCAGGATCCGAGGCCCGTTCTGCAGCGTGGATCCTCGCGGTTGCGGCCTGCGGCACACTGCAGTGGGCAGTGAATAACTGCCTGGTGCTGACAGCTGTCAAGAGCCAGGATCCAACTGCCAGCGTACGCAAGCTGGCCCTGACGCGCGAACCACTGCATAACGATGCGATCGAATTGTGCGTCGCGGTCCTGGTGACGATCGGGATAGCTAAAAGCCCCATGGCCATCCTCTTCGCTCTTCCATTCGTTACCTTGCTCCAGCGTTCCCAGCGGCACGCGCAGCTGGTCAACGACTCCCGGTATGACGCCAAGACCAGCCTGCTCAACGCCGGCACCTGGGAACGGGAGGCTAGCGCGGAAGTAGCCCGTGCCAACCGCACCCGGACGTCGCTCGCCGTCGCTTTGATCGATGTAGACAACTTCAAGGCTGTCAACGACACGTACGGCCACCTGGCAGGCGACAAGGCGCTGCGGGCGCTCTCGCGGACCATCAAGATTTTCCTGCGCGAATACGACCTGGTCGGACGCTTCGGCGGTGAAGAATTTGCGCTCCTGCTTCCGCAGACCGATGAGCAGGACGCACGCCGTGTCGCGGAGCGCATACGCGCCCACATCGCCGAGATGCCCATCGACGCGGACGACAAGGCAGGCTCCGAGATCATCAGGATCACCATCTCTATCGGGGTCGCCGCGCTGAGCACTACCGGGAGTCAGCTCACCGAACTGCTGGCAACGGCCGACGCCGCCCTCTACCGCGCCAAGCATGCTGGCCGTAACCAGGTGTGGGTAACTACCGATGCTGAGTCATCCTGTTCCTCCATTGGCTCTGGCGGTTAAGGGCCGCTCGTTGCTTCGGCCAGGAAGGCAGGACCGCCTCTTTGCGGATTGCCGGCGCCGGCCCAGCCAGGTGACGGGGGCCCTTCGCGGCTAACCGGGCCGCTATCAGCCGCCATCCGGGTAGAGAGAGCCGGCCTGCGGCCGGCCATGGAGCGGGCATCGGGATAGGTCTGGTCAGATAGGCACATGGCGCAGACGCGGCACCGTGGCCGGTGGACCCTGGAGGACCGCTTCGCCTCCGCCTGGCATTACCTGCCGGTGGAGGTGCCTTCCGGAGCGTCCGGGATCCGTGTCGAGCTCGAATACGAGCGGGTAGGTGCTGTGCTCGATCTCGGCTGCATCGGCCCGGGCGGATTCCGGGGCTGGTCGGGAGGCGCCCGGCGGTCGTTCGTCATCACCGCGGACGCGGCGACGCCCGGCTACCTGGCCGGCGAGCTGGAAGCAGGAACCTGGCTGGTGATCGTCGGCCTGCACCAGCTATCGCCGGACGGGACTGGTTACCAGCTGTCAGCGGAAGTCACCAGCAGGCACGACGGCGTGCGGCCCGATCCCGTGCCTGGCCCGCCGCCGCCTCTCGCGCACCGGCCACCCCGCCGCGAGCTGCCAGCCAGCAGCGGACGGCGCTGGCTCGCGGGTGACCTGCATATCCATACGATGCACTCGGACGGCGCGCTGTCGGTGCCCGGAGTGGCGCGCCTTGTCGCCGAACGCGGGCTCGATTTCGCCGCGATCACCGATCACAACACGGTCAGCCACCATGCAGAGCTCCCGGCAGCTGCCGCGCGGTATGGCATCACGCTGTTGCCGGGCCAGGAGGTGACAACGGCGGCCGGTCATGCGGGCGTACTTGGCGATGTCGGCTGGATCGACTTCCGCAGGCCTGCCGACGACTGGCTGACCGCCGCAGAACAGCGCGGCGGACTGATGTCCATCAATCACCCATTCGGCGGGCACGTGAGCTGGACCATTCCCATGATCCGCCGCCCCCCGCTGCTCGAGGTCTGGCATTGGAGCTGGCTCGACCTGCGCTGGACCGTGCCGTTCGCCTGGTGGCTTGCCTGGGATCCCGGTGCGATCCCGGTGGGCGGAAGCGACTGGCACCGGCCGGGCGATGACGCCCAGCCGGGATCGCCGACCACGTGGGTAGAGTGCGCGGGCGACGGCCCGCAGGATGTGCTGGATGGCCTGCGGGCCGGCCGGACGGCCATCTCCGCCAGCCAGGGGGGGCCGGTACTGCTCCGGCGTGAAGGAGAGCTGATCGCGGTCGGCGCGGACGGGATGGTGCTGGCCGGTCCGACCGGTCCGGTGGCACGTGCCCGTGGCGAGCTTGCTGCATTCTCCGGCGCCCCGGGCTGTCACCGGCTGCTCGACGGCAAGGGAGCTACCCTCGCCCTGACCCCGTAGTTCGCCGGCAAGCCGGCAAGCTACTGCTTAGTGATGCGGAATACCGGGTAGCCGGGCGCGATCGCGAGCAGCTGCTCGTCGGAGGCGTCGGGGCCGACACCATTGAAGAACACGCCGACCTCGAACTTCCACCGCTTCAGGTAAGCCCTCAGCACAGCTGGCTTCTGCTCGTCGGCAAGCTCGGTAGCAGTGAACCTTTCGACGCGATGGCCGACACGCAGCTCGCCGCCGCCGGCCACCCGCATGTTCCGCACCCACTGCGTGTGACCGCGCGGGGCGACCAGGTACCTCTTGCCATCATGAGTGAGCGGGTTTACCGGGGTTGTACGCCACCCGCCGCTGCTGCGGCCGCGTACGGCCAGGACACGGCTGCCCCAGATGCTTATCCCGTGCCGGGTCAGGCCCTCGACGCTCTTGTTGAAGACGCGGGTCATCGTGCCCTTCGGCTGGATGTTACGGGGGGCGGAATTGGCGGTCATCGAGCGCTCCTTGGGTGCTCCTGGCCCGCAATGCGGGCGCATTTAGAGAGCATTGCTCTCTACTAAGAACAGTGTCTCTGATCAGGCTGAAGCTGTCAAGAGCACTGCTCTCGTTGTTGATCGATAGTCTAGTTCGTGGCAGGCTTATCCGCATGAGCGCAAGCCGCATGAGCGCAAGCCGCACGGCACGTGAACGGGCAAGGGCGGAGATTACCCGCGAGATCAAGGAGGAGGCACGGCGCCAGGTCGCCGCCGAAGGCGCGCAGCGCCTCTCCCTGCGGGCGGTGGCACGCCAGCTCGGCATGGTTTCCTCGGCCGTCTACCGCTATTTCCCGAGCCGGGACAGCCTGCTGACCGCGCTGATAATTGATGCCTATGACGCGCTTGGCTCGGCGGCAGAGGCAGCCGATGCTGGTCAGCCAAGGTCCGATCTCCGCGGCCGCTGGCGGGCAATATGCCATTCAGTACGGAGCTGGGCCGCGGCCAGTCCGCATGAGTACGCGCTGATCTACGGTTCGCCGGTGCCGGGATACCGGGCACCGCAGGAGACCGTCGCACCTGCCAGCCGGGCCGGGCTCATGCTCGGGCGATTGCTGGACGACGCCTGGGCAAGTGACGCGATCAGCGGCGTGCCCGAGGGTTCGTCAATGTCACCACTGCTCGCGGAACAGGCCGCTGTGCTCGCGGCGGCCATCGCGCCGGGGGTCCCCGGCCCGGTGGTTCTCCGTGGCCTGATCGCCTGGACGCAGCTTTTCGGCATGATCAGCTTCGAGCTGTTCGGCCAGTTCGTCGGCGTCGTCGATCCAGGTGACGAGTTTTTCCGCCACGCGATCGAGCAGATGGCCGACTTCGCCGGGTTTCCCTGACTCCCGGCTGCGGCAGCAGCGCGGCAATAGCCGGGCGGGCCCTACTGCCCCGCGCACTCCGCCGTCGCCCTGGCGGAGGCCGGGCTGGCTAACGGCGTGGCAGGAGTGCCACTCTCGCTCGCAGGATTGCCCGCGCCGACGCCACGTTAGCGGCCTCTTCCGGCTGCTGCGGGCATTCACCAGCGGCGATCGCCCGCTCAAGCCTGGCGCGGGCGTTTGCCGCGCTGATCATCTCGAAGACCAGCTTCGGGTCCTGCCGAGTGATGGCCCTGGCCCGGGCGAGCACGTTCTCCGCATCGCCCACCCAGACGTCCTTGATCCGCCCGCCGCGGCGGTGGTCGATGAGCACCGACACCACATGACACTCGCGCGCGTACTCGAAGCTCATCGTGACGGCTTCCTGGGCGCCGCGCTCGTCACCGTAGTACCAGCACTCTGCGACGGCTGGAGCGCCTGCCGAGGCTGCCCAGCCGGGGTCCCCGACGCCGCGCTCCGCTAGCCTGCCTGCGGCGGCCGCGGCAGCGACGCGGAGCATGGGCGAGCCGACCGCGCCGAGCGCACGGAGAAGCGCCAGCGCATCCGGCGTGCCCGAGTCCTCGGCCGCCGGGACAAGTGCCGCCGCGCCACTGCCGAGCGCGGCCAGGATGTCCGAGCCCCACAGCTCGGCATGCAGCGGGCTGACAATGTCAGCCAGGACCAGGCGCGCCTCCATGAGTACCGCAGCGAAGGCGTCCGCTGGCGCGGCGGCGCCGAAGATGGCCTCGGCATGAAGGTCAGCAATGGGCTGCCCCGGTAGTGCCTCCGAGGGCTGCGGGATCATTCCGGCATCTTGCCACGGCAGAGCCCTGACGTGCGCGTCCGCCAGCATCACAGCCAGCCAGCCTCGCAGCCTGCCGGCGTACAGTCACCAGGAGCCGGGAAGTTCCTCCCCGTACCAGAACTCGATGATCCGGTGAGCGATCGACAACGGCGGTGGCAGCAGCAGGCTGCCCGATATCACGCTGGCCCGCACGTCCTCCCGGGAAAACCAGCCGGCCTGGGCGATCTCGTTGTCATCGATCCGTATCTCCTGGCCGCCAGGCGCCGCGGCGCGGAAACCGAGCATCAGGCTGTGCGGCATGGGCCATGGCTGGCTGCCGAGGTAGCGGACCTGGCCGACGCTGATGCCCGTCTCCTCCAGGACCTCGCGCGCGACGGCCTGCTCCGCAGATTCGCCCGGCTCGACGAAGCCCGCCAGGATCGATACGCGCCGCTCTGGCCAGGCTGAATTCCGCGCCAGCAGGCAGCGGTCGGCCGGATCCGTCACCAGCATGATCACCGCGGGGTCGAGGCGGGGAAAGTGCTCACTGTCGTCGACGGGGCAGCGTCGCGAATGCCCGGCGTTGAACGGCTCTGTTACTGCACCGCAACGCGAGCAGTGCGTGGCGACCGCGTGCCAGTTCGCCAGGGCAACCGCGTGCGTCATCAGGCCCGCGTCACGGTCACCGAGAAGCTGGCCGACCTCGCGCAGGCTGGCTGGCCGCACGGCCGGCCCGGTCCCTGATTCCGCCGGCCCGGTCGCTGATTCCGCCGGCCCGGTACCTGAGCCCGCCAGCCCGGCACCTGATCGCGCCCCGCTGCTGCCGCCCGCGACGTCGCCAGCGGACCTATCCGGCAGCGGGCCGAGAACGCCGAAATACACCACCCCGGCCGCGTCCACGCCCAGCAGGAACCGCACTCCCCGCGGTGCTTCCGGCGGCGAGACGAAGACCAGTTCCGCTCCCTCCTTGCCGAACCGGGCCAGTGCCCGGCCGTCGTCAATGACCAGGACACGGGTAGCGGGCTCGGCCCAGGCGGTATCCAGCCAGCCGGTATCCGTGCGGCACTCGGCCGACCGGTCAACGGCACTGCGGGCCAGTGTGAGCCTGCCGAGGAGTCCCGTATCTGCCGCGGAAACGCCGGGTACAGCGCTCACGGCGCTGCCACCAGCTTCCCGGCCGCCGCGGCCAGCTCGCCGGCTGCCTCGGCGAGTTCGTCCCATAGGTACGCGACTGCCTCCGCGCCCTTGAGCAGCAGCGACATGTCGACCTTCTCATTCGGGGCGTGGATGCAATCTTCATCCAGGCCGACGCCGACGAAGACCAGCGGCGCCGCCAGGATGTCAGCCAGGTCGGCCTCGGGTCCGCTGCCGCCTTCCCGGGTGAAAAGCACCGCACGGCCGAACGCCCGCTGCAGGGCGCGCCGCGCCGCCAGCACCGCGGGCGCGTCGACGGGCGAGGAGCACGGCCGCACGCCGGGACCGCCGATCGTCACGGTCGCCTTGATCCCCGGCGGCGTGCGCTCCGCCACGTACTCCCGCAGCGCCGCCGCGACGTCCGCTGGCTCCTGGCGCGCGACCAGCCGGAACGACAGCTTCGCGTGCGCGTCCCGCGGGATGATCGTCTTGCCGCCCGGCCCCGTGTGGCCTCCCCACATGCCGTTGATCTCGGCGGTCGGCCGGGCCCAGATCCGTTCCAGGGTGCTGAAGCCTGCCTCGCCCGCGGCGGCGCCGCTGTGACCGGCGTCAGCCAGCCATGCCTGCTCGTCGAAGGGGAGCAGGCTGAGAAGGCCTCGTTCCTGCTCGGAAAGGGGGGCCACGTTGTCGTAGAACCCGCGAAGGGCAATCCTGCCGTCGGCGTCATGCAGGCCTGCCAGCAGGTCCGCGAGCACATGCAGCGGATTGGGCACCGCGCCGCCGAAGGAGCCCGAGTGCAGATCCCGCTCCGGGCCGGTCAGGTCGATCTGCGCGTCGATCACCCCCCGCATGCCCACGCACATGGACGGCACGTCCGCGGCCCACATGGAGGTGTCGGTGACAACGATCACGTCGCAGTCGAGCCGGTCCCGCTGGCTGCGCAGCAACTCGGCGAAGTGCGGCGAGCCGGACTCCTCCTCCCCCTCGATCAGCAGCTTGAGGGTGACCGGCGGTGCGGCCCGCCCGCCGGCCGCGAGGCAGGCGCGCACGCCGAGCGCGTGGAACAGCACCTGCCCCTTGTCGTCCGAAGCGCCGCGGGCCAGCAGCTTGCCGTCGCGCTCGGCAGGCTCGAATGGCGGGGAGTCCCACTCATCGACCGGCTCGACCGGCTGGACGTCGTGGTGACCGTAGACCAGCACCACCGGCGCGGCGGGATCGGCCGCCGGCCAGTGCGCGAAGACCGCCGGCATGCCCGCCGCCTGGCCGGTGCCCGTCTCCCAGATCTCTGCCACCGGGAAGCCGGTGTTGCGCAGGTGCCCGGCCAGCCATTCGGCGGACCGGCGGACGTCGCCGTGCCGGCCGGGGTCGGCGGAGATCGAAGGGATAGCCAGCCACTGCTTGAGCGCGCCGAAGAACTCCGGCGCGTGCTGGTCGATGTAGCCACGAACGTCCATGCTGAGGATCCGCCTTCTCGCCCGATGATGATCAGCACTCTAGCGAGCGGCGCAGCGCAGGGAGCCCACAGGGAACCAGCACCGCCGTGGCAGCAGTAAGCGGACGGAGCTCAGCGAAGCAGGAGGCCAGGAACACGTCGGCGGTGCTCTCGTCATAGAGCAGGTAAAGATCCAGCCAGCACCAGCCGACAAACGGCGAGAACGCGCGCCTCATAGCGGGCCGTCTCGTCGCCAGGAGGGAACTCACGAAGAATGGCTCAAGCCTGGCCGCTGGCCGGTGCCCACTTACCTGGCGAGCGGGATGTCCTCGATCAGCGCGGTCAGGCCAGCCAGATCGAGCAGGTCAGCCGGCCGCACTGTCACGCCATCCCGGACGTAGTAGAACGCAGCCCGGACCTGCCCGACTGATACCCCGGCCAGCGCCGCCCAGGCGATCCGGTAGGCCGCCAGCTGGACGGCCGCGGCCCGGCTCTCGGCGGCCGATCGCGGCCGGCGGCCGGTCTTCCAGTCCACCACGTCGAACCCGCCCTCGGCAGAGTCAGCGAACACGGCGTCAATCCGGCCTCGCACCAGCCGGCCGCCGATCAGCGTCTCGAACGGCACCTCGACCTCAGACGGCCACCGGCTGGCCCACTCTCCGTCCTCGAATCGCTGCATCAGCCCGGTCAGCTCCGGGTCATCGAGCTCGCCCGGCTCGTCGTCGGCAGCGCCGGGCAGATCACCCGGGTCGAGCAGCCGCTGCGGCCCGAACCGTTCCTCCAGCCAGCGGTGGAAGGCGGTGCCCCGGTGAGCGTGCGGCGCGGGCGGCCTCGGCATCGGCCGCCGCACCTGCTGGGCTAGCTCAGCCGGGTCCCGGGCGATGGTCACGAGCGAGGACACCGGAATGCGCTGCGGCAGCAAGACGGCCATGGCCTGCTCGCCGCGGCGCTGTTCCCGCTCGGCAAGCAGCAGGCTGGTGTCCCTGGACCAGGCCGCGATCAGTGCCCGGTCGGCTTCGCTCAGCCGGCCCGCGCCGGGCTCGTCATCGTCGCCAGCAGTAGCGGCAGAAGCAGAAGCAGAAGCAGAAGCAGAAGCAGAAGCAGAAGCAGAAGCAGAAGCAGAAGCAGAAGCAGAAGACGTCGTGGCGGCCGCGATGGCCTCGTCGACCAGCGCCCTCGCCGCGCGGACCGCCTCGTACCGCGAACCCCCGATGGTGGTTGGCCACAACGCGGCTGCGGGCTCGGCGAGCGCGGGATTCTCCGCGTCGGGCTCCGGTGGCGGCGCCCAGCACGCGACCGTGCCCGCGCCCGACTCGCAGGCCGCACGGACTTCCTCCAGGAAGACCGACGGGCCGAGCGCTGACGTGCCACTCCCCCACCAGTAGCCGGCGCACGCCAGCCAGAACGCGGCCCGGGTAGTCCCGACATACGCCAGCCTGCGTTCCTCGGCCAGGTCGCGTTCCGCGCACGAGTCGGCGAAATCGGACAGCGACGCGCCGTCGAGGCCGGCCAGCCCGGGCAGGTCTGCTGTATCCCCCCGCAGGCCGAACGGGAGCAGCCGCGGATTCTCCGTCCACCGCGTCGTTACCCTCGGCCGCGCGGGAAACATATGCGCCTTCGGCCCGTCGGCGAGCCCGGGAACGATGACGGCGGCCCACTGCAGCCCTTTGGCTGAGTGCACGGTCGCCAGCTTGACCGAGTCCGCCTCGCCGACCCGGCCCGCCTCCAGGCCGAATTCCTCGTCCTCGGCAGCGGTCAGGTAGGCCAGGAACGCGCCTAGCGTGGCCTCCTCCCGGTCCCCGGCGAACGCCGCCGCGGCGTCAGCGAACGCGTCCAGGTCGGCGCGGGCGGTCGCCGGGCCGGCCCCGGGCCGCGCGGACACCTCGATGTCGAGCCCGAGCGCGCGCTCGACCTCGCCGACCAGTTCGGGCAGCGGCCGGCCGGCGTGGCCGCGCAGCGCCCGCAGTTCCGCGGCCAGCGCGGCCAGCCGGCCGTAGCCGGCCGCGGAATAGCCGTCGGGCCCGCCGAGATCGTCCAGCGCCTCCACCAGGCTGCCGGGATCCGCGGTGAAATCCGTGACCGCCTGGCTCATCACATCAAGATCAGGAACGGGCAGCTGTGCCTCAGCTGGCCGGGGAGCCTGTCCCTCCGGTGGCCGGGGTGACATCCTCGCCTGGCCGGTGAGCTGGCGGGCCCGGCGGCCGAGCGCGACCAGGTCCCGCGGCCCGATCCGCCACCGCGGGCCGGTGAGCAGCCTGGCCAGCGCGTCGGCCGCGCCCGGGTCGTGCATGACCCGCAGCGTGGCGACGATGTCCTGGACCTCCGGCACGGTGAGCAGCCCGCCCAGCCCGACCACCTCGACCGGGATGCCGCGTGCCTCGATCGCGGTGCGCAGCGCGGGGAACTGTGCCCGCTTACGGCACAGCACGGCGATGTCGGACGGGCGTACCGGGTCGTCGCGGCCGTCGGGCCAGGGACTCCCGTCCGGCGCGGCGCCGGGCGGGAGGCTGAGTAGCCCGGCGAGCTGGCCGGCCACCCAGGCTGCCTCGTCCGCCGCGGTCTCCAGCAGCGCGCAGACGACCTTGCCGCGGCCTGCGCGCCCCGGGGGGGCGACCAGCCTGGGCACACCAGGCGCGGCCGCGCGCAGTCCCGCCTGCAGCGCGGCGGCCGCGTCGAGGACCCGCCCGGTGTTGCGGAAGCTGGTGGACAGCAGCCGCACGGGGGCCGGGCCGCCGCCCCGGGGCGGGAAGTCCGCGGCGAACCTGAGCAGGTTGCCCGCGCTCGCGCCGCGCCAGCCGTAGATCGACTGGCATGGGTCACCGACCGCGGTGACCGGGTGCCCGCCGCCGAAAAGCGCGCGCAGCAGCACCAGCTGGGCATGGCTGGTGTCCTGGTACTCGTCCAGCAGCACGACCTGGTACCGAGCCCGCTCGGCCGCGCCGACCTCCGGATGCGCCGCGGCGATCCGCGCTGCCAGGGCCATCTGGTCCCCGTAGTCAATGACCTCCCTCGCGGCCTTGGCCGCGGCGTAGGCGGCCACCAGCGGAAGCAGCTGCTCACGGGTCTGCTGGCATTCGATGATCTTGCGGGCAAGTGCCGAGGGCCGGGATAGCTCGCCGTAGCGGCGGGCCAGCCACTCGCCGGCCGCGCGGACGTCGTCCGGTCCGCGCAGATGCTCGGCGAGCTCCCCGGACAGATCGAGCACCGCGGCGGTCACCGACGCCGGTGCCCAGCTGACGGCGTCCATCGGCCCGTCATAGGACGCCACGACCCTGGCGGCGAGCTGCCAGGCGACGGCCGGGGTGATCAGGCGCAGCGATGGCTCCAGCGCCTCCCGCAGCGCGTTATCCGCGACGAGCCGGCCCGCGTAGGCGTGATAGGTGGAGACGACCGGGTCACCCAGCAGGTCGTCACCCGCCTGCGCGCCATCGGCGGCACCGCCACCAGCGGAACCAGCACCGCCACCAGCGAAGCCAGCACCGCGCAGGCCGTCTAGCCTGACCCGGACTCGCTGCGCGAGCTCGGCCGCGGCCTTCCTGGTGAAGGTCAGGCCCAGTACCCGTTCCGGCCTGGCCAGGCCGTTCGCCACCAGCCAGACCAGCCGGGCGGCCATCGTCTCGCTCTTGCCGGAGCCCGCTCCGGCGATCACCGCCATCGGGCCCGGGGTCGCGGAGATCACGGCGGCCTGCTCGGCAGTCGGCTCAGCCACGCCGAGCAGGCGCGCGAGCTGCGCCGGGGCGTACCGGATGCCGGTCACTGGGCCACCTGGCCGCCGGTCACGGGGTCACCTGTCCGCCGCGCTCGTGCACCGGGCAGCAGGCCGCCACCGGGCAGGTCCGGCAGCCTGGATTCACCTTCGCCTCGAAGACGGACCCGGACATACCCGCCGCGACGGTCTCGACCAGCTCCCTCGCCCAGTCCGGGTCCGGATCCTGCCCGAGCGGCCGCTGCCGCTGCACCCTGGCCCGAGCCGCCAGGCTGGCCTTACCGACCTGGACGAGCTCGGCGCCGCCGGGCTCGGTCAGCCCGAGCGCCTCGAACGCGCCGAGCATGACCGCGAGCTGGTAGACGCCGAGCTGCGGGTTCCTGTCCAGCTCGCCGTCGGGCGGCTTACTCGTCCCGGTCTTGAGGTCGACGATGATCGCGCTCCCGTCGCCGTCGCGCTCCAGCCGGTCGACCCGGCCGGTGATCAGTACCCGGCCGACCCGGACACGCAGGTCCCGCTCGAACGCGACAAGCTCCCGCGGGTTTGCCCGGTGCCAGTCCAGGAACTTGCGGACCATCCGCTCGGCCTGCTCCCGCTGCCTGGTGCTGTACCAGGGGCTGCCGAAGTCGAGGTGATGCCAGATCTCGTCGATGCGCTTGGTGATGTCCGAGTCGTCGGCGCCGTCGGCGGCGAGCACCGCGGCGGCATGGATCACGGTGCCGAGATGACCGAGCACGCTGGGCGAGCTCGCGCCGGCCGCGGACTGGATCAGCCAGCGCAGCCCGCACTTGGTGAACGATTCCACCTGGGACGGCGACAGCCGCACCTCCCCGTCGGTCAGTGCGCCAGGGCCGGACAGTTCGGTCAGCGCATACCACTGCGCTGGGCTTGCCCCGCGCACCCCGGCCACGGCGAGCCGCGCCAGCTGGGCCGCCGCCGCACGGCGCAGCTCCGGCGGGCCCGCCGGGTCAGCCACGGTGCGCCGTAGGTCCGCGGTCAGTGCGGGCAGCGACAGCCAGCCCCGGCCCGCCGCGGCCACGTGCTCCATCTCGATCTCAGCGCCGGCCAGCTCGGCAAGGAACCTGGACGGCCGCTCCTCGCTGTCTTCCCCGCCTGCCGCCGTGACGACAAGCACCCGGCGCGCCCGGGTGGCCGCGACGTAGAAGAGCCTGCGCTCCTCGGCCAGCAGCTTGGAACTCAGCGCGGCCGCGGCCGCGTCGGCTGCGCCTGCGCGGTCCTGATCGCCTGCCACCGCATCGACGAGCTCGTCCATGCCGAGCAGCGAGCCGCGCATCCGCAGATCCGGCCAGGTGCCCTCCTGGACGCCGGCCACGACAACCAGGTCCCACTCCAGCCCCTTGGCCCGGTGCGCGGTCAGGACGGCGACGGCATCGGTCTGCGGGCTGCGCTCGGCCAGCGTGTCCCCAGCGATCTCCTGCCCGGCCACGCTGTCCAGGAAAAGCCGCGGCGAGCCGGGCGGCAGCCGGTCGGTGAACCGGCTGGCGGCATCGAACAGCGCGGCCACGGCGTCGAGGTCGGCGTCCGCCGCCGCGCCCCTGCTCCCGCCCGCCGCACTGGCCGCCTGCCAGGCTCCAGCCAGCCCGGAGGCGTGCCACACAGCCCAGAGCACCTCATGCGCAGTGCCGCCAGCCGCGGTCTGCCTGGCGAGCTCCAGCAGCGCCGCGACCCGCCGCGCGACGGCGATCGGCGAAGCGGGCGCTGGACCGGTGCCGCGGCGGTCAGCCTCGCCCGCGGACCCGCCGGGTGCAGCCGCCGCCTGCTCGCTGGCGAGCTGCCTGGCCGGCCAGCTCGCCAGCGTCAGCTCGCGCGGATCGCGCAGCGCCGCCGCCATCGGATCCTCCCTGAGCGGCTCGCCAGCGGCCTCCGCAGCGCCGCGCAGCGCGCGGCGGAGACGGCGCAGGCCGAGGGCGTCGGTGCCGCCGAGCGGTCCGGTGAGCAGCTCGGCAGCGGTCTCCTCGTCCAGCGCACCGGGCTGGAGGGCGCAGGTCAGCAGCGTCAGCAGCGGCCGGGTCCCCGGCTCAGCCGCCAGCGGGAGCTCATCACCGGCGACGGTCACCGGAACTCCCGCCGCGGCCAGGGCGCGCTGCAGCAGCGGCACCTGCCGGGTCGCTGACCGCACGAGCACAGCCATCGACGACCAGCTCACGCCGTCCATCAGGTGGGCGCGGCGGAGCGTGTCGGCGATCACCGCGGCTTCCTGGGTGGCGCTGGCGGCGATGGTTACCCGCACGGTCCCGGGGACGGCGTCTGGCAGGGCGGCCAGCTCACGATGGCCCCGTTCGGTATCGGGGGTTTTCGCGCCGAGCGCTCCCGGCAGCCTGCGCGCTACCCGCCGCGACGCGGCCAGCAGGACCGGGCCGCTGCGCCGGCAGGTGCGCAGCGCGATCACCCGTGCGGGCTGCCCGTCGGGCGTCCGGAAGCGATCGGGGAAACGCATGATCGCGCGGGTGTCCGCACCGCGGAAGCCGTAGATGGACTGATCGGGATCGCCGACCACGATGAGCTCGCGGCCGTCGCCGGCCAGCGCGTGCAGCAGCTCTTCCTGCGCCGGGTCGGTGTCCTGGTACTCGTCCACAAGGACGACGTCGTAGGCGCGCCGTTCCCGGTCCCTGACCGCGGTCCGCCCGAGGAGGCGCCCGGCGATCCTGACGATCTCCGCGTAGTCGTAGGCGGGCACCGGAGCGAGATCGAAGCGGGCGGCGTAGCGGTCGAGGAACCCGCCTGCGGCTTCCCAGTCGTCGCGACCGCGCTGCCGGCCCAGCCTTGCCAGGCCGCCCCCGTCCAGGCCGCGCTCGGCCGCACGGAGCAGGAAGTCGCGCAGTTCCACGGCGAATCCCCTGGTGCCAAGCGCTGGCCGGAGCCGCTCCGGCCAGCGCGCACCGCCGTCCGCGGCCTCCCCGTGCAGCAGGCGCCGTACCTCGAGCAGCTGCTCAGGGCCGGGCAGCAGGGCGGGCGGCTCGTCGCCCGCCAGCACGAACTCCCGGCGCACCAGCGCGTAGGCGTAACTGTGGAAGGTCAGGGCGAGCGGCTCAGAGGTGGTGCGCCCGAGCCGCAAGGTGATCCGCTCTCTCAGCTCGCGGGCCGCTTGACGGCTGAAGGTCAGCACGAGTACCCGGCCGGGATCGATTCCGCGGCGGGCGATCCGGTCGGTCACGGCCGCCACGATGGCGGTGGTCTTGCCGGTGCCCGGGCCTGCCAGGACCAGCAGCGGTCCGCCGGCATGGCTGACTACCCGGAGCTGATCGGTGTCCAGCTGGGGCGGGCGGGACGGCGGCATGCTGCCGCGGACCAGCCGGTAGACGGGCGGGTGCGTTTCCATGTCAGTAACGCATTCCAGCAGAGCCTTCTGACATCCGCCGGGCATTCGGCGGAGGCAGTCGTCAGCTCACGCCATCCCAGCGAGCAAGCCGCATGTCCACCCGGCTGCGGTGGCCATCCCCGGCGGGCCGCATCGGCGTGCCCTCGCCGGCGTAGTTGGCCGCGGCCTCCCGCTCGTGACCGGCCAGCAGGGATCCGTCCGCGTGGATGACCCGCCACCACGCCACCCCGCCGCCCCACAGCGCCATCACCCGGCCAACCTGGCGCGGGCCGCCACGGCCCAGGTAGTCGGCGATATCGCCGTAGGACATGACCCGCCCTGGCGGTATCGCCTCCGCCACGTCGAGCACCCGGCTGGCGAAGTCATCGGGCGTCCCGCCCGGCGGCGTACGCGCCCGGCCGCCCAGTGCACGGTCGCCCAGTGCACGGTCGCCCAGTGCACGGTCGCCCAGTGCACGGTCGCCCAGTGCACGGTCCGGGCCACGAGCAGTCCGCGTTCCGGCCCTCACTCCCCATCTCCGTACCCGGGCTGCGGCAGCTCCTGCGTGACGTCTTCTCCGCTGATGTCCGCAGGGCTCATGTCCCCAGGGCTGATGTCCGCAGGGCTGACGTCTGAGGGGCTGACGTCCGCAGGGCTCATGTCCGCAGGGCTGACGTCTGAGGGGCCCATGTCCGCAGGGCTCATGTCCGCAGGGCTCATGTCCGCAGGGCTGACGTCCGCGGGGCTGACGTCTGAGGGGCTGACGTCCGCGGGGCTGACATCTGAGGGACCGATGTCCGCGGGACTGACGTCCGCGGGGCTGACGTCTGAGGGACCGATGTCCGTAGGGCTGATGTCCGCGGGGCTCGGCTCCGGAGGGCTCACCTCCGGGGAGCTGTGATCCCGGCTGGCTCCGTTCAGGCCGACGCTGACCAGCCCGGTTCCGTCCGGCCTGGCGTTATCCAGCCCTGTATCGTCCAGCTGGCTCCAGGCCGGCTGCACGGCAGCCAGCGCCAAGCCGGCCGGGTCACTCGCGCCAGCCCCGCTTGACCTGGTCAGGACGAGCCGGCTGGCGGCGATCGCTGTCATCCCCAGGCAGGCAACCGCGAGCAGGCAAAAAAGCACGAGCTGCCCGATCCCGCGGGACCGGACGGGGGGCGGCGGAATCGCCGCCGGGCCACCGCCGAAATGGCTGCCCGTGTGCAGGCCGCGGCCATCCGGCACGTACCTGGTGAGATGGGCCGCCGCGCTGAGTGCCGCGGCGGCGTCCACCGTGCCGAAGCCGACCCGGTCGTTATATCCGCCCGGCGGGTGCTGCGCGCTGGCCGCGATGGCCTGGACGACAAGGGCGGGCGGCATGCCCGGGTACACCGACTTGATCAGGGCTGCTACGCCAGCCGTCAGAGCGCAGGCCGGGCTGGTGCCGTTGACTAGCCAGTATTGCCCGTTATTGCCCTGGGCGAGGACCCGGACGCCCGGTGCGGCCACCTGGACGGACAGATTGTCGCTGGAGAAGTAGGCCGGGATGCCGGCTCTGTTGACCGCTGCCACCCCGAGCACTCCCGGGTAGTCGGCGGGAAACGAGTACGGTGCGTGCTTGCGGGCTCGGTTGGTCGCGGCATTGCCGGAGTTGCCGGCCGAGGCCACGACCACGACCTTGTGCTTGAGCGCGTCCTGGAGCGCCGACCTGACAACCCTGCTGGCCGAGCCGTATCCCAGGGACATGCTGATGACGCCTGCCCGGTGCGTGACCGCGTACCTGATGGCCTTCGCGAGCGCACGCTGGCCGCGGCTGACGGGCTCCTGCTCGTACTGCGCGTAGGCCGGGTCCTTCTTGTCAGGGAGCACGCGGATCGAGAGCACTTTCGCCTTCGGCGCCACGCCGCTGACTCCGCTGTCGAAGCCGTGCCCGTGGCCGGCGATGATCGAGGCCATCCACGTCCCGTGCATGCCCCAGTCGGGATTGGACGGCGGCGTGTTGACGCCGCTGTAATCGGGCCCGGTGATGACCGAGCCGACCAGATCGGACACGTCGGGATTGACACCGCTGTCGATGACGGCGACAACCACGCCCTGGCCCTGGCTCACCGGCCATGCGGCCGGCGCGTCGACAGCGTCGAGCACCCACTGCTGGGCGTCTCGCACGCTGTCGGCGCTGGCCGGGCCCGCCGCTGCCGAGACGGCGACGGCAGCCGCCGATGTCAGCGCGAGTAGGCAGCTCAGGGACAGCCGCCAGCTGGCAGCGGGCGCGCTCAGCATCCAGGGGTTCCGGGGCAGCGGGGCAGCGGGGGCAGCGCGCCGAGCGGAGCTCCGACCGCGTCGGCGACGCCGCTGGCCAGGCTGGTCATCTCCTCGTCGTCGTAGGCGTCGGACGACCCCGCGACCCGCGGCCTGCCGTCGGAGTAGCCCGCAGCGGAGAGAATCAGGTAGGGGCCCCGGCTGATGGCCATGGAAAGCTGCTGCTGCGCGTCCCCGAATCCCGCGGTCAGCGTGTTGCGGAACGCCAGCGACCGCACGCCGGCCCGCAGCCCCTGCTGGACCGGAAGAGCGCGGATCGAGGCTTCAGCCGCGGCCTGCCCTGGCATCACCGCCACTCCCACCGTGACGACAAGGCTGCCCGTCGCATCGATGTAGGTGGCCCTGAGCATCTTCGCGCAGCCATGCCGGTCGAGCACCGCGGCGGCGGCCGGATCGGCGGCCGCCGCGCAGCTCGCCTGCCGGGCGATCCCCACCCGGCGCGCGGTGAGCGGCAGCACGGAGCTGGCGAACAGCGCGTAGGCCGGCAGCTGGTACCCGACGGTCGCCGGGAAGATCTTCCCGGCCGGCAATACCCGCCAGCGCCGCGCGGACTCCCAGGTCATGATCTGCTCCTGCTGTGCCGCGCTGAAGCGCCGGGGGAGCATCTGAACGGCGATGCCGGCGGCTGAGGCCGTCAGCCCGGCGAGCCCGAGCACGAGCGCGGCGAGGGTCAGCCCGGAACGCCAGTTGCGGTGACCGGCGGGCGCGCCAGCCGCGGCAGCCGGCCGGGGAGGCGCTGCCCGGCCGGGATCAGCGGGCTGGCGGCGCGGTTCTCCCGGGTCGGTCTGCGCCGGGCCGCTACCGTTGCCCGGATTTTCTGGCTGGATGGCCACACCGGCATGTTACGGCCTGCGTTAACCTACCTGGGTTCGCAGCCAGAAGGTTTGCCCGGGCGCGGTTCAGTACGCAGGCAGGGACGGATCGACCTGGCTGATCCACGCGAGGACACCTCCGCCTACATGGGCCGCGTCAGTGAAGCCGGCGTTCTTCACGATCGCCAGGCACTCAGCGCTCCGGGCTCCGCTCTTGCAGTGCAGTACTACCCGCTTGTCCTGCGGAAGACGCTCAAGCGCGGCCCCGGACAGGAACTGGTCTTTCGGGATCAGGACAGCCCCGGGGATAGAGACGATCTCGTACTCATTCGGCTCCCTGACGTCCACCAGGAAGATGTCATCGTCACGGTCGAGCATCTCCTTCAGCTCCCTGGCGGTAATCGTCGAGCCCGCGGCGGCCTGCTGGGCATCCTCGGAAACCGTCCCGCAGAACGCGTCGTAGTCGATGAGGCCGGTGATCGTCGGGTTCTTACCGCATATCGCGCATTCAGGATCTTTCCTGACTCGCACCGACCGGTAGCTCATCTCCAGCGCGTCATAGATCATCAGCCGCCCCGCGAGCGAGTCGCCGATTCCCACGATCAGCTTGATGGCCTCATTGACCTGGATGGATCCGATCGAGGCGCAGAGCACGCCCAGGACGCCGCCCTCGGCGCAGGACGGCACCATGCCGGGCGGCGGCGGCTCCGGGTAAAGGCAGCGGTAGCACGGGCCATACTCGGCCCAGAAAACGCTGGCCTGGCCATCGAATCGGTAGATCGATCCCCAGACGTAGGGCTTGCCGAGCAGCACGCAGGCGTCGTTCACCAGATACCTGGTGGCGAAGTTGTCGGTGCCATCGACGATCAGGTCGTACTGGGCGAAGATCTCCAGCGCGTTGTCGGAGTCGAGCTGCGTCTCATGCAGGATGACCTCGACGTAGGGGTTGATCTGCAGGATGCTGTCACGCGCTGACTCGGCCTTCGGCCTGCCGATGTCAGACTGGCCGTGAATGACCTGCCGCTGCAGGTTGGACTCGTCGACGAGGTCGAAGTCGACGACGCCGAGGGTGCCAACGCCGGCGGCCGCCAGGTAGAGCAGAGCCGGGGAACCAAGCCCGCCCGCCCCGACGCACAGCACCCGCGCGTTCTTCAGGCGCTTCTGCCCGGTCATTCCGACATCAGGAATGATCAGGTGGCGTGAATATCGCCTGACCTCATCAACACTGAGGTCTGCAGCGGGCGTGACCAGGGGCGGCAGTGACACTTTCTCTCCAGGTGGCAGATGAGACTGTTCCAGTCCTCACCGAGTCTTGAACCCGCCGGACGGCCCCGGCATTCCGGCCGCGCGCGCCGGGCCGGGCCGGGCCGCGGCCGTGCCCGCTCGCAAAATGTCACCAGCGGCAGGTAGAACTCAGGCAAGCCGGAAACGCAGGTGCCTCCGGGGGCCTGATCTGGCGGCCGGCCGACTGCGCCGGGATGAGCAGATGAAGAGCGCGTGTCTCCCCGGAGGTCAGATGTCATCGGATCCCCCAGCCTCGGCAGGAACGCAGCACGCCCCCGGCGAGGCGGGGGGAACGGGGACCTTACCTGGCGCGCCGGTGGTGCCGCCGCCGGTGGTGCTGCCGGTAGTTCTGCCGCTCGTTCCTGGCTTCGTCCGGCCGCCCGCTGAATGGCGTCCGCTGCCGGATGCCGTCGCTGTCCGGCTGCTCGCGATCCCCGACTCCGCGCCGCCCTACGACGATGAGCTAGGCACCAGCCAGCGGCCGTGCCAGGCCAGTGCCGAGCCGCTGCACGACGGGCTGCTGCCGGACGAAAGACCGGGCCGGGGCGGGCAGGTAGCGCCAGGCGGGCGGCCGCCCCAGCATCAGCCGGCGGCGGCAGGATCGCCGGCCCGGGCTCCCGCTGCGCCGCCCGGCTGGCCCAGCCAGTTCGCCCAGGTTCTGGCGGAGACGCTGGCCGGCTCTCGCCCTCCGCGCCAGATCGCGGCATGGACTACCGAGCGCACGCGGCGGCACATCCAGCGCCTGGGGCCGTTGCTGGCGGCCGGCGAACAGCCTCGCGTGCGGCGCGTCGTCACCTTCCGGCCGGCCACCGACGTCGTGGAGATGACCGTGATCATCGGCGTCGGGCCGAGGGTGCGGGCGCTGGCCATCCGGCTGGAGCGGGACGGCCCGCGCGCGGCCAGCCCGGGGCGCGACGCGCAGGCGGCGCGGTGGGTCTGCACCGCGGTGGAGGCCGCCTGAATCAGGCGCCCTGGCGGGTACGCGGATCACCGTGGCAGCGCTTGTACTTACGCCCGGAGCCGCAGGGGCACAGGTCGTTCCTGCCGACCCTGCCGCCGGCGGCATCGCCAGCAGACTCAGCCCGCAGCTCGGACTTCCCTGTCCCGTCCTCACTGGGCGCGCTGTACTGGAGGCCGCTAGGCCGCGGCGGCTGAGCAGGTCCGCGGGGCGCGAGGCCCGCCGGAATCACGGGGCGATCCGGAGCGCCCTGAGCAGCACGGGGGGAAGCCAGTGGCCTGGACCGGCGGGGCTGGCCGCCGTTAGCCGCGGGGGCCGTCCCCGGCGCGAACGCCTGCGGTCCGGCGTCCGGAACCGCTTCCTCGACGATGGGGGCTTCCTGCGCCTGCACCTGAAGGTTGAAGAGGCTGCCGACCGACTCCTCCTTGATCCCCTCCATCATCTCGCTGAACATGTCGAAGCCCTCCCGCTGGTATTCCACCAGCGGGTCGCGCTGCGCCCACGCGCGCAGCCCGATGCCGTCGCGCAGGTAGTCCATCTCGTACAGGTGCTCCCGCCACTTGCGGTCCAGCACCGACAGGACCACCCGCCGCTCCAGCTCGCGCATGACCTCGGGCGTCAGTTCCTCCTCGCGGCGGTCGTAGGCCGCCTGCGCGTCCCGGCGGATGACCTCCGTCAGGAACTCCGTCGACAGCCCGGCACGCTCCCCGCCTGCCTCCTCGACCACCTCATCGATCGTGATGCCGCGGGGGTACAGCTGGCGGAATGCGCGCCAGAGCTGATCGAGATCCCACTCCTCGGGGAAGCCGTCGCTGGTCGCCGCAACGACATAGCCCTCGACTACCTCATCGAGCATGCCGCGGATCTGCTCGTGCATGTCCGCGCCTTCGAGCACCTCGCGCCGCTCGTCATAGATAACGTGCCGCTGGCGGTTCATCACGTCGTCGTACTTCAGCAGGTCCTTGCGGATCTCGAAGTTCTGCTGCTCCACCTGGGTCTGGGCCGACCTGATCGAGCGGCTGACCGCCTTCGACTCGATCGGCACCTCCGGCGGCGTCTTCAGCCACTCCATAAAGTGGGCGACCTTCTCCGCGTTGAACATCCGCATCAGGTCGTCCTCAAGCGACAGGTAGAACCGCGACTCTCCCGGGTCGCCCTGGCGGCCGGACCGGCCGCGGAGCTGATTGTCGATCCGGCGCGACTCATGCCGCTCGGTGCCGAGCACGTACAGGCCGCCCGCCGCGACGACCTCCTCGTGCTCCTCAGCCACTGCCCGCCTGGCCTTCTCCACCGCCTCCGGCCACGCTGCCTCGAAGTCTTCTGGCGTCTCGACCGGAGATAGCCCGCGCTGGTGCAGCTCAAGGTCCGCGATGAACTCGGGGTTGCCGCCGAGCATGATGTCCGTGCCACGGCCGGCCATGTTGGTGGCGACGGTGACCCCGCCCTTGCGGCCGGCCTGCGCGATGATCGCTGCCTCGCGCTCGTGGTACTTGGCGTTCAGCACCTCGTGCGGGATGCCCTGCCGCTTGAGCATCTTGGACACGATCTCTGACTTCTCCACGCTGGTCGTCCCGACGAGCACGGGCTGGCCGGCCCCGTGCCGCTCGACGATGTCGTCCACGCAGGCCTGGAACTTGGCCTGCACCGTCTGGTAGACCAGGTCAGGCTGATCGGCCCTGATCATCGGCTTGTTGGTGGGGATCGGGACCACGCCGAGCTTGTAGGTCTGGTGGAATTCGTTCGCCTCGGTGGTCGCCGTGCCGGTCATGCCGGCGATCTTCTCGTACAGGCGGAAATAGTTCTGCAGCGTAATCGTGGCGAGCGTCTGGTTCTCGTCCTTGATCTGCACGCCTTCCTTGGCCTCGATGGCCTGGTGCATTCCCTCGCTGTAGCGGCGCCCGTGCAGCATGCGGCCGGTGAACTCATCCACGATCAGGACCTCGCCGTTCATCACGACGTAATCCTTGTCCTTCTTGTACAGCTCCTTGGCCTTCAGCGCGTTGTTGAGGAAGCTGACCAGCGGCGTGTTCACCGACTCGTACAGGTTCTCGATGCCGAGGATGTCCTCGACCTTCTCCACGCCGACCTCAAGGATGCCGACGGTCTTCTTCTTCTCGTCGACCTCGTAATCGCCCTCGCCGTCCGCGCCCCGGCGGAGCCGCGGCGCGATCTTGGCGAACTCGAGATACCAGCGGCTGTTCTGGTCCGCGGGCCCGCTGATGATCAGCGGGGTACGGGCCTCGTCAATGAGGATCGAGTCAACCTCGTCCACGATGGCGTAGGCATGGCCCCGCTGGACGCGCTCTTCGAGGCCCCAGGCCATGTTGTCCCTGAGGTAGTCGAAGCCGAACTCGTTGTTGGTCCCGTAGGTGATGTCGGCGTCGTACTGCTTGCGCCGCTCGTCTGGCTCCATCTGGGCCAGGATGCAGCCGACCTCTATGCCGAGGAAATGGTGCACCCGCCCCATCCACTCGGCGTGGAACTTGGCGAGGTAGTCGTTCACCGTGATGATGTGCACGCCCTTGCCGCCGAGCGCGTTCAGGTACGCGGGCAGGACACCCGTCAGCGTCTTGCCCTCGCCGGTCCTCATCTCGGCGATATTGCCCATATGCAGTGCGGCGCCGCCCATCAGCTGCACATCGAACAGCCGCTGGCCGATGGTCCTCTTGGCTGCCTCGCGGACGGCGGCAAACGCCTCGGGGAGCAGGTCGTCGAGTGACTCGCCGTCCGCGTGGCGCTGCCTGAACTCGTCGGTCATCGCCCGCAGCTCCGCGTCGCTCAGCGCGGCGAAGTCCTCTTCGATCGAGTTGACCTGATGGGCGAGCCGCTTGAGCTTGCGCAGGATCTTGCCCTCGCCAGCGCGAAGGACACTATCGATGATGACTGGCACTTCTCGTCGCGCTCCTCGCGGATCGGCTTGCTTGCTGGCACTGTTGCCGCCTCGCCGCAGCGGGCCAGATGCTGGCCGGGCAGCGGGCGTCGTCGTGGCGGACCAATACCACCGTGTTCATTAGTCATGTTAGGCGAGAGGCGGAGTGAAGCCGAGCCAGCGCGGCAACGACCATACAACAGGGGGCGGTTACCGCCCGCCGGCAGGCCCTGGCCACAATAAAGGGTACGGTGACGGCGCATGAGCAGAGGAGCAGCGGGCATGGCGGACCAGCTGGGATCTAGCACCATGGGCGAGACAGCGGCGGAGCCGGCGGTCACGGGGGGCAGCCCGGTCACGGGGGGCAGCCCGGTCACGGGGGGCAGCCCGGAGGACGCGCGCATGCTCGCCTACCAGGTGAGCGGTACCTTCACGCCGTATCCGGCATTCCACGGGCGGAAGGTCTCCTGGGCGGCGGTCGCTACCATCGTGGCCGGCTTCCTGACCGGGGGCCTCGCCCTCGTCTTCGGCCCGACCTGGTGGCTGTTCTGGGCCGCCGCGGGGCTCGCTGCCGTGGGCGGCCTGCTCGCGCTTGCCACCAACATGTTCGAGGACTGGTACTAAGGCCGGCCCGACTGTCAGAGCGGCCAGCTACGCTCGCACCTCGTGGCCAGCCTTTCATTTCCGGCTCCCCAGCACACCCTGACGCCGGATGACGCGCGCCTGATGACGTTGCGCGCTCAGGGGCTGATCGGCACCGAGGGACGCCGCGGCGGAGTGCCCGGCATGCTGCGGCGGCTCGGCGCCGTCCAGCTCGACACGATCAGCGTCCTCGCCCGCTCACATGAGCTGGTTGCCTACGCCAGGCTCGGCGCCGTCCCGCGGGACCGCATCGAGCGCGCCTACTGGAATCCTGGCCAGGCCAGTGCGTTCGAGTACTGGTCACACGCTGCCTGCGTGCTGCCGATCGAAGAATGGCCGTACTACGAGTTCCGGCGGCGTGCGCTGCGGGCCCGGGGCATGCGCTGGCATCAGAGCCACGAGCGGGCCTGCGCCGAGGTGCTGGCCAGGCTCCGGGCTGAGGGCCCGCTGACTGCCACCCAGCTAGGCGGCGCCAAGAACGGCGGCGCATGGTGGGACTGGTCCGAGACAAAGATCGCCGTTGAGTGGCTGCTCGATACCGGCGATGTGATCTGCTCCCGGCGGACAGGCTGGCGGCGGGTATACGACCTGGCCGAGCGCGTGCTGCCGGATGGCCTGCTCGGCGCCTGCCCGCCGGATGAGGAATGCGTGATCCACCTGGTCGGCGTGACCGCCCGGGCGCTGGGCATCGTCACCCGGGCGGACCTGGTCGACTACCAGCGGCTGCGCCACTTCAGTCACGGGCCGCTCAAGGACACCGCCGCTGCCAGTGATGTCGCGATCGCGGCCGGCCTCACGCCGGTCGTAATCGACAGCGGCGGGACTGCGGTCCCCGGCTGGGCGGATCCTGCGGCCCTTGACCTGGCGGCCGCCGCCGGACGGCCCGGTGCCGGCCGCGGCCGGCACCGGGTCACGCTGCTGTCGCCGTTCGACTCCCTTATCTGGGACAGGAAGCGCACCCTGCGAACGTTCGGCTTCGAGCACAGCCTGGAGGCGTACGTGCCCAAGGCGAAGCGCGTGCACGGCTATTTCACGATGCCGCTGCTCGCCCGGGGCAGGCTGCTCGGCCGGGTAGATCCAGCCCGCAGCGGGCGGACGCTGGTCGCCCGCCAGCTGTCACTTGATGCGCCGCCGGCCGCCGAGCCGATGGCGAGGGCGCTGGCCGAGGCCGCCGCCTGGGTCGGCTGCGACAGCGTCAAGCTTGACCGGGTGGAGCCGCCGCAGCTGGCCCAGCGACTCGCGGCAGCGCTCGCCGCGGTAACCTGACGCCGCTGAGCCTGGCTCAGCGCAGCTCGATCAGCTTCTCCCGCACCGCCACCATCACCGCCTCCATCCTGGAATGGATCTGCAGCTTCTCCAGGATGTTGCGTACGTGGTTCTTGACCGTGTTCTCGGAGATGAACAGCTCCTTGGCGATGTCCCTGTTGTTCATCCCCCTGGCGACGAGCCTCAGCACCTGCATCTCCCGCTCGGTGAGCCGCGGCGCAGGCACCTGCTGGACGCGCTCCTCCGCATCGCGCCCGGCAAGCGTGGCGAATTCGGTCAGCAGCTTCCGGGCCATCGACGGGTTGATCAGCGACTGACCGCCGTAAACCGCCCGGACCGTCTCCGCGACCTCGTCAAGCGGCAGGTCCTTCAGCAGGTAACCGCTCGCGCCAGCCCGGATCGCCTCGAAGAGATCCTCTTCCTCGTCGCTGATCGTGAGCATGACGATCTTGGCGCTCGGCGCGACCTCTTTCATCGCCCGGCATGCCTCGATTCCGCTGCTGCGGGGCATCCGGATATCCATCAGGACGACATCGGGCAGCGATTCGCCAGCCTTCTCGACAGCCTCGGATCCGTCGCTGGCCTGGCCGACCAGCTCAATGTCTTCCTCTTCGTCCAGGACCATTTGCAGGCCGCGGCGGAACAGCGCGTGATCGTCAACGATCATCGTGCGAATCGGCTCGGGAAGCCCTGGTGTCTCCGGGGGCGCTCCGGCAGCCTCACGGCCTCCATCCATGACGCCTCCTCCCATGACCCGCCTCCTGCCAGCCAGACCGCTCCAGCAGGCGGCATCTGGCCGTCCCGCAGTGCTGCGTGATCAACTCTTGCCGACCGGCGCGCCCGGCGCAACCGCAGCGCCAGCCCCGCGCCAGTCGAGCGCCAGTCGAGCGCCAGTCGCGCGGCGGCAACACGGCACGGCCACCCGGGCCAGGCGCGGCGGGACTGCGAGGCAGTCACCGCCCAGCCGCATCTCGTGCCCGTCCTAGCCGGCCTCCCGGCCTGCTACCGCTGTGCCGGCTGGCTGCCGGGACGGGATCATCGCACGCCGCACGGCTTGCTGCCTGGACCGGGCATCCGGTGCCGCGTACCTCGCCTTGAGCGATTCATCGTCGCGCTCATCGGCGTTGTCCTCGACCAGCCGGATGACGCCGTACTGGTATCCGCGCCGCCGGTACACGACGCTCGGGTCGCCACCTTCGGAGTCGCGGAACAGGAAGAAGTCGTGACCCACCAGTTCCATCTCGAATAGCGCCTGGTCGATGCTCATCGGCGTGGCACCGTGGGACTTCTCCCGCACGACAAGCGGGCCGTCACCTTCCATCTGGATCGCGATGACGTCATCATCTCCCCCGGCGGCCTGGCCGTCAGTCAGCGGCCGCGCATCGGGGGACTGCGCGGACCCGGCCAGGCCAGGCAGGTCGGCGGCGCGAGACGCCAGTTGCCCGCCATGACGGCACTTGCGCCGGTCGCCAGCCCTGCGCAGCCGTGACTCCAGCTTGGCGAAGGCCATGTCGAGCGCCGTGAACCGGTCCTCGGCGGCGGCCTCGGCCCGGATTGCCGGACCGCGGGAGGCGATGGTCAGCTCCACGCGTTCCCTGCGGCCAGACTGGCGCGGGTTCCGCTCGGTGGATACCTCCACATCGATCCTGATCGCGTTGCTGTCCAGCCGCGCGATCTTGGATAGCTTGGCTGTCGCGTGCCTGCGGAACCGTTCCAGCACGTCGGTGTGCCGGCCCTTGAAGATGATGTCCACTCAGGGAACCCCCTTCTGCCCGGTCGGAGAGAACGGCACCCGCCCGGCCGACCTGGTCTTCGACCCCACATCCGCCTGCTGAGGGTTTCGCGGCAGTTGTGCCACTACTGCCCTTCTCCCTGCCCGGGGGACATCTGATCCCCCGGCGGGGCAGGACTTACTTCTAAGCCGCACCGTGATCGGTCGACGAGAAGTCGCCTTACGTGGGCCGTTTCGCCTGCGGCTGGCATCGGCTTGCCAGGGCGGGCTCCCCGGTGACGGGGCGGCCTGCCCGACGCAACCACGGACCCGGGCGGGTGCCATGACACGAACGCTAGCCCCATACCGATCGAATGTCAGGAGGGAACAGTCCGACAATTCGTAACGGAGAGTGAAAAACTGGTCCCTACCTGCGAGAAAGACTTAGCCGGGGTAGGCCGGATCCTGGCCGCGGCCGAGTGGTTCCCAGCTGCCATCGGGACCGGAAAGCGTCACTAGCAGGCCGCCGCGAAGGCCGGCCACGATCTGCGACCCGGCGGTCGCGAGCGAGATGGTATGCGGCTCGGCGCCGATGGGCGTGGGCTGGCCGCCGCTCACTGGTACTTCCTCGAGCACCGCGCGGACCGACCCCGGCCTGGCCAGCACCATCAGGTTATCGGCGTCATACCAGCTCAGCGCGGCTGGATCGGGAATGCCGGCGCCAATGGGCGCGAGCGGCCCGATGGATGCCGTGTTGGCCCCCAGCGTGACCGCTCCGATCTCCAGCTGTGCGCCGTTATTACCGCGGACGATCATCGCTATGCGGACGCCATCGGGCGCGATGCGCACCGAAGTGACCCGCTCTCCGGGCAGCAGCTGGCCGACGTCGACTGCGATGGGTGCCTTGCCGCCAGGCCGGCGCAGCCAGACTCCGTGACCGGTGGCCAGCCACAGGTCGCCGCTGGTGTCCCAGCTCAGTGACGTGATCCTGCCGCCCGGCCGCCAGGTTGCGAGACTCGCCCCCTTGGTGAGCGCGCCAAAATACACGACCCTGCCATCGGCAGAGATGCCGGCGATAGAGCGCTGGCCGGCCCCGGGAGAGGTTCCGGTGATAGCGCGCTCGCCGGTGTCCGGGGTGACGGCGATCGAGGTCATCGGGACGAGCCCGGTGCCTGCCTGCCCGAGGACTAGCTTTGGCGGCGCGGCGGCCTGCGAGGGCGGCAGCGCCTGAACCGCGCCGCCCTTGCCGATGAAGTACAGCCCGCCGTCGGCCACCGGCCTGGGCACCCTGCCCGAGTACCTGCTGGGCAGCTCAACGCCGTCGACCGAGCCGGGCAGCGACTGCGGATGCCCGTCGACCTCGAGCTTGACTGATTTGATGGCCTGACGCCCATAAGACGGGCTGGTCAGCGTCCATACGAGCTGCGCGGCGATGTTGTCTAGCACCGTCGGCCCGGCCCGTGCGACCGTGCCGCCAAGATTCACGATGGCGCCCGGACCCTCGATGTTGACGCCGAGGATCTTGGTGCCCGGCGGGAAACTCGTGTGCGTGACGCCGGCCAGCGTGCCAAGTGGCTGCTGCTGCAACGCGCTCACCAGGTCCGTGGCAAGGTCTCGCACGGTCGCCTGGAGTGGCACGAACACCGGGTCGGGCACGAGCGTTCCGCCGCGTGCGGCAAAGAAATACAGGTTCCGTGGCTGAAACACGCGCAGGAAATCGGACTTCGTCAGCAGCAGCCGCTTTGGCGGGTTGACGATCCGCCACTGACCGCGGATTTTCATGAGCTTAAGCCGGAAGCTGATGGCCTGCTTAGCCGATGGAGAGGGGATCTGGTACTGGCCGTGGGCGGTCAGCGTGGCAAGCTCCAGGCCGCTGACGACGACGCCCTGCGTCTGGGTGCCCGACTGCCCGATCAGGTGCGGGAGGGTGGCCGCGGCGGGACTGAACCTCGGCTGGGTGACCACTGTCACGGCCAAGCCCGGTTTCCAGGTCCGTGCCTGCCCCGGAGTCAGGTACTCCCGGGCAACCGCATTGCTGCCAGCGAAGCTGGCGTTTGCCGCCAGGAAGCCAGACACGATCTGCACCGGCTTCCAGCCTTTGCCCGGCGATGCGGGAATCAGCTGGGGGAAATCGTCGCCCTGGGTCACCTCGTTCTGCGGCTGGCTGAGTGACCTGGCCGGCCCGCCGGAGGGAATCGTGGCGCATCCGGCCGCGGCCACGGAAACGCAGGCAGCGAGCGCTAGCGGCGCGAGCCGTCGCCGGACCGGACGGCATGCGGTCTCCGGCGGCCTAGTCACCGCTAACCGCCGCCGTGCTGCCCGCCGCCGCCGCGGTGCTGCCCGCCGGCGCCGCGATGCTGCCCGTGGACGTGCCCTTTCCCTCCAGCATGACCGCCTCTGCCGCTCCGGCGGCGGTGGCCAGGTCAGCCTCGTCGGGGCCAAGCGGCAACGGCGATCCGGCGAACTCGGTGCCAGTGAGCCGCGGCAGGGTCAGCCGGAACACCGAACCCCTGCCCCGCTCCCCCCAGGCCTCCAGCCAGCCCCCGTGCAGCCGGGCATCCTCGAGCGCGATCGAGAGGCCAAGGCCGGTGCCGCCGGTTGTCCTTGCGCGCGCGGGGTCCGCCCGCCAGAAACGGTCGAACACGAGGTTCTCCTGGCCGGGGGTGAGTCCTACGCCGTAGTCCCTGACCGCGACGGCCACCGCGTCCCTGTCGCCGGCGACGGTCACGACCGTATTCCTGCTCTCGCCGTGCTCAACTGCGTTGACCAGGAGATTCCGCAGGATGCGCTCGACGCGGCGGCGGTCCGCCTCGGCCACGCACGGTCCGGCAGGGAGCCGGAACTCGATCTTGGCGCCCCGGCGCTCGGCTAGCTGCTGTGCCACGTCAGCCGCGTTCCTGACGAGATCGCAGATATCGACGGGCTCCGGCTCAAGGGTCGCCGCGTTGGCGTCATATCTGCTGATCTCCAGCAGGTCAACGAGCAGCGACTCGAACCGCTCCAGCTGGCTCTGCAGCAGCTCAGCAGAACGGCCGGAGGAGACATCCAGCTGCTGCCTGGATGCGAAGAGCACGTCCGCGGCGATCCTGATGGTCGTCAGCGGAGTCCGCAGCTCGTGCGACACATCAGAGACAAACCGCCGCTGCACATGCGAAAGATCCTGCAGTTCCTGCATCTTTTCCTGCAGGCTCGCTGCCATCTCGTTGAAGGCGGTCGCCAGCGCGGCCAGGTCGTCGGCCCCGCGCACTTGCATACGCTCGCCCAGATTGCCGGTGGAAAGCCGCTGGGCACTGCGGGCTGCCTGCCGGACGGGAACGACGACCCAGCGGGTAACGAGCGAGGCAATCGCCGCAAGCAGGAAGACCAGCGCGAGGCCGACGACGATAATGGTCCGCTGCACCAGGGCGAGAGTCTGCTGTTCCTGGGTGAGCGGGAACAGGTAGTACAGCTGGTATTCGGTGCCCACCGGAACGCCGATGGCCAGGCCGGGAACCGGCTGGCCGCCGTCAGCGGGAACGAGGCTCGTCGGCTCGAAGCTCGTCGGCTCGGAGCTTGGCTCGCGATTCCCCCTCGACTGCTGGTCGGCACCGACGCGGTTGATCAGATCCGCCGGAATCGCTCCGCCCAGGCGATAGGGGCCCTTGTACCAGCCGAGGACGTCAGCGTTCTTTCCGTGGGACCGGTTGATCATCACGGCGGCGCCGGTGCCGCCGGAGTTGGTCTCCTCGGGCAGCTGAATCAGGATCTTGTACATCAGGTCACTCGCGGCGGGAGAGGCCGGGGCAATCGCAGGAAAGGCAGTGGGGCTCTCTGCCAGGGTCAGGCCGCTGGCCGCCAGCGTGGCCGCCGATCTCTCCTTGTTCTGCAGCAGCCCGGCGGCGATCTGCTGAACGAGAAAGAAGCCGAGTACCGTGATGACGGCGACGGAAAAGACCAGGGTCGTGCCAACCACGCGCAACTGCAGCGACCGGCTCCAGCGCATCCGCAGGCCCGCCAGCGCGGCTCCGCAGCGAGCCTGCGCGGTCCTGGCAGCTCGCCGGGCGGTCCCGGCAGCGCGCCGGGCGCGCGGCCACGGCGGCTGGGCCTCCGCGGCTGCAGCGGCGAGGGCGCGGGCGGCGGGACTGGCACCAGCACGCGCATCGCTCCGGTCGCTGCTAGGAGTCGCTGCCCCCTTCATGACCCTTCTTCGCTGGAAGGAGCGGACCCGGCCGGCCGCGCTTACCCGCCGGGCCGGCTCAGCCTGATCCGGCCTTGTACCCCACGCCGCGGACGGTCACGACGACCTCGGGGCGCTCAGGATCTTTTTCGATCTTGGCACGGAGCCGCTGAACGTGGACGTTGACCAGGCGGGTGTCGGCCGCGTGCCGGTATCCCCACACTTGCTCAAGCAGGACCTCGCGGGTGAACACCTGGCGCGGTTTGCGAGCCAGCGCAACCAGCAGGTCGAACTCCAGCGGCGTGAGGTTGAGCGGCTCGCCGCTCCGCTTCACCGCGTGCCCGGCCACGTCGATGCTGACCTCGCCAATCTGCAGCATCTCCGGAGCAGGATCGTCGGTCCTGCGCAGCCTGGCGCGGACCCGCGCGATCAGCACCTTCGACTGGAACGGCTTGACGATGTAGTCGTCAGCACCCGATTCCAGGCCCAGTACCACGTCGACCGTGTCGCTCTTGGCGGTCAGCATGACGATCGGGACCCCCGACTCGGCCCTGATCTGGCGGCAGACGTCGATCCCGTCCATACCGGGCAGCATCAGGTCGAGTAGCACGAGATCAGGGCGAGTGTCATGGAAGGCGTCCATGGCCCTGTCGCCGTCGAAGACGAACGTTGGCTCGAACCCCTCACCACGGAGCACGATTCCCAGCATCTCGGCGAGAGCGGCGTCGTCGTCGACGACCAGCACGCGACCTTTCATAAGCCTCATCGTTCCACGTAAATGTCGGCGGGGGGGATTTCACAGGCAGTCGATCCTGCGCCCAGGACCAGCAGGGTACCCGCAGTGACCGGCTGGGCAACCCCCCGTTCGGTGACGACGGCGGTTACCAGGCCAGGCGGGGTGATATCGAAGGCGGGGTTATAGGCACTTGTCCCGGCGGGCGCGGCAGGCCTGCCATGGAAGGAGGTGACCTCCGCGGCAGGCCGGTGCTCCACCACGATCGCCGCGCCGTCGGGCGTGCCGGGATCGATGGTAGACGTGGGCGCCACGACCACGAAAGGCACCCGGTGGTAGCTGGCCAGCACCGCGAGGCCGTACGTGCCTACCTTGTTCGCGATGCTGCCATCCGCGGCAATCCGGTCCGCACCGGTGAGCACCACGTCCACTTCGCCCGCAGCAAGCAGCGACGCCGCCGCGGCATCGGCCAGCACCGCATGCGGCATGCCCGCCCGCCGTGCCTCGTAGGCCGTCAGCCTCGCCCCTTGCAGCAGCGGCCTGGTCTCGTCCACCCAGAGCATCGCCAGCCTGCCCGCGCGGTGCGCGGCAAGGACTACGGCGAACGCCGTTCCCGCACCCGCCGAGACCAGCGCGCCGGTGTTGCAATGCGTAAGGATACGGGCGTTCTGCGGGATCAGGCCGAGCCCGTGCAGAGCCATCGCGGCGCTAGCCGCGGCATCCTCCGCGGCAATAAGCCTGGCCTCGGCCAGGGCAGCACGGGCAGCGATCCGTTCTCGATCTGTGGCGCCGGCGCGGGCTGCCCGCTGGTATGCCGCCAGTGCGCGGCTGGTGCCCCAGCCCAGGTTCACCGCGGTTGGCCTGGCTTGCCCGATCGCGGCCGCGGCTTGCGCGACATCATCGCCGCGGGATGCGGCAAGCGCCACGCCGAACGCGCCCGCCACGCCCAGCAGCGGCGCCCCCCGCACCACCAGATGGCGGATAGCGTCAACGAGCGCGGGCACATCCGCGCAGGTGACTACGGCCTCCTCGGCAGGAAGCCTGCGCTGATCGAGCAACTCGATCGCCGGGCCGCCCGGCGGGTCGAGCCAGCGCAGCGCGGGAATGTCCACACCACGAGTGTGCAGCCCAAAATGCGCCCACGCCAATCCCGTGCGCGGGATGACCGGGATGCGTCCGGCCCGGTCCTGCGCGCCTGTTCCGCCAGAACAGGCGCCTTCGCGCTCGTCCTGCTAGCACGGAAACTTAGGCGGGCTCCAGCACGCCCTAATTTCCGTGCTGACGGAATGGGGGTGTGCTGACGCGCCTGGCGGGCGCGTCCGCGTCCACCGCCGGAGATTCCGCGCGAACCCGGATAACCTTGGCCCCAGATCGCGGACGGGGGCGGGAGGACCTGCGTGGCCGAAGTGCTGACCGGGGAGGCAGCTCTCCTCGATATCCCGTCCGCCAGGTTCCCGAGCCGCCTGCCCGGCCCCTTGCCCGGCCTGCTGCCAGGCCCCTTGCCCGGTCTGCTGCCCGGCCTCCTGGTCGGCGGAAGGATGTTAGCCGGAGAAGACGATTAGCCCGGCGGCTACGGGGCACGCGGACGGAGCAGCGGGGCACGCCTGCCGGACCCGTCGTCCGGGACAGCGGGAGAGTTGGTAACTGCTGACTAGCGCAGGGCAGCCGCCATCGCGGCGCGACAGACCCGGCGAGCGGATACCCGTACCGGGGTGACGGCCAGGACAGCACGACAGCACGAGCAGGAGATGGGGGAAGCGGCCAGTGCGGGCGATTGCGGCGGCATGAGCGCGGCAACCGGGCAGCGTCAGTGGCACGTCCGGCGTGCCGCTGCGGCGGTGCTGGCCGTCGCGGCCATCGCGGCGGGCATCGTGATCGGGCGGCACACGCTAGCCGAGTCCCTGCGGCGGCTAACGGGCCTCGACTGGACCTGGTTCCTTGCGGCTATCGCCTGCGAGTGCGTCTCGCTGGCCGCCTTCGGCCTCAGCCGCCGCCGGCTGCTGCGGGCCGACGGCAGCAGTGCCCACTTCAGCTCGGTCATGGCGATCACCTACGCGAGCAACGCGCTGTCGATGACGATCCCGTTCGCCGGGGCTCAGCTGGCCGTCGTTTTCTCCTACCAGCAGTTCCGGCGGCGGGGTCTCGGGCAGGCGGTCACCAGCTGGGCGCTGGCAGTCTCGGCGATCTTGTCCACGTCCGCCCTTGCGGTGGTCCTGGTCGCCGGGTCACTCGCGGGCGGCGCATCCGTCGCCACCGCCCTCGGGTTCGCCGGCGCGGCCCTGCTCCTGCTGCCGGCCGTGGCCGTGCTGCTGGGCCTGCGCAACCAGCGAGTGCGCCGGGTGCTGAGCGTGGCGCTGGCCAGGCTCATCACCCTCGGCCGGCGTCTGCTTCGCCGGCCGCCTGGCAAGGCCGCGGACGCCCTTGAGCAGATCCTCGATCGCGTGGCCAGCATCAGGATGTCGTGGCTGCGCTACGCGGAGGTGTTCGCGCTCGCGCTGCTGAACTGGATCGGCGACTGCGCCTGCCTGGCCTGCGCCATCCACGCCGCTGGCCAGCCGATACCCTGGCACGGCCTGCTCCTCGCCTATGCCGCGGGCGCTGCGGCCGGCAGCACGGGACTCACCCCGGGCGGCTTCGGGCTGGTCGAGGCTACCCTGACGGCGGCACTGGTGGCCGTCGGGATGAACAGTTCCGGCGCGCTGACCTCGGTGCTCGCTTACCGGCTTGTCAACTTCTGGATGATCCTGATCGGCGGCTGGATCACGATGATCGTGCTGACCCGGTTCAGGAGCCGTACCGCCACGAGTCCAGATAATCCCGCTGCGCCGGGGTGAGCGCGTCGATCTCCGTCCCCAGCGAGGCCAGCATCAGGCTGGCGATCTGCGCGTCGATGGCGGCCGGGACGTCATGCACGCCGGGCGGGAGCCCGGCGTGATCACGCGCCAGCCAGGCGAGCACGAGCGCCTGGGCGGCGAAGGACAGGTCCATCACGGCTGCCGGATGGCCTTCCGCGGCGACGAGGTTGACTATCCGTCCCTCGGCCAGCAGGATCAGCCGCCTGCCGTCGGCGAGCACGTACTCGTCGGCGTGCGGGCGGACCTGGGGGTGCACGGCAACGGCCAGCCCGGCCAGGCCGCGCACGTCGATCTCGACGTCGAAGTGGCCGGCATTGGCCAGGATCACGCCGTCGCGCATGACCGCCAGGTGCCCGGCGGCGATCACGCCGCGGGAGCCGGTGGCGGTGATGAATATCTCGCCGACCGGCGCGGCGGCGGCCATCGGCAGCACATGAAAACCCTGCATGACCGCGTCGAGCGCGCGGACCGGATCGACCTCGGTGACGATGACGCGGGCACCGAGCCCCCTGGCCCGCTCGGCGATCCCGGTGCCAGCCGACCCGAACCCGGCGACTACCACCACCTTGCCGGCCAGCAGCGTGTTGGTAGCGCGGATGATGCCGTCGATCGCTGACTGCCCGGTGCCGTACCTGTTGTCGAGCATGCGCCTTGTCTCTGACGCGTTCGCGGCCACCATCGGGAAGCCCAGCGTGCCCGCCGCGGCCATCCGGCGGAGCCTGGCCACCCCCGTCGTGGTCGACTCGCAGCCGCCGAGCACCCCGGCGAGCAGCTCCTGCCGCTCCGCGTGCAGGGTGTTCACCAGGTCACACCCGTCATCGATGACCAGGGCGGGCGCGCAGTCCAGCGCACTGTGGATGTGCTCGTAGTAGGTCTTCCTGTCCGCCCCTGACCGGGCCGACACCGTGGCGCCCTGGCACGCCGCCAGCGCCGCGGCAACGTCGTCCTGGGTGGACAGCGGGTTGGAGGCGGCCAGGTGGACCTGCGCCCCGCCGGCCCGCAGCACGTTCACCAGGCCGGCCGTCTCCGCAGTGACATGCAGGCAGGCGGCCACGGCCAGGCCGGCGAACGGCTGCTCGGCCTCGAAGTGGGCCCTGATCAGCCCGAGCGCCGGCATGGCCCGCTCCGCCCAGCCGATCCTGGCCAGCCCGGCGGCGGCCAGCCCCTGGTCCGCGACGTCGGAGCGCGGCCCCTGAACCGGTGCTGCGCCGGCGGCCCGGCTGCCCGCGGTCAGCCGGCTGCCCGCAGCGCCCCGGCTGCCCGCAGCGCCCCGGCTGCCCGCAGCGCCCCGGCTGCCCGCAGCGCCCCGGCTGCCCGCAGCGCCCCGGCTGCCCGCGGCGGGCCGGCGCTCGGCCATCGGTCAGTAGCGGTAGTGGTCGGACTTGTACGGCCCGTCCACGCCCACGCCGATGTAGTCGGCCTGCTCCTTGGTCAGCCGGGTCAGCCGCACGCCCAGCGCGTCGAGGTGCAGCCGGGCGACCTTCTCGTCCAGGTACTTGGGCAGCACGTGCACGCCGAGCGGATACTGCTCGGTCTTGGTGAACAGCTCGACCTGCGCGATGACCTGGTTGGTGAAACTGTTGGACATGACGAAGCTCGGATGGCCGGTGGCGTTCCCCAGGTTGAGCAGGCGGCCCTCGGACAAGACGATCACCGAGTGCCCGTCAGCGAAGACCCATTCGTCGACCTGCGGCTTGATCGAGATCTTCCTGATCCCGGGCAGCCGCCCGAGGCCGGCCATGTCGATCTCGTTGTCGAAGTGCCCGATGTTGCCGACAATCGCCTGGTGCTTCATCTGGCTCATCTGCGCGGCGGTGATGATGTTGAAGTTGCCGGTCGCGCTGACGAAGATGTCCGCGCTGGCCACCACGTCCTCCAGGGTGGCCACCTGGAAGCCGTCCATGGCCGCCTGGAGTGCGCAGATCGGGTCAATCTCGGTGATGATGACCCGGGCACCCTGGCCGCGCAGCGACTCGGCGCACCCCTTGCCCACGTCGCCGTAGCCGCAGATGACCGCCACCTTGCCGCCGATGAGGACATCGGTCGCCCGGTTGATCCCGTCCACGAGGGAGTGCCGGCAGCCGTACTTGTTGTCGAACTTCGACTTGGTCACCGAGTCGTTCACGTTGATCGCCGGGAACCGCAGGGTGCCCGCGCTGGCCATCTCATACAGCCGGTGCACTCCGGTGGTGGTCTCCTCGGTGACGCCCCTGATCTGCCCGGCGGCCGCCGTCCACTTGCCCGGGCTCGCGGCCAGCGACCGCCGCAGCACGTCCAGCAGGACGCGCCATTCGTCGGCGTCGTCCGCCGCCGCGGACGGCACTCCCCCGGCGCGCTCGTACTCGGCGCCCTTGTGCACGAACATGGTGGCGTCCCCGCCGTCGTCGAGGAGCATGTTCGGCCCGTCGCCGGCCGGCCAGCTGAGCGCCTGCTCGGTGCACCACCAGTACTCCGCCAGGCTCTCGCCCTTCCACGCGAAGACCGGGATGCCCCTCGGGTCCTCCGGCGTGCCGTCCGGGCCGACCGCGATGGCCGCGGCGGCGTGATCCTGGGTGGAGAAGATATTGCAGCTTGCCCAGCGCACCTGCGCGCCGATGGCGACGAGCGTCTCGATCAGCACCGCCGTCTGCACGGTCATGTGCAGTGAGCCGGTGATCCGCGCGCCGCGGAGCGGCTGGGCATGCCCGTACTCCTCCCGCACGGCCATCAGGCCCGGCATCTCGTGCTCGGCGAGCCTGATCTCCTTGCGCCCGAACTCGGCGAGCGACAGATCGGCGACCTTGAACGGAAGGGTCTGCCCGGACATACGTAACTCCTCTGCGGTGGATTTCGTGGTCCGACGCATCGACCGTATGAGATGCGGGCGGGTGAGCGCACGCTCTGCCGGGTAATCCTGACAGGAAATTGTTAGATTGGCTGGCATGCGCATCACGGAGGCGGCGCGGCGCCTCGGTACCTCGGCCCGGATGATCCGCTACCGGGAGTCCCTCGGGCTGCTCCCGCTGCTGCGCCAGCCGTCCAGCCGGGCCCGCCAGCCAGCCGCGCGCCGGCCGTCCGCGCACCGGCAGTTCACCGATCGCGACCTGGACGCGATCGCGCTCGGGCTGGCGATCGAGCAGCGCTATGACATCAGCCCGGCGGCCCTGGCGTTCGGACTGAAAGTCATGACCGATCCGGCCGCACGGTCCGAGGTGGCCGAGCTGGGCAGGCGGACCGGGCGGATGGGCGGCCCGGTTACCCGCGCGCTGGATTTCGAGCAGGAACGGGCACTGCGGCTGCTCGGCCTGAGTCCGGCGCGCGGTAGCGGCGGCCCGGCACCCAGCAGCGGGAGCAGCGGCCCGGCACGCGGCGGCGGCCCGGCACCCAGCAGCGGGGGCAGCGGCGGCCCGGCTTACTCGTCCGGGTCGCGCAGCACCGCGCGGACCGCCGGGTCGTCTTCGTCCGCCCCGGCTTCCCGGTAAAGGTCGGGCTCTAGGTAGATCGTCTTCGCGATCGGCACTGCCGCCCTGATCCGGCGTTCCGCCGCGTCGATCCCGCTGGCGATGCTGCCCCCGGTCGCCTCGCCGCGGATCGCGATCTTCGCCGCGACCAGCAGCGCGTCGGGCCCCAGATGCAGCGTCCGCAGGTGAATGATCCGCTGCACCTCCGGGCCGTCCTCCAGCGCGGTCACGATCGCGCGCTCGACCTCGGCGCTGGCCGACTCCCCGATCAGCAGGCTCTTCATCTCGATCGCCAGGATGACGGCCACCACGCCAAGCAGGCAGCCGATCGCCAGCGATCCGGCGCCGTCCCACTCGCCCCGGTGAGTGATCGCGGACAGTGCCACCCCTGTCAGGGCGAACACCAGCCCGGCCAGCGCTGCCATGTCCTCCAGCAGCACCGTAGGCAGCTCGGGCGCCTTGGCGTGCCGGATGAAATGGCCCAGCCCGTGCTGTCCCCTGGTCGGATTGGACGCGGCGATGGCCGTCCGCAGCGAGAAGGACTCGAGGACGATGGCGACGCCGAGTACGGCAAAAGCCACCACCGGCGAGTCCACCCGCTCGGGGTGGGCTATCCGGTGCACCCCTTCGTAAACGGAGAACAGCGCGCCAACGGTGAAGAGCACGACAGCGACGATGAACCCGTAGAAGTACCGTTCCGTGCCGAATCCGAACTGATGCTGCTCGGTCTCGGCCCGCTGCGACCGGCGGCGGCCGACAAGCAGCAAGACCTGGTTGCCGCAGTCGGCCAGCGAGTGCACGGACTCCGCCAGCATCGAAGCTGATCCCGTGATCGCGAAAGCGAGAAACTTCGTCGCGGCAATGCCCAAGTTGGCGCCGAGCGCGGCGAGCACGGCCCGTCCCCCGCCGCGTGACTGCGCCTTCGCCCGGTCAGCCGGGCCGGCGCCGCCAGGGGGATCCGCAGGCATTTAGCCACCCTGGGGACGGCGTGCCTCATCCACCAGCAGAACGGGGATGTCGTCGCGCACCGGGTACGCCAGGCCGCACTCCGCATTGGTGCAGACAAGCTCGCTCGCCTCGGCGTCGGCCCGGAGCGGGGCGTGGCACTGCGGGCATGCCAGGATCTCGAGCAGCCAGTCATCGATCTTCACGGCGTCTCCCAGGGATATCGGGGGGTTCGGGCACGGCGGGCGGAGGACCGGCATCGCTTGACCGGTTTCACTAGGCAGGAGTCGCTAGGCAGGAGTCGCTAGGCAGGTGCGCCGCGGACCATGCGCAGGACCTCGTCGCGGACCCTGGCCAGCTGCTCAGCATCGGGCGCCTCGACGTTAAGCCGCAGCAGCGGCTCGGTGTTCGATGGCCGCAGGTTGAACCACCAGCCCGCGCCGGTGACAGTCAGCCCGTCCAGCTCGTCGATGGTAATGCCGGGGCGGCTGGCGAACGCCTCGCGCACCGCCGCGGTCACCGCGGCCGCATCGTCGACCTCGCTGTTGATCTCGCCGGACGCGGTGTACCTGGAGTATTCCGCGAGCAGCGCCGACAGCGGCCCGGGCTGCGAGCCGAGCGCGGCGAGCACGTGCATGGCCGCCAGCATGCCCGAGTCGGCGAACCAGAAATCGCGGAAGTAGAAGTGGCCGGAATGCTCACCGCCGAAGATCGCGCCGGTGGCTGCCATCTGCGCCTTGATGAACGAGTGACCGACCCGGGTACGCACCGGCTTACCGCCGTGCTCGGAAATGATTTCCGGCACCCCTCGCGAGGTGATCAGGTTGTGGATGACGGCTGCGCCTGGTTCCCTGGCCAGTTCCCGCACCGCTATCAGCGCGGTGAGGACGGACGGCGAGACGATCTCGCCCCGTTCGTCGACAACGAAGCACCGGTCGGCGTCGCCGTCGAACGCCAGCCCGATGTCCGCGCCCGAACTGGTCACCGCATGTTGCAGGTCGCGCAGGTTCGCCGGGTCGATCGGGTTGGCCTCATGATGGGGGAACGAGCCATCCAGCTCGAAGTAGAGCGGCACCGTTTCTAACGGCAGGCCGGCGAAAACCTCAGGCACGGTGTAACCGCCCATGCCGTTTCCCGCGTCCACCGCCACCTTCAGCGGGCGGATGCCGGACAGGTCGACCAGCGTTTTGAGGTGCTCGGCGTAGCCGGCCAGCAGGTTGCGCGACGTGATGGTGCCCGGCGGGCCGTCATGCGCCGGGACGCCGCTTTCGGCCATCTCGCGCAGCTCGGCCAGCCCGGTGTCGGCGCCGACCGGCCGGGCACCCGCGCGGCAGAGCTTGATCCCGTTGTATTTGGCCGGATTGTGGCTCGCCGTGACCATCGCGCCCGCCATGCCGAGGCTGCCGCTTGCGTAGTAGAGCATGTCGGTCGAGCCAAGGCCGCCCGATACGACATCGGCGCCCTGCGCGGCCGCGCCGCGCCCGAACGCGTCCGCGAGCGGCGCGGAGGAGCTTCGCATGTCGTGCACGGTGACCACCGACTCCACGCCCGTCAGCCGCGCGAACGCCGCACCGATCACCTCGGCCGCGTCCTCGTCGAGCTCATCCGGGACGAGACCGCGAATGTCGTAGGCCTTGAAGATCTTCGCGTACTCGGCCACTCCGGCTGCCTCCTGTGCCTGCCGCGCCGCGGCGCGGGTCGCCACGCTACGCGGACACCGAGCCTACCGGGCAGCCCGATCACGTCGTCTCAGGCGCGCTCCAGCCGCGTGGCTGCCGCTTGAACCTGCCCGGCATGGCCGTTTCGCGCTGCCGCCGGGAGGCGCCCGTTCACGCTGCCGGGCCGTCTTCGCGCTGCCACCGGGATGCACCCGTGCGCGCACCCGTCCCGCCACCGCCAGCCCGGAATCTTAGGTCAACGGGCCAGCCAGCAGCAACC